>Ga0208356_1000310_pt1 | contig 14045 bp, 13 predicted proteins | sample NGESurshal072012_4_FD_184467 | JGI IMG/M metagenome (GOLD analysis project Ga0208356, IMG submission 184467) | Arctic peat soil microbial communities from Barrow, Alaska - NGEE Surface sample 53-1 shallow-072012 (SPAdes) | ecosystem: Environmental > Terrestrial > Soil > Wetlands > Peat ... | reverse complement strand
AAGTCGGCCGCCTCGGCCAGCGGCTGCCAGGCGAGCAGCCGGTCGAGCCAGTCAAGGTCGGCCTGCCGGGCCATGTCGGCGGTGACCTTGCCGTCCTTCCCGCCTGCCTCCCGAATCCGGGCCGCCACCCCGTTGCTAGCGATCCGGTCCATGGCCGGGGTGCGGATCATCATGCCGACCAGGTCACCGCCCTCGCCGTCACGGCCGCCGACGAGCACGGCGGTGTGCAGCGAGCGGTACATGTTGTACTTCGGCATGCAGATGTAGTCGCGGAACCGCTGCTCGATCGGGCGCCACCGGCCGTGCAGGGCGCCGAGCGCGACGTAGCAGTCGGCCTCGGTCCCGTCCACCACGACGACGACCCGGGCGGTGTCGGTGAGCCGGCCCGCCCCGGCGCGCAGGTCCCGGTGGATCGAGTACAGGTGACGCTCGCGCACCTCGACCCTAGCCCGCAGGCCGACCGCGGCGAGTTCCTCCCGCGCGCCCGCCACCACGCTGGCCAGGAAGGCGTCCCGGGCGGCCGAGGTCTGCCGTACGACCGCCCTCACCCGCTCGTGCGCTTCCGGCGCGAGGTTGGCGAACGACAGGTCCTCCATCTCCCGCTGGTAGTCGTACAGCCCGAGCCGTGACGCGAACGGGACCAGGAGCTCCATCGACGCGCGGGCGATCCGCTCCCGCTTCTCCCGCCGAGGATGGGCCGCCAGGGTGCGTAGGTTGTGCACCCGGTCGGCCAGCTTGATGACCAGGACCCGCAGGTCGATGGAGGCGGCGACGATCATCTTCTTGAACGTCTCGGCCTCGGCGTGATCGCCCCACCGGGAGCCGTCGAGCTTGGTCACGCCGTCGACCAGGACCGCGACCTCGGCGCCGAACTCCGCCTTGACCTCGCCAATGGTCAGGCCGGTGTCCTCCACCGTGTCGTGCAGCAGCGCGGCGACCAGGGTGGTGGTGTCCATGCCGATCTCGGCCAGCAGGATCGCGACGGCGAGCGGGTGGGTGACGTACGGGGCGCCCGACTTCCGGGTCTGGCCGGAGTGCCAGTGGTCGGCGACCGTATAAGCGCGGCGGAGCAGGTCGGCGTCCGCGCCGGGGAAGACCCGGCGGTGGGCGGCGATCAGCGGGCGGACCGCGCCGGTGTCGGCCGGGGCGGACCGGCCGAGGCCGACGGCGGCGGCCATTGCGCTGGCGCGCAGCGCGACGAGCGCGCGGGCCGGCGATCGGCGGAGAGGGATCTCACCGTCGCGGCTGACAGTCATCAAGGCGACCTGCTCCCGTATGCGGGTCTTCACCGTCTGCTACAGACATTAGCCGCTTAGTGAGCTGCGCGCAGGTCGCTTGAGCGACGCCAATGACAGTGCGTGACTTGCGGCCGGGCCGGTTGCGGCTGCCCCGATTGCCCGGCGAGACCGTACGCGCGTGACGGAAAACGGCTCAACCGGAGTGACCGCAGTCGCCTTTGAACGCGCCATCCGGCCGCTTCCTATCCCCCCGCGACCACCGCTAATCTATCGCGAACTGGGCTAAATTTGGCCGCATGGGATTTTTTGCACGGCACGAAGCGCGGGAAGCCTACGACCAGGTCTACGGCGGCGGTCGGCCCCATCATGAGGTCTCGCATGAGCTGCTGGCAGGCGCGGCCGGCTTCGAGGCGATGCGCCTGTACGAGCACCACCGCGAGCGCGAAGGCATCGTCGAGCACCACGAGCTCGGCAAGGAGATGCTGGCCGGCTTCGCCGCGGCCGAGATCGACAAGCACTTCCAGGATGACCGCTACGGCCACCTGAACCGCCACGAGGCCAAGCGGCTCGCCCGCGAGCAGGCGGACTACCTCTGGCAGCAGCAGTACGGCCGGTACTAAGCCTGCGCACGGGGCCGCCGGGCCGGCGGCGGAGCTGGCCAGCCAGTCCGGCAGGGCGCGGAGGTCTGGGTCGGGGAGGTACCCGGCCTCCGGGGCGGCGTAGGTCCAGGCCGGGCCGTGGGCTCGCAGCGACGCCAGGGCGGCCAGCAGTTGGTCGACGTCCTCGGCCCGGCCGCCGAAGGCGTACTGCCTCAAGCAGCCGACTTGGAACACGCTGGGGTTCGCCGGGATCTCGCTGACGACGGGGAAGGTCCGCATCCTGTCCGGATATCGGACGGGGTGCCACGGCTTCACCGTCAGCGACTATCCCGTGTGGGTCAACGCAACCGGCAGCGTGGTGATCGGCTACATGATCTTCGGGGACAAGACCAGCGAGAAGTTCGGCGTGTTCAGCGCCGGGTCGTTCCGGCCGCTGCCCTACCCCATCTCCGGCAACTCGTACCAGTACGGGGGCGGCAGCCTGATCGGCTCGGTCGCGTGGTAACCACAACAAGGAGGTTGCGTTGAACGTGAAAAGACGGATCGCATCGATGACGGCCGTCGCGGCGGTGGGCGCGCTCGTCACCGCCATGGTGATCGGTGTCGCCGGCCCAAGCGCTGCCTCCCCGAGCGCCGGCGCGGCTGTGGGGGCTCGCGCCGCCTCCCGGAGTCTGCCCGAGTACTACCTGGCCCTGCCGGGCGGAGACAACTTCGCCAACGTGCCGGGCTCCCGCACGGCCGTCGTCGGCGACACGCTCACCGGCAAGCGGCTGCTCACCGTCCGGGCGTTCGGGACCGACAAGTTCGTCACGGTCTCGGCGGCGGCCGACGACCGGACGTTCGTCCTCGGCGCCAACCCGAACCCGCAGCCCCCGGCGATTCCGTCGGCCACCGAGTGGTACCTGGTGCACGTCACGCCGGGGGCCACGTTCCGCGCCACCGAGCGAAAGCTGCGGATCCCGGGGCCGGGGAAAGACGACTGGATCGCGGCGACGTCCCTGTCCCCCGATGACAGGGAGGTCGCCATCCTCGGCACGCACGAGGGGACGTACCCGGCGCCGCTGACCATGTGGGTGCGGATCTACTCGGTGGCCACCGGGGCGCTGCTGCGGTCGTGGTCGGGCCTGCTCAACACGACGTCGGGCGGCTACACCACACTGTCCTGGACCGCGCCGGTACACGCCGCTGCCGCTCCCGCCGGCGACCGCGACGATTCCGGTCACCATCGCCTGGTAGCGCCCACGCCGCGCCGCCGGTCACCGGAGTGAAGCGCCCGGCGGCGCGGAGCCAGGCGAAGGGCGGGACCGTTCGATAGGACCCGCCTTTGATCTTCCTTGACCGGCCTGGACGGACAGCAGATACTAAGCCTTCTCAATCTCAATAACGGGTGTTCGGGAGGCAACGATGCCGCACCGTGCGACTGGGTCAGCGCGCGGCAGTTCAGCGCGGGTGCCGCTGGTGCGGGGCGGCCTGCTGGCGGCCCTGCTCGCCGTCGGCGTCCTGCTCCTTGGGCTCACCCCGGCCAGCGCCGCACCCGCGAAAGCGGCTCAGGCGAAGGCGGCCAAGCCCGGCCGGCCCGCGCACCCGCGACGCGTCTACTACGTCGCCCTCGGGGATTCGCTCGCGCAGGGCGTGCAGCCGGCGACCCCGCCGCTGCCGGCGGGCGTCACCCTCGGGCAGAGCATCGAGACCGACGCCGGCTACGCCAACGATCTCTACACGCACTACCAGCGCCAGTTCGGCGGCGCGCTCACGCTGGTGAAGCTCGGCTGCCCGGGCGAGACGACCACGTCGATGCTGACCGGCGTCGGCTCCCCGTGCACGTACCGGCAGGGCTCGCAGCTGGCGGCCGCGGTCGCGTTCATCCGCGCCCACCGGTCGCAGATCGCGCTGGTCACCATCGACATCGGCGCGAACGACGTCGACGGCTGCGCCACCGTCACCTCGCTCAACCAGACCTGCGCGGCGGCCGGCTTCGCCTCGGTCACCCGCAACCTGCCGCTGATCCTCGGCGCGATGCGGGCGGCGGCAGGCGGCCGGACCATGATCGCGGGCATGAACCTGTACGACCCGTTCCTAGCCGACTACCTGACCGGCGCGGCCGGGCAGGCCCTGGCGACGGCCAGCGTCAGCCTCGACGAGTCGCTTAACCAGCTCCTCGACGGCGGCTACCAGGCCTTCGGCGTCCGGACGGCGGACGTGCAGGACGCGTTCAGCACGACCGACTTCACCGACACCGCCCCGCTGCCCGGCGTCGGCACGGTACCGCTCAACGTGGCGCGGATCTGCGGCTGGACCTGGATGTGCGCCCCCTCCCCGGTCGGCCCCAACATCCACGCCAACGCCACCGGCTACCAGCAGATCGCGGCGGCGTTCGAGCGGGCGATCGGGTGCCTCGGGCGGAGCGGGCGGTAACAGCCGCTCGGGCCGGTAACGGCCGCTCGTCGGTCATCAGGCGGTCCAGGGTGCGCCGTCCGATGGCGGCCATGACCGGGTTGCTCTCGGCGTAGTACCAGACCAGGCCCATTGACTGCTGAAACGCCCACGCCTTTCCCCGCGCCCACTCCAGGTCACCCGAGCCAAGCGCCTCCCGGAGCGCCCGTCGCGGCCGCGCCTCGAACAGGTGCCAGGCACCCCGGCTTCGAGCGGGAACCGGGCCGCGTAGCGGTCCCCGATGCGGAAGATCGCGTTGACCGTCCCGTCGGCGGCGACGGGCGTGACCGGCATCGACCGCCACTGCGGAAACTGCCGGTCGATCAGCGCCCGCACGACGGCGGGCGCGATCTCGAGCTGGTTGTCATGCATCCGTACACGGCGAGGGTAGCCGACCGACTGACGGCGGCACCGCCGCGCAGCACGGTCAAGCCCCGCGAGGGCCGGTCCTCCGCGGCAACAAGGCCCTGGCCGACCCTCACGAGGAGGCGCACGAGATGATCGTCGAGATGGAACACACAACGCAGCCCGTGGCACCGAGCGAGGCGACGACGGAAACGCTCCTGCTGGACCGCGACGGCCCGGTGGCGACGCTGACGATCAACCGGCCCGACCGGCTCAACGCGGTCACGTTCGCCATGTTCTCCCGGCTGCCGGCGCTGCTGGCCGAGGCCGAGGCGGCCGGCGACGTCCGGGTGCTGGTGCTGCGCGGGGCCGGCCGCAAGTCGTTCTCGGCCGGCGCTGACATCTCCGAGTTCGAGACCGCGCGGACGACGCCGCAGCAGGCGGCCGCCTACGATGGCGCGGTGCTGGCGGCCGAGGAGGCCCTGGCGACGTTCCCGGCGCCGACGATCGCCGCCATCCACGGTCACTGCTATGGCGGCGGCTGCGCCCTCGCGCTCGCCTGCGACCTGCGGTTCGCCTCGTCCGGGGCCCGGTTCGCGATCACCCCGGCCAAGCTCGGCATCGTCTACCCGCTGCGCGCGACCAAGCGCCTGGTGGACGCGGTCGGACCGTCCCGGGCCAGGTTCATCCTGATGTCGGGGATGGACATCGACGCCGCCCGCGCCGCCGCGATCGGCCTCGTCGACGAGGTCGACGACGACGTGGACGCGGCCGTCCGCGACTTCACCGAGATCCTGGCTTCCCGCTCCGGCGTCACCCAACGCGCGGCCAAGCAGACGGTCGCCCGCGTCCTCGACGGCGTCACGGCCGACGACGACGCGCAGGCGGCGCTGCGCGACGCGGCCCTCGCCTTCCCCGACTACGCCGAGGGCGTCCGCGCGTTCCTGGAACGCCGCCCGCCGAAGTTCGGGTAGGCCGGAGGCGTTCGCCTGCCGGCGCTGATGCCGGGACCCGGTCCGCTGGCCGATCTCGCGATCAAGGGCATCCACGACCCCGACTTCATGCCGTTCTCCACGCCCTGGTCAATCGCTCCGGCCGCGGAGATGCCGAGGGGCGTGGCGCAGTTCCACTGGGGGCAGCGGGCCAACTTCTCCCCGGCCAAATGGGGTACGGACCTGGCTGTCTTGCTCGACGGCGAGCTAGTCGGATCCCAGGGGTTCAGCACCAAAGACTTCCTCGTCACCCGCATCGGCGAGACCGGGTCCTGGCTCGGCCGCGAATTCCACGGCCGCGTCATTGGCACCGCGATGCGGAAGGTGATCTGCGCGTTCATCTTCGACCATCTGGACGCTGAGCTCATCACGTCGGGCGCGTACGCCGACAACCAGTCTTCTCTTGCAGTGAGCAGAAAATGCGGGTACCAGAAGAACGGCGTGTCGATATTCAATCGCCTGGGCGAGCCCGCAACACTGCAGCGGCTACTACTCGAACCTGGCAACCTTGTCCGCTACGAGCACACGCTCGCCGTCGAAGGCGTCCCCGAATTCCGCCGCTCTATCGGCCTAGACTCCTAAAAACTCTCCCGATCAAAATCAAGGCGATATCGAACGGACCGTTGCTTCGCGTCGTCGGCCCACTAGCTAAATTCGCTCCAGCCCTAGACGATAAGAGCGGGACACTCGTTATCGAGTAGATGAGGGAGCAAATTATGGGCCGAGTCGAAGGCAAGGTCGCTTTCATTACCGGGGCCGCCCGCGGGCAGGGCCGCTCGCACGCCGTCCGACTGGCGCAGGAAGGCGCCGACATCATCGGGGTGGACATCTGCCACGGCATCGACACCGTGCCGTACGACGGGGCGACGGCGGCAGACCTGGACGAGACCGTGAAGATGGTCGAGTCGCTTGACCGGCGAATCGTCGCCCAGCAGGCCGATGTCCGCGACCTGGCGTCGCTGCACGCGGCGGTCGACGCGGGGCTTTCCGAGTTCGGGCACATCGACATCGTGATCGCCAACGCCGGGATCGCCAGCTTCGCGCCGGCATTGGACCTGACCGAAGAGATGTGGCAGGACATGATCGACATCAACCTGACCGGGCTCTGGAAGACCGTGAAGGCGGCGGTGCCGCCGATGCTGGAACGGGGCCAGGGCGGGTCGATCATCTTGACCAGCTCAGTCGCGGGGATCATCGCCTTCCCCGCTCTTGCGCACTACACCGCGGCCAAGCACGGCGTCGTCGGGCTGATGCGTTCGCTGGCGATTGAACTGGCCCCGGCCCACATCCGGGTCAACTCGATCAACCCCACCACGGTCGACACCCCGATGATCGCCAACCCCGCGGGCTACTCGCTCTTCATGGGCGGCCTGCCGGACGTCACCCGCGAGCAGGCGGCGGTCGGCATGAGGGCGATTAACGCGCTGCCCATTCCGTGGGTGGACGCCGTCGACGTCAGCAACGCCGTCCTCTACCTTGCCTCCGACGAATCCCGCTACGTCACGGGAACCACGATGGTGATCGACGCCGGCGCCGCCCAGCCGTTCAAGCTCCCGCACGCCGGCTGACCCGCGTATGGGCCGGTGCGGCGGGGTCGCGACGCCCATGATCACGAAGACCTTTTTCCTGACGAAGGGAAAAACTCCTATGACTGCAACGATCCTTCGTGATCATGGGCGCTGCGGCTGGCCGGCGCGGGCTTCCAGGACGGCCAGGTCTCGCTCGGCGAACTGGCGGTGGCACCACTCTTCGTTGAGGACGACCTGCAGGCACTTGCGCACCGGGTAGCTGCTGCCCGGGCTCGGCCAGCCGGGGCCTTCGACCGGCGTGGTGCGCGCGTCGAGCGACTGGTCGGTCAGGTCGCCGAGCACGGCCGCCACGGCAGACATGCGGTCGCGGCGGAGTTCGAGCACGACGTCGAGGGACGGGCGGGCGGCGCGGTCGCGCGGCACTCCCAGGATGTCGGGCCCCTCGTCCCAGGGAAGGCCGAGCGGGTCCCATGGGGACGGGTCGCCGCCGATCGCCCGCCTGACCCAGGCGTCGGTCGCGAAGACCAGGTGGCGGAGCGTCTCGATGAACGACCACTCGCCGTCGACGGACTCGTGCAGCAGTTCCGGCGGCAGTCGGCGCGCCCGCGCGACGGTCTCGCCCCAGAGCCGTTCCAGGATCTGCCACGCCTCGCGGAACCCGGCCGGGTCCTCGGGGCGCATCTTGACCCGGTCGGGTTCCCGCCGGTCGAGCTCGGCCTCGATCAGCGGGCCGATGTCGACCCCGTTGACGGTGACGTTCATGATCTCGCCGGAGATGTCGACGTCGACCAGCTCGACGCCGCTCATCGTCACCCGGGTCATGTCCGCCCCACGGAACCGGGCATCGGAGAGGTCGCTGGCGAAGAACTGGGCACCGGTCAGGTCGGCGCGGTCGAACCGCGCTCCGCGTAGATCCGCAGCAGAGAAGTCAGCCATGCACCGACCGTAACGCCGCCCACTGACAGTCGCCGGAACCTTCCGCCGACATCAGCGGATCATGCTTCGGGGCGGGCGCGGTGGGGATGGGAGAATCTGGGTAGCTGACGAGACGTGCATCGGGATAACCCGACGAGACGTCCGAAGGGGTGCGATGAGCGATCGGGCTATGGCGGTTGAGGCGCTGGCGGCGGATCCGGGGCGGTCCGGGCTGGTGCTCGACTTTGACGGGGTGCTGGCGCCGATCGTGGCCGACCCGACCACGAGCGCGCTCCCGGATCGGGCCGCCGCCAGCCTGGAGCGGCTGGCCGAGCGGCTCGGGCTGGTGGCGATTATCTCGGGGCGGCCGGTGGCGTTTCTGGCCGAGCGGGTTGGCCTGCCTGGCGTGCCGCTGCTCGGGTCGTACGGGATGGAGCAGTCCAGGGACGGCGTCCGGCAGATCGACCCGGAGGCAGCGAAGTGGCTCGGCCAGGTGCAGAAGGCGGGCCGGACGCTACGGGAGCAGCTCGCGGGGTCGGCGGGCATCCGGGTAGAAGAGAAGTCAGTCTCGGTTGCGGTGCACTGGCGGCAGGCACCCGACCACACGGCCGCGGCGGAAGACGTCCGGCGGGTCACCGGGCGCATCGCCGACGAGCTGGGCCTGCGGCTGGAGCCGGGGAAGCTGGTCGAGGAACTGCGTCCGCCGATCGACGTGGACAAGGGATCGGCGATCTCGGCGCTGCTGGCCGCGCACCCGGATCTGTCCTCGTTCGCCTACGCCGGAGATGACCTCGGGGACATCCCGGCGCTGCGGGCGGCCCGCGACGACGGCGGGTACGCGCTGGTGATCGACCACGGCCCGGAGACCGACCCGCGCCTGCTCGAGCTGGCCGACGAGACCTTCGCCGGGACCGAGGCCTTCGCCGACTGGCTGGGCCAGCTGGCGGACAAGGTCGACGCGGTCTAGGCGCTGCCTTCCCCGGCCAGGGTCGCGCCGAGGGTGGTGCGCTGATGGGTGAGGGACCGGCCGGTGCGGGTGGTGGCGACCAGGCCGGTGGCGCGCAGCACCGCCAGGTGGTCGCTGACGCTGCTGACCGGGACCCCGGTACGGGCGGCGAGGCCGGTGGTGGACGCGGGGTCGGCGAGCGCGGTTAGCAGTTCGGCCCGCGTCTTGCCGATGAGCCGCGCGAGGTCGCCGGGAGAGCGGGCACCCGGCTCCCAGAGGCCGAAGATGCCGCGGGCCGGGTAGATGACCGACGGGGGATCCCAGCCCATGCCGGCCCCGGGCCAGGCGAACACGCTGGGGATCAGCACAATCTCCCGGCCGGACAGGTCGACCTCCAGGGGTTCCCCGCGCGGGTCGAAGCGGAGCACTCCGTCGGCAGACAGGGATATGCGCTCGCTGAGCTCACCGATCGTCGCCGCGATCCCGGCGTTCGCCATCCGTCGCGCCCGGTAGGTGATGTCGGCGTCCAGCACGTCCCGCAGTCGGGGCCACCAGGGCTCGATCAGCGCGGTCCAGGCGGCCTCGAGCATGTCGGCGAGCGTGTCGCGCGCCCTGGCCGGGTCGTCGGCCAGCCACGGGTAGTCCGCCAGCGCGCGGGCGGCGCCGGGTCGCGGGCACGCGTCGCGCGCCCGCGACCCGGGCGCGCCGGGCAGGGCCAGCGCCCTGGCCAGCTCCGCCGCGACCCGGCTCGGCGCGGCCGCGCGCACCCGGTCGATCTCCGGGCCGATCTCGGCGAACGGGGAGTCAGGGACGGGGTTGAGGAAGTCCGGCTGGTACCCGCCGATCCCCATCACCGCCAGCAGCGGGCCGATGCCTAGGTCCGCCAGCAGCGGCCGGACCTGCCGCTGCCACGGCAGGTGGTAGCCGTCCTCCCCCGGCGTGGCTCGCCGCGACGCCCTGGCCAGGAACCGCAGCGCGTCGGTGACCTCGCCAAGCGGCGACACCGCGAACCGGCACTGCAGCAGGTCCGCGGGCTGGAAGCGGAGGATGGTCGCCATCGCCTCCCCTTCATTCCGGCTGAGACCGGAAGAGTTGGTTGCATCGTAACCTGCCCGCATTCTTGGGTCGTGACCGCGCCCAGCCCCCTCCGCATCCTCCGCGACCAGCCGAAGTTCCGCAGCATCTGGCTCAGCAAGTCCATCTCCTCGATCGGCTCCGGGGTCGGGCGGATCGCCCTCGTGCTCATGGTGGCCCCGTCCGGCGCGACCGCGGTCGCGCTCGTCCTCGCCGGGACCGCGCTGCCGATGCTGCTCGGCCCGCTCGCGGGCGCGGTCGCCGATCGCGTCGACCAGCGCAGGCTGCTGGCCGCCGCCGAGGCCGGGCAGGGCGTCATCTACGCGGCCCTGGCGATCGCCCGCCCGCCGCTGCCGGCCCTGCTGCCGCTGGTGGTCCTGGCCGCGCTGCTGCAGACGTTCGGCACGCCGGCCGGCAAGGGCGCCGTCCGGCGGCTGGTCCCCGAGGAGTCCCGGCCGCAGGCCAACGCGCTGCTCTCGCTGGCGATGAACCTGCAGATCATCCTCGGCCCGGCCCTGGGCGGGGTGCTGGCTGGGCTGTCCGGCGTCTCGGTCGCGTTCGGCGTGAACGCGGCCTCGTTCGCGATCTCCGCGCTGCTCCTCACCCGGATCGGCCCGCTGTCGCCGGTCGCCGATCCACGCGCCGCGACGCTCATCGGCGACACGGTGGCGGGCCTGCAGTATGTGCGCCGTGACGCAACCGTGCGCCGCCTGACCCTCGGGACGCTCGCCTTCGTGACGTTCGCCGGCATCGACAACGTCGCCCTGGTCTTCCTGGTCAGGGGGCCGCTGCACGGGACATCGACCGAGTACGGCCTGGTGGCCGCGACCTTCGGCGTCGGCATGATCGGGGCCTCGGTCGCGCTCTCGGTCTTCGCGGCCCGACGGCCCGGCGCGCTCTGGCTGATCGGCGGCGTCATCACCGGGGGCGCCGGCGCGGTTCTGTCCGGCCTGGCCCCGGACATCGCGGTCGGCTGCGTCGGTCAGGTCATCGGCGGCATCGGTAACACCGCCGACCTGGTCGGCACCGACACGATGATCCAGCAGCACGTCCCGCAGGAGATGCTGGGCCGCGCCTACGGCATCGTCTACGGCGGCGACCAGCTCGCCTTGATCGGCTCCGCGGTGATCGCGGCCCCGCTGGTCGCCCTGGCCGGCGCCCGCGTCGCCTTCGTCATCGCCGGCGTCGGCGCTCTGGCCAGCCTGCCGCTCCTCCTTCCGATCCTCCGGCGAACCCCGGAGCCGGAGTCGCAGCTGGCCGAGGCGGCGCTGTAGGCAGCGGGGCTACTCCGGATTCACTGGATCCCGAGGAACCGCTTCAGCGCGCGCCAAGGCGCCGGTGGCGCTGCTTGGCGATGAACCGCTCCCCGACCAGCTGGCTTCCCTCGGTGGTCCGGTGGACCTGGTCGTGGACTCGGTATGGGGTCCGTGGGCACAGTCCGCGCTCGCCTGCCTGAAGCCGGGCGGCCGCTACCTGAACGTCGGCGCGGCCGGCGGCGACGGGACGGCATTCCACGTCGAATGGCTCCGGGCCGCACAGCTGACGCTCATCGGCTTCAGCGCCACCCGCGCGGCGCCGGCCGACGTCCTAGCCAGCTACCGGCACGTCGCGACGCTGGCGGTGGCGGGCTCGCTGACGCTGCCGACGAGCGCCTACTCGCTGGACGAGGCCGCGCGGGCGTGGCAGGCCCAGGTCTCTTCGCCCGGCAAGAAGATCGTCGTGATCCCCTGAGCCGGCGGACCGTGATGGGTCGGCCTGCTGCTGGGCGGGCTTGGCTGACGGTCCGGAGTCGCCCGGGACCGTTCGAATCGACCGGCTCTTGATTTTTATCAGGAGGGGCGCCCGCCGAGCCAGGCCCGGCCCTCGGCGTAGAGCTGGTCCACCGCCGCGCCGGTGCGGCCGGGCAGGCCCGCCTTGACGTCGAAGCCGAGCCCGCGCTGCAGGTAGGCCAGATGGCGGTAGCCCTCCGGGTAGGCGTCGAGGACGGCCGCGTCCAGGCGCAGCGAGGCAGCCGGGTCAACCGGGTCCAGCCGGTCGATCTCGTAGATCGGCTGGCGGCGCACGATGCCCCACCGGCCGTCGCGTCGCTCGAGGAAGTCGTAGAACCGGCCGGCGCAGACGACGTCGACGAGCACATCGTGCACGAGGGCACGCTGGCTGATCGTCATCTTGGTCTGGGCGACCGCCCGCGCCTGGTGGACGTCGATCGTCGTGCCGCCCAGGAAGTGGCTGATCTGCACCCCGTTGGCGGCGCCCTGGCGGCTGGCCTCGATGAAGTCTTCGTACGGCCCCTGGAACCAGGTGGCGTTCATCCGGGCGTCGTCATGCCAGACCGAGGCGAACCGTTCCCAGTCACCGCTGTCCCGGTACAGCGCCCAGTTCTCGATCAGATCGCGGATCAGCAGTCGGTCTTCGGGATAACTCACGGATTCGGCCCTCCGGTTCGGCTGGGGTTGGCACCAGGTCACGCCACCTTGAGTCGGGCGCGTTCGGTGGCCACGATCGTGTTCCGCAGCTCGGTCTCGGAGCCGGCGCCGACCGCGTCCGGCGTCGCGTTCGCCATGTCGCTGCGGCGCGCGTACTCGTCGAACGCCTCCCGCTTGGCGGCCAGCAGTTCGAGGACTCGCTGGTCCACGCTGTCCTCGCACAGCAGCCGGTGCACGTCAACCGGGCGGACCTGGCCCATCCGGTGCGCGCGGGCGATCGCCTGCTCCTCGATCGACGGCGTCAGCTGCGGCTCGGCGATGATGACCACGGAGGCGGCCTGGATGTTCAGGCCGACGCCGCCCGCCTGGATCTGGGAGACCAGCACCGCCGGGCCGCTGGCGTTGGTCAGCTCGTCCACCATCGCCTGCCGCTCAGTCGGCGGGATGTCCCCGGTCAGCGGCCCGATGACGGGCATGCCGGGGACGCCGTCCCGCCCGGCCAGCGCCTCGGCCACCGTCTCAAGCACGTCGCGGAAGTACGAGAACACGATGACCTTGCGCCCGCCGTCGGCCGCCTCGCCTGCGATCTCCACCAGACGCCGGAGCTTCTGCGATCCCTTCACCGTCCCCGGGCCGAATGCGGCCCGGCGCATCGCCATGAAGTTCCCCTCCTGGACCGCCTTCCGGTAGGTGCGCATGGCCGCTCCCTCAAGCGCCACCCACTCTTCCGTCTCCAGCCGGTCCGGCAGCTCGCTGAGCACGTCTTCCTGGTTCCGGCGGAGGTAGACCGGCGCTACCCGCTCCCGGAACCTGGTCCCGTCAAGCGCCTCATCCGCGAGGTCCAGATTCTCGGCCACATCCGGGCGCAGGTGCCCGACCAGAACCCGGAACTCCTCCACCTTGTTCTCCATCGGCGTCCCGGTCAGGAACAGGGCCCGCCTGCTCCGGCTCGCCCACTCGCTGACCGCCTGGGTGCGCAGCGCGTTCGGGTTCTTCGCGTAGTGCGCCTCGTCGACGACCATCATCGCGATCGGGACGTCCAGGTCTTCCGGCATGGCGCGCAGCGCCTCGAACGTGGTGATCGCGACGCCGCCCTTGGCCGCCCACTCCTGCTCGGCCGCCTGCCGTTTGGCGCCCGGCAGGTGGAGCCGGCGGGCCTCGAGCAGCGTGTGCCGCTCCACCTCGCGGGTCCAGTTGATGACCACGCTGGCCGGGCAGACGACCAGGAAATGGGTCGCGCCCTCGGCCGCCAGATGGCACATGGCCGCGAGTGACTGCACCGTCTTGCCCAGGCCCATCTCGTCGCCGATGATCACCCGCTCCTGGACCAGCGCGAACTTCGCGCCGAAGGTCTGATAGCCGCGCAGTGACGTCTTGAGCAGGGACCGGTCGAGGGGCAGCACGCGGACCTGCTCGGCGATGTCGGCCGGGAGGAACCCCTGGCTCGCCTCCCGCGCGGGGTCGAGCTCGGCGACATCGATCAGCAGCCCGTTGTAGGTGACCGGGCGGGCGAGGTAGTCGTTCCACAGCCGGGCGGCCCGCTGCTCC
>Ga0208356_1000307_pt1 | contig 14127 bp, 12 predicted proteins | sample NGESurshal072012_4_FD_184467 | JGI IMG/M metagenome (GOLD analysis project Ga0208356, IMG submission 184467) | Arctic peat soil microbial communities from Barrow, Alaska - NGEE Surface sample 53-1 shallow-072012 (SPAdes) | ecosystem: Environmental > Terrestrial > Soil > Wetlands > Peat ... | reverse complement strand
CGTCACGTGGCGATCTTCGCGGGCTCCGGTTCCGGCAAGACCGTGCTGCTCCGCCGGGTGATCGAGGAGTGCGCGCTGCAGGGCGTCTCGTCGATCGTCCTCGACCCCAACAACGACCTGGCCCGCCTGGCCGACGAGTGGCCCGCCCCTCCGGCCCCGTGGCTGGACGGTGACGCCGACCGCGCCCGCGACTACCACCAGGGCACCGACGTGGTGCTCTGGACCCCGAGGCGGGAGGGCGGCCGCCCGCTCACCTTCCAGCCGCTGCCCGACTTCGGCGCCGTCCTCGACGACGTCGACGAGTTCAACGCGGCCGTGGACGCGGCCGTCGAGGCGCTCGCGCCCCGCGTCGGCGTCCAGCGGGCGAGCACCAGGGCCGGCCAGGAGAAGGCGGTGCTGACCGAGGCGATGCGCTGGTTCGGCCGCGGCGCCGGCCGCGACCTCGGCGTCTTCATCGACCTGCTCTCCGCCCTGCCCGAGCACGTGACCGAGATCGCCAAGGGCCCGCTGCTGGCGGCCGAGCTGGCCGACCGGATGCGGGCCGTCCGCGCGACCGACCCGCTGTTCGGCGGCGCGGGCGAGCCGGCCGATCCCGGCGCGCTGCTCACCCCGCCGCCCGGCAAACGGGCCCGCATCTCGGTGATCAGCAGCGTCGGGATGGCCAGCCTCGACCAGTGGCAGGGCTTCGTCAACCAGCTCCAGATGGCACTGTTCTCGTGGGTCAAGCGGAACCCGGCCGACGATCGCCCGCTCGGCGGCCTCCTCGTCATGGACGAGGCGCAGGACCTGGTGCCCTCGGTCGGCACGACCGCGTGCAGCGAGTCGACCAGGCGGCTGGCCTCGCAGGCGCGCAAGTACGGACTCGGCCTGCTCTTCGCCACCCAGTCGCCCAAGAGCCTGCACAACTCCGTACCCGGCAACGCCACCACTCAGCTGTTCGGGCTGCTCAGCAGCCCCGTCCAGATCGACGCCGCCCGCGAGCTCGCCCGGGCCAAGGGCGGCAGCCTGCCCGACATCGGCCGCCTCAGCAGCGGCCAGTTCTACCTCGCGACCGAGGGCAGCGCGTTCCGGCAGATCCGCACCCCGATGTGCCTCAGCCACCACCCGTCAAGCCCGCTGACCGAGGAAGAGGTCCTCAGCCGCGCCGCCGCCCGCTAGCAAAGTCAAGATCAACAGCATCGTCGATCGAACGGTCCATGGCTGTACTTCCCCGCTCGCTGCCGGGCGCTCTGAGCCCCTGCCTGCTCCCTCGTCGGTCAGTCGCTGCGCTCCCTCCCTCCTCAGTCCGCCGGCAGGGGCGCGCCCTTTGGCTCGCGGGGGAGGCCCCGGGGGTGACTGTTACGGTGAGAACCAGGACAAGCCGGCCGCCGTCAGCCCAACGCGGAAGCAGGTGCGATGCCCTCGTTCGCCGAGATCGCCGATCAGATCACCATCGACGAGCTGCGCGCTCGCGGCAGCGTCAAATGGTCGAGGGGCGGGCCGGACGCGATCGGCGCGTTCATCGCGGAGATGGACTTCGGCGCCGCACCGCCGATCAAGGCGGCGCTGATCGAAGCGATCGAGCGGGCCGACTTCGGCTACCTTAGCGACCGCGCGGCAGCCGAGATGGCCGAGGCCTGCGCCGGATACCAGGCCGACCAGTACGGCTGGGTCGTGGACCCGGCCCGGATCCGCCCGCTCCCTGACGTGATCACCGGCCTGCAGACCGCGATCACGGTCTTCTCGCGGCCGGGCAGCCCGGTCATCCTGCCGACCCCCGCCTACATGCCGTTCCTGACCACCCCCACGTCCCTCGGGCGCGAGATCATCCAGGTCCCGATGGCCGCCGACGCGGAGGGTCGCCCCGTCCTCGACCTGGCCGGCATCGACGCCGCGTTCAAGCGCGGCGGCCATCTGCTGGTCCTCTGCAATCCCTGCAACCCGGTCGGCCGGGTCTACGACCGGGCCGAGCTCGCGGCGGTGGCGGACGTGGTCGCCGCCAACAACGGCCGGGTGTTCGCCGACGAGATCCACGCCCCGCTCAGCTACCCGGGCACCGCCCACCTCCCCTATGCGTCGATCAGCGCACTGACCGCCGAGCACACCGTGACCGCGACCGCCGCGTCCAAGGGCTGGAACCTCCCCGGCCTCAAATGCGCGCAGCTGATGCTGTCGAACGACATCGACGCGGCGATCTGGGCGGAGGAGGGGCGCATGTTCGAGCACGGCGCGTCGACCCCGGGCGTGCAGGCGACCATCGCCGCTTACCGCCATGGCGGCCCCTGGCTGGACGAGGTCGTCGGCTACCTGGACGGCAGCCGGCGCCTGCTCGCCGAGCTGCTGGCCGAGCACCTGCCGAGCGTCCGCTACCAGCCCCCCGAGGGCACCTACCTCGCCTGGCTCGACTGCCGCGACCTGTTCGCGGCGATGGGCCCTGGCGCGGCCGCCCCGGCCGAGTTCTTCCTGGCCAAAGCCCAGGTCGTGCTGACCGACGGCGCGGCCTGCGGCGACATCGGCGAGGGCCACGTCCGGCTCAACTTCGCGACCCCGCGCCCGATCCTGACCGAGATCGTCCGCCGCCTGGCCGGCGCCGTCGCCGACCGCTGACCCCCGCAGGCGCTGCCTGGACCGGCTCGGCTCAGCCCATCGTCTTCTGGCCGTCGATCGACTCGCGAATGATGTCGGCGTGCCCGGCGTGCTGCGCGGTCTCGGCGATGATGTGCAGTAGCGCCCGCCGGGCGGACCACCGCTGCGATGGCGGGAACCAGGGGGCGATCGGCAGCGGGTGGGTCGCGTCGAGGTCGGGCAGCGTGCGCACCAGGTCGGTGGTCGCCGCGGCGGTCGCCGCGTAGGCGTCGAGCACGCCCGCCAGCGTCTCGTCGTCGAGCAGCCGGAACTCGTCCGCCCGCTTGGCCCAGTCCGCCTCGGTCATCGCCGAGGCGTCCCCGAGCGCACTCGGCCCCTCGACGATGAACCGGGCCCAGCCCTCTTCCACCCCCGTGACGTGCTTGATCAGCCCGCCGAGGGTGAGCTCGCTGACCGTGGTGCGGGCGCGCGCCTGCTCGTCGGTCAGGTCGCGGGTGGCGTACCGCAGGAACTGCCGGTGCGTGGCCAGCATCGCCAGCAGGTCGCTGCGCTCGGCGTCGAGCTCCGTTGCCGCCAGGGCCATGGGATCCCCTTCCTCGGTTCATCGGTGATGAACGCTTCAGTCATCACGTTACGAACTATCCCGGACGATCTGCTTCCGTGATCGAGAACCAAAGTGAAGCAAGAGCCTGGTCGTGATCTGACCTTTTGTCGGTAGATGCGGTGATGTGCGGCATTGGAATCGATGAATTTCACGAGGGTGCGGGCACTTCCTGCGTCGAACCCCGCGTAACCGCGTCACGACTGTGCGAATCTGAACCTCGTCCGCCTTCCCTTTTCCCCTCGAGAGGGAAGAACGTGCCGCATCAAGAGGGAAGAACGTGCTGCCATGACAATGCTGAGCCTCAGCCGCCGTCTCGGGATCACGCCGAGGCCTGACCATGATGAGTACGATCCCGCTGCGGCCGGCTGGCTCGACAGCGGTCGGCCCGAGGGCGCTCGCCAGGAAGCGGTCCACCAGGCCTTCGTCCCACAGCAGTGGGCCGGCACCAGCGCGGTCAGGGATCGCGAGCGTGCGAATCACGCGGCGGACGGCCATGCGGCCGGCGGTCACCGCGCGACCGCCCGCGGCCCGCATCCGCTCGGCCTCGCCGAGCCCGAGGCCGCACCGCCCTGGGCGTCAGCACCCGCCTTCCCCGCCGGCCCGGCGGACACTCAGCCAATCAAGCGGCAGCAGGCGCCGGCCCGGCGGGACGGCGCGTGGCCCGAGGTCTGCGACCAGTTCGGCTCGCACCTGCTGGTCCTGGCCGAGCAGGTCCGGGCCTCGCTCAACGCGCTCGAAGCGGGCGAGGATGATCCGGAGCGGCTCAAGCGGCTCTACCAGGTCGATCACGCGGTCACTCGGATGCGCCTGGCCAGCCGCCAGCTGCGCGCGCTGGCCGGCCGGGATGACGGGCGGCTGGCCGGGTTCACCACGTCGCTGCTCGACCTCATCCGGATGGCGTCCTCCGCGATCGAGTGGTACCCCGAGGTGTCGGTCGGTCCGGTCGTGGAGCTGGCCGTGCCCGGTTACGCCGCCGACGACGTCGCCACGCTGCTGTCCGCGCTGCTCGACAACGCCACCAAGTACTCGCCGGGCACGGTGACCGTCAGCTGCCACCTCCTCCAGGAGGGGGGCGTGATGTTCCGCATCGAGGACACCGGCATCGGCATCGGGCGGGACAAGGTCAGGAGGCTCAACGCCGCCTTCGTCGGCCCGGTTCCCGAGGTCGACGAGTCCACCGCCCGGCATGTCGGCTTCCCGGTCGTGCACCGGATTGCCAGCAAGCACTCGATCGGCGTGCGATTCGCCTCGCGTCGCCCGCCCGCCACCGGCACGCTCGCGATGGTGATCCTCCCCCCGCAGCTGCTCTGCGCGATCCCGGCTCAGCCCGCGCCGCGCCCGCCCGCGGCCGCCGAGCCGCCCGGGCCGCCGACCGCGGCGGCCGAGCCTGCCGCGCCACCGACCGCGGCAGGCGCGCTCCCCGAGTTGCCCCGCCGCGAGCGGTCCGGTCTGGTGGAGACCGCATCGGCCGAGACCGTGTCCGTGCCGACCGTATCCGTGCCGACCGCATCCGTGCAGGCAGCACCGCTGGAAACTGCGCCGCTTGGAACTGCGCCGCCTGCGATGTCGCCTGAGGCTGTGCCAGCGGAGGCAGCGTCGCCGGAGATGATGTCACCGGAGGCCGTGTCGCCCGAAGCCCTGTCGGCCGAGCAGGACCATGACGTGCGGCCATGCGAGCTGCCGCGCCGGGCGCCGGCCAGTCTGGGCGGCGACGAGCAGCGGCCGGCCGAGGCGGCCCCGCCGTCGTCGTCATCGCCGCCGCCACAGCAGGCGGCGGCCCGAAATGCCTTCGCCGACGAGCTCAGCGCGTTCTCCCAGGGCATCGAGGACGCCCTCGCCACCCGCGGCATCACCGGCGGCCTGGTCGGCGTGACGTCTGATGGTGCCTCGATCGAGGAGGCCCCCGGCCATGAGTAACCCGACCGACCTGCCCCCCAGCGAGCCGCAGGACTTTGGCTGGCTGGTCGACAACTTCGCGCTGTCGACGCCAGGGGTCACGCACGCGCTCATCGTCTCCTCCGACGGCCTGCCGCTGATCGCGTCCCGTGATGTCGCGCCCGACCTGGCCGACCCGCTGGCCGCGATGACCAGCGGGATCATCAGCATCGGGAACAACATCGCGGGCCAGGTCGGCCAGGCGGGCTGTGAGCAGGTGATGCTGAAGTTCCCGACCGGTCACTTCCTCTTCATGGGGATCGGGAACCTGGCCGGGTTCGCCGTGCTCGTCGGCGAGGGTGCCGACCTGGGCGTGGTCGGGCATCAGATGGCTCGGCTGGTCGACTCGGTCGGGCACCTGCTGACGCCGCAGCTCCGCGACGACCTGCGGCGGATGAACACCCCCGTCACGGAGGGAGCAAACGGTGATCGCTAACCCCTGGGTGCGGCCCTACGTGCTAACCGGCGGCCGGACCCAGACCAGGAAGCACCCCTACTTGCACACGCTCGTCTCGGTCGAGCAGTACGACTCGAGCGCCTCGGCCCGTCTGTTGCCCGAGGCCCGGCGGCTCTACGAGCAGGCCGCCGTCGGCACTCAGTCGGTCGCGGAACTCTCCGCCCACTGCGGGGTGTCGCTCGGGGTGACGCGAGTGCTGCTCGAGGACCTGGCCGGCGCCGGGCTGGTGCGCATCAACGACGACGCGCTCTCCGCGCCACGGGACCGCCATCTGCTGAGCAGAGTCATCGCAGGCCTTCGCGAGTAGCCGGCAGCCCGGCTGACCCCCTCGGCCGAGCCTGGCTGGCCGGCGTTAGGATCGCCGGATGCCCGCGCTCACCGAATCCGAAGCCCAGGCCCGCGCGGCCCTCCTCACGATCGATTCCTACGACGTCTCCATCGACCTCACGGTGACCCCGGCGCGGTCCCGCACGGTGATCCGGTTCCGCTGCGCGCGACCGGGAGCCGCGTCCTTCGCGGACCTGGCGGCTCCCGTTCGCGGCGGCGCGGCGCTGCTCAACGGCGCGCCGCTCGGCCCGGCGGCCGACGGCCGCCTGGCGCTGGCCGGGCTGGCGGCCGAGAATGTGCTCACGGTCGAGGCTGATGTTTCGGACCGGAGCCTGAACCGGTTCACGGAGCCGTCGAGCGGCGGCGACTACGTGCGCGGGTACTGCTACCCGACCGGCGCGCCCGATCTCTTCTGCTGCTTCGACCAGCTCGACCTGCCCGCACCGCTGTCGCTCTCGTTGCGCGTCCCGGCCGGCTGGAGCTGCGTCGCCAACGGCGCGGTCGCGCAGCGGCCCGTGCCCGGGTCGGAGGGCACCTGGCAGTTCGCGCCGGTACGGCTGAAGCCGCTGGAGTTCATCTTCTGCGCGGGCCCGCTGCGCGCCGTCGCGCCGAGGCCCACCGCGACGCTGCCGCACCCGGCTGAGGAAGTGGCCCTGACCAGCTACGGGAGAGCTGGCCTGGCCGACGACGCGACCGGCTACCTCGCACGGTTCAGCGAGATCGCGGCCGGGGCCGTGCAGCACTACGAGCGGGAGCTCGGGGTGCCGTGCCCGAGCCGGAAGTACGAGATCGTCGCGCTGCCCGATGTGCCCTTCCGCGCCGCCTCGGTGCCGGGCCTGATGCTGGTCAGCGAGGATCTGCTCGCCCGGCTGGCCGACCCCGACGACGGTCTCGCGGTGATGATCTCGGCTCACGAGGTGGCGCATCTGTGGCTCGGCGGGCTGGTCGGCATGCGCTGGTGGGATGACCTGTGGCTCGAAGAGTCGCTGGCGACCTACCTGAGCGAATGGACGGAGGCGGGCTGGACGTCCTTCTGCTACGACGAGAAGCCCCGCGCCCTCCGCGCCGACGAACTGCCGACCACCGAGCCGGTCTCGTCGCCGGTGGCGACGATGGCGCAGGCCCGCGACCGGCCGAACGCGATCACCTACGTGAAGGGCACCGCCGCCGTCCGTCAGCTCGCCGCCCTGATCGGCCCGGACACCGTGACCCGGGGCCTGGCCGACTACCTGACCCGGTTCGCCGACCGAGGCTCGGCCCGCCTCGACGATCTGATCGGCTGCTGGTCGCGGGCCTCCGGCCGGGACCTGTCGGGCTGGGCCGACGCCTGGCTGCGGACCGCCGGCACCCCGCGGCTGGCCGCCGTCTTGACCGAGGCGACGGACGCCACGATCGCCTCGCTGACCGTCACCCAGGATCTCCCGCGCCCGCACCGAGTCGGCGTGGCCCTGTATGACGCCGGCCAGCGGGGCCGGCTGCGCCATCGCCGCACCGAGCTGGTCGAGCTCGCCGGCACCGCGACCGAGCTGCCGGGCCTCGCGGGCGAGCCGCTGCCCGCCGCCGTTTTCGTCAACGCCGGCGACTGGGCGCTCGCCCAGGTCACGATCGACGACCGGTCCCTCGCCGCGCTGGCCGAGGCCGCCTTCGACGTGGGCGACCCGCTGACCGAGGCCGCGTGCTGGAACGCGGCCTGGCACATGGTCCTGACCGGGCAGCTCGCCGCAGCCGACTACGCCGCCCTCGTCGCCCGCCGCCTGACCAACGGAATCCGCGGCCTTCCCGGCGACGACTCGACCCCCACCCCGCTGACCCCGACCGCCGCCCAGGCGCTGCTCGGCCGCGCGCTGACCTGCGCCGACCGCTACGTCCCGCGCCGGGACCGCGCGGCCGTCCGAGCCCTCGTCGCCGACGCCGCGCTAACCGCCGCCAGGGCTCCCTCGGTACCCCGCCCGATCCGCCGCGCGCTGCTGGCCGGCTTCGCCTCCAGCGCGCAGACCGACGCCCACCTCGCGATCGTCCGGTCCCTAGTTGACGGCGGCGCCTCGACCGCCGCCGTCGGCCCGCTCGACCTCACACTCCGCGCCGAGCTGGTCAAGACGCTGGCGATCGTCGGCCTGGCCAGCCCGGCCGACCTCGCTTCGCTAACGGAGCCCGACCCGGTGGCCGGGCGGCCGCTGCGGGTCACCTGCGAGGCGGCCCGACCGGACCCGGCCGCGAAAGAGGCGGCGTGGGTGGCGGCGCTGGATGAGCGGAACCCGCAGTGGCTGGCCCGCGCGCACGCCGAGGGCATCTGGGTCGCGGGCCAGGAGTCCCTGCTCACCCGGTACCGAGAGCGCTACTTCACCGAGGCGCTGCCCGCGCTGAGCGCCAGGGACGCACGCGGCGAACGACTCGCGCGCCGCCTGGCGGACCTCCTCTTCCCGGTCACCCTCGACGAGGAGACGACGATCAAGGCCGTCCGCGCGGCGCTCGAAGGCGACGGCCTGACCGACCGGCTCCGCACCATCCTGCGAACCCAGGAAGCGGAGCTGCGCACGGCCGCCGAGGTCAGGGGAGCGTAAGTCGACGGGCCCGTCCGCCATGTCGGGGAGGGTGGGCGCGTCGGTCGGGTAGAGGCCGGCCGCGAAGCCGTAGACCTGATCCCCGGCCCGCGGGATCTGCGCGAACTGGCGGGACAGCTCCAGCACCGCAGCCCAGAAGTTCCGCACTTCCTCCCTCGGGATCCGCGCGTGCACAAGCGAGCAGCGCAGGTCGTCGATGGCGTGGGCCGGGGCGGCCTCGGCCGCCGCCTGCGCGAGGCCGTTGATCGAGGACACGATCTGCTTGTCCTCGTCGCTGTGGAGCGCGCCGATGTAGATCGTCCGGGCGACCCGCCCGTAGTACCGCTCCTCGATCGCCCGCACCCGGCGGGTGCGCACGACCCGCAGCAGCCCGGCCTCGACGAGCAGGTTCACGTGATAGGCGACGGTGCTCTTGGGCCGGTCAACCGCCAGCGCCATCTCGGTGACGGTGGCCGCCCGCTCGAGCAGCAGGTCAAGCAGCGTGCCGCGCAGCGGGTCGGCCAGCGCCCGAAGCTGCCCGGGCGCGGTGACCACGATCATCTCTTCGAGGTCGTAGTCCGGGATCTGCTTGACCGTCATAACCCAACCATACTAAGGTCGTGAAACATACCAAGTTTATGGATCATTCGACGATTACCGTTCAATGATCATTCAAGAACCCCCGAGAGGCAAGGAGACCATCCGTGGCCGAGCTCGTGCTGTTTCATCATGTGCAAGGGCTGACCGACGGAGTCCGCGCGTTCGCCGAGGAGTTGCGGGGCGGCGGTCACACCGTGCACACCCCCGACCTGTTCGACGGCGAGCGCGCGGCCACCCTCGAGGACGGGATCGCGCTGGCCGGCCGGATCGGCGACGAGACGATCGACGCGCGCGCCAACGCGGCCGTCGCCGGCCTGCCGCAGGGCTTGGTCTACGGCGGCTTCTCCCTCGGCGGCGCCAGCGCCCAGCGGCTCGCGCAGACCAGGCCGGGGGCGCGCGGCGCGCTGATGTACGAGGCGTTCATCTCGCTCACCGCCGAGTGGGCCTTCGGCCCGTGGCCCGACGGGCTTCCGGTTCAGGTCCACGGCATGGACAAGGACCCGTACTTCGCGCTCGAGGGCGACCTTGACGCCGCCCGCGAGCTGGCCGAGCTGATCGGGCCCGCACTGGCCGAGGTGTTTACCTATCCGGGCGACAAGCACCTGTTCACCGACAGCTCGCTGCCGTCCTACGACCCCGCCGCCACCGCCCTGGTGCTCCGCCGCTCTCGCGAGTTCCTCGACCGCCTCGGTTAATCGTGCCCGGACAAGTCGGGCAGGGCCGAAGGCGGCCGCGGACTCGCGCGGAAACGCGCGACGGCCTAGGTTCGGTTCCATGAGCGAGAAGAGCGGCGCGTTCAAGCGCGACACCACGTACCTCGACGGGCGAATCACCGTCGACGGCAGCGACGGCTGGCCAGTCGAATCGGGCCGGTACCGGCTGGTGGTGGCGCGCGGCTGCCCGTGGGCCAACCGGACCATGATCGTCCGCCGCCTCCTCGGCCTCGAGGACGCCCTGTCGATGGGCATCTGCGGCCCGACCCATGACTGGCGGTCGTGGAATTTCAGTCTCGACCCGGGGGAGTTGGACCCCGTCCTGGGCGCGCACGAGCTCCGCGAGTCGTACGAGAAGGCGGTGCCCGGCTACGACCGGGGCGTCACCGTCCCCGCGATCGTGGACATCCCGAGCGGCGGGGTGGTCACCGCGGACTTCCGGCACATCACGCTCGACCTGGAGAGCGAGTGGGCCGGCTACCACCGGGCCGGCGCCCCCGACCTGTACCCGGACCAGCTGCGGGAAGAGATCGAGGAGGTCAGCGCGCTCGTCTACGAGGACGTCAACAACGGCGTCTACCGGTGCGGGTTCGCCGGCACCCAGCAGGCCTACGACGAGGCCTTCGAGAAGCTGTTCGCCCGCCTCGACTGGCTCGAAGAGCGGCTGGCGACCCGCCGCTACCTGGTCGGCGACACGATCACCGAGGCCGACGTCCGGCTCTGGCCGACCCTGGCCCGGTTCGACGCGGTCTACCAGGGCCACTTCAAGTGCAACCGGAACAAGCTGGCCGAGATGCCGGTGCTGTGGGCCTACGCCCGCGACCTGTTCCAGACCCCGGGGTTCGGCGACACGATCGACTTCGTCCAGACCAAGCAGCACTACTACCTGGTGCACACCAACCTCAACCCGTCCGGCATCGTCCCGGACGGCCCCGACCTGTCCGGCTGGCTGACCCCGCACGGCCGCGACTCTATGCCCGGCCGTCCGTTCGGCGACGGCACCCCGCCCGGCCCGCCGCCCGCCGCCGAGCGAGTCCCGGCCGCCCGCACCGCCCACTAGACCGGCCGGCGTCGCAGACCGCCCGATCTCGGCCTAAGGACAACGCTGGACTAGGCTCGGGATCATGGTGGCATCGACGGCACGGCGGATCTGCGTTACCGGAGCGACCGGCAAGGCCGGCCGCGCCGCGGTCATGGAGTTGCGCGAGCACGGTTACCAGGTGGTGGCGACCGACGCCAGGCTCACCGGCGATGACGTGCTCGCGGGCGTCCTGCGGGCCGACCTGACGGACTACGGCCAAGCGACCGAGGCGCTGCGCGGGGCCGACGCCGTGGTGCACCTGGCCAACATCCCGGCCCCCGGCCAGTCCACCCCCGCGGTCACGTTCAACGACAACGTGACGATGAATTTCAACGTGTTCCACGCCGCCGCCGCGCTGGGGCTGAGCAAGGTGGTGTGGGCGTCAAGCGAGACCACGCTCGGGCTGCCGTTCGGCGGCGGCCCCGAGCAGTTCCCCGGCGCGGCGGGCCAGCCGCCCCGCTACGCTCCGGTCGACGAGGACCACTTCCCGGTCCCGACCACCACCTACGCGCTGTCCAAGGTCGTCAGCGAGACGATCGCGGAGCAGATCGCGGGGTGGTCGCAGATCCCGTTCGTCGGGCTCCGCATCTCCAACATCATGGAGCCTCACGACTACGAGCGCTTCCCGTCCTACTGGCCTGACCCGCATCTGCGCAAGTGGAACCTGTGGGGCTACGTCGACGTCCGCGACGTGGCGGCCGCCTGCCGCCTGGCCGTGGAGGCAGACGTCACCGGCAGCCAGAACGTCATCATCGCGGCCGCCGACACGGTCATGAACCGCCCCTCGCGCGAGGTCCTGGCCGAGGTCTTCCCCGACGCCCCGCTCGGCCGCGAGATCGGCGAGATCGGCGAGTTCGGCACGCTGCTGGCGATCGACCGGGCCAAGCAGCTGCTCGGCTACCAGCCCCGGCACTCCTGGCGCGACCAGCTCTCGCACTGACCGTGAAGCTTGACCTGGCCGCCGCCCGGGACGCCACCATCCCGGACGTGCTGCCCGCCGCGGGCGAGCCGTTCCTGGTGCTGTTCTGCGGCATCAACCCGGGCCTGTACTCAGCCGCGACCGGCTGGCACTTCGCCCGGCCCGGCAACCGGTTCTGGCCGGCCCTGCACCGGTCCGGCTTCACCCCGCGCCAGCTGAAGCCGTCCGAGCAGGAGGAGCTGACCGGCTACGGCCTCGGCATCACCAACATCGCGCCCCGCGCCACCGCCCAGGCGGCCGAGCTCACCGCGGAAGAGCTCCGCGACGGCGCCGCCCGCCTGCTCGCCCTGATCGACGCCCGCCGCCCAAGCGCCATCGCGATCGCCGGCGTCACCGCCTACCGCACCGCCTTTGCCCGTCCCAAGGCGATCATCGGCCCCCAGCCAGAACCCCTAGGAACTGCTCGCCTCTGGGTCCTCCCCAACCCCAGCGGCCTCAACGCCTCCTGGCCCCTAGCGCGCATCACGGAAGCGTTCGGCGAGCTGAGAACTGCCGCAAGTCCGCGCTGAGCGCCACTCCAGATCAGGCTTGCGACCGGGGATACCCCCGCGCCACGGTCCGGGCGAGGATGCCCAGGGTCGCCCGCAGCGCGCCCTCGGAGATCACCGGGAAGATCCCGGCTGCCTTCCAGTCCGGATGGATCTCCGACCAGTCGTAGTACGAGGTCACCAGCGTGCCCTCGTCGGTCGGCTCGAGGCGGTACCCGTAGACGTGGCCGATCTGCGGGCGGATCGTGCCCAGGATCGTCCACGCGATCTCCCGATCGGGGTCGAACGTCTTGATGGTGACCGTCACGTCATAGCGGCCCATCGGGTAGTCGTTGAGCGCCTCGCGGTCCATGTGGACGACGAAGCTGTCCCCGACCGCTGCCACCGGCTCGCCGGTCGCGTCCATCAGCATCCCGGCGCTGTCGATCGCCACGTGCCCCTGCGGGTCGCACAGCACCCGGAAGATGCTCGCCGGATCCGCCGCCATCGTCCGCTGGACTTCCAGCCGCTCGCTCGTCACTCCGCCATCCTCAAATGTCTTTGTCCGGATTGGTCAGTTGGACGCCGGGAAAGCGAGAGAAGTCGGCGTCGTAGGAGCAGATTTCCGCGCCGTACTCGACGGAGAGCGCAGCCAGGTGCGCGTCCGTCGTCAGATTCCCTGCGGTGCCGGCTGCCGTCAGAAAGCCGCGCATGAGCGCCGCGTGGCGGACCGTCGGGTTCAGCACGAGTGCGCACGGCTGAGCTAGCCAGTCGTCAATAATGTCGAACGCCTCCGCCGTCCGCAGCGGTCGGGCGAAGACCGAGGGCTTGGTCGTCAGTCGAAGCACCGCCAGCAGGACTACCCAGGCAAAGCCGACCTCTTCGCTGCCGGACAAAGCCTCGTCCAGCCACGCTTTTGACCCTGCGTGCCGCGCGGATGTGTCATCGAGCGCGTACAACAGCACGTTGGCATCGGGGAGCTTCACCTGCCGCGCTCGAGCTCGTGAACGATCTCGGCATCTTCGAGATCGGCTGCCATCTGAAGCGCCTTGTCGAGATTTACGTCAGCGCGCAGGCCAAGTGATCGTGAGGGCGTCCGGTACTCGCGCTGACCGCGCGCGGCCATAAGGCCAGCGCGAATGGCGCCGTTAAGCGCCTCCTTGAAGGACACGCCTCGTTCCCGGGCCACCTCGCGAAGCCTTGCCTCAACATCTGGATCCAGCGTCACCGTGGTTCTCATATCGGCATCATAGCATCAAGCACGCTGCTGTCATGATGCTCATCATGGCCGACGCCCGTCGAATCGAAGCTAATGCCCGGTACGTCCTCGTCACTAAAGCCGTTGGCTGGTTACGCGGGTACCGGGAACATGCGGGTGAAGCGCTCGGCCAGCCGCCGGTTGCCGTCGACAGTAAGGCGCCCGTCCAGCTCGGCGGCCGCGATCGGCTCGCGGCCGAAGGCGAGCGCCCGCAGCGTCGCCGCGTCGGTCTCCACGGTGACCGCGGGCCGCGCGGGACGGCCATGGGCGATGTCAATCGAGCGGCCGGCGACGGTCACACCGAACCAGTCGCCGTCGATCCGCAGCGCGAAGACACCGTAGACAGCGAGGGCCGGATCGAAGACGGTCTTGAGCGCGATCAGCACCGCGCTAACGCTCAGCTGGCCGGCCGCCGGCAGCGGCTCCCGGCTGCCCCACCGGCCCAGTTCGAGCAGGACCGGCTCGAGTGCCAGGCCGCGCCGGGTGAGCTCATCGACACCACGTCCATTGGTGTCCACCAGGTGCACGTTGGGGAGGTTGAACGCGGCCAGGTAGTCGTCGTGAAAGCAGATCCGTTTACAGTGCTTGCCCCAGTAGGGCT
>Ga0208356_1000305_pt1 | contig 14139 bp, 19 predicted proteins | sample NGESurshal072012_4_FD_184467 | JGI IMG/M metagenome (GOLD analysis project Ga0208356, IMG submission 184467) | Arctic peat soil microbial communities from Barrow, Alaska - NGEE Surface sample 53-1 shallow-072012 (SPAdes) | ecosystem: Environmental > Terrestrial > Soil > Wetlands > Peat ... | reverse complement strand
CCGCCAGCCAATGAAACGGCCCCAGCTCGGGGGAAGCTGAGGCCGCTATTCAGCAGATGCCACTGGGGGGCAGGTGGGCATCCGGTGAGTTACCAAGCTACGCCGGCCGAATTCGTTCCAAGGGACCTCTTCGTAACATAGCAGTTGACCTGTTACAGCCGAGGCGTGTTTCGAATGGAGGGCCGATCCTATGAAAACCGCCGTTGCCACTGCGCATTTCCAGCAGGCGAGCCCGGCAATACGAGCGATAGATCAGCGTCGGTGCCGCGGGTGGTGAGCTCACGCTGTGACAAACGGCCACAATCTCTGACTCGTCATGCCCGCACTTGTTGCGGGCATCCACGTCTTCAAAGCCGTTCCACATCAAAAGGCGTGGATGGCCGGGACGAGCCCGGCCATGACGATATGGATGGGTCACCGCCAACGGCCGTTGGTATTAGTGACGGCAACCGCACTATTTTCTGGCCACGATAAGAAAAAGGCGGCCGGTGCGGCCGCCTTTGTCGCCTACCATCCGCGCCTATAGTATGGGTCCGGACCATAACCCCGGTCGTAACCCCGGTCGTAACCATAGGAGCCTCGGAAGGGTGCGGCCGCGATAGCGCCGGCCGTCCCGATGGCCGCTCCAGCGATACCGGCGGCGGCGCCAACCGGCCCGACGCGATAGTGGTGGTAGTGATGCCCGCGGTGATAGACCTCCCGAGCGGTCGCCGGGCCGGCCATCAGGGTCACGATCGCCGCACCAGCGGCGAGGAACTTTAGCTTCATGATACATTTCCTCCGTTGAGTGGATAGAACACGTCCGTGAAGTTTAAGTTCCCGTTCGGAACCCTCTCGTGCGTATCAGCGCGCGCCTGGTCGAAGGTGGCGGCGGTGCCGTCCCTGAACTCGCGGGGCTCGCTTCCCGGATAGAAGCCGCAGATTCCAGCCCCATTGTCGACCATGGTGCGGGATGCCGACGCGGCGCGCGATGGTGCCGACCTGGACGTCGCCGTAGTAGACGTGCCACGCACGTGGCCGGCCTCCGCGCGGCGGCACTGAGCTACGGCGAGCGCGGCTTTTGAATCATCTCATCTTGCCTGTGCGAGCTTGATGGTTGAGACGGGCCATTTCCCATCGTGGCCTCGGATAGAGATTCGCAGTCCGTGCGTTTCGTCCAGCCAAACACGATCCACCGTCCCGGCCTTTCCATCGGTGAGGATCACGGCTTTGCCGACAAGCTCGGTGTGGGCCTGTTCAAACTCGCCGAGGATCGCGGTCGCGCGGACCTTCGCAGTTGGCATGGTGACCCAAGTTAGAGGTTGAGCGGATCGGTTTGCATTTGAAAGGTGCGCAAGTCGTGACGGGCGCGTGGCAAACGGATGACGGGGGAACCGCCCGACCCGTCCGCGCTGGGCGAGCAACGCGGGGCGCGCCTACGGGCGGCGGCAATCTGCCGCCGATCCGGTTCGGCGGTGAAGTGCATCCAATTTTCTTGCTCGTTGTCGCAGCGCACCCGTTTTTCAAGGGGATGCGGGAGGACTTACAAGCGTATTTCGGCCATATTCTACGTAGCTAATTAGTTAGATTTTACTGATGGTTACACCTGCATTTCAGTGTTGAATGGGCGACCCCATGAGAGTCGCGGTGATCGTTGTATCGATCTTGATGGCGGGCATGCCATCGGAAGCTTCCGAGTCCTGCTTGAGCATGACCGAAGCTCGTCAGCATTTTGGTTTGGTGCACATCTACTGGCATGGCGCGGATCATTGCTGGGACGCATCGCCGGGACGTCGGCAGCCTCATCTCATTCACAAAGTTGCGGCAAAACCTGATCAGCCGAAGTGGCGCGACGCGATGTCGGAGATGGTACCCGATGCGAACGTTGCGCAAATGCCTTGGTTAGATCGCTGGGTGGATATCAAACCATCAGAGCTGCCTCTCGCCGCGCGCTGGGTCGATATTCCCCAGGCCACGCCGTCGCCGACCGCCGAGCCGATGGCAACGCGGCTCGCCGTGGTGTTGCTATTGGCGCTTCTGGCTATCGCGCTGACGCTCGCGATCATCGAAGTTCTGCCTCGAGGCACGATCTACCGACGACAGTAGGATGATCAAAGAAGACCACGAAAGTTGGAAGGTTCCGTGCAGCCTCGTTGTTCAAGGTAGCAGCGTTATCCTGCCGAGCGATGACGGATTGAGCGCGATGGCTAACAGACAGCGCGCCTGACGCAATAGGGGAGTTGAGAAGTCCTTCCGCGGTCCACTCCGCTTCGATCGGCCACATTGACAGGTACGCGAAAAGAGAGGTGCCCTTATCGGGTTTGAACAATCGCCACAATGGTCTCCATCGCCCGAAAGTCTTCACATCGAAATGCTGTGATGCCAATGGGAGGTAACCATGAAGAAGTTCTTGTTCGCACTGTTCCCGCTGGCCCTTACTGCCGTTTTTTTGGTTCAATTCCCCGCACCAGTGTTCGCCGGGCCTGCCGAGGAGGTGCAGGCTGCAATGCAACGTCTCAAGTCCAAGGCTGCGACGCTCGGTACACCCACTGTCAACGGGGAAGAGGCAGTCGCTGGCAAGAATGTCCCCGCCTTACATTTTGGCGCGACCAAGATGAATAACAATTTCGTGCTGGTTGACGAGGTCCAGAAAGAAGCGGGTGGGACGGCCACAATCTTTGTTAGGAGCGGCGACGAGTTCGTCCGCGTGGCAACGAACGTTAAGAAGGATGACGGGTCGCGAGCGATAGGCACCGTTCTAGACCCAAAGGGTAAAGCCGTCGCGGCTATTGCAAAGGGCGAAAGCTATTTCGGAGAGGCCGACATCCTGGGCAAGCCTTACGTCACCGGCTATGAACCAATCCGCGATGCAAACGGCAACATCATCGGCGTCTATTACGTCGGCTATTTGAAGAACTAGCGTGCATCGATAAAAAGGAATTAGAGGGCTGCTCGTGGGCCGCCCTAACGAAACGCGCTTTTAAGGAGTGAGGGCTCAGGTCCGAGGCCTCACCCTCACTCCACACACCCTTGTACTCTCGTAAGGAGGAACTCTTATGAAACTTCTCACGACCGTTCTAATCGCGGCAGGAATTTCAAGCCTCATCTCGATAGCCGCGCCGGCCAGAGCCGCTGCGCCCGAGTCCAAAAGTCAGATCACTATCCTCTACGATGCATTCGGAACCGATCCTTCGATGACGAAGGACTGGGGCTTCTCCGCCCTCGTGGAGGTCGCCGGAAAACGAATCCTGTTTGACACCGGGAATGACGCGGAGATCTTTGCAGCCAATGTCAAGGCGAAGGGAGTTGACCTCAAAACACTTGATTTCGTTGTCCTGTCACACCGGCATTCGGACCACATGGCGGGCTTGAATTATGTTTTGAGTGTCAATCCGACCGTGAAAATCTACGCGCCCAAAGAAGGATTCGGTATCTACGGTTCGTCGCTGCCCTCGAGCTTCTATCGGAAAGATGAGACGTTGCCGTCGGAAATGCGCTACTATGGCGGTGTGCCGCCTCAAGTCATGAAGTTCGGCGCGGCGTGGCGCGGGGCCAACTTCGAGTTGATCGACAAGACCACTGAAATCGCCCCTGGCATGACGCTGATAGCGTTAGTGTCCGATGCTCCCGGCACGAAGGAACTCAAGGAGCTATCTCTTGCCGTCAATACTCCAGAGGGCTTGGTGCTGGTGGTGGGCTGCTCACATCCAGGGATTGAGAAGATTGTCGAGGCGGCGGTGGCTATCAATCCTAAAATCCATCTGATTGCGGGCGGTTTCCACCTTGTCGTCGCGCCTGATGACGTGATTGCAGGAGTAGTGACCTCGCTCAAAGACAAGTTCAAGGTCGAAAACGTTGCGCCGGGGCACTGCACGGGTGAGCCGATGTTCGCAGCATTGAAGAAGGCTTTCGGCGACCGTTACCTTTATGCTGGTCTTGGCACTTCGCTTCCGCTTGCATCAACCGCAGGCTCAGGTATGCGACGTGGTGAGGTGCCTGCACTCGATGACCTCACGACCTATCGTAAACTTGCCAGTCGCGAAGATCAGAATTGATATCGTCGAGTGTCCGGATACGCCGACATCAGGAGCGCCAATTAGCTGGGTCCGACCAGTCAGGAACTCGGGCGCAAGCCGTGAGGATGATCAGGTGGCGCAGCGGGCCTTACTCGGGTTCTTGTGAAGGGCCAAGCAGATCGTGCGCGAGCGGCGATGCCTGCGGCGCCAGGATCTCGAAGGTTCGTTTCTGGTGGGTCGGCGGCGTTGTCAGCAAGCGACGGGCTATGGCCAGGAGGGCCAGCAGCAGGCCGACGGCAGCCATAAAATAGAACACGCCATCGATGCCGAAGCGCGCCATCACACTTGTGCCGATCAGCGGGCCAAGGATCGAGCCCAACCCGCTGATCAGGATGAGCCGGCCGCTCACTGCAACAACCTGATCGGCTGGCATTTGGTCGTGTGCGTTGGCGACACAGACCGGGTAAAGGGTCGACATGAAGCCGCCCAGCAGCGCAGCGGCGGACAAGATCACCGGGCGTGAGTGCGGCAAATTGACTACTGCGATCGCGGTGGCTGCAAAGCCGAAGCTCAGCATCGATAACACGACGCGCCGGTCGAATCGGTCCGACAGTCGGCCGATCGGAACCTGGAACGCGAGCCCGCCAAGCACGGCGAACAACATGAAGATCGCGATCGTCTCGCGTGCGATGCCTTCATCCTGCATCCACGCAGGAACGAGCGAGTAGAAACTGGCGCTGACTAGCCCGCTCACCATGCAACCGGCGACGGCGACGGGCGCCGCGCGGGGCAATTGGCCGAATGGCAGAGGAGTGGACGCGGTCCTGCGGGGTGGTTCGGCCCGCGTCGTGCTCACGATGACTAGCGCCACGGCGAACAGAACAGCGATTACATTGAAGGGTTCCGCCGTTTCAACTTTAGCCTGACCGATCAGCAGCTGCCCCAACGCAAGACCGAGGAACGTGCCCAACATGTAGACTGAGAAGATCCGCCCGCGCTCTGTTGTCTCCGCCTTGGCGTTGAGCCAGCTCTCTGTGGCGATGAAAAGACCAGAACAGCCAAAACCGATAACCGCACGCAGGATAAACCAAAGCAGCGGCCCCGGCAGCAGCGGCATGGCCGTGGTCGCGGCAACGACCATTCCTGCGAGGGCGGCGTAGGCGCGGATGTGCCCAACCCGTTCGATGATCCGTTCGCAGCGCAACGCGCCCAGTGTGAAACCGGCAAAATAGCTGCTGAGTACCAGACCAGATGCGGTCGGCCCGAAGTGCTCCATTGCGACACGCAAGGAGATGAAGGTGCCGAAGAACCCGTTGGCGAGTTGGATGATACTCGTCGCGAGGATCAGGATCCCGATCTGCGCTCGCAGCGACTTCGATAGCATCAGCCTTCTCCCTTGCAACATCTTGATGATTCACGCGGCTCGCGTGAAACCCGCGGACCCGGCGCGTCTATTCGTGTGTCGTCAAAGATGGGTGCCAACAAGTTTACCCCTAAGATTAACATCAGCACGCTCGCCCGCCCAGGTCTCCATATCGCCAGCTGCTTGATCGCGAGCGAACTGTCGGAGACAAAATTCGAGTGACCAGCGGACATTCGTGCCGGGACACTCTGGCGGGTGCATCGGCCCCTTCGGTACGATAGACAAAGGCCGCCCCCTGTGGGCGGCCTCTGCATTTGTGTTCTGATCTATTGCTTCGCGGCTTCGCCGGGGTCTCCCTTGGGTCCGGCCGGCCCCGGCGGACCTGCTGCCCCCGGAGGACCTGCAGGTCCAGCGAGGCCGCAGTTTTGTATCAGCACCTCTCTCTTGTCCTCTTCGGAGGTAATCTCGACTACGCAAGTGGAAGGAAACTCTGTTCCAATCCACCTGAACCCTCCGGTTGGACTGCCATCGACTTGCACTGTCTTGCTCGGATTGATTTTAATCTGCACGCTGGGCTCGCGCGCTCGCCTAACCCTTCCGATAATTGTTAACTCGCCGCGCGATATGGCGGCGGTCGTGATGAGTATTTCTGCACGCGCATTTCCGACCCATATGATCACACCGACAGCTGCAATAACTGAGGCGGCACGGATAAGCCTTGCGGGCACGGCAAATCTCCCCGGTATTCTGTCAATTAATCATTAAAGCTGAATGAGAACAAGAGCCGTGACGGCGCGGAGCGAGCGCGAGCCGGCGCTTGATCTTCTGAGCGGCCATCGGCATGTCTCAGATGAGAACTGAGCGAGCCTATCGTGGTCAGTTCTTCATTATGGGATCGGTGGCGGTCGCCACGAGAGATCGTCGGACCAAAGGTAGATTGCGATAGCCGCCAAGCACAGAGCTATGCCGATCCAGAAAATCGGAGAATGATGGATCGGTCGTCGGTCGCTCGAAGCTGGCTTCATTCGGTCACTGGTCGGCGCGGGCGAGCAGCGAAGGCGGCACGGCGAGGCCGAGCGCCTTCACGGTCTTGGGGTTGATCACCAACTCCTCTACGCCGATTGCTGAACGGCCAAGTCCACTGCCAAGTCCACCCCTACGAGACCAGCTTGGCGCGAAGACGTGTGTACTCGACGTCGGTTATTGATCCCGACTTTTTTAGCTGGTCAAGCTTAGTAATTTCGTCTGCGGCACTAAAGCCAATGACGCGCCGCAATTCATCGCGTGCCTGTTGAGCCTGCTGAGCGTTACGCTCGGCCATGCCCCTCCCTTGGGTAACTACGTAGGCAAAGATGCCGAAGTAGGAGGTTAGAACCAGCGCTAGCACCCATAACGCTTTACCCCAACCGGAGATGTCGTGACGCCTGAACAGGTCGCCATAGATTACAATGAGAAGCCAGAACCATACGACAAATCCGAACACCGCAATCATATCCATCAGGAAATTTCGATAGGTGAAGCCTTCTTGAACGAAGAACATCGCGATTCTCCCTTGTGTAGGGGCCGTTCAGCCCAACTCACTATTTTTCTGTGATGTAGTCGCCGCCCGAGACCCCTATTACGTCGCTTGCGCGTCGCCAATATGCTCAAGCTAACTAATCTACCGGCGTCCGTACAGCCAGTCAGCCCAGGGCCGGCAAACAATCGGGCGGCGGTCCGCGACGTCCGCGAGTAACGTGATGAACTCGCGCCGCCGCATGTGGCCTCCCCTGAGAAGACGCTTTGTCTAATCCATCGAGCTTAGCGCTTTGCGACCGGTCAATGAATGAGAGATGGCACACAACCGGCTTCGACGCCGATCAGGTGTCCCTTTGGGTCATTCGCGTCATTCTTTCCGCGCGGCCAACACTTCCGTTCTGCCACAGAAAGCGGTCACGCCAACGTATGAACGATCACCGGTCCGGCTACTGCTGTCGCTGGCCCGACAAGCAGTGGCGTCAGATTTTGCTCGATCCACGCGACGCCGCGCCTGTTCGACTCCTCCGCTCCCGCGTGATTGTTGAAGATGCTGATGGCCGTAACGGTGTCGTCCGGCGCATAGACCACGTAGTAGGCCATAAAGCCTTCGACGTCGCTGATGATTGGAATGGCACCTTCCTTGATCCTGCGTGTCAGTTCTTCGACCATTCCGGCCCTTGCTTTACCCTGCCGAATAGCGGCGTACATGGCGGAACCTCCTTTTGCCCAGACCGCAATGAATTTGAAACGTACGCCCGATGGCGCGGCTACGCCACGCTCAATTCGCTGGCGCAGGAATCGCGGTAGCTCTTCCGTGTAGCAGTAATCTGATGTAGCGTTGTGAGAGCCGCCATCGGGAAGTGCCGAAGTCCCCGCGAATTGCAGCGGCGTCATGCCCACGGCAGGGCCTTGCAGACTCTTCATTTTTTATGTCTTCCACAATCCATCCGATATCTCGGAGGGTTTCTTTTTCACCACAGGCAGGAGAACATGCCATGCACTTCTGTTTAACAGGACAGTACACCCCACAAGCTTTGAATAGTATCATGGACAATCCAACAGTCAGTCGCTTTGACGCCGCCAAGAGCTTGATGGAAGCGGCGGGTGGCAAATTGATCGCAATGTACGGCACGCCTGTCGATGGCCCCGGCGTTTTAGCGATCTTTGATGTACCTGAGCCCAGTGCGGCGGCTGCGATTTCTGGTGTTGTTGTCGCGTCCGGAGCCATGCACCATGTAAAGCTCACACGTCTGCTCACGCAGGACGAGTTGATACAGGTTCGGAAAAAGGCAACTGAGCTTCGTGGCAAATACAAACCGCCCGGAAAGTAGATGCAAATGGTTGGCAGCCCTGTCGGCTGCCACGATTTTCGTCCCAGGATAGGAGCCGAGGTATGCCCAATCCTCGGCGTTGCCCGGCGCGGGTAAGGAAACGAACCCCGCGCCGTATTTCATTGACTTGTCGGCCCGCAATCGCTCGATGATCGAGATCGCCTCGGTGCCGCTCATGGTTCGCGACTACCGGGCGCGAGCATGATGCGTTCGGGCATGCCACCGCCACCACGGGCTGGTGGATTTCCAGTTACGAACTTAGTGTCTGCGTCGGCTTGATCTGGGCGCGAAATAGGGATTGATCAGGCACGTCGCCGGACGACCCGAGGCGCTGGCTGCGCACTGGCGGAGCGAGGTGAAGATGCAATCCATCCGTTCGCCCTCCAGCTGGCCATAGACGTGCATGCAGACGGGATAGTTGGGATCATATGTTTGAGCCTGTACCGAGGTGGCAACAAGGGCCGTTGCAAGCGCAAGGATCGCAAAAATCAGCTTGACCATGCCAACCTCCAGTCAGAGAAACCAATCGATTGACTATAGTACGCCTTGGTGGCGCGATCCACTCCAGAGCCATGCCGGCGCGAACGCCGCCGCATTCGCGCCTTGGCTCTGAACCATTGTCCGGCTCCATCGTTCATTTCCGAGAGCGCGATGGATGGAAGTGGAATGAACGGATGGAATCACGATGAGGAGTGATGACCGCCGCAAGCTGGAAGACTGGCTTGCACGATGCCGCTGGCTGACGACAACCCGGCTGGACGATCACACACGGTCCCGGCTCAACCGCCTCATCATCGATTTGGAGCAGGATCTCAAGGAGGACCATTTCGAGCGGCTATCGCAGCGCCTGACCGGCGTAAGGCCTGTTCGGTTCTGATTGAATCAGAACCGGGCTTTAGCTTTCTGTTTTGACGCGTTTTCTTCGCGCGAACCGGTACCCACACTTCGCTCGAAAACGCTATGGATCAGGATTTGGCCGCCGGTCTCAGGCCTGCCCGCAGCAGCTCGTCGAACTGCTCCTGATAGAACATGCGACCGTCGGCATCCACGACGTGAACGTGCCAACCCTTCCTGGACAATCCCCGAGCCTTCGCCACGGCGATCGCCGGGCTGATATAGAGGGTGCGCTGGCTCTTGCGGTCTTTTGAGGCATGAACCACGAGCGCCGGCATGGGCGTCGTCTCCTGCGTGAAGCCGCCGGGCTTTTTGCCGGCCGGCAACCTGTCGGGACTGTGAGGTTGAGTCGGGGCACCACGAGGTCGCGCGGCTGGTTTTCAACAGCAAATTCGCTGGAAAATTATCCGGCCGGACTTGAACCTTTGCGGGGGATGCGCCGACCCACGAGAGGCCGGGGGATTTGAGGGCTCGGCACCTAAACCAGCGCCGCCAAGCGATCATACTCCGCTTGTGCGGCGTTGTGCTGTGCCGTGCCGCGCGGCCCTTTCGGGAGCGAAGCGAGGGTCGGAATAGGGCAGCGCCGCGAAGTGCGGGTTGGAAACTCAGGGCGCTTCGCCGAGCCAGTCTCGCATGGCTGCGTCCGAGCCGCCCTTGCACTGCGACATGCAGGCTGCAAGATCATCCATGCAGGCTTTTGGCGCGTGACCGTCCAGGACCGATGTCAGGCAGCTTAGCGAGGTGTTCGAACAATCAAAGTAGCAGGCTTCCGTCTGGGGGGCCGTCGACACCTTCCTGACCGGATGATTTTCGATGCAGGACGACGCGAACGGCACGTTGCCCCATTTCCATTCGAAGAAATGACCGTCCATATCAATGCAGACCCGCGAGGATGCCACCTCGCGGTCCGTGGTCAGCCCCGAAAACGAGCTCACGACGGTCGGCTCGGCCCGGCAATAGCCGCACCAAACCAGCGCGATGGCGCCAACGACGGTGCTGATGATGGATCGGCCAAGGTATCCCATTCGCCCATAGGGGATAACGAAAAAGCCGAAATTATGTAGACCAGCCCGCCGCTGCGCTATAGCGTTTTCGAGCGAAGTGGGCACCGGTTCGCGTGAAGAAAACGCGTCAAAACAGGAACTAGAGCCGGTTCTGATTCAATCAGAACCGGCTCCACGCTCAAGGTAATCCCGCTCACACCTCGCGGTTGTCGAACAGGATCATATCGGCGCCGCCGGTCGCGAACTTTTGTAGATCCGCGGCCGCGGCCTTGCCCTCGGCGCTGCCGAAGCCGGCCTGTACCGCGGCCAGATTGTCAAAATGCAGCGTCGCAATGAGATGAAAGGCGGACGGGCCGGCCGGAGTTGCAACCGGGCCCTGGCTCACTTCAAACTTCTTGAGCCCGGGTATCTTTTTCGCAATGGGAACATGGGTCGAAAAATAATATTTGTCGAAAGCGGCGGTGTCTTTCGGCGTCTTGTACATGACCACGACGTGCGCCATTGCGTTGCTCCTTATTGCACTCGAACCGACATCGTCCGCGCAGCTTTCAGTCCGCCCCTGGGCTTTGTCAAGCGGTTGCTTGTCCCGAGGCCTCATGGTTCGAGACGCGCAAAGGCGCGCTCCTCGCCATGAGGGTCTGAGACCTTGCCATGAGGGGCTGAGAGACCTCATCCAGAGGAGCATCGCGCAGCGATGCGTCTCGAAGGATGAAGCCACTGGGATGGTTTCTCCGAGGCCTCATGGTTCGAGACGCGCGCAGACGCGCTCCTCACCATGAGGGTCTAGCACCTCATCAGGGAAGAACACCTCATCCTGAGGAGCATCGCGCAGCGATGCGTCTCGAAGGATGAAGCCAATGAGGTGGAAATTGCGCTTGTGCCCCACAAAAAAATGGCCCCGATCGCGGGGCCATTCGTCTTACATCTCCTTCTTCATCGTGTGGTGATGATAATGGTGGTGATGATGGTGATGATGGACCACCATCGTGTGCTTGCCGTGCATCATGCCTTCGTTGTGCATGCCTTCCTTGGCCATGCCGGGCTTTGCATCCTCTGCGCTGGCGATCGATGGCACGGTGAGCGCGGTAACGGCCAAGGCGGCCAGAACATAAGAAAACTTCTTCATGGAGATCTCCCTGGGGTGAACTAAGCCGATGGGGAACGAAACTCCGACCATTGCGTTCCCTGCCGCCGAAAATAGTATAATGAACAGACGTTCAGAATCGCCGCGCTCTGTGTGCGCCGTCGGCTTCGGTCTCGGGATCGCCTGACAAGAGGTCGAACGAACCGACGCAGCCGATTGTGCTTGCTCGCCGGCTGCGTTGCGACTTATTGAGCTGGCGGTTCGGTGGTCTCTTTGCAATTGGAAAGGCGAGCGTTTCACATGAAGGACTTTGCAGGAAAGACGGCGGTCATCACCGGTGGTGGCACAGGCATGGGCCGCGAGCTGGCGCGCCAGCTGGTCGCCGAAGGCTGCAATGTCGCGATGTGCGATGTTTCCGCCAGCGCGATGGCCGAGACCAAGCGGCTTTGCGAGGTCGAGAAGCTGCCGCAGGGCCTGCGCATCACCACGCACATCGCCGACGTTTCGATTGAAGACCAGCTCAAGCGCTTTCGGGACGAGCTCGCCGAACAGCAGGCGACCGACCGGATCCATCTCTTGTTCAACAATGCCGGGATCGGTGGTGGCGGCAGCCTGTTCACCAACACACGCGAGCAGTGGGAAAGGACCTTCAACATCTGCTGGGGCGGGGTCTATCTCGGCGTTCGCACCTTCCTGCCGATGCTGCTGAAGGCCGATGAGGGCCACATCGTCAACACCTCGAGCGTCAACGGTTTCTGGGCCTCGATCGGGCTCGGCGTGTCACACACGGCCTATAGCGCCGCCAAATTCGCGGTGAAGGGATTCACCGAGGCGTTGATCAACGATCTCAGGTTGAACGCCCCGCATATCAAATGCTCGGTCGTGATGCCCGGCCATATCGGCACCTCGATCGTATCGAACTCCCGGAAAGTGCTGAGCGGCACCGAGTCCGACCAGCTCAGCCCGAACGAGATCCTGCAGGTGCGGCAGCGCCTGCAGGGCATGGGCGTCGTTCAGGCTGCGATGCCGGATGAACAAATTCAGCAGATCGCGGCCGACCGGGCCCGCAGCTTCCGCGACGAAGCGCCGATGACGGCGGCCGCCGCGGCGACCATTATTCTCGAGGGGGTCAAGGCCGGGCGCTGGCGCATCCTGGTCGGCGACGACGCCCATCGCCTCGACGAGCGCGTCCGGCAAACGCCGGAACGGGCCTACGACGCCGAATTCTACCAGAGCTTCGCCGCCGAGGTCGGCTGGCGGCTGGGGTAACGCAACGCCGCTTTGCGGAATTTGGAGCCGCCGGGTTTCTCGCGACGATGGATGGATACGCAGGTCAAGCCCGCGTATGACGGGGCGCGCGACCGGCCTCGCCGCGCTCGCGTCCGAAGGGGATTGCCGCTTGTTTTTTGTGCTCTCGAAAACACTCGGCACCATACTGGTGCCGACCGACCTCCTGATCTTTGCCGGGATCGCCGGCGCCATCCTGCTGGGCACGCGCTGGGCACAGCTCGGCCGCAGGCTGATGGTCGCCTCCCTCCTGCTGCTCGCGATATGCGGGTTTTCGCCGCTCGGCAATTGGCTGCTCTACCAGCTGGAATCCCGATTTCCCGCCTGGGACGCCGCGCGGGGCGCGCCGGACGGCATTGTCGTGCTTGGCGGGTCGATCGATGCCGATATTTCGGCGGCGCATGGCGTGGCCGTCGTCCGCGGGGCGGCCGACCGCATCGTCGCAGCCGCTGCGCTGGCCCACCAATACCCGAACGCCCGCATCGTCTTTACCGGAGGAAGCTCCAATTTGATCGCGAACGGCCCCCGGGAAGCCGATTACGCCGCCGAGATTTTCGAGCGTCTCGGCGTACCCCGGGAGCGGCTGACCATGGAGCGGCGCTCGCGCAACACCGAGGAAAATGCCGAATTCACCAAGGCGATCGCCGCGCCGAAAAACGGGGAGCGATGGCTGCTGGTGACGTCCGCCTACCACATGCCGCGATCGGTCGGGCTGTTCCGAAAGGCGGGCTTTGCCGTGGAGCCTTATCCGGTCGACTGGCGGGTCGGCAACAGGGCGGATCTGCTGCGGTTTTCGGCCTTCGCGCTCGAAGGCCTGCAGCGCACGGACCTCGCAATGCATGAATGGATCGGCCTGCTGGCCTATCGGCTGACTGGAAAGACCAGCCAGTTGCTGCCGGGACCCGATCCGGAGTAAGGGTGCGGCGGTCGCGTCGCCGTTCACGGAGTTTCAGATGCAACAAGCAGCCACGCAGCAGGAAACCTTCGATTGGGCCGCCATGGCAGCCGATCTGAACAGTCTGCTCCGCCTCAAGACCACCGTGATCGGCATGAAGATGTTCGCGCGGGTGGAGGAGATGACGGCGATACCGAAAATCCGGCGGCCGACCGCCATCCATACCACCGACCAGATCGTCAGCATGGCCTCGCGGCTGGGCTGGACCGTCGGCATCACCGCGGATGATCTCGTCGGGGCGCAATGCCGGGCGGTGATCGGGCTGGCGCCGCAGGACGAGACTTGGCTAGCCGGCCAATCCTATGTCGGCGTCTGGCACGGCACCGCCGAGGACGCGCGCAAGCGCCAGGAGGCGCTGGATGTCGTGGCCTACGGCCAGTATCGGGCGCTGGCGGTCAGCCCCTTGACCAGCGGCCGGCTCGACCCGCCGGATATCTGCCTGGTCTATGCGACGCCGGGCCAGATGATCATCCTGATCAACGGGCTGCAATATACCGGCTACAAAAAATTCGAATGGGGCGTGGTCGGCGAGACCGCGTGCGCCGATTCATGGGGGCGGGCGCTCAAGACCGGCGAACCCAGCCTGTCGCTGCCATGCTTCGCCGAGCGGCGCTATGGCGGCGTGCCGGACGAGGAGCTGCTGATGGCGCTGTCGCCCAAACATCTCGCCAAGGCGATCGACGGCATGAAGGCGCTGGCGAAAAACGG
>Ga0208356_1000304_pt1 | contig 14142 bp, 10 predicted proteins | sample NGESurshal072012_4_FD_184467 | JGI IMG/M metagenome (GOLD analysis project Ga0208356, IMG submission 184467) | Arctic peat soil microbial communities from Barrow, Alaska - NGEE Surface sample 53-1 shallow-072012 (SPAdes) | ecosystem: Environmental > Terrestrial > Soil > Wetlands > Peat ... | reverse complement strand
CGGGGGTGAGGGGGGTAACGGGGTCAGCGGTTGAACAATTGCCGCAGCACGTCATTCATCGGCTGGCTTTCCTGCGGAGCCGCATTGGGATCGGACTCGGCCGTGGGAGACGGGGGTGCGCCGGGCGGCGGCGACATATCGCGGCGGCGGCCGATGCCCTGTTGCAGCAGGTTGCCGAGCGTCTCGCCGAGCTTGCCGCCGAGCGCATCGGAGGCACCCGTGCCATCGGTGCCGCCGCCGCCCAAGGCGCCGAGCGCGCCATTGGCGCCGAACAGGCCCTTGCCCATCTCTTTGAGCTTGGCATAGGCGGCATCGGGATTGTCCAGCATGCCGGCCATGTCGGGATAGATCCGCGGCTGGTCCCAGGGGCCGTCGATCATCACGGGAATGCCGAGCCCGACCGGGTCGGCGGCGCGGCCCTGGCCCTCGGTGGTGATCACGAGCTTGGGCTCGACCCGAAACGCCAGCGCCTTGCCGGCCAGGTCGACGGTGCCGGCGCCGGTCACCCGCACCAGCGGACCGACCAGATTGAGATCGTTGGTCACCGCCTGGCCCTTGTCGACCCGGAACGAGGCGCTGAGCTGGCTCAAATCGGTGGCCTGTTCCTTGCCCTCCTGCCATCCCGACAGCGTGCCGGAGGTGAGCGAGCGGATCATCTGGGCGACGTTGAGGCCGCGCACCGCGCCATCCCGCAACACCGCGAACACGGTGCCGTCGAGGCTCGACATGATGGCATGCGGGCTCGCGCCGGCGGCGCGCAGCGTCAGCTTCGCCTGCAACTTGCCGTCGAGCTTGTCGAAGCCGGCCGCGCTCCGCAGCAGCGGCAGCGCGTGCACGCCGGCAAGGTCGCTGTGCAGCGCGTAAGCGGGGCTTGCCGCCGAGGCATCGATGACGAGTTCGCCACTGGCGTGGCCGTCATAGGCGCCGAGATTGGAAACGCCGAGCTTGACAATGCCGCCGGCCAGCGTCGCCTCGATTTCGGCCGGCGCGAAATCGGCGCTGCCGATGATCAGGTCGGCCGCGGAGAGCCTGGCCCGGGCGTCGACATAGTTCAGTCCGGTGAGGTCGATCGGCGCATTGCTCCAGGGCTGCGACGTCGCCGGCGCCGTGCCATCCCCCGCCATCGGGATATCCAGGCGCTGGAAATCGAGGTCGAGCTTCACCAGCGGCTTGCTCGCGAGATCGACCGAGGCCCAGCCGTTGAAGGCCCCGTCGCCGAGCGCGCCGCTAAGGCCGTTGATCATGACCATCGAACCGTTGAGCCGCAGCTCGGCCTTGGCCGACAGCGGGCTTTGCAGCACGCCGGGCGCCACGAGCCGGAGGTCGACCGGGATGTTCTGCCGCGCCAGCGGCGGAGCGGGCGCCACCGACTTGATCTCTAAAGTCAACGGATGCCCGCCGGCGCGGGCATGGCCGGTGACCGCGATGGTGCGGTCGGCCGCGATCACGGCATTGGCACTGATGTCCTTGATGCGGTTCTCGACGCGGTCGCGCAGATTGGAAAACACCATGGTGCCGTCGCTCACCGTGACCCGATCGATCGAGACCGCCTGGGCGTCGGTGTCGCCGGCGGATGCCGCAGGCTGCGAAGACGGCAAAGGTGGCGCGCTGCGTTCGCGCCGCAACGGCAGGTTCAGGATCGGACGGACGATGGCGAGTTCGGTGATCTCGGGCTGCCCCGACCACAGGCTCTTCAGGGTGATGTCGGCCTGGACCCGGGTCATGGTCAGGCGGTCGCTGCTGTCGTGCTCTTTCGGGTCCTGCAGCGTGACGTCGTTCAGGGTCACGTTGAACGACGGCCAGAGCCCGATCCGGGTGGTGCCGCCAATCGTCAGCCGATAGCCGGTCTGCTGTTCGACCCGGGCCTGGATGGTCGAGGTCAGGAAGTTGGAGGGAGTGCCGATCGCCAGCAACAGTCCGATCGCGACAATGACGGCAGCGACGGCCGTACCGATTAGCTTCAAGGCTCTCATGCCGACATTCCAGATCGGCACGCGGCATCGATGGCGGCGCGGCCGATAGCTCAAGCTTATCCCGGAACGGGGGAACAGCTCAAAGGACGCCAAAAATAATCCGCAAGTGCTGCAAAGATATGTGACTTATGACACACTTGCCGGCAGCCAGATTTGATACGTCTGTTTTGACGTACCGGAAGGCATTGCGATGAGCAAGCAGACCGAATTTGCGGTGATCCTGAGGATGAATCCGATGTTCGCCGACCTCGGCGCCGACGAACTGCAGCGGATATCCGGCCTTTGCCACACCCAGCAACTCGCGTTGGGCGAAGTGCTGTTCCAGAAGGGCGATCCCGGCAATGCCCTGTACGGCGTGCGCCGCGGCCAGATCCGGATCGAAACCGGCGCTTCCGACGGCAGCCGCCTGACCCTGAATTTCATGGGCCCGGGCGACCTGTTCGGCGAGGTCGCAGTGCTCGACGGCGAGAGCCGCACCGCGGATGCGATGGCGGGCGAGCCGTCGGAGTTGTTCGTGCTGCGGCGCGAGGATTTTCTCGCCCACCTCGAACGTGAACCGCGCGTCGCGGTCAAACTGATCCAGCTGTTGTGCCAGCGGATTCGCTGGATGAGCGAGCGGATGGAGGAATCGGTGCTGCAGCCGCTTCCGGTCCGGCTGGCGCGCCGGCTGTGCGCGCTCGCCTCCGATTTCGGCTCCGAGGTGCACATCTCGCAGCAGCAGCTCGGCGTATTCGTCGGCGCGGCGCGCGAAAGCGTCAACCGCCAGCTGCAGAGCTGGCGCAAGGAGGGTATCCTCGATCTGCAGCGCGGCCGCATCCTGCTGCAGAACATGAACAAGCTGACGGCGGTGGCGCGCAACGAGTGAGGGTCCGGCGGCTACTCCGCGGCCGGCGATTGCACGATTGCCGGGGGTGCCGGCGGCTGCCTGTGATCGCCATGTCCGGCCGGCAGATGCTCGGCATCGCCGGTGGAGACGATCAGCTTTTTGGCGAAGCGCCAGATCAGCGCGCCGAGATCGTCCATCATCATGAACATCGCCGGCACGAACACCAGCGACAGCACGGTGGAGAACAACAGCCCGCCGATCACGGCGAGCGCCATCGGCGAGCGGAATTCGCCGCCGGCGCCGAACGCCAGCGCGCTCGGCATCATGCCGGCGGCCATCGCGATGGTGGTCATGACAATGGGGCGCGCGCGCTTCATGCCGGCGTCGATGATGGCTTCGTCGCGGGGCTTGCCCTCGCGAATCGATTCGACCGCGAATTCCACCAGCATGATGGCGTTCTTGGTGACGATGCCCATCAGCATCAGGATGCCGATCCACACCGGCGTCGTGAGCTGCTTGCCGGTGACGAGCAGGGCCGCGATCGCGCCGCCGATCGAGAGCGGCAGCGAGAACAGGATCGTGATCGGCTGCAGGAAGGTGCCGAACAGCAGCACCAGCACCGCATAGACCATCATCAGGCCGGCGGTGATCGCGGTCGCGAAACCTTCCGACAATTCTTTGAGGCTTTCGGCGTCGCCGGACGGGCTCACCTTGACGCCCTTGGGCAGGCTTTTCATCACCGGCAGATCGTAGATCTTCCTGGTGGCATCGCCGAGCGCGGCGGTGCCGACGAGATCGGCGGCGACGGTGGCCTGGCGCTCCCGGTCATAGCGGTTGATGCTGGTCGGGCCCTGGTCGAGCTTGATGTCGGCGACCACCGAGAGCGGCACGCCGCCCTTTTCGCCGTGTTCGCCCAGCGGCACCCGCAGCTCCTCGAGCAGCGGCAGGTCGCCGCGCGCGGCATCCTCGAGCTGGACCCGGATCGGCACCAGCCGGTCGCCGGCGTCGAACTTGGCGAGCGCCGCGCCGACATCGCCGATGGTGGCGACGCGGATGGTTTGCGACAGGCTTTCGGTGGAGACGCCGAGCCGCGCGGCGAGATCGGCCCGCGGCTGGATCCGCAGTTCGGGCCGGTCGAGCGAGGTCTCGGAAATCACGTTGGCGATGATCGGAATGCGCTTCATCTGCGTCGCCAGTTCACTGGCGACATTGGCGACGATGCCGCTGTCGGCGCCGGTCACGACCAGCGAGATCGCGCGCAGGCCGTTCTCGTCGAGGAACCAGAACCGGATATCCGGGACGTTCTCGAGTTCCCTGCCGATCTCGAGCTCGAGCTCGCGCTGGGTGATCTTGCGTTCGGTCTTCGGGGTGTAGTTGATGATCAGCGCCGCGCGGCGGACTTCGAAGGTCCCCGGCGGCACCCGGCCGCCATCGACGAACACGCTCCTGACCTCCGGATGCTTGCGCAGCCGCGCCACGATTTCCTCGGTGACCTTCTCGGTGTAGGCGAGTTGCGAGCCGGGCGGAAGTTCCATCGCCAGCAGCGAGCGCGCGGTGTCCTGCGCCGGCAGAAAGCCCTGCGGCAACAGCGCGATGCTCCAGATCGAGGCGGCAAAGATCCCGAAGCCGATCAGGACGGTGATGAAATAATGCCGCACCGACCAGGTGACGAGCCTGGTATAGCCCTGCAGCACGCGGCCCGGCGGCGGGTCGTCATGCGGATGATCCTTCAGGAAATAGGCGGCCAGGACCGGCGTGACGAAGCGCGCGGCGAGCAGCGAGAAGAACACCTGCACCGAAACCGTGATGCCGAATTGCTTGAAGAACTGGCCGGCGATGCCGGACATGAAGCTGGCCGGCGCGAAGATCGCGATGATGGTGAGGCTGATCGCGATCACCGCAAGTCCGATTTCGTCGGCCGCCTCCAGCGCCGCCCGGTAGGGTGACTTGCCCATCCGCATGTGGCGCACGATGTTCTCGATCTCGACAATGGCGTCGTCGACCAGGATGCCGGTCGACAGCGTGATGGCGAGGAAGCTGACGAGGTTCAGCGAGAATCCGAGCAGGTCCATCGCCCAGAATGCCGGGAAGATCGACAGCGGCAGCGAGATCGCGGCGATGATGGTGGCGCGAATATCGCGCAGGAACAGCAGCACGATGATGACGGCGAGGATGGCACCCTCGAACAGGGTCGAGATCGCGGCCTCGTAATTGCCACGGGTGAATTCGACCGAGCTGTCGATCAGCTTGAGGTCGACGTCGGGATAGGCCACCTTGAGCGCGTCGATCCGCTTCTGCACGAGGCCCGCCACCACCACGTCGCTCGCACCCTTGGAGCGCTTGATGCCGAGCGCCACCACCGGCTCGCCGTTGAAGCGGGCAAAGGTGCGGCGGTCGGCGATGGTGTCGGTGACGGTGCCGAGATCGTCGAGCCGCACTTCGCCGCCGGAAAACAGCGGGATCATGGTCCCGGCGAGCTCATTGAGCGTCTTGGCGCCGGCCAGCGTGCGGATCGCCTGGTCGTTCTTGCCGATCTCGGCGCGGCCGCCGGCGAGGTCGACATTGGTGCCGCGCAGGCTCTGGCTGACATTGACGGCGGTGAGGCCGGCGGCCTGCAGCCGGTCGGGATCGAGCGAGACCAGAATTTCGCGCTCGACACCGCCGATACGCTCGACCTGGGCGACGCCGCGCACCCCCTGCAGCGCGCGTTTGACGACGTCGTCGACGAAGTAGGACAATTGCTCGGGCGTCTTGCCGGGAGATATCGCGGCATAGGTCACGATCGGCAGGCCGATCACGTCGACGCGCTGGATCAGCGGCTCATTGACGTTTTGCGGCAGGTTGGCGCGGACGCGGGTCACCGCGTCCTTGACGTCGTTCAGTGCGCGGTCGGTGTTGGTCTCGAGCGCGAACTGGATCGTCGTCAGCGACAGGCCGTCGGTGATCGAGGATGAAATATGCCGCACGCCCTCGACGCCGGAGACGCCGTCTTCGATGGTCTTGGTGACCTGCGATTCGAGTTCGGCCGGAGCCGCGCCGAATTGCGACACCGCGACCGAGATCACCGGGATGTCGGCGCTGGGCAGCCGCGTCACCGCGAGCCTGGTGAAGCTGACCCAGCCGAGCACCAGGAGGATGATCGAAAAGACCGCGGACGGAAGCGGGTTGCGGATCGACCATGCCGAGATATTCAGAGCCATCAGCGTACCCGCGTTCGATCGATGTCCTCGGCGAATCTGGTCTTGATCTGGTCGCCATCGTGCAGCGAGCTGCCGGCGTCGGCCACGACGATTTCACCGACGTCGAGGCCTTCGAGGATTTCGATGCTGGTGTCGGACACCAGCCCGACCCGGACGTTGCGCGTCTCCACCGTGGTTCCTTTGACCACCTGAACCGTCAGATGGTCAATGGCGGTGCGGGGAATGGCGACCCCGCAACTGCGCTTGGCGTCGATGTTGGCGCGCGCGAACATGCCGACCTTGAGCGAGGGGTTGTAGCTCATCGATATCCTGACATGGCCGAGTTGGTTGGCGCGATCGATGAGCGGCGAGATCAACCTGACCCGCCCGACCATATCGGGCGCATCGTCCCGGCTGATCCGCGCCGTCGCTCCGGGATTGAGTTTCAGCATGTGGATGGCCGGTACTTCGGCATCCAGTTCGACTTCGTTGTTGATGGAAATTCGGAACATCGGTCCGGCTTGGGGCGAGGCGGGCGCGCCCACGATGGTGTTGACCTGGGTGACCAGCCCGGGTGCCGGGGCGCGCAGCGAAACCGGCGCCGGCCTCGCATTGCTTCCGGGCTGTGCCGTCGGCGGGGTGAGCCGGGCCAATTCCTGGTTCTCCGTCACCATGTCGCCTTCATGGACCAGAAGATCGGTAACCCTGGACCCCTCCTGCTCGACGCCGACCACGGCCTCCCGGCGCGGCACGATAAATCCGGTGACCCGCACCAGATCGGAGAAGCAGGCATTGGTGGCCTTGGTGACAACCACAAGGGCGCTGCTTGGCGTGTCGTCGTCGTCGGGATGGGAACGATGTTCGTTCCAGTAATAGCCGGCCCCAAGGACGACAATGCCGACCACCGCCAACGCAGGCTTGAGGTATTTGGAGAGCGTCATCGCCGGATTATTCCAGAACTGTGGCGTCGGGGACGCGGCTTTGGTTGTCCGGGAGGGTCAGGCCGGGCTCCGCAACGAACGGGCGTCCCGCAAGGGGGCGGGACGCACTGTAACGACAAAATCCGGCTTGAGCCACGACCGCTTCACAGGATATCACTTCGAGGCGGTGGCCTTGTTCGTCATGTTGACAACCTGCACCCGGCGGTTCGCTTCCGCCATGGGTTGGCTGGGATCCTTGAGCTTGGTCTTGCCATATCCGACGGTCACGAGGTCGGTGCCGGCGATACCGAACTTGTCGACCAGAAAATGCTTGATCGCGTCGGCGCGCCGTTCGGACAAATCCTGATTGTAGGCCTCACCGCCGGCGGCGTCGGTGTAGCCCGCGACGAGGAAGGTCGAGCCCTTGAGATCCGGATTGGTTAGCGCGCGCCCGAGGGCCTGGACCGAGGGCAGCGACTTCGCGCCGATGATGTCGGAATCATAGTCGAAGTTGATTTCCAGATCGATATTCGGCTTGTCTTTGGCAATGGTGGCGATTTCTTCGCGTTCGCCGGCCGAGAGCGAACGGGTGGTCCGGTTGCGAATGGTCTGGACGAACTTGCCCTCGGCGGCAACAGCCGCCGGATCGGCTTGAGGCCCGGCCGACAGGCCTCTGGTCAGGGGCTTCTTGGCCGGGGCAAGCGCCCGGACGATCTGATCCTCGGTGACGTCGTCGCCGGCGCGAGCCAGTCCTGAAGCGACGGAAAATGCTGCACCCATGGCCACGACCGAAAGCATCGCGGTCAGGTTTCTCGTTCCAGCCATTTTCGCCATTGCCCGTCCCTCCTGCGCAATTTGCACGGTTCAAATCAATTTTCAAATCAGCCGCGGGTCCCGGCTCAAATTGCCGTCAGTTCACGCCGTAACTGGCGAACTCCTTGACAATGTTCGGATCCATCGCCTTGGCATTCGAGATGTCCAATTCGCCCTCGGCAATCGCGCCGTTGCGCTGTTTCGCAAGCCCGCGCCCGTACAGCGACGAGGTCAATCTTGGATTGATCCTGAGCGCTGCGTCGAAATCGGCAATGGCGTTTCTGGCCTGGCCATATTTCAAATTGAGCAGGCCGCGGCTGTCGAGTGCATCGACAAAGTTCGGGCGCAGCCGAAGCGCCTCGTTGCAATCCTTCAGGGCAGCTTGCAGTTCGCCGATCACCGTGCGCGTCCAGCAGCGGTTGTTGAAGGCTTCCACATCCTTGGGGTTTAGCCGCAGCGTGTCGTTGAAATCGTTGATCGCGAGGTTGTAGGCCCCCCTGCCGGCATAGACCTGTCCGCGCCGATAGAACGCGTTGGCGTCGTCGGGATGGTTGGTGAGCCTGCTGGTCAGGCTTTTGATGGCCGGGTCGTCGGCCAGCGCGACCACCGGCGCGGGTTCGTTTTGCGCGGGTTGCTCGGCCGAAGGGATCGCGGCGGGTCCGGCCGGCTTTGGCGGCGGGTTGTCGACTCGCGGCAGTGGCGGAGGTTGCGGCGCCGGCGGTGGGTTATCGACTCGGGGCAGTGGCGGGGGTTGTGGCGTCGGCGGGGGGAGCGTCGCCACCGACGGACCGGGCGGCCGCGCGCCGCTGCCGGGGATAAACGAAAAGTCCTCGGCCAGCGACGATGAGATCCACGGCATCTGTTCCCTCCGCGAGGCGCGGGTAACGCCGACGCGGGTCCGGTTCAGCGTCTCCTCTGCCATCAAGTCGGGGACGCGAATTTCCTTGAGCAGTTCCTGCACGAACAGGCTGTGGTCTCCGCCATTGTCGGAGATCACCGAACCCAGTGCCGCCGAATACATCACCAGCGTTCCATTCGGCGCAATCACCGGCGCAAGGCCGGCCGAAAAGCTGCGGAACCGGCGCTCGAACGGATTGCGGCGGCTGGCGTCGAGCAGGGCGATCTTGACACCGGCGCCGCGGTTGTTGATTTCGCCCAGAACCGTTTCGAGGCTGAAGCCGTCGCGGCGAACGTCGGGTTCGGTCCAGATCTGGGCGTCCACCGGAATCATGTAGCTCTGGCGCGCGGCCTGGACGCCGAAGCCGCTGAAGAACAGCAGCACGACCGACCCGGGCTTGATCCGCCCGTAGAGTCGATCGAACGCGCGCCGCATGCCGTCGATGTTCAGGTTTTCTCCGACCTCTACATTGAAGCCGTCACGCCTGAGTTCGTCGGCGACGTCGCGGGCATCATTGATCGGCTCCTTGAGCGGCGCCTCGGCATCGGGATATTTGGCGTTGCTGATGACCAGCGCAAACCGGTCGGCGTGGCCGTCTGCGGCGACCGACCGGCTGACCGGCGCAACCGAAAAAATCAGGGTCACAAGCAACGCAAGGCAAATTCTCATGTGACGGCGGTCCAGCCCACAGCGCGCCGATTCCAGCTCGCGCCTCGGCGACATTACTCTACGCAAATCGCATTATCAAACCGGGCCGGCAACCCGTCAACTCGTTGCGGACTCGCGGATTTCGCGACAATTGGCGCCACGCCGGACATGGGTCGGCGGTGACATGCGCGCTTCGAGGTTTGACCTTTGCCGGTGACGGTGGCTTGGTATTGCCGTCGCTCCGTCCCACTACCAACAAGAGCAAAACCGATGGGAAACGTCCACGAGATCTATGCGCTGCGCTACGCGACCATGTCGCCGCGCACGCCGCAATTGAACTATCTCCTGCCCGATCCGCACGAGACCACCGCCCAGGACCTCGACTATTTCGTCTGGCTGATCCGCGCACCCGGTCGCGATATTCTGGTCGATACCGGTTTCAACGCCGAAGAAGCCAAGGCGCGGGCGCGCAAGCTGACGCTCAATCCAGTCGATGCGCTTGATCGCTTCGGCGTCAGGGCCGACGGCATCAAGGACATCATTGTCACCCATTTGCATTACGACCATGCCGGCAATCTCGATCGCTTTCCCCAAGCGCGGTTTCATCTGCAGGAACGCGAGATGAGTTATGCCACCGGGCGTTGCATGTGCAACGGCATGCTGCGGCACCCGTTCTCGATCGAGCACGTGACGCAAATGGTGCGCCATGTCTATGGCGAACGCGTTACCTTCCATTCCGGCGATGGCGAGATCGCGCCGGGCGTGACGGTGCACCGCGTCGGCGGTCATTCCGACGGCTTGCAGGTGGTGCGGGTCGAGACCGCGCGCGGACCGGTGGTGCTGGCCTCGGATGCGGCTCATTACTACGGCAACCTGCACCGCCGCAGTCCATTTCCGATCGTCTACAATGTCGGCGACATGGCGCAGGGCTGGGAAACCGTCGAGCGGCTCGCCGGCCATCCCGACCGCTTCATTCCCGGGCACGATCCGATCGTGTGCGAAATCTACCCGCGGGCCAGCGACAAGGTCGATGCCTTCGCTCTGCACCTGAAACCCTCGCGCTCGTTCGCGAAGTAGCCAGGCGACGCGATCGCGAACCATATCGATCGGGCCTGATCGGGGGCGCACCTTGAGGCACGCCAACGGAAGCGAGAACGTCTCCTTATTGGGGTAGACCGGAAGTGACCGGTCCAGGGTCAGAACGACGAGCTTGACCCAAGTCGGACATCGCATCGGGGTGCTGCGAGAATTGTCAGCAGCGTTGACCCAATCACCATTTGCTGCAACTCCGCTCACCAGAAGCGAGGTTATCCAGCGTCAATGTTACGGCTTTGAAGACCGCAGCTCGCAGGAAGTCGTTGTTACGCAAGCAGAGTGAAGACGTTTCCGTAGTGCAGCGTTAGACCCCTGCCTCACAAATAATTGATGCAATGACGGGCAACCTTGTCGTTGGAAAGCAACCTTGTCGTTGGAAATAAGTCTGCTGATTTTTTCCACCGGGGAGAGCGATCATGTCCGACAATACTTTTTCGTCACACACGCCGGGTGCCGTTCTTGCTGCTTCTGCGGCTGGAGGCGCAGCCAGGGGGCTTCCGTCCTCAGCAACCGATCCCACCGCGATCCGCCCCTTCCACTTCACTGCTTCGAAAGAGGCGCTCGACGATCTGCGCAGGCGCATCACCGCGACGAAGTGGCCTGAACGAGAGACGGTTACAGATGCGTCGCAAGGAGTACAGCTCGCGACGATGCAGGCGCTGGCGCGCTACTGGGCGACCGAGTACGACTGGCGCAAGTGTGAAGCGAGACTAATGGCCTTGCCGAATTTTATCACCGAGATTGATGGGCTCGACATTCACTTCATTCACGTCCGTTCAAAACACGAAAATGCGTTGCCGCTCATCGTCACGCATGGCTGGCCCGGCTCGATCATCGAGCAGATGAAGATCATCGATCCGTTGACGAATCCGACGGCGCACGGCGGGACCGCGGCCGATGCCTTCCATCTCGTGGTTCCGTCTCTGCCGGGCTATGGTTTCTCGGGCAAACCTGCGGCGCCTGGATGGAATCCCGTTAGCATTGCGAAAACGTGGGCGACGCTCATGCAACGCCTCGACTACGCAAAATACGTGGCGCAGGGTGGCGATTGGGGCAATGCCATATCGGAGGTGATGGCTTTGCAGCAGCCGCCGGGATTGCTCGGCATTCACACCAACATGGCGGCGACGGTTCCGCCCGATGTTTCTAAAGCGCTTTCCGCGGCCGGGCCGCCGCCCGCCGGCCTTTCGCCGGAGGAAAAGCTCGCATGGGATGGACTCGATGACTTCTACAAGAACGGGCTGGGCTACGCCAACGAGATGGCGCTTCGTCCGCAGACGCTCTACGGAATCGTCGATTCGCCGGTTGGTCTTGCGGGCTGGATACTCGATCACGACATTCGCAGCTACCAGATGATCGCCCGCGTTTTCGATGGCAAGCCTGAAGGGCTGAGCCGCGATGACGTTCTCGACAACATCACGCTCTATTGGTTGACGAATACCGCGATCTCTTCGGCGCGTCTTTACTGGGACACCAAGCATAATTTGCCGGCAGGCGGCTTCTTCGACACGAGAGGCGTCAAGCTTCCGGTGGGCGTGAGCGCGTTTGCTGAGGAAATTTATCAAGCGCCGAAGAGCTGGGCAGAGAAGGCGTATGTGAAGCTCATCCACTACAGCAACCATCCCAAAGGCACGCACTTCGCGGCCTGGGAACAGCCTGCGCCCTTCGTGTCCGATGTGCGCGCAACCTTCAAATCGCTTCGTTCGGCGTGACAATGAGAAGATCGGCGCGCGTTTCCGGCGCGCGCCGCACTCCTCACAGTCAACTCATCGAATCACAGCCAGCTTACCAAAACCAGGAGTTCGCTAGTGCTCGAAGACACGGCGTCTTGATCGGGCTTCGACGCCTGTACTGAGTCTCCACGCAAGGTTTCGGTCACGCCGCGCGGTTGGCGGACGCCCGTTTCTGACCCAAAGCCGACGTCGCCCGCCGTCGGCTTGAGTGCTATTATGTCGTATCGAAGCGGCCCGTATTCGGGCTGCCGCGAGGTCGGTCTTGTCACCTACCTTGACCGTAGTGTCGGGTATCCGAATTGGAGGAGCCGTGCATGAACCAAGTACAAGTCGAGCAGAAAACCTATCAGATGCCGCCGCAGGATGGGTTTAGCGTCGCACACTTTCTCACCGTTGCCGACGTCGAGCGATCGCTTCGATTTTACGAAACGGTCTTCGGAGGTCGCATTCTGAGCAGAGGCGACAGCAGCGGCGCGCCGGGGTACATCCAGATCGCGAACACGTGGCTCCTTGTTAACCCCGGGGGCGGTCCGACACCCGACAAACCATCGGTAACGCTCAGCGTCCCCGCCAATCCCGATTCAGTCAGCAGCTTTATGAATATCCGCGTCGCAGATATTCAAGCGTGTTATAAACTTTGGCGAAGCCGAGGAGCCGAGTTCATCACGGAGCCGAAGCCCAAGTACGGCGAGACGCGCTGCTACATTCGCGATCCTGATGGCTATATTATAGAAGTTGGGCAAAGCAAACCCGGGCATCGCTTATGGCTAAACGGCACGACCTGTTGATAAGTGCGTGTGCTAACGCATCCGCAGAAAGACAAGCTCCGTATCGTCGTACGCCCGCCGCTCCAGTTCCTCGTATCCCTCCGGCGCCTTGAAGGCGGCATCCGCCGCTTCCTCGACGACAACCAGCGCACCGCGCACCAGCCAGCCGCCGTCGCGCGCCGAAACCAATGCCTTTTCGGCCATACCCTTGCGATAGGGCGGGTCGAGAAAGGCGAGCGTGAACGGCTCGAGTGGATGCGCCGGCCCGAGCTTGGTGGCGTCGCGCCGGAAGATGCGGGTGACGCCGCCCAAGCCCAGCGTCTCGGTATTGTCGCGCAGCAGCGCGCGCGCCTGCACGCCGTCGTCTACGAACAACGCGTAGGCAGCACCCCGCGACACTGCTTCGATGCCGAGCGCGCCGGTGCCGGCGAACAGGTCGAGCACGCGCGCGTTCGTTACCGGATCGCCGTAAGCATGGATCAAAATGTTGAACAGCGACTCGCGCAAGCGGTCGGCGGACGGCCGCAGCGAACCCGATTTCGGCCCGGCGATCGGGCGCGAGCGCAAGCGGCCGCCCACGACCCTCATTTACATTTTTCCTTTGCGCATGATCTTGTCCGAAAACCGGTTCCCACTTTCGGGATCATGCGCGTGGCCTCGGATATTTCGGCCGCGGTCCGCCACGGCGATCGCGGCGGGGCGGTCTAATTGGTTTGCGCCCGCGCTCCGGCTTTCCGTCAACCTCCTCCGGGACGCTGACGGAAGGCTCCTCAACAGGCCGCTGACGGCGGGGAGGATCGTCATGCACGATCAACGGCGCATCGAAATCGGCGCCGGCTTCCGACACGATGGCCTCGCCAAGTTGCGCACGTAAGCCTTCGGTTTTCACTTCCTCGACCGCGCCTTCCTTGAGCTCGCCCAGCTCGAACGGCCCGAACGCCACGCGGATCAGCCGGTTCACCTTCAGGTCGAGCGTCTCCAGAACCTTGCGCACCTCGCGGTTCTTGCCCTCGCGGATGCCGACGGTGAGCCAGACATTGGCGCCCTGTTCGCGGTCGAGCGTGGCCTCGATCGGCCCGTAGTGCACGCCCTCGACCGTGATGCCGGCGCGCAGCCGGTCGAGCGCGGGCTGCATCACGCGTCCCAAAGCGCGCACGCGGTAGCGCCGCAGCCAGCCGGTCGCCGGCAGTTCGAGCACGCGCGCCAGCCCGCCGTCGTTGGTGAGCAGCAGCAGCCCTTCGGTGTTGATGTCGAGCCGGCCGATACTGATCAGCCGCGGCAAGTCCTTGG
>Ga0208356_1000302_pt1 | contig 14166 bp, 10 predicted proteins | sample NGESurshal072012_4_FD_184467 | JGI IMG/M metagenome (GOLD analysis project Ga0208356, IMG submission 184467) | Arctic peat soil microbial communities from Barrow, Alaska - NGEE Surface sample 53-1 shallow-072012 (SPAdes) | ecosystem: Environmental > Terrestrial > Soil > Wetlands > Peat ... | reverse complement strand
GGTCAGCCCGCCCGCCAGCGCCCGCCCGGTCGACGCCCGCGACCGGCCGGCCGGGTCCCAGAGCACCTCATGCCCGACCGAGACCAGGCAGCCGCCGACGGCGGCCCCCATCTCCCCGGGGTGCAGCAGCCCTACGGTCGCCATCGGATCCTCCAGCGCGGTAAGCGTCGTTCCGCCCCATTGTGTCGGTTGACCACGCCGGGCAACCACCCCGGGTCCGAACCTCCACCCAACCGGAACATGGCGACTCGATCAGGCCATCCGCAGGCAGCTACGAAGGGCTTGGTCGGAACAGTCGGTGCTAGTTTGTTCGAGCGTGACGGCAGCGAACCGCGCAGTCGCGCAGTCGCGGCAGGCCCCCTATCCGTAGGCCCCGAGCATAAGAGGTCAGCACCATGGCCGGTCCTGTAACTATTACGTACTCGCCCGATTGGCGAACCACCAGTGCTTCTATTGACTTCCTGTTCCGAGAGCCCGGTCTTCGTGGAAAAGAACGCGAGACGTTCCTCCGTCACGGTCGCGCAGTCAAGCTAAGGAACAAACTGGCCGTGGAATGGGATGACACTGAGCTCCGGCCGTCTAATTGGTGAACTTATTGAGGTAACCCCGGAATTTCGGGAACTCTATGAAGAGCACCTGCGGGATAACTACGGGGAGGTTCTTCCGCACGTGCTGTTCTGGGAATTCACGCAGGCCATCGTGGCCTCGTATCTGACAAACGGCGAGTCCTGGAAAGCCGCGCTCGGGATCATCGAAGGCGCATTCGGCAGTGGTGATGACTATACGGATGGCGTCATATCCGCCTCCTTTCTCGAGTCTCTTCCATGTCGCGGTGAGCCCGGAGCGGAAATCGTCGACTTTCTAGGTCCGAATACTCATCATCGGCTGACCGTGATCAAGAACAGGAGACCTGATGCCCGATAGATTGACGAGTATCCCCCTCGACCCAGGTGCCATCGAGGCGCTCAACTCCGTGCTCGAGGGCTCTGATCTGGTGTCCTGCGTGGTTGATCCGGAATCGAGGCTGGCCGTTATCACCCTGAACGTTTTCAAGATCCTGCCCGATGACGGCGTTCTCGACGAGGAATATCCGTTGTGCCTTGCCGTTCACCCGGTTGGCCGGGTCGCGGCATCGCACGTCGAGGAGGGCAGCGTCCAGCCGCTGGAGCTTGAGAACATCGATCAGGTCCTGAGCGGGTTCTCCTGGCGGGATATCGAGGACTGGGACATGATCGACCCGCCGGCCAGCTATCGGTTCACCTGGGGAGACAAGGCCAGCCTGGACATGCGCTTGGGCGACAACGAGAGGCATCTCCTGGAGCTATGGCAGGACGACACGCCGGTGCAGCTGTTCGACATAGCCCTGTGGTTCGACGACCTGTACTTGCTCGACAAGAAGCTGCGCCCGGTGAGCCTGGAGATGCTCGCGAAGTGGCGGCAACGGCTCAGGGCCGCGATGGACGCGTCCGTAGGACCAGGAGAGGGCTGGTCCCGGTCAATCCCGGCGGCATCACCGCCGGTGCCGATATCCAGCGTGCTTGAGCGGATCTTCCAATAGATCGGGACTGAATGAATATCGTACTGCTCGAAACTGATCAGACGCCCTCCCCGTCGGGCTCCGGCGAACTCGTCATGGCGGACGCCGGTCATTTGTCTGTGGTTTTCCTGTCTAAAAGCCATCGTGTCGCCGTTGCGACATTCGTCAATTACGTAGGTCGCACCAGCCGCGGTAGCCGCTACCAGGCGATGTAGTCGAGCGGTTCGGGGTCGGCCGTGCCCGCCGCCCCGGTCGTCGGCAGCGGGATGGGCCTGAAGGCGCCCTCGTCGAAGACGCCCAACCGGGGTTCCTCCGAGCTGCCGCCGGTGCCCAACCCGAGCATCCCGAGCTGCACCGTCCCGGCGGAATTGCTCCACAGCGGCTGGAGCAGCACCTGCGGGCTGCGACAGCGCGACGCGTACTGCGCCAGCACCCGGCTGGGCGCCTTGGCCCCCGCCTCGTACTCGACAAGGCCGAGGCGGAAGGCCGGCTGGGACACGCACCCCAGCCGGCCTTCCGTCCCGCCCGGATACCGGTAGCTGCCGGTCGCGCCGCACAGCAGCGTCGGCCCGGCCGGCGTGAGCCCGTGGCCAGCGATCACGATGCCGCCGAGAGCCGGCACCCCGCAGTCCAGCGGCGCCGGCGTCGGGCGCGCCTGCGCGGGCACCACCGACGCCAGCATCTTCGATTCGGCCACGAGGTCGCCGTCGTCCTTCGCCGACAGCGCGATGAAGCGAATCTGCGCGAGGGTGACCTGGGGCGACGAGACCTGGGACCCGTCGATGGTCTTACCCGGGACGCCCCGGCGGTAGCCGAACGCCAGCCCCTGCTGGCCGATCCAGGCGAGCGCGAGGTTCGGGTCAGGGCCGGCGTATTTCGGCCCGCCGAACAGCTGACCGTCGGCCAGCACGCCGCCGCCAACCGAAGACCACGAGTGCAGCACCGCCCCGCTCGCCACCGAGTAGACCCGCAGGTAGACCGGGCCGCCCGGATCGTTCAGCGCGTTCGGCTGGAGGCCGACCGCGAGCTCGGTGCCGTCCGGGGACAGCGCGACCGCCGCCACGTCAGTGCCCGGGGCGGTCGCCGGGATCGGCAGCCTGGTCAACTGGGCGGGGTCGGCCGCACCGGGGCTGATCCGCAGCAGGTACCAGGTCCGGGGGGCGAACGGCTCGCTCTCGGCGTCGAGGCTGCCGGGCTGGGCGTCCACCACGAACGTGCGGTCGTCGGCCGCCCCGGTGACTCCCGTGAATGTGGTTCCGGCGGGCGGGGCCACCGTCGCGATCCGCTTGCCGGTGACGGTCTCGCCGATCGCGATCTGCTCGGGGGCCGTCTGCGCGCTGCCGGCCGTGACCAGCGCGGCGTAATAGGCCGGGACGCCATCGACGGTAAGAGCGGGGCTGGCGGGGGGAGCCACCCGTCGGGGCGACGCGTCCCTGGCGGTCACCAGCGCCACCGCGACCGCGATGATCGTGAGCGCCGCCGCCAGCGGCACCCCCCACCGCTGCCAGCGGCGTCGCGGCGCCGGCCGGGCCGCGCGGTATCCCGGTCGGGGCGCTAGCCGCAGCGGGGGAGCGTCGGTGACGGTGCTGGCGACGGCCCGCATCGCGCGGGCGGTCTCTTCGGTCAGACCGGTTTCGTTGTCTAGCATTGCCCCTCCCCGAGGAGCCGGCCGAGCGCGACGACCGCGCGCGACGTGGTGGACTTGACGGTGCCGCGGCTGATTCCCATCGCCAGCGCCGTCTCTTCCTCGGACAGGTCGAGGTAGAAGCGGCAGACCAGCGCCTCCCGCTGCCGATCGGGCAACTGCCTGATGGCGGCCAGGATCCGCCGGTGATCCTCGCTGACCAGCGCCGACGCCTCGGCCGAGTCGACCGCCTGCCAGGACTGGGCAGCGGCGCGGTCCCGCCGGTCGCGCCGGACCCGTCCCTTGAGCGCGTCCCGGCAGCCGTTGAGCACCGCCGATCGGACGTAGGTCAGCGCGTTGGCGGGGTCGGCGAGCTTGCCCCAGCGCCGGTAGAGCCCGAAGAACGCGTCCTGCACCACGTCCTCGGCCGCGGCCCGGTCGCCCAGCACGATCAGCGCGATCCTGATCATGGCGACGGCATGCGCGCCGTAGAGCGCGGTCACCGCGCGGGCGGCGTCGCCGCCTGGCGGCCTGCGATGGCGGCCGGGCGAGCAGGAATCCGTGTCCAGTGTGTCCACGATGAAGAGACGACGCCGACGGGAACAGGTTGCTCCGGCGGTGGCAGCAATTTTCGCGACTTCGCCCACGTTCACGGACCGTGTTTGGCGGGCCCCGGGTGTGGTAGTCGTCACGCACCAGCCGCCCAAACACGGCGGCGGGTAAAACGTAAAGAATGCGCCAAGTCGACGTTGCCCGCCACTGAGACAATTTTGGCCAGGAAATTACCGAAGTCAGGACATAGTTCCATTGCTCCGGTCTATACCAGCGGTCTATACCATTACCCGCAGAGTGGTCTAAACCACTGGTCAGGGACGGTGAACCAGCGTCGGCACCGTGTTTAATGACACACTAATGCGGCCATTGTCCGTTTGTATAGATTTATGTACGCTCACATTTCTTAGACCGTATCGGAGCCGGGTAGAGTCCGTACAACGGAGCTCGCCGGCGCGAGGAGCGTTTCAGTGCCGAAGTTTGTCTACGACTTCACAGAAGGTAACAGGGATCTCAAGGACCTCCTGGGAGGGAAGGGCGCGAACCTCGCCGAGATGACCAACCTCGGCCTGCCGGTGCCCCCCGGGTTCACGATCACGACCGACGCGTGCCGCTACTACCTAGCCGAAGGCGCCGTCCCCGACGGCCTTGACGACGAAGTCACCCGGCACCTGCGCGACCTCGAGAGCACCATGGGCCGCAAACTCGGCGACGCCGACGACCCGCTGCTGGTCAGCGTCCGCTCCGGCGCCAAGTTCTCCATGCCCGGCATGATGGACACCGTCCTCAACGTCGGCCTGTCCGACCAGTCGGTCGACGGCCTGGCCAAGCAGTCGGGCAACGAGCGCTTCGCGTGGGACGCCTACCGGCGGCTGATCCAGATGTTCGGCAAGACCGTGCTCGACATCGACGGCGGCCACTTCGAGCGCGCGATCGACGACGCCAAGAAGGCCAAGGGCACGACCAGCGACACCCAGCTCGACGCCGAGGACCTCAAGGCGCTGACCGCGGCCTACAAGGAAATCGTCAAGCAGCAGGCCGGCCGGGAGTTCCCGCAGGACCCGCGCGAGCAGATGAACCTCGCGGTGATGGCGGTCTTCAACTCCTGGAACTCCGACCGCGCGGTCCTCTACCGCCGTCAGGAGCGCATCCCGTCCGACCTCGGCACCGCCGTCAGCGTGGTCGCGATGGTCTTCGGCAACCTCGGCGACGACAGCGGGACCGGGGTGGCCTTCACCCGCGACCCGGGCACCGGCGCCCAGGGCGTCTACGGCGACTACCTGCAGAACGCCCAGGGCGAGGACGTGGTGGCAGGGATCCGCAACACGGTCCCGCTGCAGGACCTGGAGACGATCGACAAGGGCGCCTACGACCAGCTCATGGGCATCATGCAGACGCTCGAGGACCACTACCGCGACCTGTGCGACATCGAGTTCACGATCGAGCGCGGCAAGCTCTGGATGCTGCAGACCCGGGTCGGCAAGCGGACGGCCGGCGCGGCCTTCCGGATCGCGACCCAGCTGGTCAAGCAGGGCATGATCGACCTCGACGAGGCGCTCACCCGGGTCACCGGGGCCGAGCTCACCCGGCTGATGTTCCCCCGCTTCGACACCAGCGCAGACGTCACGCTGATCACCACGGCGATCAGCGCCTCGCCCGGCGCGGCCGTCGGCCAGGCGGTCTTCAACTCGGCCACCGCCGTGGCCTGGGCCGGCCGAGGCGAGAAGGTCATCCTCGTCCGCCGCGAGACCAACCCCGAGGACCTGCACGGGATGATCGCGGCCGAGGGCGTGCTGACCGCCCGCGGCGGCAAGACCAGCCACGCGGCCGTGGTCGCGCGGGGGATGGGCAAGACCTGCGTCTGCGGGGCCGAGGCGCTCGAGATCGACGAGGCCGAGCGGCAGTTCACCGGGCCCGACGGCGTGGTCGTGAACGAGGGCGACGTGATCTCGGTCGACGGCACCTCGGGCGCGGTCTACCTGGGCGAGGTCCCGGTGATCGCGTCCAACGTGGTGCAGTACTTCGAGGGCGAGCTCGAGCCGGACGCCGACGCGCTCGTCGCGGCCGTGCACGAGCTGATGACGCACGCCGACAACAGAAGGCGGCTCGGCGTCCGCGCCAACGCCGACAACGGCCCCGACTGCGCGCGGGCCCGCCGGTTCGGGGCCGGCGGCGTCGGCCTGGTCAGGACCGAGCACATGTTCCTGGGCGAGCGCCGCCAGCTGGTCGAGGACCTGATCCTGGCGGGCACCGACGACGTCGCCCGGCGGGCCGCGCTGGACGCGCTCGAGCCGCTCCAGCGGGGCGACTTCGGCCAGATCCTGGAGGCGATGGACCGGCTGCCGGTGACGATCAGGCTGATCGACCCGCCGCTGCACGAGTTCCTGCCCGACTTCACCGACCTGTCGGTCAAGGTCGCCCTCGAGGGCGACGACGCCAGCGCGCAGGACCTGCGGCTGCTTGAGGCGGTCCGCCGCCTGCACGAGCAGAACCCGATGCTCGGCCTGCGCGGCGTCCGGCTCGGCCTGGTCATCCCCGGCCTGTTCGACATGCAGGTCCGCGCGATCGCGCACGCGACCGCCGACCGGCTGGCGGCCGGCGGCGACCCGCAGCCCGAGATCATGATCCCGCTGGTCGCGACCGTCCAGGAGCTCGAGATCACCAGAGAGTCGGCCGAGCGGGTGCTCAAAGAGGTGGCCGATGAAACAGGCGCGGAGGTGCACGCGCTCATCGGCACGATGATCGAGGTGCCGCGGGCCGCCGTCACCGCCGGGGAGATCGCCAAGTCGGCCGACTTCTTCTCCTTCGGTACCAACGACCTGACCCAGATGACCTGGGCGTTCTCCCGCGACGACGTGGAGGGGGCGTTCTTCTCCCCGTACATCGCCAAGGGAATCTTCGGCGAGTCCCCGTTCGAGACCCTGGACGTCGAGGGCGTCGGCCGCCTGGTCAAGATCGCCGCCGCCGAGGGCCGGGCGACCAAGCCGGGCCTCAAGCTGGGCGTCTGCGGCGAGCACGGCGGCGACCCGGCCTCGGTCTGGTTCTTCCACACCGCCGGGCTCGACTACGTGTCCTGCTCCCCGTTCCGGGTCCCGATCGCCCGCCTCGAGGCCGGCCGGGCGGCGGTCGCGAGCAACGGCAGCGACACCCGCTGAGCGCCAAGATCGAGTGGGGCGTATGGCGAAACCGTCGTCCTGACGACGGAAACGCCATACGCCTCCGCCAACCCTGGCTCGAACTGTCGGACCTAGTCGGCACACTGGACGTGTGACTTACACGTCGCTGGACACGGAGCGCTGGGTGGCGGAGCCGCCCAAGCGCCCCGAGCGCACCCAGTTCCAGCGGGACCGGGCGCGGGTCCTGCACAGCTCCGCCCTGCGCAGGCTGGCGGCGAAGACGCAGGTGATGCGGGCCGGGTCGGCCGATTTCCCGAGGACCAGGCTCACCCACTCGCTCGAGGTCGCGCAGGTCGGCCGCGACCTCGGGGCGGTGCTCGGCTGCGACCCCGACCTGGTCGACGCGGCCGGCCTGGCGCACGACCTCGGCCACCCCCCGTTCGGCCACAACGGCGAGTCCGCCCTCGCCGCCCTGGCCGATCCCGGAGGCCCGCTGGCCTGCGGCGGCTTCGAGGGCAACGCCCAGTCGCTCCGCCTGCTCACCCGCCTCGAGCCGAAGGTGCCGGGCGCCGGCCTCAACCTCACCCGCGCCACCCTCGACGCCGCCCTCAAGTACCCGTGGGCGGCCCCGGCCACGCCCGCCGCCCCCGTCCAGGCGGCCGCCCCGGCCGACGCCAACACCAACGCCAACGCCAACATCACCCTGCACCTGCCGCCCAAGTACGGCGCCTACCAGTCCGACCTGGCGGTGTTCGAGTGGATTCGCGCCGCCGCGCCAGGCCGCCGCCGCTGCCTGGAGGCTCAGGTCATGGACTGGGCCGACGACGTGGCGTACTCCGTCCACGATCTGGAAGACGGCCTGCACGCGGGGCTCGTCTCCCTCAAATACCTCAAGGATTATTCCGAACGGTCCGTGGTCTCCGCGGTGGCCCGGGCCTATTACTGCGGCTCCCTGCCCGACGTCACCGCGGCCGAGCTCGACACCGTCTTCGCCGAGTTCATGGAGCTGGACTGCTGGCAGTTCAGCTTCGACGGCGGCCCGGCCTCGCTCGCCGCCGCCAAGAACCTCACCAGCGAGCTCGTCGGCCGGTTCTGCCAGGCGGCCGAGGACGCTACCGCCGCCGCCGCCGCTACCGCCGCTACCGCCGCTACCGCCGCCGCTACCGCCGCCGCCGCCGGCACCGCCGCCGGGACGGCCGGCCTGGCCCGCTACTCCGCCGACCTCGTCGTGCCCCGGCGCCAGCTGCTCGAGTGCGCGCTGCTGAAGGCGGTGGCCGCGCACTACGTGATGCGCCGCCAGGCGGCGGTCGACCAGCAGGCGCGGGAGCGCGAGGTCATCACCGAGCTGGCGCTCGCGGTCGAGCGGGGCGCGCCCGCGACCCTCGACCCGGTCTTCCAGCCCGCCTGGGACGCCGCCCGCGACGACGAGCAGCGCCGCCGGGTGGTCATCGACCAGCTAGCGTCGCTGACCGACACCTCCGCGCTGACCCTGCACGCCCGCCTGGCGCGCTAAAGCGGCCCGTTCGACCGGCTCGCGGGCGTTTTCCGCTATCGTCGGCAGCGACGGCCCGGGTTAACGCGCTGGAGGCGGCAATGACGACATTCGTGATCGTGGGCGGCGGGCTGGCGGGCGCGAAGGCGGCCGAGACGCTCCGGGCCGAGGGGTTCGACGGCGAGGTCGTGCTCTTCGGCGACGAGACGGAGCGCCCGTACGAGCGTCCCGCCCTGGCCAAGGGGTACCTGCTGGGCAAGGACGAACGCGACTCGGTCTTCGTCCACCCGGCCGACTGGTACCCACAGCACAGCGTCGACCTGCGGCTGAGCGCGCCGGTGACCTCGATCAACCGCGCCGCCCGGACGATCGCGTTCGACGGCGGCAGGCTCTCCTACGACAAGCTCGCGCTCACCACCGGCGCCTCCGCTCGGAAGCTCGCGATCCCCGGGGCCGACCTGGGCAACGTGTTCTACCTGCGGACGCTGGAGGAGTCGGACACCCTCCGGGCCGCGTTCACGCCCGACACCCGGGTCGTGATCGTCGGGGCGGGCTGGATCGGGCTCGAGTCGGCCGCCGCCGCCCGGCAGGCGGGCAGCTCGGTCACCGTGGTCGAGCCGCAGCCGGGCGCGCTCTACGGCGTGCTCGGCCCCGAGCTGGGGGAGAAGTTCGCGGCGCTGCACCGCGAGCACGGGGTGGTGTTCCGCTTCGGCGAGTCGTCGACCGCGTTCCGCCCGGCCGAGGTGTCGGGCCAGCTGCCCGCGTCGGGCGACTCCCGCGAGGGCTGGCCGGTCGGTTGGGTGATCACCTCCTCCGGGGCCGAGCTCCCGGCCGACGTGGTCGTGGTCGGCATCGGCGCCGTCCCCAACGACGGCCTCGCGCAGGCGGCCGGCCTCGACGTCGACAACGGCGTGCTCACCGACGCCGCGCTGCGCACCTCCGACGCCGACATCTTCGCGGCCGGCGACGTCGCCAACTCCTACCTGCCGCTGCTCGGCCGCCACGTACGGCTCGACCACTGGGCCAACGCCCTGCACGGCGGCCAGGAGGTGGCAAGGTCCATGCTCGGCCAGCGGGTCGAGTACAACCGGGTGCCCTACTTCTACAGCGACCAGTACGACCTCGGCATGGAGTGCTCCGGCCTCCCGTTGCCCGGTAGCTACGACCAGGTCCTCTACCGAGGCGACAAAGACGGCTACGAGTTCATCGCCTGCTGGCTCAACCAGGGCAGGCTGGTCGCGGGCATGAACGTCAACGTCTGGGACGTCACCGGCGACATCCAGTCCCTCATCCGCTCCGCCCGCCAGCTAGACCCCGCCCGCCTAGCCAACCCCGCCATCCCCCTCTCCGACGTCTAGCCCCCGTCCAGCCAGACACTGAGATATTGGGTGTACTAACCGTTGCTATTTGACGGAAAGTACACCCAATCTCGTGACGGCTTACGTCAGCAGCGCCGCCAGCACGGCATCGGTGTCGGTGAGGTCGGGCAGCACGGCGTGCGCCCCGGCCGCGGCCAGCTCGCCGGCCGTGTACCCGCCGGTCGCCACGCCGACCGCCCGCGCCCCGGTGGCGAGCGCGGCCTCGATGTCGAGCGGCGTGTCCCCGATCACCACGGTCGCCGCCCCGTCGAACTCGGCCGGCGACTTCCCGTGCACCGCCGCCGCCCGCCGCCGCGCGACCGGGACCAGCTCGGCCCGGATCTCGTGGTCGTCGCCGTAGGCCCCGATGCACAGGTCGAGGCTGCCGTCCCGCAGCCCCACGGCCGCGAGCTTGACCTCCGCCACCGGACGGATGTTCCCGGTTAGCACGGATTGGTGCGCGCGCCCCTGCAGCCCGCGCAGCACCTCCGAGGCGCCGGGCAGGGCCCGCCCGCGGACGGCGACCATCTCCCGGACCGAGGGCGCCTGCGCGGTCAGGCCCGCGATGAACGGGTCGACGTGGCGCCGTGGCTCGTCCACCCCTGCCATGGTCAGAGTCTCCAGGATGATCGCCCGGTCAGTTCGTCCGGCCATCGGCGCGAACGCGTCGATTGACCGGCCGAAGAGCTGTACGAACACGATGTCGTACAGGTCACGGCCTACTCCGTCGGCGTTAAGCAGCGTTCCGTCGATGTCCCAGAGCACCAGCTGTTCGCTCACAGATCCTCTTCTCATCCGCCTGCAGTCCTGCAGAAGGCGGCCACCGCATCACGGATTTTCCCCGACCAAAGCATCCGCTAATCACCACCGGAGCGCCGAGTCGGGCACAAGCCGCCCCGAAGCCGGACGAAGCCGCACCGGAGCAGCACCCAAGCAAGGCCGAGGCAAGCAGCAAGCAACACCGAACCCCTGTCAAACCCGTGCCGAACCTAGCCGCACCGCCCGGCGGCGGTCATACACTCGCAGACATGCCAGGTCGCATTCGCCAGGAAGACATCGCCGCAGTCCGCGAGCGTTCACCCATCGCGGACGTCGTGGGCGAGTACCTCCAGCTGAGGCCGGCCGGCGGGGGCAGCCTCAAGGGCCTGTGCCCGTTCCACGAGGAGCGCTCGCCGTCCTTCAACGTCACCCCGGGCAAGGAGCTGTACCACTGCTTCTCCTGCGGCGAGGGCGGCGACGTGATCACGTTCATCCGCAAGCTCGAGCACCTCGACTTCACCGAAGCGGTCGAGCGGCTGGCCGCCCGCGCCCACCTGGAGCTCCGCTACGAGCAGGGCGGCTACGTCCCCGGCCAGGAGCACAGCCAGCGCCGCCGGCTGATCGAGGCGCACACCGCCGCCCAGGACTTCTACCTGGATCGACTGGCAACGACAACCGGCAACAGCCCGGCCACGGCGTTCCTGGCCGAGCGCGGCTTCTCCCTCGACGACGCCCAGAAGTTCGGCGTCGGCTACTCGCCCAACGCCTGGGACGAGCTCGTCAAGCACCTGCGGCCGCGCGGCTTCACCGAGGAGGAGCTGCTCAAGGCCGGCCTGGCCAGAAGGACCAGCCGAGGCGGCCTGATCGACATGTTCCGCGGCCGCCTGATGTGGCCGATCAGGGACCTGACGGGGGAGACGGTCGCGTTCGGCGCGCGAAAGCTGAACGCCGACGAGGACGGGCCGAAGTACCTCAACACGCCCGAGACCGCGCTCTTCAAGAAGAGCCACCTGCTCTACGGCGCGGACCTGGCCAAGCGGGAGATCGCCAAGCGCCGCCAGGCGGTGATCGTCGAGGGCTACACCGACGTGATGGCGTGCCACCTTGCGGGCGTGCCGACCGCGGTCGCCACCTGCGGCACCTCCTTCGGCGAGGACCACGTGAAGATCCTCAGAAGGCTGATCATGGACACCGACGGGTCGACCGGCGAGATCATCTTCACCTTCGACGGCGACGCGGCCGGCCAGAAGGCGGCGCTGCGCGCGTTCGCGCTGGAGGAGAAGTTCGTCACCCAGACCTACGTCGCGGTCCAGCCCGACGGCCTCGACCCGTGCGACCTGCGGGTCAAGCACGGCGACGCCTCGGTCCGTGACCTGGTCGCCCGGCGGGTGCCGCTGTTCGAGTTCGCGATCAGGTCGGTGCTGGCCAAGCACGACCTGGACACCCGCGAGGGGCAGTTCGCCGCGATCGACGAGGCGGCCCCGATCATCGTCAGGATCAAGGACCGGGCCAAGTGGAAGCAGTACGCGGTCGACCTCGACCGCTGGATCGGGTTCATGGACGAGCGCTACGTCCTCGACCGGGTCCGCCAGGCGGCGGCGGCCATACAGCCCAAGCGCGGAGCACCGGCCCGTTCGGGCAACCAGGAGGCGGCACCCAACGCCGGTCAGCAGCGCGCAGGCAACCCCCGCTCAAACCAGGCAGGCCGCGCCTTTGACCGGTCCGACCCGGTCCACCGGGTCGAGCGGGAGGCGCTCAAGCTCGCGGTGCAGTGGTCCGCGCTGATCGGGCCCGAGTTCGACGCGCTCGGCCCGACGGCGTTCACGCTGCCCGCCCACGCGGCCGTGTTCGAGCTCATCGTCGCCTGCGGCGGGGTGTCGACCGCGGGCCGGGCCAGGGACTGGGCGGCGGCGCTGCGCGACGCGGCGCCCGACGACGTGGTCCGCGGGTTCGTGACCGAGCTCGTGGTGGAGCCGCTGCAGATGTCGGGCGAGCCGGACGAGAAGTACGCCGACGTCGTGCTCGCCCGGGTCGGCGAGCTCGCGGCCGGCCGGCAGATCGCCGGGATCAAGGCGAAGCTCCAGCGGATGAACCCGGAGGAGGACCAGGCCGCCTACGGCCGGGTGTTCGGCGAGCTGGTGGGGCTTGAGCAGCGGCGCAAGTGGCTGCTCGACCGGGCGACCGGGGCCTGAGCGCCGGCCATTCCTGAGAACGGAAAGACAATTCCAGGAGTATTTACTCAGGTTTCGCCCAGGTTAAACCTCAGGTCAGAATAGTAAAATTGGGTCCCCCGAAGCACAGGGTCGGAGGCGCACACTGTTCTTCGTGAGCCTCACCGTAGTAACGAGCGAACCATCGCTTAGGCAGCATCTAACGGAACTCGTGGCGCTCGGGCGCTCACGGGGCTTCGTGACGACTGGGGACGTCACCGCCGCAATCGATTCGGCCGAGCTGGCCAGAGACGCGCTCGACGGGGTAGCGCGCGTGCTCGCCGATGAAGGCATCGAGGTGCTTGACGCACCGATTGAGGAGGAAACAGATACCAAGCTGCCCGAAAGCGACGCGGAGACCGCGCGCCGGGCCGGCACCAGCGACCTGGTCCGGATCTACCTGCGGGAGATCGGCCGGGTCCCGCTGCTGACGGCCGAGGGCGAGGTCGAGCTGGCCAAGTCGATCGAGGCGGGCCTGTACGCCGAGGAGAAGCTGAACTCGATCTACACGATCTCGGACGCCGACCGCGGCGACCTCGAGTGGCTGTCGGCCGACGGCGTGCGCGGCAAACAGCGGCTGATCGAGGCGAACCTGCGGCTGGTGGTGTCGATCGCCAAACGGTACATCGGCCGCGGGCTGGTCTTCCTCGACCTGATCCAGGAGGGGAACCTCGGGCTGATCCGGGCGGTCGAGAAGTTCGACTACACCCGCGGCTACAAGTTCTCGACGTACGCGACCTGGTGGATCAGGCAGGCGATCACCAGGGCGATCGCCGATCAGGCGCGGACGATCCGGGTGCCGGTGCACATGGTCGAGACGATCAACAAGCTCGCCCGGGTGCAGCGCCAGCTCCATCAGGAACTGGGCCGCGAGGCGACCGTGGACGAGCTCGCGGCCGAGCTCGGGGTCGGGCCCGAGCGGGTCGCCGAGATCCAGCGGATCGCCCAGGAGCCGGTCTCGCTGCAGTCGCCGATCGGCGAGGAGGAGTCCGACCTCGGTGACTTCATCGAGGACGCCGACGCGGTGGTGCCGATCGAGGCCGCCGCCTTCATCATGCTGCAGGACCAGCTCGACCGGGTGCTGTGCGAGCTGTCGGAGCGCGAGCAGCGGATCATCCAGCTGCGGTTCGGGCTGTCCGACGGGCACCCGCGGACGCTGGAAGAGGTCGGCCGGGAGTTCGGCGTGACCAGGGAGCGGATTCGCCAGATCGAGTCCAAGACCCTGGCCAAGCTCCGTCACCCGTCCCGCGCGCTGCTGCTGCGCGAGTACCTGGACTAGCGCGCCGAACGAGACGGGTGGCGGCCGGGCATGCCGGCGCCGACAATGACGTCGGCGCCGGCATTCGGCGCTCTGCCGCGCGAGAAAATCAGAAGCAGATCAAAATCCGTCTTATCGAACGGACCGTCGCTCCGCCCCCGCCGCCCCGCTTACCCGGACGGCCGTGGCCGGCCCGCCGGCGGGTGCGCCCGCTGCCGCGCTAGCGCTCGTCGGTGCTGTCGGGCGTGAAGCGGACCCCG
>Ga0208356_1000301_pt1 | contig 14177 bp, 13 predicted proteins | sample NGESurshal072012_4_FD_184467 | JGI IMG/M metagenome (GOLD analysis project Ga0208356, IMG submission 184467) | Arctic peat soil microbial communities from Barrow, Alaska - NGEE Surface sample 53-1 shallow-072012 (SPAdes) | ecosystem: Environmental > Terrestrial > Soil > Wetlands > Peat ... | reverse complement strand
TCCGCCGGAAGGATTCGAACCTTCGGTCGAGGATCCAAAGTCCTCTGCCTTACCAACTTGGCCACGGCGGATCGAGCCTCAACACACTAGCGCGGAGCGCCGGGCCGGTTGGTTCCGGCGGCGTGACCTTCGGGTGGGCGGCCGCGTTAGGTCTTGAGATGAAGAGTGTTCTGCTGGCAGCGCTGGTTTTGGTGACGGCTGCGTGCGGCGCGTACCGCTTCCCGGGAAGCTCGCCTGCAAGCACCGGAACCGTAACCGGCGCCGTGGTCTCCGTCCCGTGCTCACCCGTCGAACAGGCGGATCAACAGTGCGCGGGCAGGCCGGTGGCCGGGCTGGAGATCGACTTCGCAAACGGGGAAGCCAGCGCGAAAGCCGTGACGGACTCGACCGGCCACTACGCGGTGACGCTCGCCCCCGCGACCTGGAGCGTTCACCTTGTCACGCACATGCGCGTTGTCAGCGGACCAGCGCAAGTGGCGGTGCCTTCCGGTTCGACCGTGACCGCAAGCTACGTCCTCGACTCAGGAATCCGAGTCCCAGTCCCGCAGCAATAGCTCGCGTCCGAACTAAATCCACTCCCCACCCGAGGGGGTGCGGCAAGGAATGTACTGCCGGTCGGCGGGCAGGGTCAACCTCGCCGGTTAAGGAACGAGGTTGATCAGGCGATCCGGGACGTAGACGATCCTCGACGGCGCCAGGCCCGCCAGCGCGGCCCGCACCTTCTCGCTTCGCATCGCGGTCTCGAGCGCCGCCCCCTCGGTCGTGCCAGCCGGCACGGTCGCACGGTCTCGCACCTTCCCCGCCACCTGGATCACGAGGGTCACCTCAGGTTCCGCGGCCGAAGCGGGATCGTATTGAGGCCACGCCGCGTCCGCCGCAAGACCTTTCCCCCCGAGCCGAGACCACAGCTCTTCGCCGACGTGCGGCGCCATCGGGTTCAGCAGCAGGATCAGCGACCGAAGGGCCCAGCCCCAATCAGAGTCATCCCGACGCCCGCCGCCCGCCAGGTATGCCTGCAGAGCATTGGCCAGTTCCATCAAGGCGGCCACGGCGGTGTTGAAGTGAAACCCTTCGTAGTCCTCGGTCACCTTTCGAATCGCCTGGTGGACGCGACGCCGCAGCACATCCGCCGAGGCATCTGAGCCGGTGACCTGGAACGAACCCGGCGCATCGACCAGGCGCCAAACGTGCTGCAGGAACCGCACCGGCCCGGCGATTGCGGAGTCCGACCATTCGACGTCCTCGTCGGGCGGCCCGATGAACATCTCGTAAACCCGCGCTGCGTCGGCGCCATCACGCGCCACGAGATCGTCGGGCGCCACACCGTTGCCCTTCGACTTCGCCATGACCAGGCCTCCGCGCCGGATCATCCCCTGGGTGAAGAGTCGCGCGAATGGCTCGGTCGTGTCAGCGCGCCCCGCGTCATGCAGGACCTTTTGAAAGAAGCGTGAGTAAAGCAGGTGAAGGATCGCGTGCTCGATACCGCCCGTGTACTGGTCGACCGCCATCCAGTGGTTCGCGAGCTCCGAGTCGAACGGCTGCGTGTTGTTGTGGGCCGACGTGTAGCGCAGGAAATACCACGACGAATCGATGAATGTGTCCATCGTGTCGGTTTCACGACGTGCGTCGCGCCCGCACTTCGGGCACTTGGTGCGCCAGAAATCGGGGTTGTCGCCGAGCGGTTTGTACTCGTGCGGAAGAAGCACAGGAAGCTCGGAGTGCGGCACGGCGACGATCCCATCGACCTCGCAGTGCACGACCGGGATCGGGCAGCCCCAGTACCGCTGGCGCGAGATCAGCCAGTCGCGCAACCGGTACTTGACCGAGCGCTTGCCGATCCCCTTCGCCTCGATGAATTCAGCGATCCGATCGAAGCCCGCCTTGCTGTCCAGGCCGTCGAACTCCCCGCTGTTGATCATCGAGCCGGGTCCCGTGTACGCAGCTTCCAGCTCGCCCTGCGCCTGGCCCGCAGGCGCGATCACCTCCCGGATCGGCAGCCCGAACTGGCGCGCGAATGCGAAGTCACGCTGGTCATGGCCGGGGACGGCCATGATCGCGCCGGTGCCGTAAGTGATGAGCACGTAGTCGCCAACCCAGATCGCCACCTTCTCGCCGTTCAGCGGATTGATCGCATAGGCGCCGGTGAACGCGCCGAGCCGCGGCACCTCGCTAGACATCCGGTCGATCTCACGCGCCTTGCGTGAGCTTTCGACGGCCTCCCTCACGGCCGCCCGGCGCGCCCCCACGGTCAGCTTTTCCACGAGCGGGTGCTCCGGCGCCAGGACCATGAACGTGACGCCGAACAGGGTGTCGGGCCGCGTCGTGTAGATCCTCATCGACTCGCCTGGATGTCCGTCGATTGGAAACTCGACCTCCACACCGTGGCTGCGGCCGATCCAGTTCGCCTGCATCACGCGCACCTTCTCGGGCCAGTGGTCGAGCAGAGACAGGTCGTCCAGCAGCCGGTCCGCGTACTCCGTGATGCGCAGGAACCACTGCTCCAGGTCGCGCTTTTCGACCTCGACGTCGGGGTGTCTCCAGCACCGGCCGTTGATCACCTGCTCGTTGGCGAGCACCGTCTTGTCGACCGGGCACCAGTTGACCGGCGACATCATCCGGTGCGCCAGGCCGCGCTCGAAGAACAGCAGGAACAGCTCCTGGGTCCAGCGGTAGTAGGACGGGTCGCAGGTCGTGACCTCGCGATCCCAGTCGTAGAGGACGCCCATGATTCCCAGCTGGCGCTTGGCGATCGCGATGTTTCCGCGCGTCCAGACCTCGGGATGCACGCCACCGCCGCGCTTGATGGCATCGTTCTCGGCCGGCAGGCCGAAGGCGTCCCACCCCATCGGGTTCAGGACCTCGAAACCCTGCATTCGCTTGAACCGAGACAGCAGGTCGCCGATCACGTAGTTGCGCATGTGGCCCATGTGCAGGGGCCCGGACGGGTAGGGAAACATCACGAGGTTGTAGAACTTCGGTTTCGCAGAAGCGTCGTCGGCCTTCATCACGCCGCGCTCGGCCCAAACCTTCTGCCACTTGGGCTCGATCTCCTGTGGGATGTATCCGCTACGCCGTGACCTTGTCTCCATGGGGTTTGAATTTTAGATGGGCGAGTTCATGGCCCACGATCGCGGCCAGCATCAGCCCGGCGCCGAGGGCCTGCAGCGGGCCGAATCGCTGCCCGGCCAGCACCACCGCGGCCACCACCGCCCACGCGGGCTCGGTGGTCAGGATGAGGGCGGTGCGGCTCGCGCTCAGGTGCTGCTGCGCCCAGGTCTGGATGTAGAACGCAAGCGCCGACGCGAACACCCCGGTGATCGCGATCGCCAGCCACACGTCAGCGCTCGGAGCCTGCAGCGACCAGGACCCTCCCGCGCTGAAGATCACTGCGCCGGTGCCCATCTGGAGCATCGCCAGTGGCGCCGAGCGCAGGCCGGGCGACCAGCGGCTGAGCAGCACGATGTGCAGCGCGTAGAGGAACGCGCATGCGACCGTGAGGATGTCGCCCAGGCCGAACCCGGACGGGCCGCCGACCAGCAGCACGGTGCCGCCGAGCGCCGCGGCGACCGCGACCAGCGTGTACCACCGCAGCGCCACGCCGAAGATGCGATCGATGAGCGGCGTGAACACCACGAAAAGCCCGGTGATCAACCCAGAGTTGCCGGGGCTGGTCATGGTCAGCCCGACGGTCTGTGTCAGGTATCCGGCCGCGAGCACGGCACCCGCGATGACGCCGACCCTCACCTCTCGGCGCGTTGGCAACCGACGCACCAGCACCGCCATGACGAGGAACGCCAGGATGAACCTGAGCTGGAGGAACGGCAGGGTCGGGTAGTGTGTGAGCGCGTCCTTGACCAGGACGAAGGTCCAGCCCCAGACGGCCGTGACCATGAGCAAGAAGAGGACGTAGATCAATGAAGCGGCTGTGGGCGCCGTGGCGCATGGAGTACATCGGCGGCGAGCAGCGGCCGGGCTGCCTGTTCTGCCGCGTCATCGAGCACCCGGACGACAAGGACGCCGAGCTTGTGGTCTGGCGCCCCGAAGGCGCGCTCGTGATCATGAACAAGTTCCCCTACAACCCCGGCCACACGATCGTGGCTCCGGTGTCTCACGTCCCCGGGCTCGAGAACCTCGACGACGATGAGACCACGCTCCTGATGCGCGCGCTCCGCAGGACGATCGACGTATTGCGAAGCACGATGAATCCCGAAGGATTCAACGTCGGCGCGAACATCGGGCGCGCGGCCGGCGCAGGCATCCCGGACCATGTGCACCTTCACGTCGTGCCGCGCTGGGACGGCGACACCAACTTCATGCCGGTGATCGACGATGTCAAGGTCGTCAACGAGGCTTTGGAGAAGACCGCGGCGAAGCTCCGGGAGGCGTTCGCAAAAAGCTGACCGCGCCGCCGACGATGGTCGCGACCACGTGGCCTTCGTCGACCACCGTGATGTCGCACAACTTTCCCGGTCTCAACGTGCCGAGGTCCTTCTCCATGCCCACGGCGTAGGCGGCGCCGGAGGTGTAGGCGCGCAGCGCTACCGCGCGCGACACGGCGAGCTCGGGATGCCAGCGCGCCTTGCGTCGCCAAACGGTCGCGGCCTCGATGCCGGCAATGGGGTCGGCGGTCTCCACCGGCGCGTCAGAGCCGAAGGCCAGCCTCGCACCTGCCCGCTGGAGCGCGCCCCACGCGTACGAATGCGCGGTGACGCGCGGCCAGTGGCGGTCCGCAAGCTCGCGGTCTTCGACCGCGTGGATGGGCTGCATGGAGGCGATCACGCCGATGCGCGCGAAGCGCTTCACGTCCCTCGGGCTGACGCACTGCGCGTGCTCGATGCGCGGGCGCCAGCCGCTCCACGCCGCCCGGTGCGGAGCGAGCGCGTCGAGCGCGCGGCGCACGGCTCCGTCGCCGATCGCGTGGAGGCACACGTTGAGCTCTGCGCGCGCGCTGCGCTGAACCAGATCGACGAGGTCCGACTGCGTGAGCCGCGCCGTGCCCGACCCGTCGAGCATCTCCGCGGTGCGGCTGCCGAGCGAACCGTCGAGGAACGCCTTCACGCCCCAGATCCGGAGCCACTCGTCGCCCCAACCTGAGCGCACGCCCAAGCGCTCCGCGTGCGCCAGATCGGTGAACGGAAGGTTGTAGGTGATCCGAACCGGCAGCTGCCCGCGCGCGCGGAGCCTCTGCCACGAGCCGAATCCTCGCGCCGAATCCATCGACTGGACGCCTGTCAGCCCGAGAGCGGACAGATCGACGAGGGCACGCGCCATCGCGTCATCCAGCTGGGCGTCGCTCGGGTGCGGCACCAGCACGGCTACCAGGTGCATCGCGGTCTCGCGGAGGATGCCCGTCGCCTCGCCTCGCTTGTCGCGGTCGATGGTGCCGCCGGGCGGGTCCTGGGTGGTGCGAGCGATGCCCGCAAGCTTCAGCGCGGCACTCGAGACCCACGCCGAGTGACCGTCCTTGCGCCGCAGGTACGCCGGGCGGCCGCCCGCCGCCCTGTCGAGCTGAGTGCGGGTCGGGAACGCGGGGTCGGGCCACGCGTCGTTGTACCAGCCGGCTCCGGTCACCCAGCCTCCGGCCGGCAGCTTGCCCGACCACGAGGTGATCCGCGACAGCGTCAGGTCGAAGCTCGTCACGCCCGTGAGATCGAGCGTCAGGTTTCGGTCGGCAAGGCCTTCCAGGTGAACGTGCGAGTCGATCAGCCCGGGCCACGCGCGGCCGCGCAGGCGGACGACCCGAGCTCGACGGCCGGCCGCCATGCGTGCGCCCTCGCCGACGGCCAGGATCCGCCCGTCCACGCCGCACGCGACCTCCGGCTCACACCCACTGAACAAAACCGTCTGCATTGCAACTGCGAATCTTGACCAGTAACGACCTCGCAGATCGCGCCTGTCTCGCCTCATAACGTTCCTCCCTCGCGCTGCAGGCACGTCGACCACGATCTCAGTTGAAGCTTCAGACGCGGACATGTGCCGGGCCTCGCCCCCTTCGCGCCCGCAGCGACGTGCATTTGCGTTTGCCCTCCGTTCCAGGCTTTGGCCGTGTCTCATTGAGCCGGCAGTCGATCTACCAGTGGGAATCCGGTCAGGCCCGCGTGCCGGCCTCAGTGCTTTTGGCGGCTGCTTCGATCAGTGGCGTCTCGGTTGAGGAGCTCGTCCGCTTGGGCGGCATTTAGGCAGGTTCTGCCTCCCCGGCCGCCACCTCAACTAACTTGTCAAGTAGCGCCTAACAAACGCTTGACATCGACTCCCGCCGCCCCTTTATTACTGGACTTAATTGCATTTGCATGGTGATGTTGGTCCGGTCTAGAAGGGAGGAAGGCGTATGTCTTGGCACTCGCGAGTTCGTAACGTCATCGCCGTAGCGCTCGCTGTCGCCGGCGTCGTAGGGACAACCCCCGCGACGGCGGCCACCGTGGCGGCCGCAGCGCCGTCGCAGCAGTCGGTAAGGATACAAACGGCGGCCGCTGGCGCCGCACGGTTGCGAGCAGAGATCAAGCTGCTCGACCCATATGTGGTCACCAGGGCCGACGGTACGTTGGCACTCTCACCGCCCGCGTCGATATCGCGCCAGGTGAATGCCGGTGACATGGCAACCCTTCGCAATGGCCTGGTCGCGGTGAATCAGAAGATCGGGGCCGGCGAGCTCGTCTCGACCGCCGGGCACCAATTGGTCGACCCGAAGGCTGTTGATTTCAGCGTTCAGTGGAACCAGACAAAGCGCGTCACGAACTGGTGGGGCATGCAGTACTACTTCAGCCAGTACTGGACGTCCAAGCTCGAGGGCCTGGCCAACATGGGGGCGGCCGCAGGGGCCCTGTGCGCTTTCATCGCAGCCCTCTACGGGGCAGCTCCGATCGCAATTCTGTGCGCCGTCGCATCGGCAATACTTTGGTTCGGCGCGGGCTGGCTGCAGTGGGCCGACAACGGTGGCGGCGACATCATCGCCGAGACCTGGACGCCCTTCCCGGCCGGCGGGATCTGGATCTCAGGACAGTAGGTATGAATCGGACTGGCGGTGGGCGGTCGGCGCGCTGGTGCGCCACCGCCGCCGCGGTCCTCTTGGCGGTCGCATGCGGACACGATGGGGGCGCGCCCGTCGCGCTCGCCTGGCATTTGACGGCGATGCACGCGGACCCTCACCGCTCGCTGGGGCGGGGAGAGGGAGTGATCATCGCTTTCATCGACACCGGCTTCACGACTACCGCGCTGCCGGCGTTTGCCCACCGCGTCCTGGGCGGTTGGAACGTGGTCACCGGCACTGTCGACGACGCTGACGTCAGCGGACACGGGACTGAGATGGCTGTCCTGGCCGCCGGAGGCGGCGATCAGGGAGTCTGGGGAACCGCCCCGGCTGCCACGGTGCTGCCAGTGGTGGTGGCAGACATGGACGGCCACGCCACGCCGGGGGCGGTCGCTTCAGGCATTCGTTTCGCCCGAACGCACGGTGCAGCGGTCATCAACATCAGCCTGGCGGCGGATGTCGCGAGCCCGGACGTAACGGACGAGATTCGGGCCGCGACCAGCGCTGGAATCGCAGTCGTTGCGGCAGCAGGTGACCTTGGGCGTCCGGGGCCGGAGTTTCCAGCCTCTGCGGCGGGTGTGATCGCCGTCTACGGGGAAGACTCTTCTGGCCAGGTTGGAGCCCATTCCAATCTGCCCACCGTCGGGGGCGTGTTGGCGCCTGGTGAACAAATCGAGACCACGGTCCCGGTGGGCGCTTCCGCGCGTAAGCTCGCGATAAATGGGACATCGGCGGCCGCGGCGCTCGTTTCCGGGGTCATCGCCGCGTGCCTATCAGCAGCCGGCCCCCGCTACGGTACGGTCCAACTTCGAAACGCTCGTTGTACTCAGCTACTCTTGGCCCGGGATGCGGGTCAGTTCCTCGATCTGAAACTCATCACGGAGGCTGTGAAATGAAACCACGATTGTTCAAAGCAGACGCCATAACCCTTGCCTTCTCCGCGCTGCTGGGCATCACTGCCATTTGGCTGCTGGTCGACCAGTTCATCGGCGCCACAAACCCGTTGGAGGATCGGCTCTTCTCGTTCGCCCTGGGCATATTCCTTGGCAACTTGATCCGTCTGATGAGCGTCTCGTCCCGCAGCGCCGACCAGGCCCCGTAAGCCATTTGGAGGCGGGTCGCAGCGCAGCCTCCCCAAGACGCACTCGCTACAGGCCGTAAGTCTTGGCGATGATCTCCTTCATGATCTCGTCCGTCCCGGCGCCGATCCGCGCCAGGCGGGCGTCGCGCCACGCACGCTCAACCGGGAACTCACGCATGTAGCCGTGTCCCCCGAGGATCTGGATCGCCTCGTCCGCCACCTCACACGCGACCTGCGTCGCGAGCAGCTTGGCTTGCGAGACCTCGCGCACCGGGTATTCGCCCTCATCCCAGCGCTTGGCGGTCTGGTAGACGAACGCCTGGATCGCGGCGATCTTCGTCCCCATGTCGACGAGCTTGTGCTTGATCACCTGGAATTGGGAGATCGGCTGGCCGAACGCCTGGCGGTTGCGCGCGTAGTCCATCGTGTATTCGAACACGCGAGCCGCGCCGGCGATCGCGCCCGCGGCAGTGATCATGCGCTCGCCCTGGAGCTCCCACATGAGGTTTTTGAAGCCCTCCCCTTCTTCCCCGATGAGGTTGGCGGCCGGCACCCGGCAGTCTTCGAACAGCAGCTCAGCCGTGTCCGATGAGTGCATGCCGAGCTTTTGCAGAGTACGGGTGACCTGGAAACCTGGCGTGCCCTTCTCGATCAAGAGCAGGTTGAACCCGCTGTGGCCGCGCTCGCGATCGCCCTTCGCGACCACCAGCGCCCAGTGACAGCGCGCGCCGTTCGTGATGAAGATCTTGCGGCCGTTGACGACGAAGTGATCGCCGTCCCGGCGCGCGACGGTGGTGATCGCCGCCACGTCCGAGCCGGCATCCGGCTCCGTGATGGCGAGGGCGGCGATCTGCTCGCCGCGGATGGCCGGCGCCAGCCACTTGCGCCTCTGCTCCTCGGTCCCGAACTTGAACACCGGCGGCGTGGCCATCTCCGTCTGCACCGCGACCGCCATCCCGAGCCCGCCGCTCGCGACCCTGGCCAGCTCCTCGGACAGGACGACGGCCGAGAAGTAGTCCCCGCCCTGCCCGCCGTACTCGGGCGGGTAGCGCAGGCCCAGGAAGCCGAGCTCACCGAAGCGCCGGAAGATCGAGTCGGGAAAGGTCATCTCCTCCCACTCCTCGAGGTTGGGCTTGACCTCTTTCTCGAGGAACTTCCGGATGTGCAGCCGGAGCTCCTCGTGGGCGTCGGTGAAGTACATGGAGGGTGAGTTTAGGCCTGGACGGGCGGCCGCCAGCTTGCGGTATGATTCCCGGGCCCCGCGCTGGGCGGGTGTCCCCACTTAGTAAATGAAACCTGTCTCTGCCCCACGAAACTCGCAGGATGCGACCTTGAGTTCGCGGGGGAACCCCTGAGGAGTTGGATTGGGCTCGGTAATCAAGAAGCGGCGCAAGAAGATGCGCAAGCACAAGCACAAGAAGATGCTTAAGAAGACCCGCTGGGCTCGGCGCGCCCACGCGTAAGCACGCGCGTAGGATGACGGCCTGATGGGCACCTGGATCGTCGTTGTCGTCGTCATCCTCGTGGTTGGGTGGCTGGTCCTCACCTACAACGGCCTGGTCACGGCCCGAAACCGGACCCAGGAAGCCTGGTCTGAGATCGACGTCGAGCTCAAGCGACGCCACGACCTCATCCCCAACCTGGTCAACACCGTGCAGGGCTATATGGGCCACGAGCGGGGCACGCTCGAGGCGGTCACCAACGCCCGCGCGGCCGCAGTATCGGCGGGCGCCTCGGGCGACCCGGCCAAGATCGGGCCGGCGGAGAACATGCTCAGTCAGAGCCTGCGCAGCCTGTTCGCGGTCTCTGAGAACTACCCCGACCTGAAGGCGATCGCCGCCTTCACCAACCTCCAGGAGACGCTGACCGCCACCGAGGACAAGATCGAGTTCTCGCGCCGGTTCTACAACGGCAACGTGCGCGACTACAACATCAAGCTGCAGACCCTCCCGACGTCCCTTATCGCGGGGGTCCTCGGCTTCAAGCAGTTCGCCTTCTTCCAGGCGGACGAGGCCGACCGGGCCGTGCCGCAGGTCAACTTCGGACCCACGGCGGCCTCAGGCCCGCCGACGCTCGGGTCTTCCGGGCCTCCTCCCGCCAGCGGCTCGTCCGGCCCCCCGACCCAGAGCTAACCACCCGACTTCACCCAGTCCGCGGCAAACCGCGCCTCGTAAGCCGCGACCGCCGCCGGATCGCCCGTCTCGATGTCCAGCTCGTGATTGACGCCGAGCCCGCTCAAGGTCCAGTTCGCCGATCCGAGCACGAGCTCACCGTCAAACAACCCGATCTTGGCGTGCAGCAGCGCGCCGCGCGGTATCGGGTACCACCGAACCTCGACGCCGCCGGATTTGAGCACCGCATAGCCATGGAGGTTGTAAGGCTGGTTGGGATCGAGCAGCACGCGGACGACCGCCCCGCGGCGGTGGGCCTCGACCAGCTCAGCGATGACCTCCGGGTCGGTCAGCGTATACACCTCGGCGTGCGCACGCCGCACGGCATGGACCAGCGCCGCCTCCAGCATCGAACGGATCTCCTCACCCGGTGCGGTCTGCGCGATCTCGCCGGCAGTCGCGCCGAGCGGCGAGGGGTGCCCGCCCGCGAGGCTCCAGTCCTGGTCGAAGATCCGCGCCAGGCGATCCACGTCGAGCGCAACGCGGGTCTCCAGCACGTAGTCGTGGTTGCGGTCGCTGTGCTGACCCCAGTTCATGCCGCCGATGGCGGCTTCGCCATCGACGATCAGGAGCTTCACGTGGTCGATCTGGTGGCGGCCATCATCGATGGGATACACGCGCTCGGTCACGCGGAGCGAATCCAGCACCGCCGCGGATCGGCGGCTGGCCACGACCGTAGGGTCGGTGATCACCCGCACGCTGACTCCTCGTCCAACCGCATCGCCCAGCTCTCGCAAAATGTCCGCCCGCCCCAGCTCGTACATCTCCACCAGCACTCGGGCGTGCGCCGATCCGATCAGGCCTCCCACGAGCTGGAAGATGCTTGCGTCCTGCCAGAGGCGCACTGGCTGCGCCACCCCCTGGCCCGCGGGCGCGCCAGCGGCGGCCAGTGCGGGAAGTGGATGGGCCGGGCTCGAGCAGCCCGCAAGACAGAGGGAGAAGAGCACTGCCCAAACGCAGACCACTCGAACCACAGCGGGCGAAAACTACCGGACGGAAAACAAAACCAAAACCCTGCCTGTTAAGGCAGCTACATCAGCTCGACCTTCATCCCCGCTCGAGCGCCCAGCAGCTTGTCCGCACGCGCGTCGCGCACCGCAACCTCCAGGTACCCCATGCTCCCGACATAGACGAACGGCTCGTTAGGCCGCCCTTCCGCGTAAGTCGTCGCCGTCGCGACGATGTCGTGGTTGTGAATCCGCATCCGCCGAACCGGGGGTTTCAGGTTCGTCACCAGGTTGCCGAAGCCGTCCGTCCACAACACGCGCGGCGAAGCATCGTCGAGCATCTTGGGAGGGTCGGTCGGCGGCCCGAGCGACGACAGCGGAATGCCTGCTGCCAGCGCCGCCGCGGCCGGCGCGAAGACGTCCCGGCCTTCGAAAGTCGGCGCGCCGTGAGGTCGAGGAGCCAGCTCGACCGCATCCTGCAGACCGACCTCGTCGATGACGATGGCGAACAAGCCGTTGTCAGGCCCGACATAAAATCGCCCTCCGGCGCGAATCGCCAGGCGGCGGCGCGAGCTGCCGACACCCGGGTCGACCACCGCCAGATGCACCGACTCGGCGCCGAAATGTCGCGTGCCGGCAAAGAGCATGAACGCGCCGGCCGACACGTCGAAGCGCGGGACCTCGTGGCTCACGTCGACCAGAACAGCGTTCGGGCAGCCCGCCAGCACCATCGCTTTCATGGCGGCGACCAGCGGCGAGCCGGAACCGAAATCGGTGGTGAAGGTGACGAGGGGCGGCCGGGCTAGAGCGCCCTGACTACCAGTACCGTGTTTCCTTCCAGGGGTCGGCCTCATCGTGATACCCACGCTGCTCCCAGAAACCAAGCCGGTTGCGATCCATAAACTCTAGCCCGCGCAGCCACTTCGCCGATTTCCAGAAGTATTTCGATGGCACGAACAGGCGCAGAGGCCAGCCATGGTCGGGTGTCAGGTCGTGCCCGTTCCAGGCGTAGCAGAGGAGATTCTCCTCCGAGTCAAGCACGCTGAGCGGAACGGACGTCGTGTAGCCGTACTCGGAGTGCGCGTTGACGTACTTCGCTTCGGGCTTTGGCTTGACGCGGTCGAGAATCTCGCGAATCGGCACGCCGGTCCACGTGTCGCCGAGGCGGCTCCAGCCGGTGACGCAATGAATGTCCGCCACCACGTCTTTCGAGGGAAGGGCACGGAGCTCGCCATAGTCCAGCGTCAGCTCGTGCTCGATCGCGCCGAAAACCTTGAAATCCCACTTCGCGATCTCTGTTTTCGGCACGGGTCCGAAGTGGAGCAGCGGCCAGCGGTCCGGGGCGGTGAGGGTCTGGCCGGGCGGAATTCGCGCCGGGTCGACGCCCTCCGGAACCCGCTTGCCCTTGAACAGAAATGCCATCTGGCGAGTATAGGAACCGGTCGTCCGCGCCCGGTTGTTCCCGGTTCAGACACCATTTGGGGCCGGGCTATACTGGCCTTTCCCTTAGCTGGCCGAGCACGTGGGTCCGTAGCTCAATTGGGAGAGCGCTTGAATCGCACTCAAGAGGTAAGGGGTTCGAATCCCCTCGGATCCACCACCACAACATCTGGTATCCATCAAGCCCTGTTCCGGGGGTTGCCGTCCGGCGCGGGCTTCGGCGCCCGCGTGCTGCGCGGTCTCCGACGTGACCACGGATCGCGTGACTATTCGGATCGGTTGTTGCCTGTTTCTGGACGCGATGAATACGACGCAACCAGCGCTTTCTTGACTCGGGCCTCGATCCTGCTGATACTCAGGCAAGTTCGCAGACGAGCATCGCGACATAAGAGTTCGGCCGCGTGGTATGGGAGGGTAATGATGCCGAGCGCACAGAGCTTGCGAGTTCGAGCCGTTGTAGAAGAACAGGTCACACCGGCCTTCAAAGGTCTTAGCGACGTTGCGGCCTTGCGCCAGCTGTGGGAGGTATTGGCGGCCCGTTCCACACCAGTTCCGGACGAGGTCAAGTGGGAGCCGGTGACTGCTGGCCAGGTCGCATGCGAATGGGTACATGGCCCCACTAACCGAGGCGCGCGGGCCGTGGTGTTCCTCCATGGAGGCTGCTACGTCTTTGGCTCCGCCGCCACCTACCGCGAGCTGATCGGCCGGCTCTCGATAGCTGCTGGCTTGTGGGTCCTGGCGCCGGACTATCGGCTCGCGCCAGAGCACCCGTTCCCGGCTGCCGTTGATGACGCCCTGGCAGCCTATCGCTGGCTGCTTGGCACCGGCATAGAGCCAGGACGCGTCGTTATCGCCGGTGACTCGGCGGGTGGGGGACTGGCACTGGCGACGCTGCTAGCGCTCAGGGACGCGGGAGACCGATTGCCTGCGGCTGCCGTGCTTCTTTCACCGTGGACCGACCTGACCTGCTCGGGCGACTCGTACGCGTCCCGCGCAGAGTCCGATCCGCTCTTCACGCGAGAAGCGTTGGTTACCCTGGCGGCGCACTACCTGGCCGGCGCCGATCCCACATCGGTACTTGCGTCGCCGATCTACGCAGACCTGAAAGGCCTGCCGCCGCTGCTCGTCCACGTGGGGAGCGACGAGGTCCTCCTTGACGATGCGACGCAGTTGGCCGAACGGGCGAGAGCCGCAGGGTTGGATGTTGAGCTGACGGTGTGGGACGGCATGTGGCACGAGTTCCAGAGGTTCGCGGGGCGTGGGGTGATCGAGGCCCAGGAATCGATCGACCTCATCGGATCGTTCATAAAGAAGCGGGTTGGGTAGCGCTCGGCGCCGAAAGATTGTGAGGGTCGCGTTTATCGTTCGAGGCATGCCGGCAGCACTCTGAAAGGACCTAGGTCAGGCGGGCTCGGACGGCACGCCGCGGCCTTCAAAACCGTCAGCGGGTCGCTCCGAGCGTGTCCATTTATGCGGGAGCAGACTCCGACCCCAACTGGAGGCGGGGGTGC
>Ga0208356_1000296_pt1 | contig 14320 bp, 11 predicted proteins | sample NGESurshal072012_4_FD_184467 | JGI IMG/M metagenome (GOLD analysis project Ga0208356, IMG submission 184467) | Arctic peat soil microbial communities from Barrow, Alaska - NGEE Surface sample 53-1 shallow-072012 (SPAdes) | ecosystem: Environmental > Terrestrial > Soil > Wetlands > Peat ... | reverse complement strand
CGGACACCCGGCGGTGCTGGCCGCCCTGGCCCGTCAGCTCGCCCAGGGCACCGCGTTCGGCGCCACGAGCGCAGTCGAGATCCAGCTGGCGGAGCGCATCGTCGCGGCCATGCCCGCCATCGAGATGGTGCGCTTCGTCAACTCGGGCACGGAGGCCACCATGTCGGCGCTGCGCCTGGCCCGCGCGGCGACCGGCCGTGACCGGGTGGTCAAGTGCGCCGGCGCCTACCACGGGCACGCCGACGCCTTCCTCGCGGCGGCGCGTGCCTTCCCCTATCGGGCGTAGCCCTTAGGGCTCGCCGATTTCGTGCTCCTCGGCGGTGACGTCGGCGCCGAGGACGCGCAGCCGCTCGGCGAAGTTCGCGTGCCCGCGGTCGATGAGGTAGCCGGGCGAGACCACCGTCTCGCCCTCGGCCGCGAGTCCGGCCAGGATCAGCGCCGCGCCGCCGCGCAGGTCGGGCGCCACGACATCGCAGCCGCGCAGGACCGACGGCCCGTGCACGATCGCGACGTTGTTGTCGATCTCGACCTTGGCGCCCATCTTGTTCAGCTCGGGCACCAGCGCGTAGCGGCCGTCGAAGATCGTCTCGCGGATGTAGCTCGCGCCGTCGCCCATCGTCGCCGCGGCCATGATGGGCTGCTGCAGGTCGGTCGCGAACCCCGGGTAGGGGCTGGTGATCACGTTGATCGGCCGCAGCGGCTTCTCCCGGCGGACCTGAAGCACGGCCCCGTTCGACGAGAACTCGGCGCCCATCTGCTCGAGCTTCCAGCGGGCGACGCCGAAGTGGTCGATGTTGGCCCCGACCAGGTTGATCTCGCCGCCGGCGGCGACCGCCGCCATGGCGAACACGCCCGCGTCGATCCGGTCGGACATCACGGTGTGCTCGACCGCCGACAGCTCCGACACGCCGCGCACGGTGATGAAGCCGGTGCCGCCGCCGGTGATCTCCGCGCCCATCTTGGTCAGGAACGAGATCATGTCGAGCACTTCCGGCTCTTGGGCCGTGTTGTCGATGACCGTGGTGCCCGGCGCCAGCGACGCCGCCATCATCAGGTTCTCGGTGCCGGTGTGGGACGGCGTGTCCAGGTACAGGTGAGCGCCGCGGAGGCCGTCGGGGGCGGTGATCCTGATGACCGACTCGCCCTCGTCGACGGTCGCGCCGAGCCGCGCGAACCCGCGGTAGTGGAAGTCGAGGTTCCTACTGCCGAGATTGCAGCCGCCGATGCCCTCTATGACCGCCTCGCCGAACCGGTGCAGGAGCGCGGGCACGAACAGGACCGAGCCGCGGAAGCGGCGGGCGATCTCGGCCGGCAGCACCGGCGACTTCAGCGTCGAGGCGTCCACCACGAGCGTGCGCTCGGTCTCGTGGAACTCAACCCGGGCGCCGATCGCCTGGGCGAGCTCGACGGCGCGGTAGACATCCTCGATCGGCGGGACGTTCCTGAGCACGGTGCGACCTTTATCGGTCAGCAGGGCCGCTGCGATCATCTTCAGGGCCGCGTTCTTCGCGCCCTGGATGAACACCGTGCCTTGCAGCGGCGCTCCGCCGCGAACACGGTAGCGGATCTCGGTGCCCTTGGTCATGTAGATACAGCTCCTGTCCGAGGGGGAACGGCGAGAACGGCGCGCTCCGTGAGCGCGACCGAGCGAACGCGTTGTCCAGTATGCCACCCGATGCGGGTGCTCAAGCGAGCTCAGCCAGTCGAGCGAAGACTTCGCCCAGCCGCTCGACGTAGCTTTCTGCTCGGAAGGCCCGGTCAAGGGCGGCCTCATCCAGCACCATGTTCCTGTTCTTACCCTGAGTAATCAGAGAATCACGGAAGGGCGTCTGGTTGTCCCAGGTGTCCATCGCGGCGGCCTGCACGAGGGCGTACGCGTCCTCCCGGGAGAGCCCGCCGCTCACCAGCTCGAGCAGCACCGACGAGGAGAACAGGAGCCCGTGGGTGACGTCCATGTTCGCGCGCATCCGGTCGACGTCGACCACCAGGCCCTCGACCAGGCCGGTGGTCAGGTGGAGCAGGTAGTCGGTGCCGATGGCGGCGTCGGGCAGCGCGATCCGCTCCACGCTCGAGTGCGAGATGTCGCGCTCGTGCCAGAGCGGTATGCCCTCGGTGACCGGCGTCACGTAGGACCGAATCACGCGGGCGAGCCCGGCGATCCGCTCGGACCTGATCGGGTTCTTCTTGTGCGGCATCGCCGAAGAGCCCTTCTGCCCGGTCCGGAAGGGCTCGGCCAGCTCGCGCACCTCGGTCCGCTGGCCGTGCCGGACCTCGAGGGCGATCGCCTCGCAGACCGTGGCCAGGATGGCCAGCGCGGACACCCACTCGGCGATGCCGTCGCGCATCACCACCTGGGTGGCGACGTCGGCCGCGCGGAGCCCGAGGTCCGGCATCACCTCGGCCTCGACCGACGGGTCGATGTTGGAGTAGCTGCCGACCGGACCGGACAGCGTGCCGACCGCGACCGCCTCGCGCGCCCGGCGGACCCGGTCCCGCGACCTGGCGGCGGCGAACGCGAAGTCGGCCACCCGGTGCCCCCACACGTCGGGTTCCGCGTGGATGCCGTGCGTCCGGCCGGAGCGGAGCGTGCCGCGGTGCGCCAGCCCGTGCTCGCGCAGCGCCGCCACCAGCCGGTCCGACTTCTCCAGGATGAGGTCGGTCGCCTCGACGAGCTGCAGCGCGAGGGCCGTGTCGAGCAGGTCGGACGAGGTCATCCCGTAGTGCACGTAGGCGGCGGCCGAGCGGGGCTCGGTGTTGTCGGCCCAGGCCGTGAGGAACGCGATCACGTCGTGCTCGGTCACCGCCTCCACTTCGGCCACGGCCTCGGGGGTCGGCGGCGGGGCGGCGCGGACCGGGCCGACCGCCTCGGCAGGCACCGTCCCCGCGCGGGCGTTGGCCTCCAGCACAAGCGTCTCCACCCGGCACCAGAGCTCGTACTTGTGGGCCTCGGACCAGACCCGACCCATGTCGGGCAGCGTGTACCTGTCGATCATGCTTCTACGGTAGCCGCCGCCTGCCCGCGCCGCCGCCAGCGGACCAGCCCTAATGGCGCAGCGGGCGGCCGCGCCGAAGCCGGTGAGCCGCTAGCCGGCCGACGCGGCGCGCTCGGCGATGTCGCGGCGGTACCAGGCGCCGCGGAATCCCGCTCGCCGCGCCACCGCGTACGCGGCAGCGCGGGCCGAGGCCAGGTCGGGGCCCGAGCCCACCGCGCTGAGGACCCGGCCGCCCGCCGTCACCAGGTCGCCGTCGGCCAGGGCGGTGCCGGCGTGCAGGAGATAGCCATCGGTCCGTTCGGACGGATCGATGGCTATCTTGTCGCCCTTCGCCGGTGACTCCGGATAGCCCTCGGCGGCGAGCACGACCGTGACCGCCGCGCCCGGGTGCCAGCGGAGCGCCGGCGCCGCCGCCAGGCCGCCCACGGCCGACGCGTGCAGCAGGCCCGCCAGCGGCGTCGCCAGCCGGTCGAGGATCACCTGCGTCTCCGGGTCGCCGAAGCGCGCGTTGAACTCGATCACCTTGACGCCCTTGCCGGTCAGCGCGAGGCCGACGTAGAGCACGCCGCGGTAGGGCGCGCCACGGCGGGCGAGCTCGGTGATCGTGGGCATGACCACCCGGTCCATCACCTCGTCGACCAGGCCGGCCGGTGCCCAGGGGAGCGGGGTGTAGGCGCCCATGCCGCCGGTGTTCGGCCCCAGATCCCCGTCATGCGCCCGCTTGAAGTCCTGCGCCGACAGCAGCGGGATCGCCGTGGTCCCGTCGCACAGCGCGAACACCGACACCTCGGGCCCGTCCAGGTACTCCTCGATCACCACCCGCCGGCAGGACGCGGCGTGCGCAAGCGCGGTCCCCCGGTCCTCGGTGACCACGACCCCCTTGCCCGCCGCAAGCGCGTCATCCTTCACCACGTAAGGCGCCCCGAAGGCGTCAAGCGCCGCTTGCGCCTCAGCCGCAGTCGTGGCGACGCGCGCCTCGGCGGTCGGCACCCCGGCCGCCGCCATAACGTCCTTGGCGAACGCCTTCGACCCCTCGATCCGCGCAGCAGCCGCCTCCGGCCCGAAAACAGCGAACCCAGACCCGCGAAGCGCATCCGCGACCCCGGCCACCAGCGGCGCCTCAGGCCCGATAACGACAAGCTCAGCGCCAAGCCGCTTAGCCAAGCCCACGACATCAGCAGGATCGGTAGCCGAGACCTCGTGAACCTGGGCAAGCGAAGCGATGCCCGGATTCCCAGGAGCGGCATGCAGCTCGCTAACATCGGGGTCCGCGGCCAGCGCCCGAACGATCGCATGCTCCCGCCCGCCAGACCCAATTACAAGTACGCGCACGTTCCGGGAGCCTATCTGCTAGAGCAGCGGCCGGAGCGAGAGCGTCTGGTCCCGCCGCGGGCCGACGCCGACGGCCGCGACCGGCGCGCCGGAGAGTTCCTCGATCGTCCGCACGTAGTCGCGAGCGGCCTTGGGCAGGTCCTCGAACGACTTCGCCTCCGAGATGTCCTCCCACCAGCCGTCCAGGTACTCGTAGACCGGCTTGGCGTGATGGAACTCAGTCTGCGTCATCGGGATCTCGTCGTAGCGCTTGCCGTCGACCTCGTAGGCCACGCAGACCGGCACCTTGTCCAGGTTGGAGAGCACGTCGAGCTTGGTCACGAAGAAGTCGGTGACCCCGTTGACACGGGTCGCGTAGCGGGCGATCACCGCGTCGAACCAGCCGGTCCGGCGGGCGCGGCCGGTGGTGACGCCGTACTCGCCGCCGACCTTGCGCAGGAACTCGCCCGACTCGTCGTTGAGCTCGGTCGGGAACGGGCCCGAGCCGACGCGGGTGGTGTACGCCTTGACGATGCCGATGACCTTGCTGATCCGCGTCGGCCCGACGCCGGATCCGACGCAGGCGCCGCCCGCGGTCGGGTTCGACGAGGTGACGAACGGATAGGTGCCGTGGTCGATGTCGAGCAGCGACCCCTGCGCGCCCTCGAGGAGCACGGTCGCGCCCTCGTCGAGGGCCTTGCCGAGGACGAGGCCGGTGTCGGTCACGTAGGGCCGCATCCGCTCGCCGTAGGCCAGGTAGTCGTCGGCGATCTGCCCGGCGTCGATGCCGCGCCGGTTGTAGATCTTCGTCAGCATCTGGTTCTTGTCCCGCAGGGCGAGGTCGAGCTTCTGCCGGAGGATGCCGGGATCGAACAGGTCCTGGACCCGGATGCCGACCCGGGCGATCTTGTCGCCGTAGGTCGGGCCGATGCCGCGGCCGGTGGTGCCGATCTTCGCGTTTCCGAGGAACCGCTCGCTGACCTTATCCAGCGCCCGGTGGTAGGGCATGATCAGGTGCGCGTTGGCGCTGACGAGCAGCCGGTCGCAGCTCACGCCGCGCTCCTGCAGGGCGTCGATCTCCTCGAACAGCGCCTTCGGGTCGATGACCACGCCGTTGCCGATGACCGGGGTGACCTCGGGGGAGAGCACGCCGGAGGGGAGGACGTGCAGCGCGTACTTCTCCTCGCCGATCACGACCGTGTGGCCGGCGTTGTTGCCGCCCTGGTACCTGACGACGTACTGCACGCTGTCCCCGAGCAGGTCGGTCGCCTTGCCCTTACCCTCGTCGCCCCACTGGGCGCCGATCAGCACGATGGCAGGCATTCTCTTCACGCCTTTCACACGACGAAAGCCCCTGGCGGCGCAAGCGCGACAGGGGCTCTTGCGTTGTGAGGTTACCCGAAACACCCAGGTGAAACCTAGTCGGGTAGCGCCGGGCCCGATCGCAGGGGCAACCGGGCGGCCCGCGGTTGCAAACCGATCTGGCACACTGCTGCGCATGAGCACTCACACGAACCTGCTCGGCGAGCCTCCGGCCACCCTGCTGCCCCCGACGCCAGAGGCGGAGGGGATGCTCCTCGCGAAGACGCCCGCGGTCGAGGTGGCGGCCGCGTTCCCCACCTTCTCGCTGGCGTGGGCGCTGCTCGCGGAGGAAGCGCTCGACGGCGGCCGGACGATTGAGGCCTATGCGTACGCGCGCACCGGTTATCACCGCGGGCTCGACGCGCTGCGCAGGAACGGCTGGAAGGGGCACGGGCCGATCCCCTGGTCGCACGAGCCCAACCAGGGGTTCCTGCGCTGCCTGGCTGCGCTCGCCCGCGCCGCGGGCGACATTGGCGAGGTCGAAGAGGCCGATCGATGCTGGTCGTTCCTGGCCGACAGCAGCCTCGAGGCATACGAAAATCTAAAGAAGTTATCCCTAACGGACCGTTGCTCCGCGTCCGCGGCCACGATGGCTGCGAGGCGGGGCAAACGGTCCGTTCGAGATGAGTGAGACTTTGAAGTCTGCTCTTTACTTCAGCCGGGTGCCGGCCGACAGCAGATCCTGGCAGGCCAGGGTGACCCGGGCGGTCATGCCCGTCTCGGCCGCCTTGCCCCAGGCACGCGGGTCGTAGGCCTTCTTGTTGCCGACCTCGCCGTCCACCTTGAGCACGCCGTCGTAGTTGGCGAACATGTGGCCCGCGACCGGGCGGGTGAACGAGTACTGGGCGTCGGTGTCCACGTTCATTTTCACCACGCCGTAGGAGATGGCCTCGCGGATCTCGCTCTCGGCCGAGCCGGAGCCGCCGTGGAAGACCAGGTCGAACGGCTTGTCCTGGCCGTACTTGGCGCCGACGACGTCCTGGATGTCCTTGAGCACCGACGGGCGGAGCTTGACGTGGCCGGGCTTGTACACGCCGTGCACGTTGCCGAAGGTCGCGGCCAGGATGTACCGGCCCCGCTCGCCCAGCCCGAGGGCCTCCGCCGTCGCCAGGGCGTCATCCGGGGTGGAGTAGAGCTTCTCGTTGATCTCGCCGACGACGCCGTCCTCCTCGCCGCCGACGACGCCGATCTCGAGCTCCATGATGATCCTCGCCTCGGCGCACTTGGCCAGCAGATCCCTGGCGATCTCGAGGTTCTCCGGGAGCGGGACGGCCGAGCCGTCCCACATGTGGGACTGGAAAAGCGGCTCCCTGCCCGCCTTGACCCGTTCCGCCGAAATCTGGACAAGCGGGCGCATATAGGCGTCTAGCTTGTCAACCGGGCAGTGGTCGGTGTGCAACGCGATGTTCATCGGGTACCTGGCCGCGACCACGTGCGCGAATTCGGCCAGCGCGCTCGCGCCGGTGACCATGTCCTTGACCGCCTGGCCGGACAGGTAGTCGGCGCCGCCGGTGGAAACCTGGACGATCCCGTCGCTCTCGGCGTCGGCGAAGCCCTTGAGCGCCGCGTTGAGCGTCTGGCTCGATGTGACGTTGATCGCCGGGTAGGCGAAGCCTTGCTGCTTGGCCCGGTCGAGCATCTGCGCGTAGATCTCTGGGGTCGCGATGGGCATGGCGATGCCTCCTGTTGAATTCCTTAGTCTCTGAAGAACTCTAATATCCAGCCTGGCGCCGCTCTAGACCGACGTTCCGCATGTTGGATGACTAAAATTCAGCGGTTCCCAGCGCGGCGCGTGCCCCCAAGTCGGCTATCCCACCCCTGGCCATGCTGTACAAAGGTGCCCATGCAGAGCTTCCTCGTGTCGCACGCCATCTACGCCATCGTCTTGTTCGGCGTGCTCGAGGCAATGTGCATACCGATCTCCTCGGAGCTGACGTTCCTGCTCGGCGGCGCGATCGCGTCGGGCGCGGTCGTGCACCCGCACCCGTCGCTCGCGCTGGTGATCATCCTGGGCATCGTGGCCGAGATGGTCGGCTCCTACATCGCCTACGGCGTCGGCCGATGGGGCGGCACCCCGCTGGTGCGCCGCTGGGGCCGGTACGTGCTGATCTCCGAGTCGGACGTGGCCCGGGCGGAGCGCTTCCTGGCCGGGCGCGGCGCGTGGGCGCTGCCGGTGGCGCGGATGCTGCCGTTCGTCCGCGCGTTCGCGTCGATCGTGGCCGGCCTGGTGGACATCCCGCCGGTGCGGTTCGGGGTGCTGAACTTCATCGGCACGACGATCTACATCGTCGTGCTCTCCAGCATCGGGTACAGCCTCGGCGGCGAGTGGACGAAGCTGAACCACAGCCTGTCGCTGGCCAGCTACATCCTGGTGGTGGTGGTCGTGCTGGCGATCGTCGGCTTCGTCCTCTACCGGCTGCGCGCGTTCCGGCGCGAGACGGCTGAGGGCGGCGCCGCGTCGGCGCCCGAGCGCAGCGGCCGGCACCGTCAGGGCTAGTCAGCCTTTACAGGCCGAGCTCGGCCAGCTCGTAGACCGCGATGTAGGGCAGGCCGCGGTCGAGGATCTTCTGCCTGGCGCCGCGATCGACGATGACGGCGACGCCGGCCACCTCCGCGCCCGCCGCCGCCAGGGCCTCGACCGCGGTGAGGACGGAGTCCCCGGTGGTGGAGGTGTCCTCCAGGGCGAGCACCCGGCGGCCGGTGACGTCCGGCCCCTCGATCCGGCGCTGCAGTCCGTGCGTCTTCTCCGCCTTCCGGACCACGAACGCGTCGATCGGGGTACCCCGGTTGGCCGCCGCGTGCAGCATCGCCGTCGCCACCGGGTCGGCCCCGAGGGTCAGCCCGCCGACCGCGTCGTAGGACAGGCCGACGGTCGCGTTCAGCAGCACTCGCCCGACCAGCGGGGCCAGGCGGCCGTCGAGCGTTACCCGGCGCAGGTCCACGTAGCTGCTCGCGTGCTGCCCCGAAGACAGCACGAAGTCGCCGTGGACAACGCCCTTGGCCTTGATCCCTGCCAGCAGTTCTTCGCGATCGCTCACAGCACCGCAGTTTATGGTGAGAGGTTGATCTCGCACCCGGCCGGGCTGTGACTTGTGCGGGAACGGCCCTCCCGGGCGGTGCACTTTATTACCCTAGGAGGGCAGAGAACGCTCGGCCATGTGTCGCTGTGGCTGCTGACCAGGATGTTCTCGCACTGTGAGGGGAAAGGCGGTATGGCGTGGATCGCTGTGCGCTGTTCGTGGACGCGGGCTATGTGCTAGCGGACGGTGCGATGGCGGTGCACGGTACGCGCCGCCGCGAGTCCGTCTCGTGGGATTACCCGGGCCTGCTGCAACTGCTGGCAGGCCTGGCGATGGAGCGGTCGAGGCTGCCGCTGCTGCGCTGCTACTGGTACGACTCGACGGTCGAGGGCCGCCGCAGTGCGGACCACGACGCGCTGGCCGACCTACCCGGCGTCAAGCTCCGGCTGGCCAAGATGCGCCCGGGCCGCCGCGAGGGCGTCGAGGGGGAGATCCACCGCGACCTCACCACGCTGGCGCGGAACAAGGCCGTGAGCGACGCGATGGTGGTCAGCGCGGAGGAAGATCTCGCGCAGGTCATCGCCGACGTCCAGGACATGGGCATGCGGGTCACCCTGCTGCACATCGCCACCGAGGGCAACGCCGAGATCCCGCGCGCGCTCCGTCAGGAGTGCGACGACATCGTGCAGATCAGCGCCTCCCAGCTGCGGCCGTTCGCCGAGCTGATCTCAGGGGCCGAGCCGCCGCGCCGGGACGATCGAGACGGCGGCATGCTCGCGATCCGCGTCGGCTCCAACGGCAACGGCAATGGCAACGGGCACGGGAACGCCCAAGGCAACGGCCACAGCAACGGCCGGGCGCTGCTCGGACGCGTCGCCCAGCACGCGGCCGAGCGGCAGGAGGAGGACCGGCCGGACGCGGTCAGGGAGCCCGCGGCGGCCTATGACACGATCGCCGACTTCGGCAGCGTCTCGGACTACCGGCCGGTCGAGGACTACCGGGGCGGCCAGGACTACAGCGCTCCGCCGTCCGACTACGGAGTTCCCGCCCCCGGGCCTTCCATGCCCGACTTCACGCCCCCGCCGGCCGGGCGGCCGGAGTTCACGGCCCGGGCCGAGGCGCCCGCGCGCCAGGACAGCCAGCTGCGGCCGGAATTGCCGGAATTGCCCGCCCGGGAGGACCTGTACGCGGCGCCGGTCGTCGTCCCGCCCGCCCCGGAAGACCTGGCCCCGGAGCGCCCGTCGTCCCGGCCTCGTCAGGAGCCGGACCTCGTCCGCCCGGTCGAGTCGGGCTACAGCCCGGTCGAGTCGGGCTACAGCCCGGTCGAGTCGGGCTACAGCCCGGTCGAGTCCGGGTACAGCCCGGTCGAGTCGGGCTACAACCCGGTCGAGTCCGGGTACAGCCCGGGCGCCGTTCGGGATCAGTTCCAGCTCGAGGCGGCTAGCCGGGAGCCGTTCGCCGGGGATGCGGGTGACAGGTACCAGCCGGTCCCGGTTCCGGTTCCGGTGGGCGTCCCGGCTGGTTCGGCCGCGATCCGCCGGCTGCCCGTCCCCAACGGAGCGCAGCCGGGGCAGCAGGCCGTCCAGCCGCTGTCGGTCCAGCCGCCGCCCGGCCAGCCGTCGCCCGGCCAGGGGCCGCTCGGCCAGCAGCCGCAGTCGCAGGGTCCCGGTGGCCCCGCTAACCCAGACCTCGGGGCCGGGCCGTCGCGCACCGGCCAGGGAACGGGCGGCCAGCCCATCGCCCCGGTCGTGCCGATGGAGCAGGCGGGCCTGGGCTACGGAGGCAACCGCGCCGCCGCCTACGGTGGCCCCCGCCCAGTCAACGGGCCGGTCGCGCTGGTCGGCCAGCCGGCCGTCCCGGCCGCGCACGGGGGTCCCGCAGGGCCGGGCGACGCAGGCTCAGGCCAGCAGGGTCAGCAGGGTCAGCCCGGCCGGCCGGGCCCGGTCGGCCAGCAGGGGCCGGATGTCTATCCCCCGCTGAGCCAGGTGGCTCCGCCGCCCGCGGCCGGGCAGCAGGACGCGGGCGGGTCGCCGGGCTATCCCGGCGGGCAGTCCGGCGTGTCCCTCTCCGACGCGGTGCAGTCCGCGCACGAGGAGGGCCAGGCGTTCGGCGAGTCGGTGGCCCGCGACGCGCCCGCGCTGTGGCTGGAAGCCGTGCTTGCCAGGAAGCCCCGGATGCCGTCTGACCTCGAGGCCAGGCTGCTTCAGGGATCGGCCCTGCCGATCGACTTCCTGCTCCATGACGAGGTGCGGCACGCGCTGCGCCGCGGGTTCTGGGATGCGCTTGAGCACGCCCGCCGATAAATCCGGATGTATGGGGAAGGGTCGCTGGTACCGTGGGAAGAGTGGCAGCTGGCGTCGGCGACTTCGACGAGATCGAGTTCCAGGCGGCGCGCACGGGTAATCACGTGCGCGCGGCCGTTCGCATGAGTCAACTCGCGCAGGAGGTCGATCCTGGCCTGCGCGCCGAGGCGCACGTGCGAGCGGGCGAGCAGTGGATGATGGCCGACGAGCCTCAGCCTGCGGCGGACGAGTTCACCGCCGCGATCGAGGACGGCGGCCTGGTCTCGGCCGAGGCCAGGGTGCACCTGGCCCGGGCGCTGTTCGGTCTTGACCGGGGGCCGGAGGCGGAGCTGCTGCTGGCCGGGCTGACCGCCGAGCGCGAGGACGTCAGCCCCCGCACCTGTGATCTGCTCGCCGAGCTGTTCACCGAGCAGGGCGACCTGCGCCGGGCGCAGGACTGGAGCACGGTCGGCGTTGAGCGGTGCATCCAGCTCGGCGATGAGGCGGAGCTGCAGCTGCTGCTCCGCCTCAGGTACCGCCTCCGGGTGGACCTGGGCCTCGGCGAGGACGACTACGACCGCATGCTCGACGGCACGCCCCGCAAGGCCTGACCAAGGCCAGGGCCGGCCTAGCCGGCCGGGGTCGTGGCCTTCACCGTCAGTCCGTCGGACGCGGAGTCCAGGTCGACGATTACCTCGTCGCCGTCGGTGACCCCGCCGGAGAGCAGCGCCTTGGCCAGCTTGTCGCCGATCGCGGACTGCACCAGTCGGCGCAGCGGACGCGCCCCGTAGACCGGGTCGAAGCCCGTCAGCGCCAGCCATTCCTTCGCCGCCGGGGTGACGGTCAGCGTCAGCCGCCGGGCCGACAGCCTGCGTCCGAGCCGGTCGACCTGGATGTCCACGATCCTCGACAGCTCCGACGTGGACAGCGCGTCGAAGATGATGACGTCGTCCAGCCGGTTCAGGAACTCGGGCTTGAACGAGGCGCGAACCGCGTTCATCACCGCCTCCCGCTTGGCCTTCTCGTCGATGGAGGGATCGGCGATGAAGGACGAGCCCAGGTTCGAGGTCAGGATCAGGATGGTGTTGCGGAAGTCCACCGTCCTTCCCTGCCCGTCGGTCAGCCGTCCGTCGTCCAGGACCTGCAGCAGCACGTCGAAGACCTCGGGGTGCGCCTTCTCGACCTCATCGAGCAGCACCACGCAGTAGGGACGCCGCCGCACCGCCTCGGTGAGCTGACCGCCCTCCTCGTAGCCAACGTAGCCGGGCGGCGCGCCGACCAGGCGCGCGACCGAGTGCTTCTCGCCGTACTCGCTCATGTCGATGCGGATGATCGCCCGCTCGTCATCGAACAGGAACTCGGCCAGTGCCTTCGCCAGCTCGGTCTTGCCGACACCAGTCGGCCCGAGGAACAGGAAGGAACCGGTCGGCCGGTCGGGGTCCGACACGCCCGCCCGGGCCCGGCGCACCGCGTCGGACACCGCCTGCACGGCGCTCGCCTGCCCGATCACCCGCGAGCCGAGCCCATCTTCCATCCGCAGCAGCTTGCCGGTCTCGCCCTCGAGCAGGCGCCCGGCCGGGATGCCGGTCCAGGCTGAGACCACGTCGGCCACGTCGTCCGGCCCGACCTCTTCCTTGACCATCGGCGCGACCGCGGGTATCCCCCCGCCACCGGAGTTCTCCTCGTCGCGGTCGCTGGCGGCCGCCTCGGCGATCTCGGCGTCGAGGGCCGGGATCTCGCCGTAGAGCAGCCTGGAGGCAGTCTCCAGGTCGCCGTCCCGCTGGGCCCGCTCGAGCTGGGTCTTGGCATCGTCGAGCTTCTTCTTCAGCTCGCCGGCCCGGTTGAGCCCGGACTTCTCCTGCTCCCAGCGCGCGGTCAGCGCGGTCAGCTGCTCCTGCCGGTCCGCGAGGTCGGCCCGCAGCTTCTCCAGCCGGTCCTTGCTCGCCGCGTCGGACTCGCGCGAGAGCGCGAGCTCCTCCATCTTCATCCGGTCCACGATCCGCCGGAGCTCGTCGATCTCGACCGGGGAGGAGTCGATCTCCATCCGCAGCCTCGACGCGGCCTCGTCGACCAGGTCGATCGCCTTGTCGGGGAGGAACCTGGCGGTGATGTAGCGGTCGGACAGCGTGGCGGCGGCGACAAGCGCCGCATCGGAGATCTGCACCTGGTGGTGCGCCTCGTAGCGGCCCTTGAGCCCGCGCAGGATCGCGATCGTGTCCTCGACCGACGGCTCGCCCACCAGAACCTGCTGGAACCGCCGCTCGAGGGCGGGGTCCTTCTCGATCCGCTCGCGGTATTCGTCAAGCGTGGTCGCGCCGACCATCCGCAGCTCGCCGCGGGCCAGCATCGGCTTGAGCATGTTGCCTGCGTCCATCGCGCCCTCGGCGCGGCCCGCCCCGACCACCGTGTGCAGCTCGTCGATGAACGTGATCACCTGGCCGTCGCTGGCCTTGATCTCGTTGAGCACGGCCTTGAGCCGCTCCTCGAACTCGCCGCGGTACTTCGCGCCCGCCACCATGCTGCTGAGGTCAAGCGAGATCAGCCGCTTGCCGCGCAGCGACTCGGGCACGTCGCCGGCCACGATGCGCTGCGCCAGGCCCTCGACGACGGCGGTCTTGCCGACGCCGGGCTCGCCGATGAGGACCGGGTTGTTCTTGGTCCGCCTGGACAGGACCTGGACCACGCGGCGGATCTCGGAGTCGCGGCCGATCACCGGGTCGAGCTTGCCGTCCTTGGCCTGCTCGGTCAGATCGACGCCGTACTTCTCGAGCGCCTGGTAGGTGCCCTCCGGGTCCTCGCTGGTGACCCTGGCGCTGCCTCGCACCTCGGTGAAGGCCTCGGTCAGGGCGTCGGCGGTGGCGCCCGCCGCGCGCAGCAGGGTGGCGGCCTGGCCGCCGTCGGCGGCGATCCCGACCAGCAGGTGCTCGGTCGAGACGTACTCGTCATCGAGCTGCCGGGCCCGGCTCGCGCCGGTGTTGATCACGGCCAGCAGCTGCCGTGACGTCTGGGGCGCGCTGGCGGTGGCGCCGTGCATCCGCGGCAGCCGGTCGATCTGATCGCGGGCCTCCTTGGCGATGAGCGCCGGGTCGGCGCCCACGGCCCGCAGCAGCGGCGCTGCCGTCCCGTCGGCCTGCTCGAGGAGCGCGGCCAGCAGGTGGAGCGGGTCTACCTGCGGGTTGCCGCTCGCTGCGGCCTTCCTGATCGCCACCGAGAGAGCCTCTTGGCTCTTACGGGTGAGCTTGTCGTCCATGGGTCTTCAATCCCCCTTGATGCTTATTAACTTCTCTCGCCGGCGGCCGCCTGGCCGGGGCCGCCCGGCGGTGCGTCCGCCTGCGGCTGGCCGCTTCCACCC
>Ga0208356_1000293_pt1 | contig 14354 bp, 14 predicted proteins | sample NGESurshal072012_4_FD_184467 | JGI IMG/M metagenome (GOLD analysis project Ga0208356, IMG submission 184467) | Arctic peat soil microbial communities from Barrow, Alaska - NGEE Surface sample 53-1 shallow-072012 (SPAdes) | ecosystem: Environmental > Terrestrial > Soil > Wetlands > Peat ... | reverse complement strand
GGTTCGATTTTCCCCCGCGAGGGCCGAGTGGCCCAAGTGCAGGGGATTCGAAGCGAAGCGGCTGAAGGGATTCGAACCCACGACCTTCTGCATGGCAATGGCCAAGGTCACCTGGGAGCCGCGCCCCACAACTATGGGCATTTGCGGCGGTTTTGGGCATTGCTGCAAGAACGGACTCACGCTGCTATACGAAGCGATATGCGCGGATATGCAGGGTTTTGGGCACTTCTCGCGAGAAGTGCCCAAAACTCGCCGAGCCGGTTCCAGTGCGCCGATCCGCAGCCCCGATACCCGGGCCGACCTTCTGGTTATGAGGCCGACAACATCGCGATAAGCGCTGCGCCTAGACCTCGATCGGAACCACGTAACGTGGATCGGTCGCAAGACCTCCGCGGGAACCTACGTAGGAGGCGGCCAGATGTTTTTCTTCTGGCGGGAGCCGGGCTCAGTCCGCGGCCCCAACGGCTTTGACGCCCGCCTCCGTGCGAAACCAGATGACCTCGCCGAGATCCTCCTCAACCGCCGATTGAACGAGCGGGGGCTGCATGACGATCTCCATCTGCCTCAGCATCTGGAAGGTTGCGGGCCTGCTCACCCCTGCCTCGAGAGCAATCGACGTGGCCGTGCTCCCCTTCTCCGCCAGGTTTCCAATTGCCAGCAGGATCGCCCGCTGCTCAGGTTTCAGCGGTGGGGTAACGACCGCCCTACCCACCCGTTGGGATTACTCGGCTCTGCAAGCGTCATTCGGAGCATGTGCTCGGACGCGCCTGGCCGCCAAGCTTCGTAGATCGCGGCCCGAGCTCCCGCGGGCCGGGAGGCTGCGACCTTCAGCACCGCGTGTTCGGCGGTGTCGGCTTCAACTCGGTGCAGCTCCCTTTGGCGCTCGCGTCCTCGCTCCCAGGCGGCAACTACGAAGTTCCGCATCGGGCGAGCGTAGACCTGAAAGTAAACCGTGACTAAAGATTTCGGGTCGAAATTTGCAGCGCGAACGGGCAACTGGCCATTACTCATGAGCGCCTGCTCGGAGGTGATCGCGGCGATCACGCCGTCGTCGACTGACAAGGAACGCTCGCCGGCGGGTCGGCGCGAAGGTGGCGGGCGCACGCTGGGTGCCTGAAACCTCGATGGGGGAGTTAGCTGTGACTCGCGTCCTCCCACAGCCGAGACGGGCATCGGCCCAGGGAGTCAAGTTCTGGGCGCCGGCGTCCGATGGCAGATGAGATGACAGCCGACCTCAGCGACCGCACCCGGCTGCTCGTCCGAATCGGTGGCGGACTGCTGCTCGCCGGCTTCATCGTCTATCTGCTGCATGTGACCGTCGGCCTCGGCAGTGGGGGCGGCGAGGGGCTGTTCGGGACCTGGCTCTACGACGGGCTGATGTTGGGGGCGGCGGTCTCCTGCCTGCTGCGCGCCCTGGTGGTCGGGCGCGAACGGGTGGGCTGGGCACTGCTCGGGGCGGGGCTGGTCGCCTATGCGGCCGGAGAAATCTATTACTCGGCCGCGATCACCGGCAGCGGCGAACTGCCGATCCCCTCCCCGGCCGACATCGGCTATCTCGCCTTCTACCCGCTCGCCTACGCGGGCTTGATCGCCCTGGTCCGCGGTCAGCTCGGCTCCTTCCCGGCGGTGCGCTGGCTCGACGGCCTGATCGCCGCCGGTGCCGTCGCCGCCCTGACGACCGCGCTGGCGCTGGGGCCGATCGTCGCCGCCTCGAGCAGCGGCGACGTCGCCGCGGCGGCGACCAACCTCGCCTACCCGATCGCCGACCTGGCGCTGCTCTCGCTCATCATCACCGTCGCCGCCCTCAGCGGCTGGCGCCCGGGGCTGAGCTGGCTGACGCTCGGGCTCGGGCTTATCGTCCTCGCCGGCTCTGACGTCGTCTACCTCTTGCAGGCAGCCCAGGGCACCTACGTCGAAGACGGCCTGCTCGACGCCGCCTGGCCGCTCGGCGTCCTGCTGCTCGCCGCCGCGGCCTGGCTGGCCCCCGCCGTGCGCCGGGGCGCCGGCGAGGTAGGCCTCAGGGTCGCCCTGGTGCCGGCGCTCGCGGCGCTGGCGGCCATCGGCGTCCTCTTCGCCGAGCGCTATCTCGCGGTCCCCACCGGCGCCGCGGTGCTGGCCCTGGCGACCCTGCTGGGGGTGGTGGCGCGGATGGCGCTCTCCTTCCGTGAAACCCAGCTGAGCCTGCGCGAGAGCGTGCACGAGTCGCTCACCGATCCTCTGACCGAGCTCGCCAATCGGCGCAGCCTGATGGAGGACCTCGGGGCGATGGCGGCGCGAGCGCCGGCGCCGGGCACGGTGGGCCTGCTGGTGATGTTCGACCTCGACGGTTTTAAGGCCTACAACGACGCCTTCGGGCACCCCGCCGGCGACGCGCTGTTGACCCGGCTGGGGTCACGACTTCAGGCCTTCACCGCCGGGCGCGGCGATGCCTACCGACTCGGGGGCGATGAGTTCTGTCTGCTCTGTGAGTGCACGGCGGCCGAGGTCGACGCCCTCGTTGCCGGCGGCGCCGCGGCGCTTTCAGAGCGCGGCGACGGCTTCCTCATCACCGCCGCCCAGGGCAGCGTCCTGTTGCCCGGTGAGGCGAGCACGAGCGACGCCGCCCTGACCCTGGCCGACCGGCGGATGTATGCGAACAAGAGCGGTGAGCGCGCCTCGGCCGGCTCGCAGTCGCGCGACGTCTTGCTGAGCGCGCTGCGCGAGCGCCGTCCCGAGCTGCACGAGCACCTGCTGAGCGTCGCCGGGCTCGCCCTGCGGGTCGCCGAGGCGCGGGCGCTCGGCTCCGAGCAGCGCGATGAGATCTTCCGCGCCGCCGAGCTTCACGACGTCGGCAAGGTGGCGATCCCCGATGCGATCCTGAACAAGCCCGGCCCGCTGGAGGCGGCGGAGTGGGAGTTCATGCGCAAGCACACCCTGATCGGCGAGCGGATCATCGCCGCCGCGCCGGCGCTGGTGCCGGTGGCGCGGCTGGTTCGCTCCACCCACGAGCGCTGGGACGGCGCGGGCTATCCCGACGGGCTGCGCGGTGAGCAGATCCCGCTCGGCTCGCGGATCATCAGCGTCTGCGACGCCTATGAGGCGATGGTCACAGAGCGCCCCTACAGCGTCGCGATGATGCCGGCTCGGGCCATGGAGGAGCTGCAACAGGGAGCCGGGTCGCAGTTCGATCCTGCGGTGGTGGCGACGTTCGTGCGGGTCCCCACGGACCGGGATCGGAGGCCGCCGGTCCCGGCCGACTGAGGGGAGCACGGAGCAGCGCGCGAAGCTTGCATGGCCGGAGCCGGGAGATCGAGATTTCGGCCGAGGCGAGCTTCCTTAAGTTGTCGCGCCGTGGCAGCGGCGACCGCCGTCTCAGCGTCGGCGGCGCACGACGAAGCGCGTCAGGCTGGCCCTGACCTCCTCCCCCGTCAGCGCCATCAGTCGGTGGCTAGGACGCGAGACGCCGCTGGCCGCAAGCTCCTGCTGCGCGTCCTCCGGGGCGCGCCAGTAGACCGAACTCATGGGGCTTGTGGTCGGCGCCTCGCACGCGGTGAATCCTTCGGCTACGACGCGGTCTTTTGCCGTGCCGACGCGGCGCTATATGGCCAAGCGCTGCGGTGCGGACCAGAGCAACCGATCACCGGCAGTGGTTTCGGTCTAGGAAGCTTCCCTAGCTGACATTCAGGTCACTGAGCCGTTGAAGGAGTAGACGATTGCCCCCTACCCTTGAACGGATGTATCTCGATGCGAGTGGAATCCAGGTATGACCGAGGCGAGCACGCCAACCGCGCCTGCTTCTGGTCCCGCCATGTCTGGGCTGCTCTCCGACGATCGCCTGGCGCTGCGCGCGACGAAGGGCGACCGGCGTGCCTTCGCGGCGATCTTCCGCCGCTACCACCAGAGCCTGTATCGCTATTGCCTGGCGATCGTCGGCAATCCCGAGGACGCCCAGGACGCGCTGCAGAACACGATGGTCAAGGTGCTGGGGGCGCTGCCTGGGGAGGAACGGAAGATCGAGCTGAAGCCCTGGCTCTACCGGATCGCCCACAACGAGTCGATCGAGTTGCTCCGCCGCCGACGCGACACGCGCCAACTCGACACCGAGTTGGCCGCGCCGGGGTCCGGCCTGGCGGAGGAGGTAGCATCGAGGGAGCGGCTGCGTCGGCTTTTCTCCGACCTGGACGAGCTGCCCGAGCGCCAGCGAGGGACCCTGGTCATGCGCGAGTTGGCGGGCCTCGACTTCGCCGAGATCGGGGCCGCTCTCGGCACCTCCCCCGCGGTCGCCCGCCAGACTCTCTACGAGGCGCGGCTCAGCCTGCGGCAGATGGATGAGGGACGGGAGATGAGCTGCGAGACGGTGACCAAGGCCCTCTCCGACCGCGACGGCCGCGTAACCCGTCGCCGCGATATCCGCGCCCACCTGCGCAGCTGCGCGAGCTGCCGCAGCTTTCGCGAGGAAATCGAGGGTCGCGAGCGAGACCTCGCCGCGCTCTCGCCGCTGCCGGCGCTGGCCGCGGCCGGGCTTCTGCAGGGTCTGCTCGGTGGCCACAGCGCCGGGGGCGGCGGCCTGGCGGGCGCGCTCGGCGGCGGAGCGGCCAAGTCGCTCGGCGCCTCGGCGGCGCTAAAGGGTGCGGCGACCGTCGCAGTTGTGGCTGCGATCGGCGTCGGCGCAGCAGACCGGGGCGGCCTGATCCACGTCGGGCTGCCTGGCGAGGGCGGCTCGCAAGCAACTCAGGCGGAGCAGTCGGCGGGTGCCGGCTCCACGGGGGGGCCGACCCAGGCGGGCGCGCCTGCGGTCGGCGCCGCGGCGGGGTCGGCCGCGGGGGCGAAAGGTGCCGGCCACCTCGGTGCCTCCCAGGCCGCGAAGGCCGCCGCCGGGAAGGCGGCGAGCCCTGAAGGCAAGACGAACGCCGAAGCCGACCCGGCTCCCACCTCCCAAAGCAACTCCGTCGCCCACCCTCACGGCAAAGGACACGAAAGGCAGCTCCCCAACGCTTCCGCGCACGGACAGCAGACGGCGGCAAGCCACAAAACCGCCAACCACGGATCGGCCGGGACCCAGAGCCACCCTGCGCACCCGTCGAAGCCAACCCATCCCGCCCAGTCATCGAATCCCGGCGCCGAAAAGGGACCCTCATCGCCCCCGGCCAGCGCCGTCGCACCCGAAACGCACGCGCACGGGAACTCGGCCACGCGGGCAGCGGGCGCCGAAGAAGCCTCTCCGGAACACGAAACCGGCAAGAAGCCGTAGGGGTGCCTGCGGCAGATATGGCCTGACAGGCATCGTCGGACCGCGTTTCAACCCCAGAGACGGCAAAGGAGCCCCGCGACCGGGGTCCCATGAATCTACGGAGGCACGATGAAGCTGCAGATGAAGGTTGCGATGGTCCTCGGTGCGCTCGCTCTCGCGGCCGCGCCCGCGATGGCCCTGGCGAGCCAGCCCACGAACCCCGGTCAGGGCAACGGCCACAGCAACGGCCCGAAGTACACGCCGGAAGCGCCGGCGGCCAAAACGCCGGGACCGGGCGCATCGCTTCCTGAAAAGGCGAAGGCATACGGCCGCTACTGCAAGGGCGAAAGCAAGAAGCACGTCAAAGGTGAAAAGGGCACGGCGTTCAGCCGCTGCGTGACCACGATGGCGAAGGCCGCCAGCAAAAAAAATCTGAGCCCGGGTCAGGTCTGCAAGGGCAAAAGCAAGAAGCACGTCAAAGGTGAAAAGGGGACTGAATTTTCCCATTGCGTGAAAGCCGTGGCCAAGCTGAGGAAAACTCAGCAGGGCTGAGCCAAGGAGCCACGGCCCCTGGCGCCGTTGCCTCCCTGATCCTTGTTGGTTGCGGAAGCTCCGATAAGAGCACCACGATCTCGGCGCCGGACTTCGCGACGAGTCGGTAGGGCCACGCGCACTGAATCCAGACGACGGACCGGCATCGGGCCCCACGCCCGGTCGCCTCTCAACCGCGGATCTCTCGACGAGGGATAGGCTCAGCCGTAGTGACTGAGCGCGCTCCGCTCATCTCCGTGATGTTGATCGTGTGACTACCCGCGAACGCTCACGCCGGCGCTCGCTCCGACATATCCCGGCGCCGTCGCCCGGGCGGTGTAGCGGCCCGGGTTGGCGACCTGGATCTGCACGTGGCCGTCGGCGCCGGTGACGCCGGACCGACCGCCGAGGACGACGGTCGCGCCCTTGACCGGTTCGCCCGCATCGAGGACCCGGAAGGAGGGCACGGTGCCGCTCGTGGCGACGAGGGTGAGGCCGGGAAAGGACTGGGTGTGCTCGAGCCCGACCGTGCCGTCGTTGTGCTCGACTCGCGTGATGAGATCGACTCGGTCGTCTTGGGCATTCAGGTCGAGACCGTAGATAGAGCCGTCGCGCGGCGGGTCGACGGTGACGGTCGCGCCGAAAGCCGAAGCGGCGGCATTGGAGCGGCGGACCTTGACCTTTTCGTCTTCGACCCAGCCCACCCAGACGCTCGCCTTCGATCCCGGCGATGCTGCGGCGGCCACGTCCTGCTTGTAGGAGGAACCTCCCGCGAGACGGATCGGCTTGCCGCTGCCAACCGACCAGCCATAGAGCGTGTGGCGTTTGCCGTCCACCGTCGCGACGAAGAAGCCCTTCTTCTGTCTCGCGACGAGAGGCACCCGCGTGCTGGCGGGACAGAACGCCTCGGTCGTCCCTTCGGGCCCCCGAGACGTCGAGCCGGGGACGATGCGAGCCGCCCCGCCCGCCCCTCCGGTCGCGGGATCTATGGGCTGCACGTAGACGCCGTTGGGTCCCTGCACTCCCGTGCACCAGGCGACCAGCGCCGAATCGCCACTGACGGCGATCGACTGGTCGGTGCCCAGCCCATATCCACGGTTATTGATCGTCGCCGGATCGGTGCCGAGATGCACCACCGTCTCCTCACCTGCGTACCAGCTGGTCAGCGTCCCGTCGGGCCCAAGCGCCACGCTGGCGTCCCGCGCGCCTGTGAAATCGCCGGCCGCAATCGCGGTTGGCGCCAGCGCCCAGCTTGCCCCGCCCGCGGCAGAGATCGCGGCGTTTACACCCTCGTGTGGGTCCCCGGTGACGAGGGTCTGGGTGCCGGAGAAGAAGGCGAATAAGGCGCTACCGGACGCAAGTAGAGTCGGGCCCTCGATACTCGCCCAGCCGCTGACTATCGCTCCCGGCTGGCGCACCGCGCCGGCGGCCGTCACCGGAGTCTGCATCAGGTCATAGAGCCCGTTCGAGGTCCGCCGCTGCCAGGCGACGTGGAGGGTGCCGTCGCTGCCGCGTGCGGTGCCGACGAGGTCGGAGATATTCAGTTGCCCGCTGGTCTTGAGCGAGCTCCAGGATGTAGCCGCGTCGGCGCCGGAAGCCGCCGCAAGCGGTACCAGCAACGCCACACAGGCAGCGAGCGCAAGGCGGGACAGAGTCCCGAAGCGTCCCATCGAGCGAGCATAGACCAGGCTAGGTGAGAACGAGGGCCGCGAGCCTGGCACGCTCGGCGTCGGCAAATCGAAGCTCGTCTTGAATGCGACGCTGGAGCAGATCACCAAGCAGATCGCCGCTGGCAACGAGGTGCGGCTGACCGGGTTCGGCAAGTTCTCCAAAGGCGCCGACACGCTAACCGGCGGCGCCAGCGAAGACGTGCTGGTTGACGGGCCGCCGGTCGAAACCAGCGCCGACTATCTCTACGGCCTGGGCGGCGACGACGCCCTGATCCACAACGGCGGAGCCGACCACCTCGACGGTGGCGAAGGCTCCGACCTCTTCCTCTCGGTCTCGCTCTGCGACGGCGAGACGATCAACGGCGGCACCGAACGGCCGGGCGACCGCGACAACGCCTCCTGGGCGCGGCTCGCGGGCAGCGTCGCCGCCCGGCTTGACGAGGGCCTGGCCGGCGAAGTCGGTTTCGGCGGCCAGCCGGTTTGCGCGAGCGGCAGCCTTGACCGGCTGGAAGGGATCGAGGACCTCGAGGGCTCCAATGGCAGCGACTATCTGGTCGGCGACACCGGCGCCAACCAGCTGCTCGGCCACAAAGGCGAAGACACCTACTACGCCGAAGGCGGCGCCGACCTGATCCTCGCCAATTCGGGCAGCCGTGACGCCGTGATCGACTGCGGGCCTGGGACCGACTCGGCGGTGATCGACCTGGCAAGCGTGGGCGACCCGGCGCCGATCGAATGCGAGAACGTGCGCGAAGGTGCGGCGGAAGAATTCCGCACCGAAATCGAAGAACCGGCGGTGCCGGCTCCTGCGGTCGCGCCGCCGGTGCCGGCCCTACCGACCACCGCCCCCAACCGACGACGCCGCGGACGCGGATCCTCTCGCGCCCGGCGAAGCTGGTGCGAGTACGGAAGTTGCCTACGCGGCTCGTCTTCCGCTTCAACGCGAACGAGCACAGCGCGACCTTCCGTTGCAAGCTCGACCGCAGACCGTTCAAGCCGTGCCACTCGCCGCGCGCCTATGAGGTGGGCGCTGGCCTGCACGTCTTCAAGGTCTTCGCGATCGACCAGGCCGGGAACACCGACCCGACACCGGCCCTGTTCCGCTTCCGGATCAGGCGCCCCTAAACGCCATCAGAGCAGCTGTGGAAGATCGGACGATCCATCGGGTCGGCTTAAAAGGAGAGCGTTGTTGTGGGCCGCCGCGCGGGCCTGTCTGTCGGCCGTCCGCGCCAGCCAGTGCAGCGCCTTGCTGATCAGCCAGGGCCGCTTTCGGTCGGTCGTGTGACCGCCGGGAACGCTCCAGAAATAGACCCGTGGGAACTTGGCCGCGTAGGCTTCGTTCATCGCCGGTGGAACGACCCGGTCGCCGCGGCCCTGGTAGATCAGCAGCGGGCTCATGGCGGGCCGGCGCAGGGGCGAGAGCCGGTAACGCGCGGAGAGGGTGAGCCCGATCCGTTCGTCGTAGTTGGCGCCGTAGGTGGTAAGCGGCCATTGCCATGAGACGAGGTCGGAGACCGGCGCCTTGGCGACCGCGGCGGAGACCAGGCCGTTACCGGAGAGCAACGCGGCGAGCGTTCCCCCGGCCGAGGATCCGTAGGCGTAGACGCGCCTGAGCCCAAACTTCTGCCGCAGCCGCTTCGCTTCGGCCCGCACCGTCAGCACCGCCGCCGGCATGTCTTCGAGTGGGTAGGTGACGTAGTGGGGCACGAAGCCGGCGGCGATCGCCCGCGCCGCAGTCGACGGCTCGAAGTTCGGGTTCGAAGAGGAAGGAGCCGCCGTGAAAGAGCAGCAACTGGGGCTTCGGACCCGGCGGGGGGGCATTGCCGCCGCCGATCCCTCCCTGAGCAGCTCGCGTCGTCGGCGCCGTGGTCGCCAGCATCAGGACAGCGAGGACCAGGGCGGTGGCGAAGCCGCGAAGGCGGGTCGACCGGGACTCGTTGACCCCGTAACCCCGCCTCGTGGCGAAGTAGCGCCGGGAGCGAGCGGGCTCGGGGCTCTCTTGTTCGAGGAACCGAAAGAGGCGGTGCTGAAGCTCGCTCCGCCGATCAGTAGCCAACCGGATGACGGGCAACGAAGCCAGCCGTCGAGACCATGTTCCGATGCCAGCGAGGGCCGGTGCCGTGAGCATCGCCGACGGTGTCCCAGCGCAGCCCGTCGATCACCGCGAAGGCATGGCCCGCGTTGGCGTAGATCGTGATCCAGCGCCCCTTGCCGGCGGAGCCCCAGCTCATCATTTCCCCGGATGCCATCGGCGTCGTGATCAGACCGGCGCCGTGGAGGGCGAAGCTGACGGCGCCCGAGCAGTCATAGCCGGGCATCCACCAGCGGGCATGGCCGCCGCCCCAGATGTAGGGCTTGGTGCGGATCAGGTTCGCAGCGGAGATCGCCGCCTTGACCGGTGAGGGAGCCGTGGTCGGTGGGGCGGCGACGCCGAGAACCAGAAGGGCCTTGCTCACGGGAGTGCAGGTGACCCCGGAGACGCCGCCGACCGCGGGTGTGCATTCGGTCGATTCCGGCGTCGGAGTCGTCGGCGTGGCCGGCGTGCCGTATTTGGCGCCCGTGGTGGGAGTCAGCCCGCCACCGACGCCAAGTGCGGCAGCCGGAAACGCAACCGCTGCCACGGCAAGCGCCATAACCACTATCTGAGCCTTGATCCCGACGCGAAACGACCGCAAACCAGTCTCCTCTGTTGGCCTGCGGGGTTAGCTGTCGGGCTGGCGCTGAAGGAGCCTGCGCTCCCATCCAAATCAGATGGGTTCGCCCCAAAAACACGGTTCCCCCGCTCCGAGGTTTTTAGGCCCCCGGATTCGGCTTACCGGCGTAAACTTCGGGGCAGTGTAGCGGCCTCCTCCAGACAGATCAGTTCGTCGACTCCGCCGAAGCGACGAAGCTGCTGCCCCCCTCCACCACTCCCTCACTTAACCCTCGCCGCTCGGCAGGGGTGATGCTGGGCGAATCGAGGGCGGCGCCGGCGGCGATGATCGAGGTCAGCGGGGTACGCAGATCGTGAGAAACCGAGCGCAGCAGCGAAGTCTTCAACTGATCGCTGCGCCGCAGCGCCTCGCCCTCGATCACCTCGGCCTGCATGCGGTCGCGCTCCAGCTCCTTCAGCTCCGCCAGTGCCCGATCGGCCTCCTCGCGCCGACGCTCGGCCTCGCGGGCGCGGGCACGGGCGAGCTCGGCCAAGGTGCCGGTGGCGATGGCGACGATCACGAAAACTATGAAGGCGACGAAGTCGCGCCTGTCGGCGATGTCGAGGCGGCCCACCGGCGGGATGTAGAACCAGTTGAAGGCCAGGGCGCTTAGGCTAGGACTGCGGTGAAAAGGCCGACGCGCAGGCCCCAGATCGTCGAGAGCAGGAGAACGCCGGGAATGAAGACGACCCCAAGAGAGACCGGCTCGGCCACCGACTTGAGCGCCAGGACGAGCAGCACCCCCCACCCCGACCGCCAGGAGCGAAGCGAGAAGCCCGAGCCACCCAGAGGGCGGCTCGGTGCCGAGGCCGATCGAGATGCGCCGGTGGGACATCGTCGCCAGGGTACGTCTTGGTGGGGCGGCGCGGACTAGGATGCACGGGTGTTGGGGCGCATACGAGGCATCGCGGCTGGGTTGGCGCTGATTGCGCTGACCGTGGTGGCGCAGGCCATCGCCTCGCCGACCGGCCCACCGGAACCACCTCGCTGCCACGGTCATGAGGCGACGATCATCGGCACCGCCGGCAACGACATCCTGCGCGGCACCCCAGGTCCAGACGTAATCTGGGGCGGCCCTGGCAACGACGTAATCTACGGCGGCCTCGGCGACGACATCATCTGCGGCGGCGGCGGTGACGATCTGATCCACGGCGACCGTGGCAACGATTGGATCGACGGCGGGCCGGGCAGCGATCGGGTCTTCGGCGACCTCGGCGACGACAAAGTGCTCGGCGGGCCCGGAAACCGCGACGAAGTTAGCGGTGGCCTCGGCATCGACATCGTCAGCGGTGGTCCCGGCAACGAAGACCTGGTCCGCGGCGACTACGGCTATGACCGCATGGATGGTGGTCCGGGCAAGGGCGATATCGCCTCCTTCTCGACCGCCGTCGCCGGGCGGCGCGGCAGCGGTGTCTGGGCCTCGCTGAAAGCCCACAAGGCGTTCGGCGACGGCCACGACCGCCTCTATCGCTTCGAGAGCCTCGAAGGCTCGGCCTTCCACGACACCCTGATCGGTGACAAGGGCGCCAACGTGATCGACGGCGGTCCCGGCAACGACCGGATCATCGGCGGCGGCGGGAACGACTCGCTCGAGGGCGGCCAGGGGACCGACTCCTGCATGGGCGGACCGATCCGCGTCTCCTGCGGCCCCGAATCCGCGCCGGTCGGCTCGGCCTACGTCCGCCTCGACCCCGACCCCGAAGGCGGCGGTGGCCTGCAGATCGTCGGCGGCAGTGGCCCCGACGACCTGACCGTGGCCTACGACGAGGCCAGCGGCACCTTTGGCGTCACCGCGGCGGCTCGCCTCGCGGCCGGCGAAGGCTGCGTGCATCCGCCCGGAAACCGGAAGCAGGTCAGCTGCGCCACAGATGGCCCGGCGCGATGGCTGATGGCCGACCTTGGACCCGGCAACGATCGGCTCAGGGTCGAAGGCTCGCTGAGCGCGGTCGACTTCGTGCGGATCAACGGCGGCGATGGCAACGACGTGATCCACGGGGGTCCCGAGGACGACCTGATCGAGTCCGGTCCCGGTGCAGACAGGATCTATGGCGGCGCCGGTGATGACGGCCTGATCGGTGGTCTTCCTGGCCCAACCTTCCTCTACGGCGGCCCCGGCGGCGACCTGCTCGCAGCCGGAGGCGGTTGCGCGGGAGGAGCCCTGGTCGGCGGTCCCGGCCGCGACGACGCCTCCTTCGCCGAGACCCAGGCGCATCCCGGCACCCTCTACATCTCCCTGGCCGTGGGTTGGGCCTGGGTCGACGCAATCAAGGGCTGCCACAAAGTGCGCCTCGCGCGCTCAGACGAGGACATCGAGGGCTCCTTCGACAACGACGTCCTGATCGGCGACTCCGGTCCCAACCTCCTGCTCGGCCAGCCTGGGGTCGACAGCTTCTACGGGCGCGGTGGCGAAGACGTGATCGTCGCAACGGACGGAGTCAAAGACGGCACGATCCAGTGCGGCAACAAAGGCCAACCTGCCGGCCTGGCGATCGTCGATCCGATCGACCCCCCGCCGGTCGATTGCAAGACCGTCGAGCACGGGCGCCCGGTCGCGGGGCTGAAGAAGTAACGCTCAGGTCGCGAGCAGGACGCTTTCGCTACGGGACCGACGCCGTCTGCTCGCAGTTGGTCGCCTGGTCGTCACCGCCACCGCCGATGCAGGTGTCGTTGCCGCCCACGCCGCCGACCTGGCACGCGGCGACAAGCGCGCCGCGCGATGGGACCGGGAGCTCTCGAAGGCCCGCTTCGAGTTCGATTGGAACCGTCAGTTCGAGCTCGCGCTCGATCCCGAGACGGCGCGGGCGATGCACGACGAGACTCTCGCCGACGACTACTTCAGGGGGCGGAGTTCTGCTCGATGTGCGGGCCCAAGTACTGCCCGATGCACAACTTCCGCGACCTCGACTGGGATCGGGTTCTCGCCACGATCGAGCGGCGCCAGCATGCCGGCTCGCCACGGGAGGTGTGACCAGGCACGTGGCGCATAAGGTGATCGAAACGCACCCCGGCATCGGCTACTGCCTCTCCTGCAGGTGTCGAGCACGCAGATGCGCTTATTCATTCAGCGTCCCCTTGGTTGACGGAGTCGGCGGTCCTCTCCAAGCTCGGTACACGCGTCGACAAGCTCGGCCTCCCCCTGGCGCGAAGGGGATGTGAGCTAGGTTCTCTCGATGTCTCGCGCTCTCAGCGGCCTGAGCGCCAAGCTACCGCGCGGCGGCGCCGACGCCGCCCGCCAGGTTGGAATCCTCGTCCTCGTCGACCTGGCCTACGAGCTGGCCCGCGGCTTGGCCGACGGCAAGCGCTCAGCAGCGATCGCTCACGGCCAGCGGGTGATCGACTTCGAGAGCTCTGTTCACGCCTTCTTCGAGCCACGCCTGCAGAGTTTCTTCTTGCCGGTCCATTGGCTGATCGACTTCGCCAACCAGGTCTACCTCAACGCCCAGTTCTCGGTCGTGCTGGGCTTCCTGGTCTGGCTCTACCTCTTCCGCAACGAGTCCTATTACTTCGTGCGCAACATGTTCGTGGTCGCGATGGGCCTGGCCCTGATCGGCTACACGGTGTTCCCGACCGCGCCGCCGCGGATGTTCCCCCAACACGGATTCGTCGACACGATCAACGACTTCTCGAGCGTCAATCAGGACTCGACCGTGGCGAAGATCTTCATCAATCCCTACGCGGCGATACCGAGCATGCACTGTGCCTTCGCCCTGATGATCGGCGGCAGCGGCGTGATGGTCTGCCGTCGTCGCGCCTCGAAGGCCCTCTGGGCCCTCTGGCCGATCCTGATCGCCTGGGTCGTGATCGTCACCGCCAACCACTTCTGGACCGACGCCGTACTCGGCTGGGCCGTCGCCCCCGCCTCGGCGCTGGTCGCGGCGAGACTGTTGGCGCGGGTTCGCCCCGAGGCTTGGTCGTGGCGGGCGGGTTCTGCGCGGGAGGCCGAGGTCTAGCTTGCGCCACCGGCGCTTCGCGCTTCTCGATTCCCCCGGGCGCACGGTGAGCACCGCTGCGAGGCGCTTCGGGCTCGCAGCGGTGCTCACCGATGGAGATATGACTAGCTGCCGATCTTCGCGATCGCCTTCTTGCCGGCGGCGACAACCTGCTTGGGCAGCGGCGCGAAGTCCAGTTCCGGACCGTAGGACTGGCCTTCGGCGATCGCGTATTCGATGAACTTCTTCAGCTCGGTCGCCTTTTCGGTTTCCAGCGGCACGATCACGTAGGTGTAGGTCGAGATCGGGTAGGCGCCCTTCG
>Ga0208356_1000292_pt1 | contig 14369 bp, 14 predicted proteins | sample NGESurshal072012_4_FD_184467 | JGI IMG/M metagenome (GOLD analysis project Ga0208356, IMG submission 184467) | Arctic peat soil microbial communities from Barrow, Alaska - NGEE Surface sample 53-1 shallow-072012 (SPAdes) | ecosystem: Environmental > Terrestrial > Soil > Wetlands > Peat ... | reverse complement strand
CAGCTACTGGCGCGGACCGCACGGCTCCCTCGCTCATAGGCCGCCCGGGCTCGGCTTGTCGAGGTGAACAACGTTGCTGGGTCTTACATCTAGGCGGCGTTGCCGGGGCCAGGCGCGGCTAGGCTTTCGCCGGTGCTCGTCTCCGATCGCCGCAAGCCGTGATCCGGCGCCTCGCCGGCGCGGTCACCGGGCCCCGCGGGCGCTGGGTGACGATCGCGGTCTGGCTCGCGCTCGGCATCGGCGGCTTCCTCGGCCGCTCGCAGATCGACAACGTCACCGCCGCCGGCCAGGCCAGCTTCCTGCCCAAGAACGCCGAATCGACCCGCGCCCTCGATGTCCTCGAGCACAGCCGCAGGAGCGGCGAAGAGGTGCCGGTGGTGCTCGTCTTCGAGCGCAACGGCGGCCTGACCAAGGCCGACCTCAACGCGATCGGCCGCATCGGCGACGACCTCAACCGCCTGAAGATCACCGGCGCGACGCCGATCATCGACCCCTTCTCGGGGGACTCGGCCGCCCCGCTGGGGGACGTGGCAAAGGTCGCCAAGGGCATCGGCCCGATCTCCCGCGACGGCGAAGCGGCGCTGGTGGTGCTGGCGATCGACGCCGCCGACCGCGGCGCGATCGTCTCCGGCGTCCACACGATCCGCCGCTACCTCGCCGAACACGCGCGGCCGGGCCTGAACGCCTACGTGACCGGGCCCGGCGGGATCGCCGCCGACCTCGAGCAGGTCGCCGACGAAGCCGGCAGGACGCTGCTGATCGCGACCCTCAGCCTGGTCCTGATCCTGCTGTTGGTCGTCTACCGGGCGCCGCTGCTGGCGGTGCTGCCGCTGCTCACCGTCGGCGCCGCCTACATGGTCGCGATCGGCATCGCCTACCTGCTGATCCAGGCCGGGGCGATCACGGTCAACACCGAGGGCACCTTCTTATTGCTGGTGCTGGTGTTCGGCGCCGGCACCGACTACTCGCTGCTGCTGGTCCACCGCTACCGCGAGGAGCTGCAGAGCGGCAGGGCGCCGGCGGCCGCACTCCCCACCGCGCTGGCCGAGAGCGTGCCGGCGATCGCCGCCTCGGGCGGGACCGTGATCGCGGCGATGCTGGTGCTGCTGGTCGCCGACCTGCAGTCGACCCACTGGCTCGGTCCGATCCTCGCGATCGGCATCGCGGTGATGCTCGCCGCCGCCTTCACGCTGCTGCCGGCGCTGCTCTCGCTGCTCGGCGAGCGCGCCTTCTGGCCCGCCGAGGGGGCGGCCAAGCGCGGCGGCCACAGCCGCTGGACCAGGGTCGCCGGGTTGGTGCGACGGCGCTCACGGCTGATCGTCCTCGCCGTCTTCGCCGGCCTGATCGTGCTCGCGCTCGGCAACCTCACCCACCACGGCACGATCGGGTTCGGCCAGGGCGAGACCCGCCCGACCAACTCCAGCCGCGGCACCGCGGTCCTGAACGAACACTTCCCTCCGGGGATCGGCTCACCGCTGACCGCCGTCGTCAAGGCGCGGGACGTCGGCCCGGTGGTGGAGGGGATGAAGAAGCTCGGCTCGGTCAAGCTGGCCCTGCCGGTGCCACCGACCGGCGGCACCGACGAGACCGTGGTCGTGGTCATCCTCCGCGGCAACCCCTACTCGGGCGAGGCCGCCACCGCGGTCGAGGGCATCCGCGAACGGCTCCACGCGATCGCCCCCAGCGCCCTGCTCGGCGGCATCCCGGCCGAGAATTACGACATCGAGCAGACCAACGCCCACGACACCAAGCTGATCGTCCCACTGGTCCTGCTCGTCGTCGGCCTGATCCTGGCCCTGGTCCTGCGCGCCCTGGTCGCGCCCGCCTACCTGATCCTCACCGTGGTCGCCTCCTTCGCGGCGACCCTCGGCCTCTGCACATTCGCCTTCTCGGAGCTCGGCAGCGAAGGCATCGCCTTCAACCTCGTCCTGCTCTCCTTCTTATTCCTGGTCGCCCTCGGGGTCGACTACAACATCTTCCTGATGGCGCGGGCCCGCGAGGAGTCCGCCGGCCGGGGCACCAGGGAGGGGACAATGGTCGCCCTCGTCAACACCGGTGGCGTCGTCACCGGGGCCGGGCTGATCCTCGCCGGCACCTTCGCGACCCTGACCCTGCTGCCGCTCGCGGAGCTGGTCCAGATCGGCGCCACGGTCGCGATCGGCGTCCTCTTCGACACCTTCATCGTCCGCGCCCTGCTGATCCCGGCGATCACCTACCGGCTCGGCGAGCGCACCTGGTGGCCTTCGAAGGCCGCGCCCCACCGCGATGCCGGCCCTCAGTAGCCGGGGCTCCTTTTCATCTGCTTGCGCTCGGAGGCGTGGGCGCCGCCCTTCTTCTCCAGCGTCGCGCAGGCCTGCTGGATGTCCTCGGCGAGGCGGTCGATCTGCTCGCGGCTGAGCGTCTGCTTGACCAGCGCCCGCAGCACCCTCACGTCTTCGGCGTTGGGGGGCATCGTGTAGGCGGGGAGCATCCAGCCGCGCTCGGCCGAGAGCTGCCAGGAGAGGTCGAACTCGTCGTAGCTCTTTTCGCCGGCGAGCTTGAAGGCGACCAGCGGCAGCTGCTCTTTGTCCGCCCCGATCAGCTCGAAGTCGCCGGTGTCCTCGAGCTTCTTGGCCAGCGCCGCCGCGTTCTGCTGCATCGCCTTCATGATGTAGGCGTAGCCCTCGCGCCCGTAGCGGACGAAGTTGTAGTACTGGGCAAGCACCATCGAGGCGCCGGTCGAGAAGTTGAGCGTGAAGGTCGCGTCGGTTTTCCCCAGGTAGTTCTCGTAGAAGACGAGATCCTCGGCGAGGTCGCTCTTCTCGCGGAAGACGAGCCAGCCGACGCCCGGGTAGACGAGCCCGAACTTGTGCCCGGAGACGTTGATCGAGCGCACCTGCTCGAGCCGGAAGTCCCACTCGGAGTCGGGGTAGAGGAAGGGCCAGACGAAGCCGCCGCTGGCGCCGTCGATGTGCAGCGGCACGTCGAGGCCCTTGTCGTTCTTGAGGTCGACCAACAGCTCGTTGATGCCGACGATGTCGTCGGCGTGGCCGGTGAAGGTGGTGCCGAGCACGGCGGCGACGCCGATCGTGTTCTCGTCGATCAGCGACTCCACGTCTTCGGGACCGATCGTGTACTTGCCTTCCTGCAGCGGCACGATCTTCGGCTCGACGTCGAAGTAGCGGCAGAACTTGTCCCAGACCACGTGCACGTCGCCGCCGAAGATCAGGTTCGGCCTGTCGACCGGCTTGCCGGCCGCTTCGCGGCGTTGCTTCCACTTCCACTTCAGCGAGAGGGCACCGAGCATGATCGCCTCCGAGGAGCCCTGGGTGCGGGCGCCGGTCGTCTCGCCGGGAGCGTGGTAGAGGTCGGCGAGCATGCGGATGCAGCGCTGCTCGACCTCGGCCGAGATCGGGTACTCGGCGTGGTCGATGAAGTTGCGGTAGAGGTTCTCGGCGATGATCCGCTGCGCCTCGGGCTCCATCCAGGTGGTCACGAAGGTCGCCAGGTTGCGCTGCGGGTCCCCCTCCAGCGCCAGTTCCTCATCGACCAGGCGCATCGCGTCGAGGGAGGACATGCCGCCGGCCGGGAAGTCGCCGTCGGGAGCGTCTTCGGTGAGGAAGCGGTTGCCGTAGAGCATCGCGGCCTCGTGGGCACTGTGGGGCTTCTTCATGGGGCTCCGATCGTGTCTTTGGGATTCGCCGCGCAGCGGCTGGAGACGCGGTACTTGACGTGGGTGACGCCGGGCGCTTCGATCGCCCGCACGGGCTCGAGCTCGAGCCCGGCGCCGTCGAGGTTGTCGAACAGGCGGGTGCCGCCGCCGAGCAGCACTGGCACGACGTTCAACTGCAACTCGTCGAGCAGGCCGGCGGCCAGGTACTGCCGGACCGCGTCGGCGCCGCCGCCGAGTGAGACGTCCTTGCCACCGGCCGCCTGCTTGGCCTGGGCGAGCGCCGACTCGATCCCGTCGCTGACGAAGGTGAAGCTGGTGCCGCCCTGCATCTCCAACGGCTCGCGCCGGTGGTGGGTGAGGACGAAGACCGGCGTGTGGAAGGGCGGCTCCTCGCCCCACCAGCCGTTCCAGAGCGGCTCGCCCCACGGCCCGGGCCCACCGCCGAACATGTTGCGGCCCATCACGGTGGCGCCGACGTTGTCGAGCGCCTCTTCGATGACCGCACTGCTGGGATTGGCCTCGCCGCCCTCCTTACCGTGCGACTGGCGCCAGGCGTCGAGCTTGAAGACCCACTCGTGCAGCCCCATGCCGCCCTCGCCGAGCGGGTTCTGCTCGCTCTGGTCGGGACCGGCGGTGAAGCCGTCCAGCGAGATCGAGATCTGGCAACGCAGCTTTGACATACGTCCCCGGGACTACTCGGCGCGGCTGGGATCCTGCTCGGCGACGGTCAGCTCGGCGGTCGGGTTGGCCTCGAGGCGCTCGTCGGGAATCGGCTCGCCGCTCCGCGTCGAGAGCCCGTAGGTGCCGGCGGCGAGGCGCTCTTCGGCGCGCTCGACCGCGGCCAGGCGGTCTTTCAGGGTCTGACTGCGGCCGGCGTCGAACTCGTCCTGGTAGAGACCCTCGGAGTCGACGTCGCCGGGCTCTTTGCGAGCGTCGCCCTCCTCCGTGCCTTCACCCGCGAGGGCGGCCATCTCCCCCTCGATCCGCTGCCGCTCATCTGCCAATAGCTGTTTGCCTCGCTCTGAGTCCATGGCGACAACCGTAGCGGTCGCGCGGTTCAAACCCGCATCTTCACTGCGCTATCCTGATTTCAGACTAACTACAGAAAGTGGACTTGATCATGGCCTATCTCCTGATCCCGCTCGACGAGGCAATCGTCTTCCCCACCGTCACCGCCACGCTGCCGATCGACGTCGGCGGCGAGGACCGCGTCTTCCTGCTTCCCCGCAGCGACGGCGAGTTCGCCCGCGTCGGCGTCGTCGCCGAGGTGATCGAGAGCGGCCTCTCGCGCCGCGGCAACCCGGTCGCGACCGTGCTCGGCCTGCACCGCGGCCTCGCCGGTGCCGCCGTCGCCGGCGAGGACGACCCCGACTCACTGCGGATAGACGTCCAGGAGCTCCACGACGGCCACCCCGACGACGAGCCCACCCGCGAGCTGGCCCGCGAGTACCGCGCCGTGGTCGAGGAGATCCTCGAGCTGCGCGGCGACGACGGCAGCATCTCCGCCTTCCTGCGCTCGGTCCAGGAGCCGGGCGCGCTCGCCGACACGGCCGGGCTCAGCCCGGAATTCTCCGCCGAGCAGAAGCTGCGCCTGCTCGACACCCTCGACGTCAGCGAGCGCCTCCGCGTCGCCGTCGAGCTGCAGCGCGAGCGCCTCGCCGAGCTGCAGGTCCGCAGCCGCATCCGCGACGACGTCGAGTCCGGCGCCCAGAAGCAGCAGCGCGACTACTTCCTGCGCAAACAGATGGAGTCGATCCGCAAAGAGCTGGGCGAGGACGAGGGCAGCCTGATCGAGGAGTACGAGCGCAAGATCGCCGAGGCCGGGATGCCGGCGGAGGTTGCCGAGCAGGCCGAGAAGGAGCTGCGCCGGCTCGAGCGCCAGGGCGAGCAGTCGCCCGAGTCATCGATGATCCGCACCTACCTCGACTGGCTGATCGCGGTGCCGTGGGCGAAGCGCTCCGAGGAGCGGCTCGAGCCGGTGCACACGCGCGAGGTGCTCGACGCCGACCACGCCGGCCTCGACGACGTCAAGCGGCGGATAACCGAGTTCATCGCCGTCCGCAAGCTGCGCGAGGAGCGCGGCGTCGACGAGGACAGCCGCGCCAACGGCGCGATCCTGACCCTGGTCGGCCCTCCCGGCACCGGCAAGACCTCGATCGGCGAGTCGATCGCCCGCGCCCTCGGGCGCGAGTTCGTCCGCATCTCCCTCGGCGGCCTGCACGACGAGGCCGAGATCCGCGGCCACCGCCGCACCTACATCGGTGCCCTGCCGGGCCGGATCGTCCGCGCCCTGCGCGACGCCAAGACGATGAACCCGGTGATCCTGCTCGACGAGGTCGACAAGGTCGGCTCCGACTGGCGCGGCGACCCTTCGGCGGCGCTGCTGGAGGTGCTCGACCCGGCTCAGAACCACTCGTTCCGGGACCACTACCTCGATGTCGAGGTCGACCTCTCCGAGGTCGTCTTCCTCGCCACCGCCAACCTCACCGACACGATCCCGGCACCGCTGCTGGACCGCATGGAGATCATCGCCTTCGACGGCTACACGACCGCCGAGAAGGGTGCGATCGCCCGCGGCTACCTGCTGCCGCGCCAGATCAAGCGCAACGGGCTCGAGGCCGGCGAGGTCGAGGTCAGCGACGCGATCCTGCACAGCGTCATCGCCGAGTACACCCGCGAGGCCGGCGTGCGCCAGCTCGAGCGTGAGCTCGGCAAGCTGCTGCGCGGCGCGGCGACCAGGATCGCCTCCGGCGCCGGCGAGCGCCCGATCGCGATCGACGCCGACGCGGTCCACGACGCCCTCGGGCGCCAGCGCTTCTTCCAGGAGTCGGTCGAGCGCACGGCGATCCCCGGCGTCTCCACCGGCCTGGCCGTGACCGGCGCGGGTGGCGACGTCCTCTTCATCGAGGCGACCGCGATGGAGGGCGACAAGGGCCTGGTCCTGACCGGGCAGCTGGGCGACGTGATGAAGGAGTCGGCGCGGATCGCCCTCTCCTACGTGCGCTCCCACAGCGAGGAGCTGGGGCTGGACCCGAGCGGGTTCCAGCGCGAGTTCCACCTCCACGTCCCGGCCGGAGCGATCCCCAAGGACGGCCCCAGCGCCGGCACGGCGATGACGACCGCCCTGGTCTCACTGCTCTCCGGGCGGCCGGTCAAGCACACGGTCGGGATGACCGGTGAGGTAACCCTGCAGGGCCGGGTGCTGCCGATCGGCGGGCTCAAGCAGAAGGTGCTCGCCGCCCACGCGGCCGGGCTGACCGAGGTGATCCTGCCCGAGCGCAACCGCGGCGACCTCGATGAGGTCCCGGAGGAGGTGCGCGAGCAGATGACCTTCCACCCGGTGATGAGCATCGGCGAGGTGCTCGAGCGGGCCCTCGAGCCCGCCGAGAAGGGCTCGAGTGTCGCCGCGATGTCGTAGCTGCACGCCGGTCCCGCCCGAGCTGCGGGCGGCGGCCGGCCTGCTCGAGCGCCGCTGGACGATGGCGACGATCTACGCCTGCTCCAGCGGCGCCGTCCGCTTCAACGAGTTCCGCCAGTCCCTCCCCGGCGTCTCACCGACGACGCTCTCGGAGCGCCTCGAGCAGCTCGAGGCGGCCGGGATCGTCGAGCGGCAGCTGGTCTCCGGCCGCCCGCCCCACGCCGAGTACACGCTGACCCGCCGCGGCGAGCGCCTCGCCCTGGCGGTCGCCGGCCTGCTCGAGCACCGCTAGTCGTCGCCTATGCGGCGGGCGGTGCCGGCGGCGGCGGGGGTGAGGACGGCGGCGCAGGAGGCGATGGTGGCGGCGGGGGCGAAGACGGTGGCGCCGGAGGGGGCGGCGACTGACCCGGAAGCGGCGGGGTCGCGGCGACCGGCCCGGCGGGTGCCGGCTCCCCCGGCCCCTCGATCGCCCGCAGACGGAAGTAGAGGACGGCGGCGACGAGGGCGCTGACCGGCGCCGTGATCGTCGAGGCCAGAGCTCTGAAGACGATCCGGACCAGGACCCCGTCGGCGATGCTGGCGCCGATCGCGCCGAAGGCGATGCTGGCGACGATGACGATCACGTAGGCGACCAGGATCGCCCCGAAGACCGGCCAGCCGTTGCCGCGCACGAGCTGGCGCGAGCGGCCGAAGGCGTTCATCACGCCGGAGCCCTCGAGCACGATGACCGGCGCGATCACGGCCCAGATCGTCGCCAGGATCAGGCCGGGGACGATGATCAGGATCAGGCCGATGCCGATGCCGATGCCGGCCAGGAGCCCCGCCCCGAAGAGCGGCAGCACGAAGGGCATGGCCGAGCGGACCAGGTCCCCCGCGGAGGAGTCGCGCCGCCCGTCCTGGACGTCGCGGGCCAGGTTCACGACCACGCCCTGATAGAGGGTGCCGGCGACTATCCCGACCACCGATGCGACCAGGAGCAGGAGCAGGCTGGAGCCCGACAGCGCGTTGACGATCGCCACGACCAGGAAGAGCCAGAAGGCGATCGGCAGCAGCACACCCGCCTGAGCGCGGTAGATGGAGAAGACCTCACTGATGGTGGCGCCGACGTCGAGCTTTCTGTTCATGCGCCTCAATTCGACCCGCCGAGGCTGGTCCCTGCCATACTGAACGGCGTTGGACGCTTTAACGGGCGATTTCGTCCGTGCTGAAGACAAGGGACTGCGCGGACGCGTGGTCCCACTCGCGTTTAAGGGGCTGTTTCGCGCGCCGCCGCTCCCACCGGCCCCAGGCCGCCATCGTCGCGCCGGCGTAGAGCCAGCCGAGCAGCACGTCGAAGAAGTAGTGCTCGCCGGTCGCCATCAGCGTCAGCCCCATCGCCAGCGGGTAGAGCGCCAGCAACGGCCGCAGGCGCGGGCGGACGCGGCCCCAGAGGAACATCGCCACCAGCGCCGTTAAGGCCGAGTGCAGTGAGGGCACTGCGGCGACCATGTTGACGCCCGCCTGACCCTCGGAGAAGAGCCCGGCGGTGCCGACCCCGATCATCGGGTGCGCGTGGACCCCGATCCCCAGCGTGTCCGCCGCGCCGCGGGTGAAGTCGTAGGCGCCGAGCACCAGCACGATCGGCAGCCAGTCGACGACGAGCTGGAGGACCTGCCGCGGCGGCCGGCCGAGTGAGGCACAGACAAGGGCACCGCAAACCAATGGAGATTGAAAAATTGTTTGGCCCGATTGTTGTAGAGCCGTGAAGTATTGATTCAGCGAGCAGCTGCGGATAGACAGCCCGGACCAGCGCTCGGCGCGGACCGAACGCAGTAGGAAGGCGGCACCAAGTGGGATCGCGGTGCCGGCGTCGCCGAAGTTGTGGATCAGGTCGGCCAGCAGGGCAACGCTGCCGCTGGCGAAGTAGATCGCCAGCTGCGCGACCGCGGCGATCCCCAACACCGCGAGTGAGAGGCCGACCGCCCTCAGTCCCTCTCGCGAGCGTTTGATGCTCTCGTCGACCAGGCCATGCGAGTGACCGTGCCCGCCCTGGTGATCGTGCTCGGCTTCGTGGTTGTGAGAATGCGGCGCCGGCTCGTGGGTGTGCGGGCCGTGGTGGTGATGGGAGTGGGTCAGGCCGCCGTCGTGGCGATGGCGGTCGCCGTCGATCGGTTCTTAGGGAAGGGTCTGTCCGGTCATCGCGTTCGAATCTCAGGCAGGCCTCTGCGTGGGACCGGGTGCCTCGGTCTTCGTGATCGCGCTTACGTAGTACAGGCGCAACAGGAAGCGCTCGGTTTCGACCGGCGCGTAGGCGCCGAGATCGCTCCACGGATCCGAATAGGCATCGCCGGGGGTGAACTTGACCAAAAGGCGGCCGATCGGAGCGAGCAACTTTCCAAGCCTGCCCTCGGTCAATCCCATGTCCATGACGACGACTCGCGCCGAGGGACGAAGGCGCTCCCACGCTCTAGCCAGTGCCGGGCGCGGTTCGGGCATGGCCGAGTAGCTGAGGCTGAAGAGCACTCCGTCGAGCTCGCCCTCGACCTCGAGCTGAGCGGCGTCCTGTCGCAACAGCTTCACATTTGACCAACCACGGCGCTTGATCAGCCTGGCCGCCTCAGCCAACATCCCCTCGGAGGCGTCGACGGCAATGACGGTGCCACTCGGGCCAACTGCATCGACCAGGTAGGGGAAGTTGCGCCCGGTGCCGGCGCCGATCTCGAGGACGACGTCGCCGGGCTTCAGGTTGAGCGCAGCGACCGCCTTACGTCTTGCCCGCGGAAAGATCAGATAGAGCGGCTCGAGAGTGCTGTAGAAGCGGGCTACGCGGTCGTACCTCCTGCTGTTTGTCTCCTGCGAGCGACGGGTCGGGTGCTCGGTAGGGCTACTCATTGCAGCGAAGCGTAGAGCGCTTTCCTAAGCCTCAACAAACGTCGCAACAGGCATTCCCCCGCCAGGCTTCGCGGCCCTCATAGAGAGCGAGTCCGGCGATCGCGAACGCGGTGACCGGGTCAGCCCACCACCAACCGAGCAGGGCGGCGCTCGGCCGCCTCAGAGTCCTTTCGCTTCGCTGCAATGCGCCAGACGACGATCAGGCCCGCCACCGACTCGATGAAGCTGTCGGCGCCAAAGCCGATCAGGGCGATCGAGGTTGCGGCGAGGCCGGCGGCGATCGCGATCGCCGCCTCGGCGACATGCCAACCGATTCCCACCCAGGCCAGCATCCGGGTGCGCCGCACAAGACGTTCGTGGCGCTCGCCTGAGATCGAGTCAGCGGGGCCCGCCGGAGCGTGAACGATCACCGGCAGCTCGACCGGACTCACGCGATTACCTCCTGGTCTTCGATTGCCCGCACCAGCAAGGCCCCGCGCTCGGTCAGCTCGTACATGACCATCTTTCCGCGCGCTCTGACCTTGCCAGCCCGATGCTCTTCAGGTGGCGGAGATGATGGGAGACGAGCCGCTCGTCGCGGTCGACGATCCAAGCGAGGTCACAGACGCACGCCGACTCACCTCTCTGAAGCGCGAGCGCGATCGCGAGCCTGGTCGGGTCGCCGAGCGCTTTCCCCGCGGCGGCCAACTGCTCCACCGCCTCACCACTCGGGAGCTCCTTTCGAACGCGCTCGGCCTTCGGCAGATCGAGGCAGAGAAGGTCGCAGGTGTATCTCTCATAGCGAGCCCGACCCCACGGCGACCCTCTCCTCCTCGCGAACGGGCTCCTGTTCGGTAACTGCGGTCCCATGTCCGAACCGGACTTCGGGCAACACTCGGTCGAGCCAGACCGGCAAGTACCAGGCCCTCCGGCCCGCTATGCGCAGGAAGACAGGCAGCAGCAGCAGCCTGACCAGGAAGGCGTCGAGCAGGACGGCGACGCCGAGGATCGTGCCCATCTCCTTCGGCGGCAGCGGCCCCGAGAGCGCGAAGGTGAAGAAGACCGCGACCATCACTCCACCCGCTGCAAGGATCACCCGGCCAGAGTGGGCGAGGCCGCCGACCATCGCCTCCTTGGCGCTGCCCGTCGCTTCCCAGTGCTCGCGCGCCGAGGAGAGCAGGAAGACCGTGTAGTCCATCGCGATCGCGAAGATCATCGCGAAGAAGAAGATCGGCCCCCAGGCGTCGAGGAAGCCCTGCGATTCGAAGCCGAGCAGGCCGGAGAGGTGGCCGTGCTGGAAGATCAGCGTCGCGACGCCGAACGCCGCCGCGGTCGAGAGCAGGTTGGCGAGAACTCCGATCGCCGCGATCAGCGGCGCCTGGAAGGCAATCAGCAGGAGCAGGAAGCCGAGCACGAGGATGACCCCGATCGCCAGCGGCGTCTTCGACGCCAGCGAGGCTTCGAGGTCGTGGTTTTCAGCCGAGGGGCCGCCGAGCTGCGCCGCCGCGGGCAGGTCGGACCGCAGCCTGTCGATCGTGCTCGAGGTGGCGTCGGTCGAGGGGCCTGTGGTCGGGACTGCCTGGATCAGAACCGCTCCCCCTGCGCCCGTCACCGCTGGGGAGACCGCTGCGATCCCCCGGTCGGCGCTCAGCACCGCCGCGGTCGCCGCACTATCCGCGCGCGGCGCCGTCACCTGCAGCGTCCCCGGCGCGCCCGGCCCGAAGGCGGCGCTGATCTGCTGGTAGCCGACCCGCGAGGAATCGCTCTTCGGCACCACCTTGATCGAGGGCATCCCCGTCTTCATGCCGAGGATCGGCAGCGCCAGGGCGAGCAGTGCAACCAGGGCGAGGCCGCCGAAGATCAACGGCCGGCGCCAGAGCAGCTCACCCCAGCGGGCGAAGCGGAGTGAGCGGTGCTCGCCCGAATGTGCCCAAGGGAGGGCGAGCTTGTCGATCCGCGGCCCGAGCTTGGCGAGAACCGCCGGCAGCAGGGTCATCGTCGCCGCGAGGACGAAGAGGACCGAGACCATGATCCCGATCGCCATCGAGCGGAAGGCCGGGCTCGGCACCAGCATCACCGCCGAGAGCGAGATCAGCACGGTCAGGCCGGAGAAGAGAACCGCCTTGCCGGCGGTGTCCATCGTCTCGCCGACGGCGTCCTCGGTCTTCTCGTGCTGGCCGAACAGCGCGCTGCGGAAGCGCATGACGATGAAGAGGGCGTAGTCGATGCCGAGCGCCAGGGCGAACATCAACGCGAAGTTCATCGCCCAGATCGAGATCGGCGCCAGCTTGGTGCCGAGATAGAGGATGCCGGCGGAGGCGATCAGACTGACGATCGTCAGCATCAGCGGCAGGCCGGCGGCGACCAGAGATCCGAAGGCGAGGACCAGGATCGCCAGCGTCACCGGCCAGGAGATCAGCTCCGACTTCATCATCGCTTCGCGGTTGGCTTCGTTGAAGTCCGACCACATGCCGGGGGCGCCGGTGAGGTTCGCTTCGACCCCGGACGTGGAGACGGCGGCGACTTCCGACTTCAGGTCGTTGGCCGCGGCGACCATTTCATTCGGGTTCTTGGCGGCCGTGCCGCCGACGATCGCGGTGTGGCCGTCACGGGAGATCGAGGCACCGGGACGGGGCGCGACGACGGTGCCGACAGCGGAGTCGGCGGCGAGGACGCGTTCGACCCGGGTGACCGTACGACGGAAGGCCGGGTCGGCCGCGGTCAGTTCCTGGGAATGGACGGCGACCTGGAGCGCGTAGGCCCCGGCGCCGCCAAAGTTGGCGTCGAGCTGTTCGCGGACCTTGACCGATTCGGAGCCGTTGGCCTGCCAACCGGCGCCCGAGAGCGCCGTCTCGACCCGCGGCGCGAGGACGCCGAGGCCGACGGCAACCACGGCCCAGGTGATGAAGACCGCGCGGCGGTGGCTGGCGGCGAAGCGGCCGAGGCGCCCGATCGGGCCGAGGGAATTCATCGGTCGCAGGCGGCCTTGACGCCGAAGTAGCGCCGCAGCACCCAGGAGCTTGGACAGTTTCCAAATGCGACGAAGGCGAGCTGGTTGGCAGCGACGAAGCCGGTCAACAGTAGGAACCAAGGGGTGACGACGGCGCTCAGAACGGCGCTGAGCCCAGTCATCGTTCCCGCCATCAGAAAGAGGATCCGCTCCAATGGCCAAGCGCTGCCATGGCCCTGTTTCACCGATTGAAGCGAGGCTTGTTCGGTCGTGGCGGTCATCGCTATCCTCTGGGTAGTTGGTCTACAAGTTCACAACTTAACAATTGTAGAGTAGAGTAGCAGATGATGAAAAGCCCACTGACTCCTGACGCCGCTGAGCTGATTGCCCGCCGCTTCGCCGCCCTTTCCGATCCGACCAGGCTGCGCATCATCGATCTCCTGCGCACCAGGGAAGAGGCGTCGGTGGGAGATCTGACCGAGGCTCTCGGCGCCTCCCAGCAGAACGTCTCCAAGCACCTCTCCTCGCTCCTTGCCGAGGGCTTCGTCGCCCGTCGCAAGCAGGGGACCAGCTCGCTCTACCGCATCGCCGACCCTGGTGTCCACGAAATCTGCGAGGGCGTCTGCGCCGGCATCGAGACGCAGCTGGTCGAGCTCGAAGCGGTATTCGGCGACTGAGCCAGCGGCTCGCGCTCCTCGGCCAGCTTCACAACCTCGGCGTAGGTGTCGCCGGCAGCAGACCAGCCGTCAACATCGGGCGACTCGGGCCCACCAGTCGTCGCTCTCGTGATGGTAGATAACGCGCACGATGCCCATTAGATCTTCCAGGTCAGAGCGGCTTCCGCGCCTCGTCTTCTGCAAGGCCGATGTCTCGGACAAGGATCTTGCAGACCAACTCGAGCCTCGATCGGCAAGTGAGGTCGCACAAGCTCGATCAGCTTGTGGGCTCGATCCTCGGCGATGTCCTCGCGCTCGCGGTAGTCCACCTGCTCCTCAGCAGACGACGTTAGAGATCTTATCGGCGCTCGCGCGACCAGTACTGTTGGATGAGCTCTACGGCTTGCGCCTCGCTCAGCCCGGCGATTTCCTCAGCGCTCATATGAAGTGGGCCGACAAGGACCGCCATCACCCAGGCCGGATGCTCGACGACCTCCTCCTCATCGACCGCGACGGGACGGTCGACCGCTTGGCCGCTCCGAATCGCGCCCCAGAACTCCTCTTTGGAGACCTCGAGTTCCCAGCGCAGGACCGAGCCGAAGCGGCCCGGGCTCATCGTGTTCGAGCGGTCGTGGGAGATGTGGGCCTGGAGCGTGCGCCCGCCAGGGAGCTGCTTCTCGAAGAAGATGTGCGTCTGGCGTTTGCCCCCACGCGCAGCGCCGAGAAGCTGGCGCCAACCGTCAGCGGCTAAGCCTGAATCCACCGATTCACCACGCCTGATCCGTCCGCTCTGATCATGAAAATGACCTCCTGAGCAGGCAAATAGCGGCTGATTGGAGCAGC
>Ga0208356_1000290_pt1 | contig 14399 bp, 17 predicted proteins | sample NGESurshal072012_4_FD_184467 | JGI IMG/M metagenome (GOLD analysis project Ga0208356, IMG submission 184467) | Arctic peat soil microbial communities from Barrow, Alaska - NGEE Surface sample 53-1 shallow-072012 (SPAdes) | ecosystem: Environmental > Terrestrial > Soil > Wetlands > Peat ... | reverse complement strand
TCGGTGAGCTGAAAGGTGCCGTGATGATGCGCCAGCGCCTGTTCGGCGCCGCAATCGGCCAACGCCTTCACCGCTTCGGACGGGTTCATGTGCTGATCCCGCATGAACCAGCGCGGCTCATAGGCGCCGATCGGCAGGATCGCCAGCCGAAGCCGCCCATGCGCATCGGCGACCCGGCGAAAATGCCGGCCGTCGCCATAGCCGGAGTCGCAGACGATGTAGATCTTGCCGGCCAGCGTCTCCAGCACGAAGCTCGCCCACAACGCCTTGTTGCGGTCGAACAACCCACGCGCCGACCAGTGCCGCGTTGGCACGAGCGTTACCGCGACGCCACGGCCAAGCTCGACGCGGTCCTGCCAGTCAAAGGCCCCAGCCTTGATCGCACGGTCGGCGCTGCGCATCGTGACATCGTTGCCGAGCGGCGTGATCACCCGCGGCGCAAATCGTGCCGCGAGTTTCGATAGCGTGGCGACGTCGAGGTGATCGTAATGGCCGTGAGACACCAGTACCACGTCGACGTCGGGCAGCGCGTCGAAGGCGATGCCGGGATCATTGTGACGTTTCGGCCCGGCCCAGCTTACCGGCGAGGCGCGCATCGACCAGACCGGGTCGACCAGGATGTTCAGTCCTGCGGCCTGGATCAGCCAGCTCGCGTGACCGACGAACGATAGCCGGACTTTGCCGGTGTCGGCGCGCGGCGGCGGCGTATCGGAATACGGGCTCGCCGCCCAGTCCGGCCATTTCTGCCGCTGCCGATCGCGGCCGAATTGCCAGCGCAGCACCGCGCCGGGATCTTTCGGCGGCGCGCCGTCGGGATCGAAGAAACGCAGGCCGTCGAAATGATCGGAGACGGGGCCGTCATAGGTTTTCATGCGCGAAGCCCCGAAGGCTGATAGTCCGGACGCGGCGGTGAGGCCGGCGAGGATCGTGAGAAGGCGGCGGCGGGTGAACAGCGGGGTCATGGATGACGTGTCTAAATGATAGTCGTACTCTGCTATATATGGCGAGAGTTCGCCCGACATGGAACTGGCGGTCTGCGGCGGAATCGGCGCAGTCCTGGTAAACTTCTTTTGTTTGAATGACTTAAACAGGACTCTGCGCCATCTCCCCTGGAGTTTTCTTGACTTCACCGCGGTGAACCCTGTAAATCCGCTCACTTCTCGGAAAGACATTCTTTTCGACCCGCCGCCCGGCCCCGGAGGCCGGAGGTCAACGCCCGACAGCGCGATGCGCCCTCGGGCGCCATGGGTGTTTCGGTTACCCTCATCCTGAGGAGCCGCGAAGCGGCGTCTCGAAGGATGAGGTCTTGGTTAATCGTCACCCTTCGAGACGCAGGCTCCGCCTGCTCCTCAGGGTGAGGCAAAAGGACAACGGCATTGTTCGACAATCTGTCGGAAAAGCTTGGTGGCATTCTCGATCGCCTGACCGGCCGCGGCGCGTTGAGCGAGGCCGATGTCGACGCGGCGATGCGCGAGGTGCGCCGCGCGCTGCTCGAGGCCGACGTCGCGCTCGACGTGGTCAGAAGCTTTACCGAGCGGGTTCGCGAGCAGGCGGTCGGTGCCACCGTGGTCAAGTCGGTGACCCCCGGCCAGATGGTGGTGAAGATCGTTCACGACGAACTGGTGGCGACCCTCGGCGCCGATGGCCAGACCATCGACCTCAACGCCGTGCCGCCGGTGGCGATCATGATGGTCGGCCTGCAGGGCTCCGGCAAAACCACGACCACGGCAAAACTCGCCCGCCGCCTGACCCAGCGCGACAAGCGCAAGGTGCTGATGGCCTCGCTCGACGTCTATCGCCCGGCGGCGATGGAGCAACTGGCCGTGCTCGGTCGCGACCTGGATATTCCGACGCTACCGATCGTGGCCGGCCAGAAGCCGGCGCAGATCGCGCACCGCGCGCTGGAAGCGGGAAAGCTCGGCGGTTACGACGTGGTGCTGCTGGATACCGCAGGCCGCACCACGCTCGACGAAGCGATGATGGCGGAAGCGGCCGAGATCAAATCGACCGCCCAACCGCATGAGGTGCTGCTGGTCGCGGACTCCTTGACCGGCCAGGACGCGGTCAACCTCGCGCGGTCGTTCGACCAGCGGGTCGGCTTGACCGGCATCGTGCTGACCCGGGTCGATGGCGACGGCCGCGGCGGCGCGGCGCTGTCGATGCGCGCGGTCACCGGCAAGCCGATCAAGCTGATCGGCACCGGTGAAAAGACCGACGCGCTGGAGGATTTCCACCCGAGCCGGATCGCGGGACGCATCCTCGGCATGGGCGACGTGGTGTCGCTGGTGGAGAAGGCGGCGGCGAATATCGACGCCGAGAAGGCCGCGCGCGTCGCCGAGAAAATGCGCAAGGGTCTGTTCGACCTGTCCGACATGCGCGAGCAATTGCTGCAGATGGCAAATATGGGCGGCATCAGCGGGCTGATGGGCATGATGCCCGGCATCGCCAAGATGAAGAACCAGATCGCCAATGCCGGGATCGACGACAAGATCATCAAGCGTCAGGTCGCGGTGATCGATTCGATGACGCGGCAGGAGCGCCGGAGCCCCGACATCCTGAAAGCCAGCCGCAAGAAGCGGATCGCGGCGGGCGCCGGCGTCAAGGTCGAGGACGTCAACAAGCTGCTCAAGATGCACCGGAACATGGCCGACATGATGAAGGCCATGGGCTCGGGCAAGCGCGGCCCGATGGCCGGCATCGCCCAGGCGATGGGCTTTGGCGGCGGCATGCCGTCGCCGGAACAGATCAAGGCGCTGGCGGAGAAACTGCCGGGAGGAGCGGCGCCGGGCGGCATGCCCGCGCTGCCGAAGGATCTTCCGGCCGGCCTGCGTGGCGGACTGCCGAACCTGCCGGGACTGACCGGGCTGAGCGGCAAGCCGACCCTGCCCGGCCTCGGCGGCTTCCCCGGATTGGGGAAGAAGAAATGAGAACCAGCCTGTCTCTCTCCTCGTCATTCCGGGGCGCGCCGACTGAACTCGGGTTTACCCGAGTTCAGCAAATACGATTGTCCAAGTCGGCAACAGCCGACTTGGTTGGCGCGAGCCCGGAATCCATACTCCCGATCGTGGTTATGGATTCCGGGTTCGCTCCGCTTCGCTGCGCGCCCCAGAATGACGAACCGTAAAATCATCCTCAGGAGCACCAAATGTCAGTCGTTATTCGTCTCGCCCGCGCCGGCACCAAGAAGCGTCCGGTCTATCACGTCGTCGTCGCCGACTCGCGCTTTCCGCGCGATGGCCGCTTCATCGAGCGTCTCGGTCATTTCAATCCGCTGCTGCCGAAGGACAACGAAGCGCGGCTGAAGCTCGACATGGACAAGGTCAAGGCGTGGCTCGCCAAGGGCGCGCAGCCGTCGGATCGGGTGTCGCGCTTCCTCGATGCGGCCGGCGTCGCCAAGCGTGCCGCGCGCAACAATCCGGAAAAGGCGGTGCCGCGCAAGGTGCGCAAGGCCAACGCCGAAGCCGCCGCCAAGACGGCGTAAGACTTGCGCATCAATCCGGGGCCATGCTTCGAGATGCACGGCGCTCGCCGTGCTCCTCAGCATGAGGAGTTATCCCCTCATCCAGAGGAGCGCGCCCTTGCGCGCGTCTCGAAGGATGAGGCGCACTGATGCCGTCGCGAATCTGCGTCGCCCGAATCGGCGCCGCGCATGGCGTGCGCGGTGAGGTCAAGCTGTGGACCTTTACCGAAGACCCGCTGGCCGTGAAACGCTATGGCCCGCTCGCCAGCAAGGACGGCGCCCGACAGTTCGAGGTGACGGATGCCCGCGCGGCGAAGGGGCACTTGATCGCGACCTTGAAAGGCGTTGCCAGCCGCGACGAGGCCGAACGCCTCAACGGCGTCGAACTCTACATCGCGCGCGAAAGGCTGCCGGCCACCGCCGCTGACGAGTATTACCATGCCGACCTGATCGGACTCGCCGCGGTCAATGGCGCCGGCGATCCGCTCGGCCGGGTCATTGCGATCCACAATTTCGGCGCCGGCGACATCATCGAGATTGCGCCGACCCATGGCACGACCCTGCTGCTGTCCTTCACCAACGCCGTGGTGCCATCGGTCGATCTGGCGGGTGGACGGGTGACCATTGAACCGCCCGCCGAGATCGACGGTGACGACCCCGCCGACGGCGGCCTCTGATCACGCCGCCTTCGGGAACAGCTCGACATAGCTGTCGCCGGTTCGGCCGTAATACACCGCGCGGCGGCCGGCGAGCGAGACCATGTAGGCGACACAGCCGGCTTGCGCGATGCGTTCGCAGAATTCGCGGTATTGAATTTTCTGCTGCTGGATGGCCTTGACCGCCGCGGCAACGCCATCGGCGGAGAACGCGGCCGCCGGCGTCGCATCGACCGGGGCCGCCGGCGTGCGATGCGATTCACCCGACGGCAAATAGTAGATCTTCTCGCCCCGCAACAGGTCGGCGTGGTAGCGCTCGACGCCGGCCTGCATCAGCTTCCGCACCACGCCGGGAAAATCGATCCGTTCCTGGTCCGAGTCGTCCGTGCATTCCTGCATGACCTTGACGATATCTGCTTGCATCGCATTTCTCCCGCTTTTTTGACAAAAATCCATGGGCTAATCGACTGGCGTCGTGCGCAGTCCGAGCTGGCGCACGATGTCCATCATCAGGCGGCGGATGGCCGCGCGGTCCTCAGGCAGCAGGCGACCGAAGAATTCCGCATCGTTCTGGTCCGCCAGATCGGACAATTCCGGCACCAAAGCGCGCCCGGCGGTGGTAAGGGCGAGATCCTGGTAGCGGCGGTCGGTCTTGCCCGGCACCCGGGTCAGCAGCGCCTTGGCGGCCAGCCGATCGGCGAGCTTCGAGATCGCGCCGCGGGTCATGCCGAGCCGCTCGGCAAGCGCACTCGGTACCATCGCGTCCTGCTCATAGAGTTCGCGCAGCACCACCCATTCCGCCACCGTCACCTCGCGGGCCGCGACCTTGAGGCTGAAGGCGTGCGAAACCTGGTTGGAGACGTAGCGCAGCCAGTAGCCGAGATGGTCCTGCAGGCCGCTGACATGGATGGGATCGGGCATAGGGGTACTCTTTGGTTGACTAGGAAACTATCATAATTGGTTTCCTTGTCAACTACCGTCGAGAAATTTGATTTCTGCGGCCCGAGGCGCCATGCAAAGCCATGACCGCGATACCCTGGCGCGCGACCGTCCTGACCCTGTTCCCCGAGATGTTCCCGGGTCCACTCGGCGTGAGCCTGGCGGGCAGGGCGCTGGCCGCGGGACTGTGGACGCTGGACGCCCGGGATATCCGGGCCTCGGCCACCGACCGCCACCGCAGCGTCGACGACACGCCGGCCGGCGGGGGCCCCGGGATGGTGCTGCGGGCCGATGTGCTGGCGGCGGCGATCGACGCGGTGGACAGTTCCGAGGATCGGCCTCGCCTGCTGATGAGTCCGCGGGGTCGGCCATTGACCCAGGCGACGGTCGCAGCGCTCGCCGCCGGCCCCGGTCCGCTGATCGTCTGCGGCCGGTTCGAGGGCGTCGACCAGCGGGTCATCGGGGCGCGCCGGCTCGAGGAGGTTTCGATCGGCGATTACGTGCTGTCCGGCGGCGAAATCGCCGCCATGACGTTGATCGACGCCTGTGTCCGGCTGCTGCCCGGCGTGATGGGCAAATCAAGTTCCGGTGCCGATGAGAGCTTTTCCGACGGCCTGCTGGAATATCCGCAATATACCCGTCCGCAGATCTTCGAGGGCGAGCCCATTCCGGAGCTACTGCTGTCCGGCGATCACGCCAGGGTCGCGGCCTGGCGGCGGGCCGAGGCCGAAGCCCTGACCCGCGCGCGGCGGCCCGACCTCTGGGTCGCGCACGCCGGCCAAAATCGCCCAAAAAACACGACGGACGGGTGACAACGGCGGGCCTTTGCCGTATAGCAGCGCCAAATCCGCGCAATGGCAGGATAGATGGACGTTCGCGCAGCCGCGCCCGACAGGCTGGGGCGCGCCGCCAATGGAGATTTTCGCGATGAACCTCATTCAAGAGCTCGAAAAAGAGCAATTCGAAAAATTGGCGGCCGTCCGGCAAATCCCGGACTTCGCTCCCGGCGATACCCTGATCGTCAACGTCAAGGTGGTCGAAGGCGACCGTACCCGCGTGCAGGCCTATGAAGGCGTCTGCATCGGCCGCACCGGCGGCGGCCTCAACGAGAGCTTCACCGTGCGGAAGATTTCCTATGGCGAAGGCGTGGAACGCGTGTTCCCGGTGATGTCGCCGATGATCGACTCGATCAAGGTGGTGCGCCGCGGCAAGGTCCGCCGCGCCAAGCTCTATTACCTGCGCAACCTGCGCGGCAAGTCGGCCCGCATCGTCGAGAGGACCGAGCGCGCCGCCGCCGTTGGCGAGTAGGGGCGCGCCACTATTTCGGCGTAAGAGCGCGGGTTCGTCCCGCGCTTTTTCGTAAGAGCCGTCATTGCGAGCGACGGTGGCGGTAAATGCAAACGCATGTCGCGCTTGCATTGCTGACGTGCTATAAGGCGCGCATGTTTCCGGATCGCCAGCCTGTCGCGTGGCGCGTCGTTCTCGACGACCGCAGCCGTTTGCCCTGGCGCTTCTTCGGCCGCCTGACGACGTCCGCGCTCGCGGCCTGACGCCCGGCGTGCCGCCTTGGGCCGCACGCCGTTCGCTTTCCCGATCTGAATTCCGATTCAAGGCCACATCATGTCCGACAAAAAACCGACCACGCTGTACGACAAAATCTGGAACGATCATCTGGTCCACGAGGCCGATGACGGCACCTGCCTGCTCTATATCGATCGCCATCTGGTTCACGAGGTGACCTCGCCGCAGGCGTTCGCGGGCCTGCGCGCCACCGGGCGCAAGGTTCGCGCGCCGGAAAAGACGCTGGCCGTGGTCGACCACAACATCCCCACCACCGACCGGTCGAAACCCAATCCGGACCCGGAGAGCATCGAGCAGATGCGGGTGATGGCGCAGAACGCGAAAGAATTCGGCATCGAATATTACAACGAGTTCGACAAGCGCCAGGGCATCGTGCACGTCATCGGCCCCGAGCAGGGTTTTACGCTGCCCGGGACCACGATCGTCTGCGGCGACAGCCATACCTCCACCCATGGCGCATTCGGCGCGCTGGCGCACGGCATCGGCACCTCCGAGGTCGAGCATGTTCTGGCGACGCAAACCCTGATCCAGAAGAAGGCCAGGAACATGCGCGCCGTGGTCGACGGCAAATTGCCGGAGGGCGTCACCGGCAAGGACATCATCCTCGCCATCATCGGCGAGATCGGCACCGCCGGCGGCACCGGCTATGTGCTGGAATATGCCGGCGATGCGATCCGCGCTCTGTCCATGGAAGGCCGCATGACGGTCTGCAACATGTCGATCGAGGGCGGCGCCCGCGCCGGCCTGGTCGCGCCCGATGAAAAAGCGTTCGATTTCCTGAAGGGCCGTCCGAAGTCGCCGAAGGGCGAGGCCTGGGATGCCGCGATGCGCTACTGGGAAACGTTGCGCTCCGACGCGGACGCGCATTTCGACCACGAGATCAGGCTCGACGCGGCAAAACTGCCGCCGATCGTGACCTGGGGCACCTCGCCCGAGGACGTGGTATCGATCACGGGCTTGGTGCCCGATCCGGACCAGATCGAAGACGAGGCCAAGCGGCTCTCCAAGCATCGCGCGCTGAAATACATGGGGCTCAGCGCCGGCACCAAGATCACCGACATCCAGCTCGACCGCATCTTCATCGGCTCCTGCACCAATGGCCGCATCGAGGATCTGCGCGCGGCGGCGAAGATCGCGGAGGGCAAGACCGTCCACGGTCATGTCAACGCCATGGTCGTGCCGGGCTCCGGCCTTGTGAAGGAGCAGGCGGAAGCCGAAGGCCTCGACAAGATCTTCATCCAGGCCGGGTTCGAATGGCGCGAGCCGGGCTGCTCGATGTGCCTCGCCATGAATCCCGACAAGCTCAAGCCGCAAGAGCGCTGCGCCTCGACCTCAAACCGCAATTTCGAGGGCCGTCAGGGCTTCAAGGGCCGCACCCATCTGGTCTCGCCGGCGATGGCCGCGGCGGCCGCGATCGCCGGGCACTTCGTCGACGTCCGCGAGTGGCGCTGACGCCGGCTTGTTTCAACGTGGACGGATTCCGGCAATGGGCTGTTAACGGACCGGGCGCAGACTGCGGCTCGGGCGAGCCATTTCGCCGGGAGCGCGCCATGGCCGACAAGTCCGAATTCGTCGACATGATCAGTGAGGCGACGCATCAGAACCGCCGCCGCTATGCCCCGCGCGTGGTCGAACTCGAGATCAAGGAAACCTCCCGTCTCAGCCATTGGCCGCCAGATCGCTGGGTGCAATGGCGGCTGGAGACGCTGACGCCATGGAAACTCAAACCCTGGAAATTCAAGAATTGGGATTGAGACGACGCACCCGGACGCATTCAGCCGCGGCGCCAGAAGCAGCTCATATGGGGCGTGATCACGGTGCCGCTCGGCCGGAACTCCTGCACATACGCCACTGAGCAATCGCGCACCGCGTTCGGGCCGGGATTGTAGCGCGGATAGACCTCGTCGGGTTCCACACGCGGATAGATGTAGATGCGCCGCAACGGCCGCCGCGCCCGCGCTTCCCTGACGGGAGGCGGCGACGTCTGCGCCATCTTCATCGCCGGGATCGCGGTTTGTGCGTGAACACGCGGTCCCGCCGGAACAAGTGCCCCGATCAACGCCGTCAAAAGTGCCGCTGTCCTGATCCGCATCGTCGCGCCTGCTCAAGCCTGAGTGCGTCCTACGGTCTCCGATTGCCGTGCCAAGGTCAACTGGCGAAGATAGGGCCACGGACCGGCCTCATGGTTCGAGACGCGCGAACGCGCGCTCCTCACCATGAGGGCTGAGACCTTATCCTGAGGAGCATCGCGAAGCGATGCGTCTCGAAGGATGAAGCCATTGAGCACGAAATTGCGCTAGCATCGGCCGGATGTGGATTGCAGCCAAAGCGCCGTCGCTTGCCGAGATGGAAGCCATGGCGCATGACATTTTCGACCGCTTGCCGGCCACCTTCCGCACGCTATGCGAGGGCGTCATTCTGCGCGTCGATGACTTTCCGGCCGACGACGTTCTCGAAGAGATGAACGCCGACAGCGAATTCGACCTGCTCGGCCTGTTCCAGGGGGTCGGCCTGCCGTTCCGCAGCGAGCAGGACGTGGCACAACTGCCCAACATGATCTGGCTCTACCGCCGACCGATCCTGGATTACTGGGCCGAACATGACGAGACGCTGGGCCACATCGTTCGCCATGTCCTGATCCACGAGATCGGCCATCATTTCGGCCTCTCCGACCGCGACATGGCGACGATCGAAGCCGACGCCGATTAGCCCTAAATTTTCCCTTGGACGGTGGCCCCGATCGGGATAAAACCCGCGCTCCATTTGCGCATTCGCAACTTCACCCTCCCGGAATCGCAACTGGCACATCGCAATGATGAAGGTCGAGCCATGGACAAGTTCACCACGCTGGAAGGCGTCGCGGCGCCGCTGAAGATCATCAATGTCGACACCGACATGGTTATCCCGAAGCAGTATCTGAAGACCATCAAACGCACCGGCCTCGGCAAGGGACTGTTCGCGGAACAGCGCTACAAGGACGACGGCAGCGAGAACCCGGATTTCATCCTCAACAAGCCGGCCTATCGCAACGCCAGGATTCTGGTCGCGGGCGACAATTTCGGCTGCGGCTCGAGCCGCGAGCACGCGCCGTGGGCGCTGCTCGATTTCGGCATCCGCTGCGTGATCTCGACCTCGTTCGGCGACATCTTCTACAACAATTGCTTCAAGAACGGCATTCTGCCGATCCGCGTCAGCCAGGACGACCTCGACAAACTGTTCGACGATGCCGAGCGCGGCGCCAATGCGACGCTGACGATCGATCTGGCCAATCAGGAAATCCGCGGGCCGGACGGCGGCACGGTGAAATTCGAGGTCGACGCCTTCCGCAAGCACTGCCTGCTGAACGGCCTCGACGACATCGGGCTCACCATGGAGAAGAAGGCTTCGATCGACAGTTACGAGGCGAAGGCCAGAGCCGAGCGCGCCTGGGCCTGATCCCGACCGCGATCCGGTGACGCGCATGGTGCCTGACGTCGTCACCTTCTGGCACGGCCCGCTCGACCGGCTGCGGCTGACCTGCCTGCGCTCGCAGGTAGCAGTGGGCCACAAGGTGACGGTCTACAGTTTCGATCCGCTGCCGGGATTGCCGGATGGCGTCGGCAATGCCGAGGCGGAAGCGATCCTGCCGCATGCCTTCGCCGAAAAGCTGCGTCCGCCGCAGGCCGACGGCGGCTGGCGCGACTGCACCATTTTGCAGTTCAGCGATTTCTTCCGGATGCGGCTGATGGCGCGGCAGACGGGGCTGTGGCTCGATGCCGACGTGCTGCTGCTCAAGGCGGTCGAGATCGATACGGCAAAACCCCGTTTCGCCTGGGAGCGGCGGCGCCAGATCGGCAATTCCGTGCTTTATCTTCCAGCGAACGATCCGATCGTCCGGGCATTCGAGGACCTGATGCAGCAGGACGAACTGACGCCGGACTGGCTCGCGCTGCGGCATCGCCTGGCCTTCACGCTGCGCAAACTGCGCGGCGGATCGAACCGCCTGTCCGATCTTCGTGTCGCGATCTATGGCCCGGCCTCGCTCACCGCGCTCGCCCGCCGCGCCGGCGAATTGAACGGGGCGTTGCCGAAGAAATCATTCTATGCGGTGCATGCCGAGCCGAAACGGTTCTTCGAGCCTGCGGATTTTTCGACGCTGCTCACCGACCCGCAGGTCGTGGGTTTCCATGTCTCGCCAAAGGGCCGCGGCAATCAGCCGCCGGTGCCCGGCAGCCTGTACGCCTGGGCTGTGGAACGGTTTGGGACGCCTTGAACACTCCGGCGTCATGCCCGCCAACGCGGGCATCCGGTATTCCGAGATGTTGGAATAAAACTTCGGCGGCGCGGCGTACTGGATCATCCGCTTTCGCGGATGATGACGGCGCTGCGCTCGCAACGAGGAACTCTTAACGCCCCATCGCGGCGATGGCGTCGGCGATCGCGATGGTGCGTTTCGCCATCTCGACATGCAGCCGCTCCACCATCTGGCCGTCGAGCCGGATCGCGCCGCGCGCGGCGTTCTCCGGCTGCTCGAACGCGGCGATGATCTTGCGGGCGTGCGCGACTTCCTCCGCCGGCGGCGTGAAGATCGCGTTGCAGGCCTCGATCTGGCCCGGGTGGATCAGCGTCTTGCCGTCGAAGCCGAGATCGCGGGCTTGCGTACATTCCTGCCCGAAGCCGTCGAAATTGCCGAGATCGCTGTAGGGACCGTCGAGAATTTCGAGGCCGTGCGCGCGGGTCGCCAGGATGCAGTGCGTGATCATCGGAATCATCGCGGCGCGGCCGGGCTGCATCCGGATCCGCGTCTCCCGCGCGATGTCGTTCGGTCCGAACACAAACCCGGCGAGCCGCGTCCTGGCATCGCGGGAGGCGGCGGCAAGCTCCTCGGCATGCAGCACCCCGCGCGCGGTCTCGATCATCGCCCAGACCTTGATCGAGCCGTCGGCGTGGATGCCGGCCAGCCGGTCGCCGACGGTGTGGAGATCCTCGGCGCTGGAGATCTTTGGCACCAGGATGCCGTCGGGCCGGGCCTCGCCGGCCATGGTGACGTCATCGATCCACCACGGCGTGTCGAGGCTGTTGGTGCGAACCCAGACCTCGCGCTTGCCGAACCCCCTGGCGGCAATCGCCTGCGCGATCTGGTCGCGCGCCAGCGCCTTGGCGTCCGGCGCCACAGAATCCTCAAGGTCGAGGATGATACCGTCGGCAGGGAGAATGCGGGCTTTTTCCAGCGCCCGGGCATTCGATCCGGGCATGAACAGCAGGCTGCGGCGCGGATGGATCATGGGTTCGTTCCCTTAATGGCGCTATTGAGCGAAGTGGGTACGGGTTCGTACGCGATAACATTCCGGATCATCCGCCGGAAGACTTGTCCGCCGGCAAAGCATATGGTTAGCCATGGCCATGGCCCCGTTTCCGCAACGACTGATCGAAGGCTACCGGACCTTCGCCTCGCAACGTCTGCCGACCGAACAGTCGCGCTATCGCGAACTGTCCGAGCGCGGCCAGGCCCCCGAGGTGATGGTGATCGGCTGCTGCGATTCCCGGGTGTCGCCGGAGGTGATCTTCGACGCCGGTCCGGGCGAACTGTTCGTGATGCGCAACATCGCCAATCTGGTGCCGGTCTATCAGCCCGACGCCAACGCGCACGGCGTGTCGGCGGCGCTGGAATACGCGGTCTCGGTGCTCCGGGTAAAATACATCGTGGTGCTCGGCCACGCCCAATGCGGCGGCATCCGCGCCTTCATCGACAAGATCGAACCGCTGTCGCCCGGCGACTTCATCGGCAAGTGGATGGCGATGTTCATCAAGCCGGGCGAAAAGGTCGAACAGCGCGACCGCGAGACGATGCAGGACTTCACCACACGGATCGAAAAAGCCGCCGTGTTCCGCAGCCTGGAAAACCTGCAGACCTTTCCCTTCGTGAAAGCCCGCGTCGAGCGCGGCGAACTCACCTTGCATGGCGCCTATTTCGGCGTCGCCGAGGGTTCGCTCTTCGTGCTTGATCAGGCCGCCAAGGAATTTCGTAGCGTCCGGGAAGCCCGGCAAGCCGTGTAGGGTCGGCAAATCGGAGCGTGCCCACCCACCTTCGGATAGCAATGTAGCCCAGCTAGATGCGACAGATTGGCCCTTCGCGGGCACGTGATTGGCATGTGATCAAGCCAAGTGAAATTATCTCATTGCCTCTTCAAAGGCGCCCCAAGTGAACCCCGCCGAGCGTTCCCCCCACGCATGATCGGCGGGGTTTTTGTTGGTTGCATCGGCCGGGCTTAGGACCGGAATGAGCGCAGAACGTGCCAACGATGGTCGGAGCTGGCCCCCAGCAGCCGACGTTTAGAACGCTCAGTAGCAGCTTGCCAGGCCACCTCGACATTCCCAGACCGTCAAGCAATGATCTCAGCATGGACCAGAACGACCCCCTGCCGGCGCTTACCCAAGACGAACTACGGGTCGGCGCGTGGGCAGAGGTCCGGGAGCCTTTGGAGCTACAACTCGCTCCGCTTGGTCGCTGCGCTCTGACGGCGCTCGCGCCCCACCCGGGAGAGAGCATTCTGGACATAGGCTGTGGCGGGGGTGAGACTGCGCTCGACCTTGCTAAGGCAGTCGCACCGGACGGCACAGTAGTGGGGATCGATATATCGGCTGCGGTGCTGACGTTCGCCCGGCGTGCGGCAAAAGGGAACGAGCGAGTACGGTTCGTCCAAGCGGATGCCCAGCTGTTCCCATTCGAAACGGGTTCGTTCGACGCCGCCTTCTCACGGTTTGGAATGATGTTCTTCGCTGACCCTACCGCGGCGTTCATCAACATTCGTCGTAGCCTTCGGCCGAATGGGCGACTTGCCTTCGTCTGCTGGCGAGCGCTGGATGAAAACCAGCTCGACCTCCTGCCGCTTAGGGCCGCATCCGCTCATTTACCACCGCAGCCCGCTCATGATCCTGACGCGCCTGGCCCGTTCGCATTCGCTAGCCCCGACCGCGTGCGCGGCATTCTGGAAAGAGCGGGGTTCGGGGTGATTGAGATCACTGCACGTGACGAGCAGGTTGGAAGCGGCGACATCGATACGATGCTGGCGGTTTGTTCGCGGGTCGGAGCTCTGGGCAAAATTCTTCGGGAAAATCCAGAGCTGCGGGCCGCGACGCTACCGGCAGTGCGATCCGTGCTTGCGGCATACGATGGACCTAATGGTGTCAAGCTAAACGCAGCGACGTGGATTGTGACAGCTCGGCCAGTTCGCTAAATGGCCGCTAATGGGATGGACCGGCTGTTTCCAGATCATGAGGCGGAGAGCAACGATACCTTTGACACAAAGCTGAGCCGGGAGCGTTCGTTACGGGTCCGCTGTGGATAGCCACCAGCCGTCACCCGCAAACCAGCAACTGTCATCAACTGATCCGTCGAGGCGAAGCGAGCGCACACGATTCCAATCTTTCGAAAATGCCTCAGCGAGAGGAAGTGGGCAAAGCGAAGCGTGCCCACCCACGGTCAATATAAAAGCCAAGAATGGTGGGCACGGCGCTAGAGCGCCTTTGCCCTACCCTCGCTATTCGCTCTCATGATCGGTGCCCCAGCGATCGGACAGCGCCAGCAGCAAGGCGGAGACGAGCGCCACTTGTTCGGCTCCCGCAACCGGCGCCTACGCCGCTTTTTGCTTGGCGCTGATCAGCTTGCGGTTGATCAGGCATTCGGCGATCTGGATCGCGTTCAGCGCAGCGCCCTTGCGCAGATTGTCCGACACGCACCACAGCACGAGTCCGTTCTCCACCGTGGCATCCTCGTGAATCCG
>Ga0208356_1000286_pt1 | contig 14752 bp, 9 predicted proteins | sample NGESurshal072012_4_FD_184467 | JGI IMG/M metagenome (GOLD analysis project Ga0208356, IMG submission 184467) | Arctic peat soil microbial communities from Barrow, Alaska - NGEE Surface sample 53-1 shallow-072012 (SPAdes) | ecosystem: Environmental > Terrestrial > Soil > Wetlands > Peat ... | reverse complement strand
GGAGCCAGCTTTCACCTCCCCACCTTGTGGGGAGGTCGGGCGCCGCTCGCGGCGCCCGGGTGGGGGGATGGGCTTTGCAACGGCCGTCGTAATCCATCAATTAATCTCAAATCAAGATGACCGTCGACGCTGTGAACCTGACCGGGCACGATCGGGCCGGCGCCCGGCCTGTGGCCTGGTGGATGTTTCCCACCGTCCCGCTGGCCGCGGCCGCGATCGCTTTCGGCTGGACGCTTCACGTCATGCTGCTGCGCCTTTACGGCATGACCGGACCGTCCTGGGACTTTGCGTACGACCAGCAGGTCATCTGGAACATCTCGGTCGGGCAGGGCTTCTACTCGAGCTTCGCTCGCGCCAACTTCCTGGGCATCCATTTCGAGCTCATTTTCGTGGTGCTCGCCGCGGTCGAAAAGCTGTGGCCGAACCCGGCGGTGCTGTTGATCTTCTCGTCGGCGGGACTGGCGGCGACCGCACCGGCGGCTTACCTCTTCTTTCGGTCGCTGCTGCCGGCCGACCGGTCCGCGTCGCCCTGGCTCGCGGTGGCGCTCTCGGCCCCGATCCCGTTCTGGGCCGCAATCCAGGAGGCTGCTCGCGATTTCTTCCACCCAGAGAACATGGCGTTGGCGCTCGCGCTGCTCGCCGCTTGGGCGGGAATCCGCGGCCATCGCGTGGCGATGTGGGTCCTGTGTGTGCTGGTCCTGATGTGCAAGGAGGACCAGGTCTACACCGTGGGCGTGATCGGTCTCCTGATGTCGGCCTATGGAGCGCCGGAGATCCGCAAGCACTGGCGGTTCATCGTGTACCTCGCCGGCGCGTGGTTCCTGGTCGGCACGGGGATCGTTCAGCAGCACTTCCGCGACGGCGGCTACACCGATTTCGTTTATTACCGCTGGCTGGTCGGGCTCGACCCCACGCTGCCGGTGTCGCCAGGCACGGTCATCGCAGCGATTCTGCGACCCGCCGCTTTGCTCTCGGTCGGCGGGGTGATCGCGAGCATGTTCGCGCTGCCGGTGCTGGCGCCGCGCTGGCTGCTGCTGGTGATCCCCCCCTACCTGGCCAACGTCATGAGCGGCCACGACCCGCAGAACATCCTGCACCTCCACTACGTGCTGCTGCTGCTCTTTCCCCTCGTTGTCGCGGGAGGAGTTGGCGCCCGCAAGTTCCTGGAGATGCGTTCGATCAGGCCTGCCACCGCCCTTGTGGCCATCCTTCCCGCGCTGGTCCTGGGCTGGGGTGCGGGACGCTTTCCACCTGCGCTCGGTGCGAGCTTGAGTCTCTTTTCACATCCCAACGCCGTCGCCGAGCTGCGGACCGCCACCGCGATGATCCCGGCCAACGCGCCGGTCAACGCCGACGATGCCCTGGCAGTGTGGCTCGCCAACCGCCACACGATCAACGACTTCCCGGACTACCTTGACGGCACCTGCTACGTCGTGATCGATCGCCAGGCGTATATCGACGGGCCGACCGACCCGGTCAAGCGCGGGGCCGCGATCGACCAGCTCCCCAGCAGCGGCCGGAGCCTGCTCTACGACGACGGCCGCTTCCAGGTCTGGAGCCCGGTCGGAGACTGAGTCCCCTCCGGCGCTTCGCGCCAGCTCCCCACAAGTGGGGAGGCCAGGCCGGTTTCGTACTCTTAGGGGTCCAATGGCCGTCGCAACTTCCACCCGAGAGCGTCTCGATCGGCTGTTCAAGCAGCGGATCGTGATCTTCGACGGCTCGATGGGCGTGATGCTCCAGCACAAAGGCCTCAGCGACGACGACTTCCGCGGAGAGCGCTTTCGCCACCACCCCAAGCCGCTCCGGAACAACAGCGACGTCCTGTGCTTGACGCAGCCGGCTCTGGTCACGCAGGTCCACCGCGAGTACCTGGAGGCCGGCGCCGACATCATCACGACCAACACCTTCACCGCGACGCGGGTGTCACAGGCCGACTACGGCCTGGCGGACGTCGCCTACGAGATGAACCTCGAGGGGGCGCGACTCGCGCGCAAGGCCGCAGACGCCTTCGAGAACCGCTTCGTCGCGGGCTCGTTGGGCCCGACCAACGTCACGCTCTCGCTTTCGCCTCGGGTCGACGACCCGTCCTATCGCGACGTCACCTTCGACGAGCTGAAAGACGGATACGCCGAGGCGGCGCGCGCGCTGCGCGAGGGCGGCGTGGACTTCCTCCTCATCGAGACCGTCTTCGACACGCTCAACAGCAAGGCCGCGATCGCGGCGGTGAAAGAGGTGACGCCGGAGCTGCCGCTCTTCGTATCGATGACGGTGGTCGACCGCAGCGGCCGCAACCTCTCGGGCCAGACGGTCGAGGCGTTCTGGACGTCGGTCGAGCACGCCGAGCCCTTCGCCGCGGGCATCAACTGCTCGCTCGGCGCCACCGAGATGCGGCCGTACATAGCGGCCATGTCGCGCGTCGCGCCCGTCTACGTCTTCTGCTACCCGAATGCCGGGCTGCCCAACGCGTTCGGCGGCTATGACGAGGAGCCGCCGACCACCAGCCGGCTGCTGAAGGAGTTCGCCGGGGCCGGCTATCTGAACGCCGCGGGCGGATGCTGCGGGACGGGACCCGAGCACATCCGCCAGATTCGCGAGGCGCTCGAGCACATCCCTACGCGCGAGGTTCCTGAACGCGTCAAGCGGACGAGCTTCAGCGGACTCGAGCCTTTCGAGATCGGGCCCGACTCGGGCTTCGTGGTGGTCGGCGAGCGCACCAACGTCACCGGGTCGATTCGCTTCCGCCGACTGATCGAGAGCGGTGACTTCACGGGCGCGGTACAGGTCGCGCTCGACCAGGTGCGGGGCGGCGCCAACCTGCTCGACGTGAACATGGATGCGGACCTCCTCGACTCCGAGGCGGCGATGGTCCGGTTTCTCAACCTCATCGCGACCGAGCCCGAGATCGCGCGAGTTCCGATCATGGTCGACAGCTCCAAGTGGACGGTGCTCGAGGCCGGGCTGAAGTGCGTGCAGGGCAAGGGCGTGTGCAACTCGATCAGCCTGAAAGCGGGCGAGGAGGCTTTCCTCGAGCAGGCTCGCAAGGTGCGCGAGTACGGAGCGGCCGCCGTGGTGATGGCATTCGACGAGGTCGGCCAGGCGGACACGTTCGAGCGCAAGGTCGCGATCTGCAGCCGCGCTTACAAGCTGCTCACCGAGAAGGCCGGCTTCCAGCCAGACGACATCATCTTCGACCCCAACATCCTGCCGATCGCGACCGGCATCGAGGAGCATGCTGCCTACGCCAAGAACTTCATCGACGCGACGAGGGAGATCAAGAGGCTCTTTCCGCGGGTGCGAGTTTCGGGCGGGGTGTCGAACCTCTCCTTCTCCTTCCGCGGCAACGACCGCGTCCGCGAGGCCATCCACTCGGCCTTCCTCTACCACGCGATCCGCGCCGGCCTGGATATGGGCATCGTCAACGCCGGGCAGCTGGTCGTGTACGAGGACATCCCGAAAGACCTGCTCGAGTTGGTCGAGGACATCATCTTCGACCGCCGCCCCGACGGCACGGAACGGCTGGTGGAGTTCGCGAAATCCGTCACGGGTACGGGCACCAAGCGAGAGAAGGACCTCGCGTGGCGCGAGGGTTCCGTCGAGGAGAGGCTCGCGCACGCCGTGCTGCACGGCGAGGTCGAGTTCATCGAGGCGGACGCCGAAGAGGCGCGGGTCAAGTACGGAAAGCCGCTCCTGGTCATCGAAGGTCCGCTGATGGACGGCATGAAGGTCGTCGGCGACCTGTTCGGCGCAGGCAAGATGTTCCTCCCCCAGGTGGTGAAGAGCGCACGCGCGATGAAGCGCGCGGTCGCCTATCTCGAGCCATATATGCAGGCGGAGAAAGAGGCGTCCGGAAGCCAGCGCATGCGCGGCAAGCTGGTGCTCGCGACCGTCAAGGGAGACGTGCACGACATCGGAAAGAACATCGTCGGCGTCGTGCTCGCCTGCAACAACTACGAGGTCATCGACCTCGGAGTGATGGTGCCGGTCGACAAGATCCTCGACACGGCGATCGAGCTGGGCGCGGACGTCGTGGGCCTCTCCGGGCTCATCACCCCCTCGCTCGACGAGATGGTCGTGGTGGCTAAGGAGATGACGCGGCGCGAGTTCAAGATCCCGCTGCTGATCGGTGGCGCCACCACCTCAAAGCAGCACACCGCCGTGCGCATCGCGCCCGCATACGACGGTTCCACCGTCCACGTGCTCGACGCTTCGCGCGTGATCGGCGTGGTCTCCGACCTGCTGGATGACGACCGCCGCGGCCCGTTCGACCGCGACAACCGCATCCTCCAGGACAAGCTGCGCGCGCAGCACTCCACCTCGCGGCGCGCGCTCCTCACGCTCGCCGATGCTCGTGCGAAGCGGCAGCGGCTCGCCTTCGATGACCTGCCCACGCCGCCTTTCACTGGCACCAAAGTGGTCGAACCAAGCATTTCAGTTCTGCGCGCATACATCGACTGGACCTTTTTCTTCCACGCCTGGGAGCTGAAGGGAAAGTTCCCGTCCATCCTCGAGAGCCCGTCGCACGGCGCGGTCGCCCGCGAGCTGTTCAGCCACGCCGAGGAGATGCTGGACGAGATCCAGGCCAAAGGCTGGCTGCAAGCCAGAGGCGTTTACGGCTACTGGCCGGCGCGCGCGGAGGGCGACGACATCGCGCTGGAGAACGGAGTGCGCTTCCCCATGCTCCGCCAGCAGGTCGACCACGGCGACGACAAACCGTACTTCTCGCTGGCGGATTTCATCGCGCCCGCCGGGCGCGCGCAGGGCGCATCCGCCGGGCGCGCGCAGGGTGCATCTGAAGAGTTCGCCGACCACCTCGGTGCATTCGCTCTCACCGCGGGCCTTGGCGTGGACGAGCTCGCGGAGCGGTTCCAGGCCGAGCACGACGACTACCGCGCGATCATGGTCAAGGCACTTGCCGACCGGCTGGCCGAGGCTTTCGCCGAGTACCTGCACGAGGTGGCGCGCCGCGAGTGGTACGAGAAGGGCCCGAAGCTCTCCGGCGAGGACCTGATCGGAGAGAGGTACCGCGGCATCCGCCCTGCGTTCGGGTATCCGGCCTGCCCCGACCACTCCGAGAAGCACAAGCTGTTCGACCTGCTCGGCGCACGCTCGATCGGCATGGACCTCACCGAGTCGGGCGCGATGACACCGACCGCCGCCGTGGCCGGCCTGTACTTCGCCCATCCGCAGTCGCGATATTTCATGGTCGGAAAGGTCGGTCGCGACCAGGTCGAGGACTACGCCCGCCGCAAGCAGATGCCCGTCACCGAAGCCGAGCGCTGGCTCCGCCCCATCCTGGGCTACGAGGAAGACCCGCCTCGGTGAAAGCCAGGGGGCGGCTCCTGCCGGCCCACTGGATCCCAATCGCGGCGTTCGCCGCCCCTGCGGTCACCGCCTTGAGAGCGGGCTCGCCAACCAGTCAAGAATTTCGGGGAGCCGGTTGAGCGGAGAGATGTGTCCATCGCCGGTCAAGAGCATCGCCCTGCACCGTGGCAGCCTTCCGGCCAGATAACGCCCATGGGAAATCGGGACCAGGCGATCGAGCTCGCCATGCCACAGCCAGACTTCGACGCGAACGTCTTCGAGCGCAAAACCCCAGGGGCGCACCGTGATCAGGTCGTCCTCGAACCAACCCTCGGCGCCATTTTGGAACGCATCGCGCAGTTGGTCCGTAAAACGCTCCCTTCGCCCTGGTTCGCGGGCCGCGGCGACATCGACGGGGTCGAGGGCGTTGTCCAGGGGCGCGAAGAACCTCGAGGGATTGTCGTAAAAAGCCGCAACAGCCTTCTCGACGTCCAGCCGGTCGTCCTCGGGGTTCTCCTTCAGCATCTTGCGCGATTCGAGGTTGATCTCGGGCATGCCGGCAGTGATGTCGAACCCAGGATCATCCTCTGGTGCCGGACAGCCCAAAACCGCCACCCGCACCACCCGGTCGGGCAAGAGAGCACCGAGTGCGAGTGCGTGAGGACCGCCTCCCGACCACCCGAATACCGAGACCCGATCTATCCCCAGATGGTCGAGCACGCGCTCGACATCCGCGGCGTGATCGCCGACCGTGCGGCTCGGCTGCGGGTCCGAAAGTCCGAAACCTGGCCGGTCAAGAGAGACGTGCCGCCGGCCCGAGTGATCCGGCGTTTGGTACGGAACGAGGCGGCCCCCGGGCGTGCCATGGCAGTGAACGATCGCCGGAGCAGCGGGATCGGAATCGCCCCACACGGCGAAACCCACATGCCGGCCATCGCCGACCTGCAAGCGAGCTGAGCGGAGCGGTGCGTCCACGGCGCGGAGTCTAGTCCGGGCCTGGCGCGGGTGAACCGAAGGTGATGGTCGGGGGGATCGTCACCATCCGTCCTTCATCGCCGCGGATGATCTGCCAGTTCCCTTCGTGGACGATCCAGTGATGGCGATAACACAAGAGAGCGAGGTTTTCCAGTTCGTTCGTGCCGCCATGAATCCAGTGCACGAGATGGTGCCCCGATGACCAGGTCGCCGGCCGCTCGCAGCCCGGCCAGGTGCAGTGCCCGTCGCGAACATTGAGCGCCTTGCGAGCGGGTCCCGAGATCACTCGCTTCGCGCGTCCGACGTCGATCACCATCGAGTCCGAGCCGAGCAGGATGCGCGTGATCGATGCATCGCAGGCCAGCCTCTCCACCGTCTTGGAAGAGATCGGAAGCGAGAGTTCCATGTCAGCCGCCGGTGCGCCGGGCAGACCACGCAAGGTCTCCAGCGAGGTCGTGACCATCAGATGCGTTCGCTGGCTTGCCTGCTGTGGAATGAGGCCGCTGTCCAGGGCGTGCATGGAGAGCTCGATCAGGGCATCCCCCATCCGGTGATCCCTCTCCCGATCGTCGTGGGCGCCGGACTTCCGCGCCAGCGGCTCCAGGGCGGTGCGCAGCACAGCACCTCCTTCGGGATCGAACACGCCGCTCAGAAGCAGCGATCCATCCACAGTCGTGCTCAATTTGAGCCGCCGGTTGAGCACCTGCTCCGCCTGCTCCTCCGCGTAACGCTTCGCGTCGGCGGCGTGCCGGTAGTGGGTGCAGATGAAATAGAACTTGCCGGGAGAGCTCTCCCGAGCCTTCTCGATCAGCGCCGTCTCGTCAAACCGATCGCCAAGCGCGTCCGCCGTCCTTGCTATCGACGTCACATGCGCGAAGCCGATCTCGCCCTCCGTCAAAGCGTGGACGCTCTCGGGGATCCGATCAACCGCCTCACCCACAACGACGCTGTTGGCGGCGGCCCCGCTGGTCATGTGGCAGTTGAAGCGGATCCAGTCGATTGGGCTGACAAAGCCGTCGTCGTCGTATCTGTCCCTGGTCGCAAACTCGGCCGCAAGACGGGCGATGTGCATGTCCTGCACGTCCCGCACGTGGCACGCGACGATCAGCTCGTCGGCCAGTCCATCGTCAGAAAGCTGCTCGATTGCGAGCGTGCTCGGTGCGGTGTCCATGGGTCGACCTTACGAACATATGTTTGACAATCAACCCAGGCTGTTAAGACCGGCACCAACCAGTCTGGGACCTGTTGATTTCGCGCCTAAAGGAAGTCGGCTCGGAGAAGGAGAGGGGTAGATGTCGATGATTGCTGCACGTCGCGGTTTCGGGTTCCTGGTCGCGATCGCAGTTCCTCATCGCGAACGGCCCCTGACGAAAACCTAACCCCGGGCCGCCTGGATCGCCTCCCACACCCGCATGGGGTGCGCCGGCATGTCGATGTGCCGCACGCCCAGGTGTGACACCGCGTCGATCACGGCGTTCTGCACGGCCGGCGTCGACCCGATCGTCCCCGACTCGCCCACCCCCTTCATGCCGAGCGGGTTCAACGGCGTCGGCGTCTCCATCGACACCGTTTCTATGAACGGGATCTCGCCGATCGAGGGGATCGCATAGTCGGTGAGGCTCGTGGTCAGCGGGTTCCCATCCGCGTCGTAGACGAACTCCTCATACAGCGCCTGCGCCACGCCTTGCGCAACACCCCCATGGATCTGCCCCTCGACAAGCATCTGGTTCAGCACCGTCCCGCAGTCGTCCACGGCGATGTGCCTGACCAGGCCCGCCTGTCCCGTCTCGACGTCGATCTCGACCACCGCTATATGGCATCCAAATGGGAACGTCTGGCCGTCCTGCTCGAACTCGTGCTCGACCGCGAGCGTGGCCGTCGAAGCGAGGTCCGCCCAGCTCAACGCAGAATCGGGCACACCCTTCACGCCAAATCGACCACCCTCGAAACGCACGATGTCCTCTTCGCCCGCCTCCAGCCGCCTGGCGGCCTCCGCGCGCGCGGCATCGACGAGCTCTATGCAGGCGCCGCGCAGCGCGCTTCCGCCGAGCTGCAGCGAGCGCGATCCATACGTGCCGTCCCCGCTGCGCACCCTGCCGGTGTCCGACTGCACGACCGTCACCCTTTCGATCGGCACTTCGAGCAGCGACGAGACGAGCTGCGCGTATGCGGTCTCGTGTCCCTGCCCGCTGGCGGTGGTCCCCGCTGTGACCACGACCGATCCATCCGCCTCCACGCGTGCCGCTCCGAGCTCCGACGTCAGCTGGACCGCCGTCATCTCGACGTAACAGCTCACCCCGATGCCCAGCTGCACTCGGTCGCCGCGCTCGCGGCGCGCTCTCTGCTCGCGCCGCAGCTCTTCGTATCCAGCCGCCTCGACCGCCAGGTCCAACGCCCGCTCGTAGTCGCCCGAGTCGTAGAGGGCCCCGGCGGCGGTCGTGTACGGGAACGGCCCTCTGATGAAGTTGCGCCGGCGAAGCTCCACCGGATCCATACCCAGCTCTAGCGCGAGCAGGTCCATCGCACGCTCGACCATCGAGATCGCCTCAGGTCTTCCGGCGCCGCGGTACGCAGACACAACCGTGGTGTTGGTCAAGACGCTGCTGGTCCGGAACCGGATCTTGGGGATTTCGTAGGCCCCGGACGACATCAGCATCGTAAAACCCGGAAGGGCGGACCCCAGGCCGGCGTCGGCGCCGCAGTCGGCGATGATCTCGGCTTCGAGGCCCACCAGCTTGCCGTCGCGGGTTGCTCCCAGCGCCACGTCCTGCACCTGGGCGCGGCCGTGACTCATCGCGACCATGTTCTCGGACCGATATTCGAACCAGCGCACCGGCCGGTCGAGCTTCAACACCGCCGCCCCGAGCACGGTCTGCTCGGGGTACGTCATGAGCTTGGCGCCGAACGCGCCTCCCACATCGGGGGCTATGACCCGCACCTTCTCCTCCGGCAGACCGAGGGAATCCGCCACCTGCGAGCGGACCCGAAATGGCACCTGCGTCGAGACCCACATGCGCAGGCCGCCCTCGCCGTCGGGCTCGACCACGGCGGCGTTGGCCTCGATGGGGACTGCGGCGAGACGCTGGTTCACAAAACGGCTGCGGACGGAAACGTCAGCTCCGTCAAGCGCGCCGGGCTCGCCGATCTCGAAATCCAGGATGAGGTTGTCGTCGCGGTCGGCGTACACGAGGGCCGCGCCCGGGGCGAGGGCGGCCGTGCTGTCGATGATCGCCGGCAGCTGCTCGTAATCGACCGCAACGGCCGCCGCTGCGTCGACCGCGTCCTCCCGCGTCTCGCCGATCACGATCGCGATCGCATCGCCGACGTAGCGCACCATGTCGGAAGCCAGGCGCGGGCGGGGGGTGAAAGTCTCGAACGCGAGGTCCGCTGCGCCGAAGATTGCGACCACTCCGGGCATCGCCCTCGCCTCCGCGGTGTCGATGCCTTTGATCCGGGCGTGGGCGAGCGTCGAGCGCACGAAGACCGCGTGAAGGCAACCTGCGGGCTGAACGTCGTCTGTGAACTGACCGGCGCCGGTGATCAGCCGCCGGTCCTCCCGCCTCTTCACTACGCCGCCAAGCGCCGCGTTCACCGCCACTAAAGAGCCTTCAGGTTCTCCACGATCGCCTCCTGCGTCGTGCGGGCGATCACGACCACGGCCTCCTCGTCGGAGTGCTCGTTGGACTCGACGTGGTGGACGAACGGCGGGATGTAGATGTAGTCGCCGGGCTTGGTCCGCACCCGGAGCTCGCTCCCGCCGTCCGAATAGATGAACTCTGGGTGGCCCGCCACCACGTAGATCCCAGTCTCGCTCTCGCCGTGGTGATGCGGTCCGGACGCGACACCCGGCGCGACGTGCGTCTCCCCCATCCAGATCGCCCGGCTCCCGACGGAGTCGCCTGACAAGGCCGCCAAACGCGTCATCCCGGCGGTCTGAGCGGTCCCGGCGCTGCACTCTTCGGAGGAGATGTGAAAAAGCTTGGCCACGGTGGCATTGAGGATACTTGCGAGAGATGTCTGAACGATCGGTGAGTTGGGGCGTCCTGCCGCGCTACTTCGGCTATAGGGGCGCCGTCGTCGAGACCACGTCCGAGACTGAAGACGCGATCCTTGCCGCCATGGGCGCCGGCAGCGACCATCCGCCGCGCGCCCGGCGCCGGGAGATTCCGCCCGTCAAGAGCGCACCTCCGCCGAGCCGGGCGTGGGGCTGGGCGGCGCAGATCTACGCGGTGCGCTCGCGTGAGAGCTGGGGCATCGGCGACCTCGCCGACCTCCGCCGCCTCGGACGGATGGCAAGGAGCCAGGGCGCATCGGTGCTGCTCATCAACCCGCTCGGCGCCCAGCCTCCCACCCCCCACCAGGAACCCTGTCCTTACTACGCGTCCTCGCGCCGCTTTCTGAACACCCTGTATCTGAGGGTCGAAGAGGTGCCCGGCGCCGAGCTGTGCGCGGCGGTGCTCGAAGGGCTTCGGGCGGAAGCGCTGGCCCTGAACGCGGCGAGGCTCATCGACCACGATGCGGTCTTCCGCCTCAAATCCCTTGCGCTCGAGGCCATCTTCAAGGCGGCACCCGATCCGCCAGGCCTGCAGGCATGGGTCCGCGGCCAGGGCAAGGGACTGCTTGACTACGCCACGTTCACCGCCATCGCCGAGATCCTCGGCGCGGCGTGGCGCAGCTGGCCGGCCGAGCTCCGGCACCCGCGAAATGAAGGCGTGGCGACCAGGAGAGAACAGCTGGCGAACCGGGTGGCCTTTCACCGGTGGGTGCAGTTTCATCTGGATCGGCAGCTGGCCACGGCTTCGAAGGAGATCGGCCTCATCACCGACGTCCCGGTCGGGTTCGCCGCCGACGGCTGCGACGCCTGGCGCTGGCAGGACCTACTCGCGGCTGACATGCGAGTGGGCGCGCCGCCCGACTATTTCTTTCCAGACGGCCAGGACTGGGGCATGCCGCCTTTCGACCCGTGGAAGCTGCGAAAGGTGCATTTCGAGCCTTTCGTCGAGACGGTCCGCAGCACGGCGAAGCACGCCGCGGGCCTGCGCCTCGACCACGTGATGGGTCTGTTCCGCCTCTTCTGGATAACGCCAGGCGCTCACGCGTCCGGCGGCGCCTACGTGCGGTATCCGTCCCGCGAGCTGCTCGCCATCCTCGCCGAGGAGAGCCACAGGTCGCACACCTTCGTCATCGGCGAGGACCTCGGGCTCGTGGAGCCGGCGATGCGCAGCCGCCTGCGCGAGCGCGGCGTGCTGTCCTATCGCCTGCTGTGGTTCGAGGACGCGGCCCCGGAAAAGTGGCCTCGGGAGTCGGCCGGCGCGATCGGCACGCACGACCTGCCGACGGTGGCCGGGATCTGGAATCTCAGCGAGCCCGACGAACGGCAGCACCACCTGCGCCGGCGCCTGACGGAGTCGACGGGCCTGCCCGACGGGACGCCCCCGGTCGACGTTGCCGTGGCTGCATATGAGAGGCTCGCGCACGCTCGATCGCGCATCGTCCTCGCTTCCTTCGAAGACGCGCTCGGAATCGACGAGCGGACCAACGTGCCGGGCACGACCACTGAGCGACCCAACTGGCGCCTCGCGCTGACAAAGCCGTTGGAGGACATCGAACACGACGCCGGCGTGCTTCGGATCGCCGAATCCATGCGAGCTGCCCGCCGCTAGTACGATCACACCATGATCGGTAGAGCGAAGCTGGCCGGCACCGAGCTCGATTTCTATCCGCTGAGCGCCTTGCCGAAGTCCGGCATCCCCGACCCCTCCGGCCTGCCGATGACCGTCAAAGTTCTTCTCGAAGGCCTCGTGCGGCTGGCCGTGACCGGCACCACCGCGGAGGAAAACGTCAAGGCGCTCGCGGCCTGGCCGGCGGCCCCGCCGAAAGACGCCGAGCTCCCATTTCTTCCCGCGCGCGTCCTTATGCAGGACTTCACCGGCGTGCCCGCGGTCGTCGACCTCGCGGCGATGCGCTCGGCCATGAAGCGGGCGGGCAAGGACGCCGGCAAGGTCGACCCACTCGTGCCGGTCGACCTGATCATCGATCACTCCGTGCAGGTCGACTCGTTCGGCTTCCGCGACTCATACACGCGGAACATTCAGCGCGAGATCGAGCGCAACCACGAGCGGTACGCGCTGCTGCGGTGGGCCCAGCAGGCGTTCCACAACTTCTCCCTCGTGCCGCCCGGCATGGGCATCTGCCACCAGGTCAACCTCGAGTACGTCGCGAAGGTCGTCCAGGTCCGAGACCTCGGCGGTCGCAAGCTCGCCATCCCGGACACCCTCATGGGCACCGACTCGCACACCACGATGGTCAACGGGCTCGGCGTACTGGGATGGGGCGTAGGCGGGATCGAGGCGGAGGCGGCGATGCTCGGGCAGCCGGCGTATCTCGCCACCCCGGTTGTCGTCGGCGTCCGCTTCATCGGCGCGCTGCCCGCCGGGTCGACCGCAACCGACCTCGTGCTGACGCTCACCGAGATGCTGCGCAAGCACGGCGTGGTCGAGAAGTTCGTCGAATTCTGCGGGGACGGCCTGTCGAGCCTCTCTGTCCCGGATCGCGCCACCCTCAGCAACATGTGCCCGGAGTACGGGGCGACCTCAGCCCTCTTTCCGGTCGACGCTCAGACGCTGCGCTACCTGGACGTCACCGGCCGGAGCCGCGAGCAGATCGACCTGGTCGAGCGATACACCAAGGAGCAGGGCCTCTTCCGCACGGACGGCGATAAGACCCCGAAGTTCAGCGAGATGCTGGAGTTGGACCTCGGCAAGGTCGAGCCGAGCCTGGCCGGGCCCAAACGCCCGCAGGACCGTGCTCCGCTGCCGAAGGTCTGGGAGAGCTTCACCGCCGCGTTCGGCAACGGGCCGAGGCCCAGCGCCGATTCGCTCGGGCGCCTCGCCGATGAAGGCGGTCCGGTCAACGGACGCGCTGCAACGGCGGTGGCCGCCAGGCCGGCCGCCAAGCTCGAGAACGGATGCGTCGTCATCGCGGCCATCACGAGCTGCACCAACACGTCCAACCCTTCGGTCATGGTCGCCGCCGGGCTGCTGGCCAAGAAAGCCGTCGAGCTCGGTCTCGAGGTGAACTCTTACGTCAAGACAAGCCTCGCGCCCGGATCCCGCGTCGTCACCGACTACCTCGAGACGGCCGGCCTCATGGCGCCGCTGGAGAAGCTCGGATTCTTCCTCGTCGGCTACGGATGTACGACCTGTATCGGCAACTCGGGCCCGCTGTCGAGCCCGGAGGTCGAGGCCGCCGTGACCACGGAGGACCTCAGCGTGGTCGCCGTGCTGTCCGGCAACCGCAACTTCGAGTCGCGCATCCATCCGCTGGTGAAGGCGAGCTACCTGGGGTCGCCGCCGCTGGTGGTCGCGTACGCGCTCGCCGGCACGGTGAACATCGACCTGACGACGGATCCCATCGGCCACACGAAAGATGGCAAGCCGGTGATGCTCTCCGAGCTGTGGCCCGCGCAGGCCGAGGTCAACGAGGTGGTCCAGCGCTGCGTCCAGCAGGACATGTTCAAGCGCGAGTACTCGAAGATCTTCGAGGGCGACGAGCACTGGAAGACGATGTCGGCGCCTACGGGGCCGATCTTCCAGTGGGACGAGAAATCCACTTACGTCCATGAGCCTCCGTACTTCGAAGACTTCGGACCCGAACCCAAAGCGCTGACCGACGTCGAAGGGGCGCGCGTGCTCGCGGTGCTCGGCGACTCAGTGACGACCGACCACATCTCTCCCGCGGGCGCGATCCCGCAGGACAGTCCGGCCGGCCGCTACCTCATCGAGCACGGCGTCGAGCGAAGTGAGTTCAACAGCTTCGGCGCCCGGCGCGGCAACCACGAGGTGATGGTGCGCGGCACCTTCGGCAACATCCGCCTGCGCAACTCACTCGTCGAGCGCGAGGGCTACTGGACGCGCCACATGCCCGACGGCGCCGAGATGACGATCTTCGAAGCCTCAGAGCGCTACCGGTCCGAGGGCGTGCCGCTGATCGTTGTCGCCGGCAAGGAGTATGGGTCGGGCTCATCGCGCGACTGGGCGGCGAAGGGCCCGCTGCTGCTAGGAGTCCGCGCGGTCATCGCGGAGAGCTTCGAGCGCATCCACCGCTCCAACCTGGTGGGCATGGGCATCTTGCCGCTCGAGTTCGCGCACGGCGAGAACCTGCTCTCGCTCGGGCTAACGGGCCGCGAGCGGTTCACTATCAAAGGGATCGACGCGATCAAGCCGGGCCAGCAGGTCGAGGTCGAAGCCGTCGCCGACGATGGCAAGGAGACCACCTTCAAAACCCACGCCCGCGCCGACAACCAGACCGAGGTGGGCTACCTGCACCACGGCGGCGTTCTGCCGCAAGTCTTGAGAGAACTGATCGCAAAGGACTGACGGTTCGGGACCGTGAGGCCCCGGGTTCAAATCCATTGAGATCCGGGATGAGAATCTCTGCGCTCAGGTAGTACTAATTCTCATTCGCTTTCTCAAAT
>Ga0208356_1000281_pt1 | contig 14871 bp, 10 predicted proteins | sample NGESurshal072012_4_FD_184467 | JGI IMG/M metagenome (GOLD analysis project Ga0208356, IMG submission 184467) | Arctic peat soil microbial communities from Barrow, Alaska - NGEE Surface sample 53-1 shallow-072012 (SPAdes) | ecosystem: Environmental > Terrestrial > Soil > Wetlands > Peat ... | reverse complement strand
TAGCGGCGGGCGGGTGCTGGCCGGCATGAACGTCAACGTCTGGGACGTCAACGACGCGATCCAGGGCCTGGTACGCGACGGCCGGCCGGTAGACAAGGACGCGCTCCAGGACCCGGAACGCCGGCTGGAGTCGCTCACCGAGCGCTAATTCCCAAAGGACCGGCCAGGTCATGCCATCCGGTTCGGGCAGTGTTTCAGCGGCGGCGCGCTGAAGTTCTGCCGCTCGCGGCCTGGCTGTCCCGGGTGAGTTCATCCAGGACCGCCGCAAGCTTGTGTAGCTCGCCGAGATGGGACCTGGTCAGCTCAGTCACCAGCCGATCACCCTTGGCTGTCAGCATCACCCGGACGACGCGCGCGTCTTCGGCATCGGGGAGCCGGCGTACCAGCCCAGCCGCCTCTGCCCGGTCCAAGAGCTCCACTGTGCTGTGATGACGCAGCAGCAGGTAATCGGCCAGGTCACCTACGGCCGGAGGGAGGTCGCCGGGATGCCCTTTAATCGCCACCAGGAGCTGGTGCTGGGCATGGGTGAGCCCGGCCGCGCGCGCCTGATCCTCGCTCCAGTGCTGGAAACGACGCAGGCTCACGCGGAAAGCCAGCAAATGCTCGAAGTCATGAGGGGTTAGCTGAGGCAGGTTTGCCCTCCTGGGCTCAGGCACTACGTTCGCTCCTACTCAAGCCGACCGAACCCGTCGGCCGAACCGCGCAGTTGTTCAGCCTACTCGGGTGGCCCAGCCCGTACCGGACGCGATATGCCTGGGTGGCGCACCTGGTTCCCCGCCTGAACAGGCGGGGAACCAGGCTCAGTGCGACCAGGCCTATCGTAACACGATATTCTCCTCTAGGTGCGGGTAACGCGCGGGAGCACGCACGGCTCAGCTCAGCTCAGCTCAGATGGCTGGTCACCGGTCAGGCATTGCGGGTGATCCGGCGTAGCCCTGGTCGCTGCGCCGTCGACACGGCTATGCCTGCAGTTAACCCGCGCACGCGCTCCCCCGGCGGGCGTCGCGGAGTCGGTCGTGGTTCGCGGTCAGGCGAAGATCCGGCGGGTCACCACACCGCGGCCGATGTCATGGCCGCGCCACAGCGTGAAGTCCTCGCCTGCGCCAAGGTAGTCACCCGCGTCATCGCCGACCACTGTGATGACCAGCACGATATGAGAACCTCCGGGAACCGTGTCCGCACTGGTAGCGAGGAGGGCGCTGAAGAACCTGCTGGCGCCCGTCTCATGATGGCGGCCCCGGATCACCATGCGGCTGGCCGAGCCAGGCGAGAGGGCTTCAAGACCGGCAACGTCCTGCGGAGGGAGACTCACCAAAGCCTGGTATTTGTATCGCTTCATCGCGCTGGCCACTCTCCTGACTTGCTGACCTGCCGAGAAGCTCCGCGGCACGGTACCTAGCAGGCGGGGAACCCCGGCCGGAGCCTTACCTGCTGCCCTCGCTGCCCAGCCCGCGCCCCGGAAGCAGATCCGGACTCACGGCAGGCTACGGGCAGACTTATATCGTGATACGATCTAAATTACCAGCCAGCAGCCTGCCAATCATGAATTGACAGCCCGATCGCGAGGTGGCTGATCAGCTTGTCCTGCCGCCAACTGTGGATGCTGCGCCAGATTGGCAACGGAATAACCCGGGCCGATCCACAGCTCGCCGAGATGATCAGTATTTTCACCTGGCTCACCAGCGGGGAACAGATGCCTGCCCATGAGCGGCTGCGGACGCCACTGGACCAGGCCTGGAACGGGTTGCTGTGGGCAGGTTGCCGGATCGGCACGCTCGCCACCCGGACTCTGTACACGCTAGGCACCGGGCTTCGAAGCGCCGCGGCTGCATGTGCCGCCGCGGACTGCTGGCTGGCCGGGCACCTGCCCGACGCGGCACCCGGCATGACAGCCGCTGGCGTCTGGTCTGGCGTCCAGCCGGAAAGGCCAGACCGGCCTCATCCGTGAAACGGGGCACGGCTGCGCGCACTATGGAGGCTGGCCCTCTGCGAGGCGCGTGATGACTGAACTTTGCTGTCACGCCTGATAATTGCGGCGGTGCCGGGAACGCAGGACACGGCGGCGCGCACCCGACCGGCAGCGGCGGGTCACCGGCCGCCTCATACCCAAGATCGGCCGCGCACCTCACGGCTCATCGCGGTGACGGACCATGTCAGCGCGCTTACCCAGCCCGCCAGGTCACCCATGCGCTCGCTGTTCCGCTCCGCCAGGCAGCGGACGGCGCAGAACGGTCGTGCCCGGGCCGGGGGATACAGCGTCCCGACTGGTCGCAGTTCCGGGTATCGCTCACCGGGGCATGCCATACGTGAGACGAGCCCGGAAGAAGTGCCGGCAGGGATTTGCCTGCACCAGGTGTGTGCTGGGAGGCGCGGGACGCCCTGCGCCGGCCGGCAGAGGGCGTCCCGCTTCTTCGTCATGTTCTGCCTGTCACGTGTCAGGCTGCCTGGTCACCGCGGTCCACGCCGCCCGGGAGGAGGGAACCGGATCCCGCCGTGGCATGGCCGCCGCGCGCCGGGGCAGGGACGTGCGGGCTGGGATGCGGCGCGCGGGCGGACCGCCAGAAACATTCCCAGAAAATGATCTGCTCGTCGTTCAGGTGCCGCAGGGCATGAAGCGGGCGGCCCAGGGCGCGCCGCACCGGCGAGCCGGTCTCGACCCTGCCCAGGTGCTGGCTGGTCGTCATCACGATCACCTCGATATGCGAGTGGCCTGTAGCTCAGGCCATGTCTCCTTGATAGCCAGACGGCGAGGAACGGCTGTGTGCCGGTGATGGAGGCTGGGTGTAGCTGACACACCGCCGGGGTCGTGGGGCTGGTCAGCGAGTACGACCTGCTCGCCCGGACCGGGCTCACCGCCCGGGACGTGATGACCAGCGCAGTGGTCAGCGTCACCGAGGACACCGGCGTCGACGAGGTGCGGCATCTGCTGGTGGGCCGGCGGATCCGGCGCGTCCCGGTGCTCGCCGGGAGCCGGCTTGTGGGCATCATCAGCCGCAGCGACCTGGTCTCGCTCATGGCAACCGAGTGGGCGTGCCAGGTGTGCGGTGAGCCGGTCCGCGGCGAGCACCAGCCAGATCAGTGCCCCCAAGTGCCTGGGCGGCGCCGAGCGGTTCGCTTTGCAGGAGCAGCCGCCAGGCACCTGACCTCAGACCCGTCCGTCATCCGGCAGGCGGATCGCCTGCACCGAGGGGAGTCATGTCATGGCCGGCAAGGCGCGTGCGGCGAAACCGGGAGCGGCCGGCCACGCCCCGTCGGGCGGCGAGCCGCCGGAAGTGCTGCGCGGCTACTACCGGCAGATGGCCCTGGTCCGGGCTTTCGAGCTGCGCGCCGCCCAGATGTACACGCAGGCCAGGATCGGCGGGTACTGCCACCTCAACCTCGGTGAGGAGGCCACGGTGGTCGGGCTGATGGCGGCGCTGGAATCCCGCGACTACCTGTTCACCACTTACCGCGAGCATGGTTACGCCCTGGCCCGCGGGCTGGACCCGGGCCGGGTGATGGCCGAGCTGTTCGGCAAGGCGACCGGCGTGTCCGGCGGCTGGGGCGGGTCGATGCACCTGTTCGACGCCGAGGCCAGGCTGCTCGGCGGGTACGGCATCGTCGGCGGGCAGATCCCGCCGGCCACCGGGGCGGCGCTGGCGCTGGCCTACCGCGGGGAGCCCGGCCCGGACGCGGAGGCGGTGATGTGCCTGCTAGGTGACGGCACGACGAACATCGGGGCGTTCCACGAGTCGCTGAACCTGGCCGCGCTGTGGCGGCTGCCGATCGTGTACGTGATCATCAACAACCGGCTGGGCATGGGCACGCCGGTCGAGCGGGCCGCCGCGGAACCGGACCTGTACAAGCGGGGCTGCTCTTACCGGATCCCCGGTGAGCGGGTGGACGGCGACGACGTGCTGGCCGTCCGCGACGCCGCCCGCGAGGCGTTGCGGCGCGCCCGCGCCGAGCGGCAGCCCGGCCTGCTGGAGGCGGTCAGCTACCGGCTGCGCGGGCACTCGGTAGTCGACCCGGCCGCCTACCGGTCCGGGGCGGAGACCGGGCGGCTTCGCGCCCTCGACCCGGTGCCAGCCTTCCGCGCCCGGCTGCTGGAGGCCGGCGTCCTCGACGAGGAGGCGGCGCTGCGGATCGAGGAGGAAGCCGACCAGCAGGTCACGGCCGCCGTCACGTATGCCGACGACAGCCCTGATCCCACGCCCGATCAGCTGTTCGCCCACGCCTACGCCAGCCCGGTGCCCAACACCCCGCGCCAGCTGCCAGGCGATCCGGTCGTCTCGGGGCAATAGGAAAGCAGGAGGCGGGCTCATGGCCGTGATCAGCTACCGGCAGGCGCTGCACGACACCCTGCGGGCGGAGCTGGCCCGTGACGAGGTGGTGTTCCTCATCGGCGAGGAGATCGGCGTCTTCGAGGGCTCCTACAAGATCACCGCAGGGCTGCTCGCCGAGTTCGGCCCGGAGCGGGTCCGGGACACCCCGATCAGCGAGGAGGGGTTTGTCGGCGCGGCGATCGGCGCGGCGATGCTGGGCCTGCGCCCGGTCGTGGAGATCATGACGCTCAATTTCAGCCTGCTGGCCATCAACCAGATCGTTAACCATGCGGCGAAGATGCACGCGATGTTCGGCGGCCAGGTTTCGGTGCCCATGGTGATCCGCACCCCGGGCGGCGGCGGCCAGCAGCTGGCCGCGACCCACTCGCAGAACATCGAGGTCTGGTACGCGCACGTGCCCGGCCTGAAGGTGGTGGCACCGTCCACCCCGGCGGATGCCAAGGCGCTGCTGGCCGCTGCGATCCGCGACGACGACCCGGTCATCGTCCTGGAGAACCTCGCCCTGTACAACACCAAGGGGGAGGTGCCCGACGGTGAGCAGGTCGCCGAGATCGGCCGGGCGGCGGTCATCAAGCCTGGCCGCGACCTCACCGTCGTCGCTTACTCGCGGGCCAGCGTCATCGCCCTGGACGTCGCACGCCAGCTGGAAGCCGACGGCGTGTCCGTCGAGGTCATCGACCTCCGCAGCCTGCGGCCGCTGGACCGGGACACCACCTGCGCGTCGGTGCGCAAGACCAGCCGCGCCGTAGTCCTCGAAGACGACTGGCTCAGCTACGGCGTCGGCGCCGAGATCGCTGCCACCATCCAGGAAGGAGCCTTCGACTTCCTCGACGCCCCGGTCCGGCGCGTCGCCGCCGCCGAGGTCCCGCTGCCCTACGCCAAGCCCCTCGAGCGCGCCGCGCTTCCCGACGCCGGTGCCCTGGCCAAGGTCATCCGCGAGGTCCTCGACGCCACCCGGTTCGCCCGGTAGGAGGCAGTCATGGCCGACGTACTCATGCCCCGCCTGTCGGACACCATGGCGGAGGGCGTGCTGAGCCATTGGCGGAAGAAACAGGGCGATCCCGTCCGCAAGGGCGACGTGCTCGCCGAGATCGAGACCGACAAGGCCACGATGGAGCTGGAAGCCTACGACGAAGGCGTCCTCGAGCGGCTCCTCGTCCCCGAAGGCGCGACAGTCCCCATCGGCCAGCTGATCGCCGTCATCGGTGACGGCCATCATGCCGCCGCGGCACCGGCAGTGCCCCCGGCACCAGCTCCCCCGCCCGCCGTGCCCGGGCCCGGGAAGCCCGCCACCGCGCCCGCGCCCGGCACGCCGGCAGCGGCGGCCACGCAGATACGGACTTCTCCGCTCGCCCGGAAGATAGCCCACAGCCACGGCATCGACCTGGCCACCATCACCGGCACTGGGCCGGGCGGCCGGATCGTCCGGGCCGATGTCGAGGCAGCGGCTGCCTTCGCGGAAGGCGGCCCGGCGGCTGTGGCAGCGGCCTCCCCGCCGCCCGAGCCCGGCCAAGCCGCCGCGGCAGCTGCGGCCGACGGGCAAGCCGACGACGAGGAAGTCCCGCTCACCGCCGTCCGGCGCATCACGGCCCGCCGGCTCACCGAGAGCGCTGCCGCACCGCATTTCTACCTGACCGGGGTCATCGACGCGGGGCCGCTGCTCGCGTTCCGCGCAGAGGCCAACGACCGGCTGGCGGCCGCCGGGGCGAAGGTCAGCGTGACCGACCTGCTGGTCCGGGCGTGCGCGGTCACGCTGCGCGGGCATCCGCAGGTGAACTCCTCCTGGGACGGCGACAAGATCATTCTGCACCGGCGGATCCACGTGGGTGTCGCCGTCGCCCTCGACGACGGGCTCATCGTCCCGGTCATCCGTGACGCGGACCGCAAAAGCCTGCGCGAGATCGCCGCGGAGGCACGCGTGCTCGCCGAGCGGGCCCGCGCCGGGAAGCTGGCCCCGCAGGAGTTCACTGGCGGTACCTTCACGGTCAGTAACCTCGGCATGTTCGGCGTCGACCACTTCACCGCGGTCATCAACCCGCCCGAGGCGGCCATCCTCGCCGTCGGGGCGGCCACCGAGGAGCCGGTCATCCGTGATGGGCAGCTGGCCGGGCGCCCGACGATCAAGCTCACCCTGTCGATCGACCACCGGGTGCTCGACGGCGCGACCGCCGCAGCGTTCCTCCGCGATCTCAAAGACACCCTGCAAGAGCCGCTGCGCATCGTGATCTGACTAGCCCCGGGACGGCGGGACAAGGGCAGCCCGCGGGCGGGGAGCGAAGCTGCGGGTCCTCGGCGGGCAGGTTCCTGCTGCGCGATGATGGCGCTGCCGGTGATCTTGCTGCGCCCGGGCCACCCAGCGCCGGCAGGGTTAGCGGTTCCGCAAGTCCATACTGCGCGGCGTGGAGGAACGCGGCCCGGGTCCCCCGTCAGGCACCGCCGCCCCCAGGACAGCCAGCGCTGAGCTGCCCGGTTACCGCATCCCCACTTAAAGCAGTCGAAATTTGTTTTTATAAGAAGGATAGTTAAAATCAGCCCGGACAGGTTCCATGATGGAAGGGATGACCGGATGACTTACGTGATCGGCGAGCCCTGCGTGGATATCCTCGACCGGGCCTGCGTGGAGGAGTGCCCGGTTGACTGCATCTACGAGGGCGACAGGATGCTCTACATCCACCCGGACGAGTGCGTGGACTGCGGGGCCTGCGAGCCGGTTTGCCCGGTGGAGGCGATCTATTACGAGGACGACCTGCCGGCCACCCTTAAGGCCTACACCGGCGAGAATGCGCAGTTCTTCGCCGAGCTCCTACCCGGCCGCCATGAGCCGCTCGGCTCACCAGGCGGCGCCACGAAGCTCGGCGTGGTGGGGGCCGACACCCCATTGGTCGCCGGGCTCCCCCACCGGCGGTAAGGGTCACCCGGGGGAGGCGGCGGCCGCGTGGGCCGGGGCGGGTGGCTGACGGGGGCCAGGGCGAGTTGCAGTGCCGTCTCCGTCACGGCATGTCGGGCCAGGACGGCACTCGGGCAGCACATGCCATCGCGCTCGACAGCGGCTCGCTAGCTAGTGGCGCAATGCCTGCGGTTGTCCCGTCTATTCCGTTACTGACGGGCTCGGTTACATCGCGGGGCTGCTGAACGCGGCCAGCGTTACCGGGCGCACCCGACCCGCCGTCAGCTGCCAGGCCGTGCGCGGCGCGCCATGCGCGGGAAGGGAACCGGACCGGGCGGCCCGGCACGCGGGCCGGGAAGGCGGCACACGCGAATCCGCACCCGCTGATGCCGGGAGCTGACATCCACGCTCAGCTGTCCCGGGCCGTCAGGCGCGCCACCAGGGCGCGAAGTATCCCGGGGTTGGCCTCGGATCGCGCACCTCAGACCCCCCAGGTTGCCTGCGGCGCGCCTTCCCGGGCGCACCAGTCATAGCCCAGATACCCCTTGCCGGACTCGGCTGGATTCCTCCGCCACGATCACTTAGTTTCTACAAGTGGCATAGAGTAAACTACGGACATGAATGTGCAGACGCTCCTCGCACCGGATGCGGGTCCCCCTCTCGGGCCGAGCCGGGCCAGAGTGCTGGACCTGCTGCGCGCCGCGGGCTCGCCGCTTGGCGTAAAGGAGGTCGCCGACCGGGCGGGGCTGCACTCCAACACCGCCCGGTTCCACCTGGACGCCCTGGTGGGGGCAGGCCTGGCTGCCCGGGCACCGCTGGCGCGCTCCACGCCGGGAAGGCCCAGCATGGCATACCAGGCGATAGAGGGGGGCGGCGCGGCGGGACGGCGGCGCTACCGGCTGCTGGCCGAGATGCTGACCACCATGATCGCAGGCGTGATGCCCAAGCCGGACAAGGCCGCCACCGAGGCCGGCCGCGAGTGGGGCCGCTACCTTACCGAGCAGCCGCCCCCCTACCAGCGGCTGGAAGCGGGCGAGGCCATCGAGAGGCTGACCGCCACCCTGGAGGAGATCGGGTTCGCCCCGGAGGCCGTGGCCGAGGGAACGCGCTATCAGCTCCGGCTACGGCAGTGCCCGTTCCGTGAGGTGGCGCAGAACCACCAGGAGGTGGTGTGCTCGCTGCACTTTGGCCTCATGCAGGGAGCCCTGGCCCAGATGCGCGCACCGGTGACCGCGGACCGGCTCCAGCCGTTCGCCGAGCCGGGCCTGTGCATCGCGTACCTGACGGCCCGGACACCACCGGAAGGTACGCGCAAGGCGCCAGCCTGAGCGGCCACCCGGGCCTATCCCAGCGGGGGCACGGCGGGGCAGCAGCTCCGGAAGAGTGCATGGAAGGGAGGACCGCCGCGATGCGGACCGACTACAGGAAGCACTTCCCGGCCGGGGCGGAGGCCATGGCCGGCCTTGAGCGGGCCGTGCGGTCGAGCGCACTCGAACCTGCCCTGCTGGAACTGGTCCGCGTCCGGGTCTCGCAGATCAACGGCTGCGCGTACTGCCTGGCGATGCACAACCGCGACGCGCGGGCGCACGGCGAGCACCACACGCGCCTGGACACCGTGGCGGCCTGGCGGGAAGCGCCGTTCTTCACCCCGCGCGAGCGGGCCGCACTGGCCTGGTGCGAGACACTGACCGAGCTGAGCCGCACCGGGGCGCCCGACGCGGACTTCGCCGCCGTGGACGCGGTGTTCTCCGCGGAGGAGACCGCGGCCCTGACTCTTGCCATCGTCGCGATCAACGGCTGGAACCGGCTCGCCGTCGGGCTCGGCTCGGACGTCATGACCCTGGACGGCCTCGACCTTCCCGGGGACGCAGCCGCATCCCCCGCAGGGTGAGGGAGCGCCCGGTGCCGGGCGGCAGCTTCGGCTCCAGCGGCTTCCTGAACGTCGATGGTGCCGCATACCGGATCTTCCGGCTGGACGCCATCGACGGCGCCGCCAGGCTCCCGTTCAGCCTGAAGATCCTGCTGGAAAACCTGCTGCGCAACGAGGACGGCCGGATGATCACCGCCGGCCAGATCCAGGCGCTGGCCGGATGGGACCCGGCCGCGGAGCCGTCCGAGGAGATCGGCTTCACCCCGGCCCGGGTGCTCATGCAGGACTTCACCGGGGTGCCGTGCATCGCAGACCTGGCCGCCATGCGGGAGGCTATGACGGCCCTCGGCGGCGCCCCGGCCAGGATCAGCCCGCTCCGCCCCGCCGAGCTGATCATCGACCACTCGGTCATCGCCGACCACTTCGGCCAGCCCGGGTCCCTGGAGCGCAACATCGAGCTGGAATACCAGCGCAACCGGGAGCGGTACCAGTTCCTGCGCTGGGGCCAGGGCACCTTCCGCGGCCTGCGGGTCGTGCCGCCCGGCACCGGGATCTGCCACCAGGTCAACATCGAGCACCTGGCCCGGGTGGTGTTCGCCGAGAACGGCACCGCATTCCCTGACACCCTGGTGGGTACCGACTCGCACACCCCGATGGTGAACGGCCTCGGGGTGCTCGGCTGGGGCGTGGGCGGCATCGAGGCGGAGGCGGCGATGCTCGGCCAGCCGGTGAGCATGCTCATCCCGCGCGTGGTCGGCGTCCGGCTGTCCGGCGAGCTCCCCGACGGCAGCACCGCCACCGACCTGGTGCTCACCATCACCGAGGCGCTCCGCGCGACCGGCGTCGTCGGCACATTCGTGGAGTTCTACGGGCCGGGCGTGGCCGCCGTCCCGGTGGCCAACCGGGCCACGATCGGGAACATGAGCCCCGAATACGGCTCCACTTGCGCGATCTTCCCGATCGACACGGCCACCCTGTCCTACCTGCGGCTCACCGGCCGCCCCGCCAGCCAGATCGCGCTGGTCGAGGCCTACGCCAAGGAACAGGGACTGTGGCACGAGCCAGGCCACGAGCCTGCCTACTCCCAGACGCTCGAGCTCGACCTCTCGCGGATTGTCCCATCGATCGCCGGCCCGAAACGGCCGCAGGACCGCATTCCGCTGGCGCAGGCACCGCAGGCGTTCCGGGCCGCGCTGCAGGGCCACGCCCGCGGCGGTACCCTCCCGGTCGGGCTGGACGCAAGCGGCGCCGAGTCCTTCCCGGCCTCCGACCCGGTCGCGGTAACGGGCGATCGCGACGGCGACCGGCCAGCCACCTTCACCCCGGCTGCCGGCGTCCCGCAGCGCCCGCGCAATCCGGTCCGCATCATGCTGGAGGACGGCCAGGCCGTCGAGCTAGACCACGGCGCCGTGGTGATCGCCGCCATCACCTCCTGCACCAACACCTCCAACCCCGACGTCATGATCGGCGCCGCGCTGCTGGCCAAGAAGGCACACCAGCGGGGACTGGCACCCCGCCCGTGGGTGAAAACCTCGCTCGCCCCCGGCTCCCGGGTGGTCACGGACTACTACGACCGGGCCGGCCTGACCTGGTACCTGGACAAGCTCGGCTTCAACGTCGTCGGCTACGGCTGCACCACCTGCATCGGCAACTCCGGGCCGCTCATCCCCGCAGTGTCGGCCGCCGTCACCGGCGGCGACCTGGCAGTCTGCGCGGTGCTGTCGGGCAACCGCAACTTCGAGGGCCGCATCCACCCCCAGACGAAGATGAACTACCTGGCCTCGCCGCCGCTGGTGGTCGCCTACGCCCTGGCCGGGTCGATGGACACCGACCTGACCCGCGACCCGCTGGGCACCGGCAGCGACGGGCAGCCGGTGTACCTACGCGACATCTGGCCGTCCCCAGCCGAGATCGCCGGGGTCATCGCTTCCTGCCTGCAGCCGGATATGTTCACCCGCGAGTACGCCGCCGTGTTCGCCGGTGACGAACGGTGGCAGTCGCTGGCGACGCCAGCCGGTGACACCTTCACCTGGGAGCCCGGCTCCACCTACGTGCGCAGGCCACCCTACTTCGAGGAGATGGACCGTGAGCCCGGGCCGCTGCGCGACATCGATCGCGCCAGAGTGCTCGCCCTGCTCGGCGACTCGGTCACTACCGACCACATCTCCCCCGCCGGCACGATCAGGGCAGACTCCCCCGCAGGCCGCTACCTGACCGGGCACGGGGTGCAGCCGGGGGACTTCAACTCCTACGGATCCCGCCGCGGCAACCACGAGGTGATGATCCGCGGCACCTTCGCCAATATCCGGCTGCGTAACCAGCTGGCCCCCGGCACGGAGGGCGGTTACACCCGCCACCTGCCCAGCGGCGACCAGATGACCATCTTCGACGCCGCCACCCGGTACGCCGCAGAGCACGTGCCGCTGCTGGTCATCGCCGGCCAGGAATACGGCTCCGGGTCATCGCGGGACTGGGCGGCCAAGGGCACCGCGCTGCTCGGCGTGCGGGCCGTCATCGCCACGTCCTTCGAGCGCATCCACCGCTCCAACCTGATCGGCATGGGCGTCCTCCCGCTCCAGTTCCCGCCAGGTGCAGACGCCGCCTCCCTGGGCCTGTCCGGGGAGGAGACCTTCACGATTCACGGCCTGGCCGGCCAGGCCAGCCTGCCGCGCTCGCTGACCGTCACGGCCGAAGGGCCCGCCGCCGCCCGCCAGTTCAGCGTCACCGTCCGCATCGACACCCCGGGCGAGGCGGACTACTACCGGCACGGCGGCATCCTGCCATACGTGCTGCGCAGCCTCGCCACACGCTGAACCCAGGTCATAACCCGGCACGGTTGCCCTCGCGATGGCGGAGGCGGAGACCATTTACCGTGCTGCCGGCGAACGTGACGACCTGGCCAGCCTGGTCAGCGAGATGACCGCCGAGCACCAGGACCTCGCATCTGCCGCCGGGCGCATCCCCGGCGCACCATCTGCCGGGGCCGCTGGGCAGGCCGCGAAGATTGCCGTGCTGTTCACCGATCACGTGGCGAAAGAGAACGACGTCCTGCTCCCGGCGCTGCCTGCCGCCCGCGGGGCCAGCCTGGCGCAACTGCCCGGGAAGATGCACCGCCGCACTCAGGCCGTCCCGGGGCCCCGGCCGCGGGAACCACGCCGGCAGGTGACGCCGACGCGACTCCCGCGGCTGATCCTGCCCCGGCGGTCCTGTCACTGCTGCTGGAGGCAGCCACCGAACTGGCCCGCGCCGGGCAGGCAGACCGGGCATGCACGGGCTGGCCCGGCGGGTGGCCGCCGGGCCAGCCGGGGAGAGCAACGGGGCCGCGGCGTCGCGGGCCGGTCAGGCGCCGGGGACGGATCCCGGTCCCGGCGTCCGCCCGCTGCCCCCGGCGCAGCGCCATGAGCCGATCTCCGCCGCCTACCACGCACTTTCCCCGGGAGACGACTTCGTGCTCCCCAGCGACCACGACCCCCGGCCGCTGCGCTGCCAGTTCGACGCGCAGCATCCGGAGAGTCACCTGGGACTACCTGGAGACCGGCCCGAAGGCGTGGCGGGTGCGCATCGGCCGGGCCCCGGTCCCGGTGGGGTGACCAGGGCGCCGCAAGGGAAAGACAGCGCGGGCTGGGCGCGGAGAGGAGTCACTCCGGGGCTGGGCCGCCGATCGATGCGCGGGCGCGGCGCGCGGCGGTGACCAGGTTGCGCAGCGCGGGCTCTGCCTCGGCGTAGCTGCGGGTTTTCAGGCCGCAGTCCGGGTTGACCCAGAGCTGGCCGGGCCCGACCGTCTCCAGCGCACGCATCAGGGCGCCGGTCATCTCCCCGGCGGCCGGCACGCGGGGGGAGTGGATGTCGTAGATGCCGGGGCCGATCCCGCGCCCGAATCCGGCGGCCCGCAGGTCGGCCAGGAACTCCATCCGGGAGCGGGCAGCCTCGACGCTGGTGACGTCGGCGTCCAGGTCGCCGATGGCGGCGATGATCTCGCCGAACTCCGAGTAGCACATGTGCGTGTGAATCTGGGTGGAGTCAGCGGCCCCCGACGTGGCCAGGCGGAACGCGCCGACCGCCCAGCCCAGGTATGCCTCCTGGCTGGCCCGCCGCAGCGGCAGAAGTTCCCTGAGTGCAGGCTCGTCGACCTGGATGATCCGGATCCCGGCGGCTTCCAGGTCGCGGATCTCCTCCCGGATCGCCAGGGCGACCTGGCGGGCGGTGTCCGCGAGCGGCTGGTCGCCGCGCACGAAGGACCAGGCGAGCATGGTGACCGGGCCGGTGAGCATGCCCTTGACCGGTTTGCTGGTGCGGGACTGGGCGTAGGACGCCCAGCCCACGGTGACCGGCCCGGGCCGGTCCACGTCGCCGTGCAGGATCGGCGGCCGGACGTAGCGGGTGCCGTAGGACTGGACCCAGCCGTGGCTGGTGACTGCGAACCCGTCGAGGCGCTCAGCGAAGTACTGCACCATGTCGTTGCGCTCAGGCTCGCCGTGGACCAGCACGTCCAGGCCGATGTCCTCCTGCAGCGCGATGACCCGGTCGATCTCGGCGCGCATGGCGGCCTCGTAGGCACTGTCATCGATGCGCCCGGCCTGGTGGCCGGCGCGTGCCTGGCGGATCGCCTCGGTCTGCGGGAACGACCCGATCGTGGTCGTCGGCAGGACCGGCAGGCTGCCCGCCTGGGCGGCGCGGCGCTCGGCGTAACCGCGGCGCGGGGTGCCAGCGCCGAGCGCGTCCAGCCGGGCCCGGACCCGGGCATTCACCGGCACGGCCGGCTGTCCTGCGGAGGCGGGCCCAGCGGCGGCGGCGTCGCGGCCCTCGCTCAGCGCCCGGCCGAGGGCGACGACCTCATCGACCTTCTGCCGGGCAAAGGCGAGCCTGCCGCGCAGTTGCGGGGTGATCGAGGGCTCTGCCCCGACGTCCAGCGGGACGTGCAGCAGCGAGCAGGACGTGCTGACCATCAGCTCGCCGGCCAGGCCGAGCAACGACCCGCAGGCCGGCAATGCCCGGCGCAGGTCGGTGCGCCACACGTTCCGGCCATCCACCACCCCGGCCACCAGCGTCTTGCCGCCGATGCCGCCCCCGCGCCCGAGGGCCTGCCGGTTACCCGGGCCGGCCACGAAATCCAGCCCGATGGCCTCCACCGGGCTGGCGGTGAGCACCGGCAGCGCATCGCCGATCTCACCGAAGTACGTCGCGATAAGCAGCCGCGGCCGTTCCGCTAGCAGGCCGAGCCGCTGATAGGCATGCTGCAGGGCGGCCATCTCCTCGCCGGACCGGTCAGCGGCCAGGACGGGTTCATCCAGCTGCACCCACCGGGCACCGGCCCGGCTGAGGTCGCGGAGCAGTTCAGCGTAGGCGTCAAGCAGCAGATCCAGCAGATCCAGCGGGCAGAACCCCCGCTCGGCCGACTTGGCCAGCAGCAGGAACGACAGCGGGCCCAGCAGGACCGGCCGGGTCTCGATACCCAGCGACCGGGCCTCGGCATACTCTGCCAGGGGCTTGCTGCCCGCCAGGCGCAGCCGCGTGGCGGGGCCGACCTCGGGGACCAGGAAGTGGTAGTTCGTGTCAAACCACTTCGTCATCTCCAGCGGCGGCACCCCATCGGCTCCCCGGGCCATGGCGAAATAGGCGTCAAGCCCGGACAGCCCGGCGAACCGCTCCGGGACGGCACCGAACAGCACGGCCATATCCAGCACATGGTCATACAGCGAGAAGGTGTTCGACGGGATGGCAGTCAGCCCCGCGTCCCGCAGCGTGGCCCAGGTGCCGCGCCGCAGCCCGGACGCGACCTCCTCCAGGTC
>Ga0208356_1000280_pt1 | contig 14892 bp, 10 predicted proteins | sample NGESurshal072012_4_FD_184467 | JGI IMG/M metagenome (GOLD analysis project Ga0208356, IMG submission 184467) | Arctic peat soil microbial communities from Barrow, Alaska - NGEE Surface sample 53-1 shallow-072012 (SPAdes) | ecosystem: Environmental > Terrestrial > Soil > Wetlands > Peat ... | reverse complement strand
CGGTTTTGAAGACCCTTGTGGTCGAGTTGAATACAGAACCGGCCCAAATGGGCCTCTTACCCAACGGTCCATTAACCGTTTGGGAGTCCGTCGGATCGTCTTCCGCGAACGCTCCAATTTTACGCGGGTGACAGGCTGGTGGAACAAGAAGCGGGAGCGGCTGTTTTGTAATCAGGTGCTCTGCCGCTGAGATCGAAATCGGCCAAAAAGGGCCATATGACCAGCTGTTCAAAAACAACTGAACAGCACTCTTGCCGCTCGAAAAGGATAACTCCAGCGCGACCAGCCGGGATCGCGAACTACGTACTCTGATGTTCGAGTACGGTCGGCGCTTTCCGCGCCGGCATCCATCGCTCCCGCGCCACGTCCGCCACGTAAACGAGGCCGGCCAACACCGAGAGCGAGCCCCAGAGATAGCCCCAGGTCCCCAATGCGTGCGGAAGCGCAATTGCGGCTGCGCCGAGATATAGAAGCTCCGCTCCGACCATGACCGCGAGCGGGTTTCGGCTTGGGCGCCGGCTTGCCGCGACCAGCATCGCAATCCATAGAAACACCAACTGCCCGACACTCGACAACCAATCGGACCCCGCCACATTGCTCGCGCCCTGAACATGCTGAAATGCGTTCCAGGCATCGGCCACCAGCAGGGGACCGGCGAGTAGGGCCAGCACCAACAGCGGCCAGCGAACGCCGTCACGCCACGGCGGCACCAGGAGCTCGCGCAGCCACGGATATGCGAAAACGGGGACCAGGAAAAACAAAGCCAGCACCATCGCGACCCCCGCCCCCCCGAGCTTGTTGGGGATGGACGTGACGATGAGCACCACCATCGAAAGCACGTACCACTGCAGGAAGAGGGCCGCGCGGCGCGGTCGCCAGGCCACATAGAGAAAGACAAGTCCAGCGAGGGTGTCGGGGCCGACGGTGAGCGAGGTCTCCCAGCGGCCCACGGCGGGGTCCATCCCGCCGTTGGGCGCTGACGAGATCCACGGTCCTATCACCGCTGCCACGTTCGACCCGAAATAGAGGCCCCACAGTGCGGCCAGGATCCGGAACAGCCAGATTCGCCAGGAAGCCGGCTCCCGTTTGGGTGGAGCTACCTCGGACATGCGGGCAGGCTAGGGATTCCGCACGCCCCGCAACATCCGGGCAGGCTCAAAATCGCTTGGGGCTTCCGTTGCGGATTTCCGCAGCCCGTTTTCCGGCCCACCTCCACGACAGGAGCCCGCCGGAGGACGAAGATTGCACGGTGGCCCGTCGCTGGCTCCGGTTTGCCTACCTTGTGCCGGGGGCGGCAGGGTTGGCAGTGCTGCTGGTGGAGACCGCGGTCCGCGGCGACTTCGTGGCGAATGTCGGCGAACTCTTTCTCGCCGCCGTCTATTACGTCACCGGGGCCCTCACGTTCCTGTTGGTCCCGGGCAACCGCGCGGCAAGGCGTTTGCTGGCGGTCATGTCAACCTCAGTCCTCGGCTTTACGGTCGCCTATGGTGTGACCACTCAAGGCGCGAGCTGGGCAGGGGTCGTACTCCTGCAGACGTTCAGCTGGGCTATTCCCTGCTTCATGCTTGGCCTCTTCGCGGTCTTTCCCGACGGCATTTACCAGCGGAAGTACGAACGCGGCATCGTGGTCGGGGCGGTCGCGGTCGCAGTGACACTGCAGGTCATCCAGATGGGCGGATCTGAAGTCATCACCACTCAACAATTCATGGGGACGGCACTGGGCGCGCCAGATCCGTTTTTCGTGAAGCAGTTTCGGTCGCTTGGTCCTTCGGCGGCAAGCCTCCTGAACAACTTTCAATTCTCGATCGCGGTCGCCATGGCCCTGCTGATCTTGAGGTACCGGCGTTTTGGACCGCAGCTGCGACGCCAGATCCGAGGGGCTGTTGTTGGGGTCGCGGTCACGTTCGGGGCGGTGAACCTCTTGATCCTCGTGCCCAGCTTGCACACGCCGAGCCCCGTGATCGACGGCATCGTGTTTTTTGGTCTCAATGCACTCCTACCTGTACCGCTGGCAATTGGCATCCTGAACCCCCGATGGCTGGACGTCGATCTGGTGATTCGGCGTTCGCTCATCTACGGCGTCCTCTGGCTGTTGATCGCGGCGGCCTATGTAGGCATCGGCACAACAGTTGGCATTGCACTCGGACAGCGGGTGCCGCTGCAGCTGGCGATCCTGTTGACGATCGCCGCGACGCTCGTCTTTCAGCCAGCGCGGCACTGGTTGGAGCAGCTGGGCGACCGGCTAGTTTTTGGCCGGCGGCTCGGCGGCTATCAGCTCATCAGCCAACTCGGCGCGGAGCTCGAATCGTCGACGGCCCCCAAGGACGTGGCGGGGACGGTAGCCGCAGTCGTGCAGACTGGACTGGGTGCCCGCTGGGTCCGGGTCGACCTCAACCGGCCTCAACCCACTGCGGTTGCGTTGGCGGGCGCCGGAGCAAGCGAGAACGCGGTGGCTGCACTTTCGGCGCCACTCGTGCACGCAAACCAGGTCGTGGGCCGAATCGAGTGCGGGCCGAAACTGAAAGGCGACTACGTTCACGCCGACCAGGGATTGCTGAACACGCTGGGGCGGCAAGCGGCCCTTTCGATTCGCAACTCTCAGCTCACGGCTGAACTGTCCGACCGTCTCGAGGAGCTGGCGGCATCGAGGATGCGACTCGTGCAGGCGGACGACGTTGCTCGGCGCCGGCTCGAGCGCGACCTGCACGACGGCGTCCAGCAGCAGCTCGTCGGCCTGCTCGCGCGATTAGGCCTGGCACGGAACCAACTTCGACGTGATCCAGAGTTGGCCGGCTCGACATTGCGCGACGTCTCACTCGATGCTCAGAGGGCACTTGAGAACGTGCAGGAACTTGCGAGGGGCATACACCCGGCGGTCCTCACCGACCGTGGGTTGATAGAAGCAGTTCGAGAGCGAGCAACAAGGATGACTGTCCCGGTAGAAGTCCGTACTGACGGCCTACCACCTGGTGCCCGTTTCGCCTCGGACCTGGAAGGAGCCGCATATTTCTTCGTGTCGGAAGCACTGGCGAATGTCTTGAAGCACTCCAACGCGAACCGGGTTGAGGTCCGTTTCGTGGGTGGGGACGCTGGACTCGTGGTCGAGGTGGAGGACGACGGTCGGGGATTCGACGCCGGTCGCGCGAAGCGCTCTGGATTGCGCGGCCTGCAAGATCGTATCGAGACGCTTGGCGGCCGACTGGAAATCATGAGCGGTCTCGGGAGCGGAACAAAGCTGCGAATGATCTGCGAACGCAGGCTCGTACCAGTGCGTGAACGTCTTCGCATCGTGATAGCGGAGGACAACTACCTCGTCCGTGAGGGGACCCGGCGTTTGCTCGAAGACTCGGGCGAGGTCGACGTGCTGGCGTCAGTGAGCACCGCCGAAGAGCTGCTCGAAGTCGTTGACGGCCTGCGGCCGGATGTTGTGCTGACCGACATTCGCATGCCGCCCGCGCACCATCTTGAGGGAATCCAGGCCGCTCATTCCATCCGCCAGCGCCACCCGCGGATCGGAGTCGTTGTCCTCTCGCAGCACTCCGATGCGACCTACGCGCTACAGCTGTTCAAGAGTGGAACCGAGGGACTGGGCTACTTGCTCAAGAGCAGGGTCGGTGAGCTGGACGAGCTTCTCCACGCCCTCCGAGAAGTCGCGGCCGGCCGCTCGGTCATCGATCCCGGCGTCGTGGAGCGCCTGGTGGACTACCGGGCGCGGCAAACCGAGTCCCCCCTGCGCATGCTCAGCGAGCGCGAAGTCGACGTGCTGCGTGAAATGGCAGAAGGCAAATCGAACCCCACAATCGCAGAGGCTCTCCACCTGTCCGAATCCTCAGTCGAGAAGTACATCAACACGATCTTCTCGAAGCTCGGTCTGTCCGAAGAGCGGTCGGTGAGTCGCCGGGTGGCAGCCGTTCTCACGTACCTCCACGATGTGAACAGCCCAACCACGCCGTGAAGCCACGCTCTACGGACAGCTAGAAGCGGTCCAATGAAACTCGTCCGGCTACCCTTTCCGGATGGACGCCGGCGTAGCTCAATTGGCAGAGCAGCTGTTTTGTAAACAGGTGGTCTGTCTCTGAGAGCGCTCACTGCCACGTCCGGACCAAGCTTCAGGTGCCGCTGCGCTTGAGACAAGCTGAACGTGTCCTACTCTGAGCTGGACGTCGGACCACGGTACTCATCGAACCGGAGGCTCCCCCTCCGTGGTCACCCATTCTGGCCTAGGGTAGCCCGCCGAACCCCGTACCGACCCGGTTCCTTCCCTGACCGGTAAAGGGGCCGGACTCTAACCGCGTCCGGCCCTTGTGCAGACCCCCTGATGCGGGCAGCCTGATCTCAGCGGGTTTTCAGCGGGTTTTCAGCGGGTTTTCAGCGGGTGCACAGCGGGCGCACCCGACCGTTACTTTTGCCTCCGCCGCGGGGGATTGATTAGGTATGAAGACTTTCGCGCAGACAAGCTGGAACCTCCTCGCACCCCTCACCTCGGTGTCGCTCGGCCGTTGTGAGCGTGTGAGCCACCCGGCGGGCAGTCAAAAGTCGCACAGCGTGCGCACAGCGTGCGCACAGCGTGCGGTCAGCGTGCGGTCAGCGGACACCCTGAGATCGAGACGGAACGTAGGTTTGGCCCTTTAGGGTGGCTTAGCGGGCACTCAGCGTGCGGTCAGCGTGCGCCTCGTTTCTAGGCTGCTCGCATGAAGACTCTCGCGCAGCCTAGCTCAAAACCTCTCCGAGACTTTCTTCTCAGATTCGTTCGTCCCGATGCCACCGTCCCCGGAAGGAGCGGGTGCCCAGCGGGTGCTCAGCGGGTTGTCAGCGGGTGAACAGCGGGAGGACCCGACCGTCACTTTCAGCTCCGTCAGGGGGGATTGATTAGGTATGAAGACTTTCGCGCAGACACGCTGGAACCTACTGGCGGCCGTCACCTTCTTGGCGTTCGCCCCGCCACGACTCGACGCTGGCGGGAACTCGCAGCAGAGCGTTGATCGGCGGGTGGACCAGCTCATGAGGCTCGTCAGCGCAATCCACACCGCGCTTGACGGCCTGGTATTCGTCCTTGGACACGCTGTTGTGGTGGTAGCGCACGTTGCCGTAGCCGCTGCCATTCCGACCGCCGTCGTTTGGCTGGTAGGCAAGACCGTCGTACCTCTGCTCCATCGCCGGCTCGGTCGGTCTGGCGTCTCCGGGGTGCGAATCGTGCCACCCATCGACGGCACCTACGACTCGGCGAACTGGGTGGCTTTCTTCCGGATGCTCCATGCGATCGCGGCGCCATCGTGGAAGCGCGCCCTATTCGGCCAGGCCTGGCTTGTGTTTGAACTCGAGGCCCGTGAGGGACGCGTCATCGCCCGCTGCTGGTTCCCGACCGAGGCCGAAAAGCTCGTGGCGGCCGCGATTCGCAGCGCACTCCCGGGCGCCAACATCGTGCCGACCGAAGATGGCACGGCGCTAGCTCGACCCCAGGCCGCAAGGGCTCGGCTCCGCCTGTGGCGCGAAGATCTCTACTCGCTTGGTGCTTCCCACACCGATGCCATTGCGACTGCCGCTGAGGCACTCGCCGAGGCTGGCGATGGATTGATCCAGCTCGCCATGTCGCCGGACACCGGATGGGAAGCCCGCGCCGGCAAGCGGCTTGATCAACTGTCCGGCTTCGACTCGCACGAGAGCATCTTCCTAAAGGTCCTGCGCCTTCCGATGGATTTTCTCTTCGAGTTCTGGTTCTCCTATCCCGAGCCCGCCTCGAAGCCACCGTCGCAGCGGCGCGCCGCGGCTCCTCTCCCGCCGACGGACAAAGCCGGCCAGGCGTGCTGGCAGGTCGAGGTACGTCTCTGCTGCTGGGCGCCGCGAAGGTCGTCCGCGATCGGCTCATTGCGCCCGATCGTGTCGGCCTTCCAGGCGCTCGACGGCGAGAACCGGCTTCGCGTCGCGAAAGTGTGGTGGCCGCTCGGTTTCGATAGCGCGCTAACAAAGCGCCTCGGACCCGGGCACACCTCGATGGTGCTGTCACCTGCCGAAGCGGCGCAGCTCTTCCACCTCCCGCTGGCCGGCGTCCCGATGGACTCGGCGCGCGTCCGCATGATGCCGCGGCGCCCGTCCTCAGTCGCGGGCGAGGGCAGCGTGCTGTGCCGGCTGGACGACGATCGTCGGGCGGCGGTGAATATCCGCCAGGCCGACCGGCGCCACCACCTGCACGTTGTCGGACCGACCGGTGCGGGCAAAAGCACGCTGCTCCTCAATCTCGCACTACAGGACATCGAGGCCGGTATCGGAGTCGGTGTCATCGATCCCAAGGGCGACCTCATCCGCGACCTGCTCGAGCGCATCCCGACCCAGCACGCGAATCGCGTCATCCTGCTTGATCCTTCGACGCGCGAGCGCCCGGTCGGGCTCAACGTTCTCGAGTGCGACGATCCGAGTCAGCGCGAGCTGGTCACCGACGGTGTGGTCACGATCTTTCGCAAGAACTTCGAGCGCTTCTGGGGGCCGCGGACTGACGACGTGCTGCGTGCGGCACTCCTTACCCTCCTTCGCCATCCGGGCGCGACTCTGACGGAGGTGCCGCTTCTGCTGCTTAACCAACGCGTCCGGGCTCGCCTGACCAAGAACCTCGGCGACCCGGTCGGGCTCAAGCCGTTCTGGCAGGAGTACGAGGCACAAACGGAGGGGCAACGACTGCAGATGGTCGGACCGGTTCTAAACAAGCTACGGACCTTCCTGATGCGGCCTACCGTGCGCAACGTCCTCGGCCAGAGCCGGTCGACCATCGACCTTCGCGAGGTGATCGACGGCGGCGGCATCTTGCTCGTCAACCTCGCCAAAGGCGCGATCGGCGAGGAGACGAGCCGCCTCGTGGGCTCTTTCGTGATGTCGCGCCTCTGGCAGGCAGCGCTCGCGCGCGCAAGCCGTCCCGAGGCTTGGCGACCGGACTTCAACCTTTACCTCGACGAGTTCCACAACTACCTTCACTTGCCCCAGTCCATAGACGACGTGCTCGCCGAGGCGCGGGCTTACCGGCTCAACCTGACCCTAGCCAACCAGCACCTGGCTCAGCTGAACGAGTCCACCCGACAGGCGGTTGCCTCCAACGCGCGAACGCGCATCGTTTTCCAGTGCGGGCCAGATGACGCGCGCCATGTGGCGCGCGACTTCGAGCCGCTGACTGTCCACCAACTCCAATCCCTCGACCGCTTCCAGATCGCCGTCCGGCTCAGCGTCGACGGCCATACCCTGCCGCCATTCACCGGTACGACGCTGCCGGCGCCGGCGGGTTTGGGTGAGGAACACGCGGCCAGGGTCGCGGCTGCCAGCTTGGATCGCTATGGACGGCCGGTGGCTGAGGTTGAGGCCGAGATCATTGGGCGCCTCGGCCGATTCGGAGCCGCCGGCGGCTTCAAGGAGATCGCATGACCTTGTCCGTAGTCCCTGCGCGCAACCCTTCGCGCCCCGAACTCCAGCCGGCTTCGCGCGGCCATTCGCGCCGTGGCGCGAACCCCCTGCCAAGTTCCAGCTGGCCGATTTCGTCCCCGGGACTGTCTTCTCTATCTGCACCATCTGTCAGAACCATTCGAACCGTCGAGCTGCAACTTGCTGACGCTCCATCGAGGTCGACTGCCGACTACACGCCGACACCGCGCGACATGGCCATGCTGATGGCTCTCGATTCCTACCGCTACCTCGACCGCGGCCAACTCCAGGCGCTCTTCTTCTCAGGTTCGCGGAGCTGCCAGTACCGACTCCGCTGGCTCGTCGACCACGGACTCGTGCGCACGTGGCGCGTGGTCATGCGGCCCGGACGCGTGTGCCTATCCTCGATCTATCTGCTCTCGCGGCGGGGGGCGGCGGCACTGGCCGAGTGGCTTGACGGCGAGCCGCGACCCTACCTGCGACGAGCGGAGCACGCACTCGAGCGTCGCTTTCACCTGGTCCACCAGCTCGAGGCCAATCAGTTCTTCGTCGACCTTGCCTTCGCGGTCCGCGAGCTGGCGGGCCACGGCCTTTACCACTGGGTGGGCGAGCACGGTGTTCAGGACGCGTACGCGGAAGGCGACGAACACGGACCAATCCCGGACGGATGGGGTCGGTTGCTCACGCCCGACCGCGAGGTGCTGATCCACCTCGAGTGGGATCGCGGTACCGAGCAGCCGCGTCGCCTTCGAGCCAAGCTCTACGCGTACACGGCGTACTTCGCCGACCGCGCCGGCGCCTCCGCCAACCAAGTCCTGTTCGTTGCTCCGACCGAGCAGCGGGAGCGACAGATCTCCTACTTGCTGCCAGACCATTCCGACGCCGAACGTGAGAGCTGCCGGTTCTGGACGACCACGACCGCCTTCATCGCTGCCGCCGGACCGCTCGGAGCTGTGTGGGCCAGTGATGTCTCGAAGCGGCGGGTCTCCTTACTAGATATGGCCGGCCTCCCTCGGTCGGACCGGCACGTTGAAGACGCTGTCGGCAAGCCGGCATGGTGGCTCCGACGCCCGGGCGGAGGGAGCGGCTCATGAGCCGGCAGGGGTCAGACTCCGACCCCCTGACGCGAGCAGTTGGCATGCAAGCCGAGCGAGAGGACATGCCGGGCCAGACTTACGCGCTGGGGGCTTTGCGTTACCCCCGTCCGCTCAGCCGAGATGAGGCCGGCCAGATCCTTGACAACCTGACCGCCTTCCAAAGCTCCTCATCGAGTGAGCCTGGTCGGAGGGTCGCTCGCCGATCACCGGAGGGGGCCGGAGTCCGGCCCCCTCCCGGCGCCGCCGGCCGAGGACCGAAGGGCACCCGGAGTGGCTAATCCGACCGCCTTCGAGGTCGGGCGTGCAGGACTTGTCGTCGTGCTGTCATCGCACGCTGTCAAGGAGGCGTGTGCCGAACGAGGGTGGAGCCTATCGGAGCTTGCTCGCCGCGCGGGGATCTCACGACCAACATTGGCGAGCGCCTTGCGCGGCCAACCAGTGCGGTCGCGGACAGCCTGGAAGGTTGCCAGGGCGCTGGAGCAAGGCGCTCCGACCCAACTCGCTCGACTACTGAAGGTGGCCTGAGATGGAGGACGGACGCGCCATCGGCGCCCGGGATCTGATCCTCGCGGTCTTCCGGCTCGCCGTTGCGGACTACCTAAGTGTGTGGTACGGCCACGACGAACCAGCGCCCGTGAAGCGGACGAAGGGAGGCTTCCATTCCGAGGCTGAGGAATTCCTTCGCAGTTCTTGGGGGGCATATTTGGCCGACCTCGTCGGCATCCAGGCCAAGGCCATCTGGCGTGATACCGAGCGACTGCATCTTGGCGACCGGCAAATGGTCCGGGCGGCGTAGCTGTATACCGGCCGGCTGGTCGCGAGCACCAGCGTCACGCGAGCGCGGCGGCGATTTCCCGCGGCAGTCCGGCTAAGCCTTCATGGTCCTTCCCAACTCATATGCAAAAACCTTGACTTTATGCAGAGTTTTGCATATAATCTGGGCATGACTCGCCTCGGACAGTTCGTCGATGACCGACTTGCTCGCGGCCGCACCCACTTCTCCCGCGAAGAGGCGCTGGCGGTACTCGACCTGAAGCCTGACGCTCTGGCTGCCGCCATCACCCGGTTGATCACGAAGCGGCGCCTGGCAAACCCCCGCCACGGCTTCTATCTCATCCTACGTCCCGAGGACCAGGTGTCAGGTGCGCCCGATCCCGTGCGCTGGATCGACCCTTTGATGAAGCATCAGGGACTCGACTACCGCGTCTCCCTGCTGCGCGCGGCGGCTTTCCACGGCGCGTCACACCAGGCGGCCATGGTCTTCCAAGTGGTCGTGCCCAAGCAGTTGCGTGACGTGCAGATCGGTCGCCACCGCCTCCAGTTTCTCTACCAGACCCCCAAGGCCTTCGCGCAGGTTAACCAGCCCGATCTGCTCGACCAGATGAAGAGTGATGCCGGCTTCTGCAAGGTGGCCGGTGTCGAGCTGACGCTGCTGGATTGCGCCCGCTACTTTCACAAGGCGGCCGGCATCAATGGCGTCGCTCAGATCGCCAAGGACATCGGCGCGAAGGCCGATCCACGCAAACTGGCAAAGGCCGCCGCTGCCTACGAGAACTCGTCCGTGCGCCGGCTCGGCTTCCTGCTCGACCATGCGGGTCATGTGCGTCAAGCCCGTGCCCTGGAGCCCTTCGTCAAAAAAGCCAAGACGGTGGCGCCGCTGGACCCCGCCGTCAAACCTCTCTTCGAGTCTCTGGCCGATCTTCACAAGAAAGATGCGAAGTGGAAGCTCGTCATCAATGAACCCGTGGAGATCGACTTTTGATTCCCAGTAACTACATCCTGGCCTGGAGGGCGAAGGCGCCCTGGCCCGATTTGCGGCAGGTCGAACAGGACCTGATCATCTGCCGCGCGCTGTGCGACCTGTTCAATGCGCCGGCGTTGAACGGCAAGATCGCCTTCCGCGGTGGCACAGCCATCCACAAACTCCTGTTCAAGCAGCCGCTGCGCTACTCGGAAGACATCGACTTGGTGCAGACACAGGTCGAATCCATCGGGCCCACTGTAGATGCGATCCGTGATGCCTTGTCATGGCTCGGCAAGTGCAACCGGCAGCAGGCCGAGCACTCGATGCATCTGGTGTTCAAATTCACACCCGAGGCCGATGCACAGGCGACGCTGAAACTTAAGGTCGAGGTAAACACCCGCGAGCACGAAAGCCTGTTCGCTACCAAACCGTATCCCTTTGCGGTGGAGAGCGACTGGTATCAGGGCAAGACCGAGATCGCATCCTTCGAGCCAGAAGAACTGTTCGGCACCAAGCTGCGGGCACTGCTGCAGCGGCACATGAATCGCGACCTGTTCGATCTGCATCAAGGACTCGAACAGCTCTCGCTGGACTCGGACAAGGTCATTGCTTGCTTCGATCATTACTTGGCGCTCGAAGGCAAGGCCATCTCCCGCGCCGTGGCCGAGCAACGCATGCTGGAAAAGCTCTCACGCAGCCTGACCGAGGATATCGCACCACTGCTTCCGGTCGGAGTCCGCTTTAACGATAACGATGCATTGCAGGCCTTCGAGCAAGTCTGGACGGAGTTGATTGCATGTATCAAGGGCGATGCATGGAAGCTGACAGACAAAGCAATCGAGGACTTGCGCCAGAACAAGTATCCGGGGCTGCTGCGCGGTAGCTAGCGTGACCAAACCCCGTGCAACTGATAGACGACAGCGAGCTCAAAATCGACTTCCGCGAGTTCGACGCCTCGGAGCGTTCGTGTTCGCCCAAGCTTTTTCGCTACTCGCAGCCACGGTGATTCCGGTACGCCATATCGTCCTTGAACGATGCGGGACCCGAACCTCGCTGGCTACGCGGTTGCGCGTCTGTTGGAGGGTGCCGGCTATCCACAGGAACTGATCCGCATCACGTCCTCCATCGTGCCCCTGCGGACATGAAAGCCTGAGCCGGCCGCGGCATGTGCTGGTGCGCTGAACGCTACGCCACGCGCGGATGTTGTGCCTGAGCCTCTGACGACTGTCAGCGAGACGGAACGTGGTGCCTCGGTGGTCTCCAACTGAATGCGTCGATGCAAGCTTGGATTGCTTTCCGCGCCAGATCCAGCGACTCAACGCTGACTTCGACCTCGCCAAAAGAGCCATCCTCCATAGTCGATCCGTATCGATTCCCGTTGAGGTTGCCGAGTATCAGCACGCCGCCGCCAGGAGCGCTGATCATGTTGTTCTCCACCGGCTTGAGCGCGATCTGGCGGCCGCGCCGGTCCCGCCTTCGAGCACGATCTTCCAGATGGTGCGAGGTGTCGCGCACACCAGTCAGAGTTGGGAGGCTGCGGTAAAACTCATCGCGAGCGGTCGCAACCGCTGCCGGCACCCATTCTGCGGAACCCAAGGCGGTGAGACCTTTGCCGATCCCATCCAGGGCGAACAAGAACGCCTGGGCATAGAGGAAGACCGCACGACGAAGATGAGCTTCCGGGATCTCGCCGGCCGCCCAACGCTCGCGCTTGAGTGAAACATCTACGTCAACGCGAATGCGCTCGTGAGCCGCCCACCGATCCTCGGGAGATAGGTCTGGTCCGAGCTGCTGTTCACGCTCGAACTCCATTTCGCGGCGTCGCCTATGGAAGGCGTCCGGTTCCGGGCCGGCGAACCGCATTACGTTCGCTCTCTCGTGCTCGAAGAGACGCAGAGCGAGAGCAGCATCCGCCAGGTGGGACTCGAGCACGTGGAAGACGATCCCAGCCTCGTGCACATCGTCCTGTGCGACGCCCGGGCAATCGAGCCAGTGGCCTGGGTAGCTCAGCTCGAACGGAAACATTTCCCAAGCTGATACCCGCAGACAGTGCAGCTCAAACGGCATCTCGGTAGTTCGCGCCCGAAGAAGTAGCGGATGCAGGCGCGCGTCTAACCGAGAGCGATCTGCGCTATTGCCGCCGCGCAAGTTGAATTCAACCACCGCGTCTGATTTGTGGATTGCGCGGCAGCGTCGCGTCTGACACCTGAGCGCAAAAACGGCGTAAAGGCGGCGCGAAGTTCGCATTGCACCACCCGCTCGCTAGAGCTTGGTCGTGCCGTCGACGATCTGTGTCGAGGCCGCCAAAGCCGCTGAGGCGACTAGCTCCCCACGACGTGCTCTGCGTGCGGAACCGCCCTGGCTGCCGGCTTGTCCGCGGACCCGGGAGCTGAATCCCAGGCCGAGTCCGGCATTAAGAGCATCCGGAGGCCGATCGCCGCCAGCCCCACCACGATCAGGGCGTCGATCACGGCATCACTGAGGTCGCTCTGCAGCGGGTTGAAAATGACCGCCACGACGGAGATCGAGATGAGCGGGCCGGCCCAGCGATAGCCGAACCCGGACCGCCAGACCGCGAGACCGACCAGAACGTAGCCGAGCTCTACTAGGAAGAGCCCGAAAAACGGCGCCGAGGCAGGACTTGCGTTGATGAGCGACTTCTGGATCAGGGCGGTCATCGCGCCCGAGTCCAGCCCGGGTGATCCCATCACCCCAACCATGAGACTTGCGCCCGATTGGACGAACGTCCAGAGCACGACCCCCACGAGGGCGAGAGCCACGCCGATATGAGCCAGGATCACGCCGCGACCACGGACGACGTGAAGGATGGCAAAGAAAGCCGGAATGAGAAGGATCCCCGAAAGAATGTCGAGATACGTAGCTTCGACGAGACCGTCATGATGCTGTGCCGCGTTCGCAAGCCAATCGCTCGCCGACCCGTTGTTGGTGCCCATTGAGATCAAATGCTCGGCGGCGAAGTGCAGCAGGGGCGCGACGATGAGGCACAGTCCGCCGAGCGTCCGCCTGAAGTTCGTTGCGTTCCAAATCTTCAGCATCCCGGTCTCCATTCGAATAGTCGAGCTCCGTTCGGCCCGCTGGCGAGCAGGCTAGGGATCACGCGCAGCCTGGAACATCCGAGCAGGCTCAAAACCTGTTGTGGCCGCTGTTGCGGATTACCGCAGCCCGTTTTCCGGCCTACCTCCGCGACAAGAGTCCGCCGGAGTTCGAAGATTGCACCGTGGCCCGTCGCTGGCTCCGCGTCGCCTTCCTTCTTCCGGGTGCGGCGGCGCTGGCGGCGTTTCTGGTGGAGCTCGCCGTCAGCGGCAACCTTGTGGCTAATGCCGGTGCCATTGTCATCAATGTTGTCTGGTACCTCATCGGAGCAGTCGCATTTCTCTTTGCGGCTGACAACCGGGCGGCCAGGCGTCTGCTGGCTGCAACCTCACTCGTAGTAATCGGCTACGCAGTCGGCTATGGCCTGACCGCCCATGGCAATGCCAACTGGGCTGTCGTCATCGTCCTGCAGACCCTCGGCTGGACGTTTGAGTGCTCAGTGCTGGCGCTGTTCGCGGTCTTCCCCGACGGCATGTACCAGCGGTCGTACCAACGCCGCATCGTTATCGCGGCGCTTGTGATCCAGGTGCCGCTCCAAATCATCCAGCTGGCCGGATCTGACAGCCTCGCACAGCCAATATTCGCGTTGACATCGGTGCGCGTGCCAGACCCGTTCTTCGTGATCCAGCTGCGATCGCTCGGCCCGGTGGCGGCCGCCCTGATAAACAACTTCGGCGTTCTGTCGGCTGGAGGTGCTCTGGCTCTGCTCATCCTGCGGTACCGGCGCTTTGGATCCCAGCAGCGACGCCAAGTCCGGTGGCCTTTTTATGGGATAGCGGCCGTCGTCGTCTGGGGGCTGCTCTCAAACCTGGTGCCGACCTCGAACGGGCCACCCACCCTGACCGACATGATCCTCTACCTCGGGCCCCAGGTCCTCCTGCCCACAACGCTGGCGATCGGCATCGTGAACCCGCGAGGGCTTGACGTCGATCTTGTCATCCGGCGTTCACTCGTCTACGGCGTGCTGTGGCTGTTGATCGCGGCGGCCTATGTCGGCGTCGCCACCGCGGTCGGCATCGCACTGGGACAGCGGGTGCCGCTGCAGCTCGCCATCCTCTTGACGATCGCCGCGACGCTGGTCTTTCAGCCTGCCCGGCAATGGCTTGAACGGCTTGGCGACAGGTTGGTCTTTGGCCGGCGGCTTGGCGGTTACCAGCTGATCAGCCAGCTTGGCACGGGGCTCGAATCGTCGATGGCGACCAAGGACGTGGCCGGGACCGTAGCCGCCGTCTTACAGAGCGGACTGGGCGCCCGCTGGGTCCGGGTTGACCTCAACCGTCCTGAACCCACGCCGGTTGCGGTGGCTGGCGTGGACCCAGGCAAGGGCGCGGTGGCTACTCTGACCGCGCCACTCGTTCACGCGAATCAAATCGTCGGCCGGATCGACTGCGGGCCAAGACTTGAAGGCGCCTATGGCCCCGCCGACCAGGAGTTGTTGACCACTCTGGGGCGGCAGGCGGCTCTTTCGATCCGCAACTCTGAGCTCACAGCTGAGCTGTCCGACCGTCTCGAGGAGCTGGCGGCATCGAGGATGCG
>Ga0208356_1000277_pt1 | contig 14975 bp, 14 predicted proteins | sample NGESurshal072012_4_FD_184467 | JGI IMG/M metagenome (GOLD analysis project Ga0208356, IMG submission 184467) | Arctic peat soil microbial communities from Barrow, Alaska - NGEE Surface sample 53-1 shallow-072012 (SPAdes) | ecosystem: Environmental > Terrestrial > Soil > Wetlands > Peat ... | reverse complement strand
GGCCGGGGCCGAGCCGGCCCCGGCGCCGGACGAGATCGACGTCGTGCTCGACTGGGGGCGGCGCGCCGCCGCCCGGGTCGGCGAGCTCGACAACGACGACGACAAGATCGCGGCCCTCACCGCCGAGGAGGCCGAGCTGGCGGCGCACGTGGCCGAGCTCGCCGCCCGGCTCACCCAGCTCCGGGCCGAGGCGGGGGAGCGGTTCGCGGCCGAAGTGACCGCCGAGCTGACCGCGCTGGCGATGCCGCACGCGCGGATCTCGGTCGTGCTCACCCCGCTCGACGAGCCCGGCCCGCACGGCATCGACGACGTCGAGATCCGGCTCGCCTCCAACCCCGGCGCGCCCGCCCTGCCGCTGCACAAGGGCGCCTCCGGCGGCGAGCTGTCCCGGGTGATGCTCGCGATCGAGGTGGTCTTCGCGGGCGCCGACCCGGTCCCCACGTTCGTGTTCGACGAGGTGGACGCCGGCGTCGGCGGCAAGGCCGCGGTCGAGATCGGCCGCCGCCTGGCCAAGCTCGCCCGGCTGGCCCAGGTCATCGTCGTCACCCACCTGCCCCAGGTGGCCGCGTTCGCCGACAACCACCTGGTGGTCGCCAAGTCAAGCGACGGCACGATCACCAGCACCAGCGTGATCCGGCTGGACCACGAGGCCCGCGTCCGCGAGCTGTCGCGGATGCTGGCCGGCCTCGAGGACTCCGAGTTCGGCCAGGCCCACGCGGCCGAGCTGCTGGCGATGGCGGCCGACCAGGCCGCCCGGCCCTAGCCCGGTGATCACTCAGGAGCAGGCGGCCGCGATCGCCTTCCACACCTGCGGCGTCCCGCCCAATGACCCCAGGCGGGGCTGGGACCTGACCGAGTTCGAGGCCGGCTGGCTGATCACCGAGCACGCCAAAACCCCCCGCCGCGTCGCCGTGACCCGCGTCATCGAGCGGGAGTCGGGCCGGGTGATGAGCTTCCCGCCGTCCGTCCCGCCGTCCCTGATCATGCAGGACTACGAAGCGGTCCTGCGCGACGGGGTAGGAGTGCCAGAGGAACGCTGACCCGGGTCAGGCTGCGAAGATCACGGTGATGGAGACGCTGAGCTGCTGGGTTCCTGGCGAGATCGGCACGGAGGATTTGGCTGAGGCGGCACTGGCGAATCCGACCATGGGGGATGGCTGGGTGGTGACCTGGTCGGTGATGCTGACCACAGGCCCGAGCGGCTCGCCGAGCGCCTTGGCGTACTGCGCCGCCTTCGCGGTCGCGTCGGCGACGGCGCGGACCCGGGCCTGTGACAGCAGCGGGCTGGTGTCGGTTAGGTTGAGCGAGATGCCGCTGACCGTCGTGGCGTCGCCGCCGGCGTGCACAGCTGCGTCAATCTGGGTGCCGGCGGCTGTGAGGTTGTTCAGCGTGGCCGTAAGCGACTCGCTCACGGAGTAGCCGCTGGGCGTCTGGGAGTCGGACGGGTAGCTCGGCCAGATCGAGAGCCCCGAGGTCTGGATGTCGGCTGCGGCCACGCCGCCGCCTCGCAGCGCCGCGGTCACCCGATTGACTGCATCGTCAGCGTGGGCCAGCGCGGACCCGACGGACGAGCCGTTCACCTGGACGCCCATGCCCAGGACGAGCTGATTAGGTGTGCCCGTCACGGTGCCGGTGCCGGTGACGGTGATCCGCGTGGCCCCGGTCACCGAGGCCAGCTCGGCCGACCGCGTGCCCGCCGGCGTCTGTCCGCTCGCCAGCGGAGCCGCGGAGCCGCCATGGCTGCTGCCGAGTGCGAATGCTCCGATCAGCGCGGCCGCGGCAAGGCCGCCGGCGGCCAGCGCACGATGAGTTGGGGTAAAGGCAATGGCCATGGCCAGACTCCGGCTCTGTGAGGCTCCTCCCCCTTGGACGCGCCGTCACCGCGCGCCGTTCCTTCGCAGTCCAGGTTCGAGTAGGCGTCGTTGAGCCTCGGCGTAGGGGCTCCCAGCACCGCGCCAACCATCGGCGCGGCCAGGCCGACTACCAGCGGGCGCTGGAGTCCGGGTCAGCCCTGCCGGGCGGGCCGGCGGATCCCGGCGGCGGCTAGGTCGCGCAGGCTGACGACGCCGCGCACTTCGCGGCCGTCAACCACCGGCAGGTGCCGGAAGCCGTGCAGCAGCATGAGCTGGGTGGCGTCCTCGACCGTGGTATCCGGCGAGGCCGGCTCCGGGTCCCTCGTCATCCACGCCGACACCGGGGACTTGGTCAGGTCGCTGCCGGAGGCCACCGCGCGGAGCACGTCCCGCTCGGTGAGGATCCCGGCCAGGAAGCGCCCCTGCATGATCAGCGCCGATCCGACCTTCCGGCCGACCATGGCGGCGGCCGCGGCCGCCACCGAGTCATCCGAGCCGACCGCGACCACGCGGGTGGTCATCAAATCGCGGAGGGTCAGCGATGGGCGAGGATCGTCAGCCACTCTCGCCCACCTCGTCGAGTTCCGGGTCGGTGTGCGGCGCCGACGGACCCGACATCTCCTCGGACAGCCCGCGCCAGAGCGACCCGGTCCAGGCGGAAACCTGGGGCCATCGCATCCAGAACAGCTGCAGGGTGGTCTCATCGAACTCGGTCTGTGCCCGCTCGGGAGAGATCGCGTCGGTGAAGTCCTCGAACTGATGGAGGAGTTCGAGGAAGCGGTCTGCGTTAGCTTCCATGTGACTACCTTCGGCCAGGCGACGGGTGGCAAGCGCGCCAATTCGCTGTTCCATACCCCGTGACAACCCAGCCGAAAAGCAGCCAAGCCGCACCGTAGGAGATGGCACGCAAACGCGCCAGCACGGCCGCCGCCGGGAGGAAGCATGGCCACCGACTCGCCGACCGCCCCCGCGCCCGCACTGGATGCCCCCGGCGACCGAGACGGGCCTGGCCCGGGCTGGCGGGAGCAGGCGCGCTCGGGTGTCTACTGGAGCGTCGCCCACGGCCTGCCGCGGCTGGCCCTGGGCTCCGCCGCTGTCTTACCTCACGGCCGACTACGCGGCGGTGAAGGAGATCTTGTCCAGCCCGGACTTCCGGGCCGGCCGGCCTGCGCGGCCCGGCAGCCCGCTGGCGTGGCTGCTCGACCGGACGGCGCCCCGGGTGCAGAACCCGGTCGAGCCGCCGTCGCTGCTGGCGACCGAGCCCCCGGACCGCACCCGCTACCGCAGGCTGGCCACCCGGGTGTTCACGGTGCGAGCGGTCGAGCGGCTGCGGGTGCGGACGGAGGCGATCGCCCATGAGCTACTCGACGGGCTCGCCCCCTCGGCGCCGGTCGACCTGATCGAGTCGTACTGCGCGCAGCTCCCGCTGACGGTCATCACCGAGATCCTCGCCGTGCCGCCCGCGCAGCGGAACCGGGTCTTGGAGCTGGGCACCCGGGCGGCCTCGACGATCGGCTTCACTCCGGTCTGCTGCGGAGCCCCGGGCAGCGGTTAGCGCGTGCCTTCTCCGCGTCCTCGACCCGGGGACGGCCCCGCCCGCCTGTGGGTGGGGCCGTCCCCAGGGCGCTAGTCCTGCGGCGCCGGGGCGTAGCCGGTCGCCCGGGTGGTGAAGGCGCCCCGGCCCTGCGTCCTGCTGCGCAACCGGTTCGCGTAGCCGAACAGTTCAGCCAGCGGCACGGTCGCGGTGACGACGGCGGTCCCGCCCCGCACCAGCGAGTCCACGACGTGGCCGCGCCGGGCCGCGAGGTCGCCGAGCACCCCGCCCACGGCGTCGTCTGGCACCGTCAACACGACCTCGACGACCGGCTCCAGGAGCTGCATCACGCTCGCCCGCAGTGCTTCCCGCAGCCCGAGCCGACCCGCGGTCCTGAACGCCATTTCTGATGAGTCCTTCGGGTGAGTGGCCCCATCAGCCAGGGTGACCCGCAGGCCGGTGACCTGGTGGCCGCCGAGCGGACCCTCGGCCAGGGCGTCGCGGCATCCGGCCTCCACCGCCCGGATGTACTCGCGCGGCACGCGGCCGCCGACCACCGTCGACCGGAACACGAAGCCCTCCTCGTCTGCTGCGCCCAGTGGCTCGACGTCAAGGACGACATGGGCGAACTGGCCGGCGCCGCCGGCCTGCTTGGCGTGCCGGTACACCAGTCCGGAAACCCCACGGACGACGGTCTCCCGGTAGGCGACCTCTGGCCGCCCGACGGTGACTTCCAGACCGCGGTCCCGACGGATCTTCTCAACCGCCACCTCCAGGTGCAGCTCTCCCAGCCCGGAGAGCACTGTCTGGCCGGTCTCGGGATCGCTCCGTATGACTAGTGACGGGTCCTCCTCGACCAGCTGCGCCAACGCCGACGCCAGGCGCCCGATGTCGGCCGCCCAGCGGGCCTCCACGGCCACAGAAACCACCGGGTCGGCCGCCGTCGGCGGCTCGAGGACCAGCGGGTCCGCCGGATCGCAGAGGGTGCTGCCGACCCGGGCCCCCTTCGGCCCGGCGACCGCGACGATGTCGCCGGCCACCGCACTGCCTACTTCCGAGTGCCGGTCGGCCTGGACCCGCAGGAGCCGGGCGATCCGTTCGGCGCGGCTGGCGCCGGCATCCCACACGACCGCTCCCTTCCGCACCGATCCCGAGTACACCCGCAGATAGGTCAGCCTGCCGGTAGCGGTCGCGGCCACTTTGAACACCAGCGCGGCGAACGGCGCCGCCGGGTCGGCTGGTCGTTCCTGCACTACGCCGTCCTGAATGCCGCGCACCGGCGGCACGTCCAGGGGCGAGGGCAGGTAGGCCACGACGGCGTCCAGCAGCGGCTCGATCCCGCGGTTGCGGTAGGCCGAGCCGCACAGCACCACCAGGGCGTCGCCGCTGCGGGTGAGGTCGCGAAGCGCGCAGGACAGCGTCTGCGCGGTCACGGTCCCCTCCGCGCAGAACTCCTCCAGCGCCGCCGGATGCAGCTGGGCGACCGCCTCCTCGAGGAAGCGGCGGCGCCGGTGCGCCTCGTCCCTCAGTACGTCCGGCACTGGGCCTTCGTCGGCCGTTTCGCGGCCGTCGGCCCAGACCAGCGCCCGCAAGCGCAGCAGGTCGACGACGCCGGTGAATCCGTCCTCCCGCCCGATCGGCAGCTGCACCGCGAGTGGTGCCGGATGCAGCCGACGCCGGATCGATTCGACGGCCGTGTCGAGTTCGGCGCCGGCCCGGTCCAGCTTGTTGACGAACGCAATCCGCGGCACCCCGTGCCGGTCGGCCTGCCGCCACACCGTTTCGCTCTGCGGCTCGACGCCCGCCACGGCGTCGAACACCGCGATGGCCCCGTCGAGGACCCGCAATGAGCGCTCGACCTCGTCGGAGAAGTCGACATGCCCCGGTGTGTCGATGAGGTTGACCCGATGACCGTCCCAGCCGCAACTCACGGCTGCGGCGAAGATGGTGATCCCGCGGTCACGCTCCTGGGAGTCGAAGTCGGTGACGGTCGTGCCGTCATGGACTTCGCCGCGCTTGTAGGTGATCCCGGCGGCATACAGGATCCGCTCGGTGATGGTGGTCTTGCCGGCGTCAACATGGGCGAGGATGCCCACGTTGCGGACGCGGCTCAAGGGGCTGGCAGGAACAGGAATACGGTGCGGGTCGGTGCGCACGGCACAGGACCTTTCACAGTGATCGGGCCAGGACGGCGCGATTCTCGCAGCGAACCGAGTTCAGGATGCCCGCGCGGAAACCCGGCAGGCCCCGGTCGGGCGTGCCGGACGGCGGGCACACGTCAGAGGTTCGTCACGAATTCCGGCGGCGGCCGCGCGGCCGCCGCCGGGCGTCAGGAAGCACCAGGATCACCTCGTACTGCGACTGGGGGACGACGACAACGCCACGGTTACGCACGGCCGACCCCCTCGTTCGTCGAGGCGCGCTGCGACGAACGGCAGCGCATTCTTACCAGGAGGCTAGCGAACCCGACCCGTCAGGGAAACCGGTTTTCCGGCCCGCGAGCCCATGCCGAACGCTGACGAGCAGCGCGCCGGCCAGGTGTGGGATGGGTTTGATTTATTTTTCCTGCATGAGGGCGAGCGTGTAAAACGTGTTGTCCCCGGTGCGGAAGTAGTGGGCGAACGGCTCGGCGGGCACGAAGCCGCGACTGACGTACATCGCCCGCGCCGCCGTGAAGCCCGGTGTGGTTCCGGTCTCGAGCGACACCCGCCGGTATCCCCGCGACCGTGCCACGGAAAGCAGGTGGTCGAGCATCGCCCGCCCCACGCCGCGCCCCCGTGCCTCAGCGGCGGTGTGCATCGACTTGATCTCCGCCTGCGAAGGGTCGAGTTCCTTGATCGCCCCCATGCCGAGGACTGCCCCGTCGGTGTCGCGGTAGCTGAAGAACGCGATGCCCGGCTGCGCCAGCGCATCGACGTCGAGCGCGAAACTGTGCTCCGGCGGCGTTTCCGACACGCAGAACGTCAGATGCCGCTCAAGCAGCGCTCGCACATCGGGCTTGCGAGGGTCGTCAATCGCGATCTCACTGGCAGCAGTCACCGCACAAGTGTAGTAAACCGCCCGTGGTGGACGTAAAGTCGCAGCCTGCGCGGTAGGCCCATGCGGCCGGCGCGGACTGTTCACCAAGGAGGCACCGTCAGTGACCAATGAGACCCGTTCCCCCGGCACGCTGATGGCAGCCGAACTAGCCGAGCAGCCCGAGGTGCTCGGCCGCCTCATCGCCCGCCACGCCGCCGATCGCGAGCGGGTGCGGGCGATGCTGCCCGGCGTGCACGCGGGGACGGTCCTGCTTGCCCGAGGGTCGTCGGACAACGTGGCCGTCTACGGCCGCTACCTGATCGAGATGGCCTCCCGCCGCCCGGCCGGGCTCGCCGCGCCCAGCGTGCACACCCGGTACCAGGCTGACGTGGACTACGCCGGCTACCTCGTGGTGGCGCTGAGCCAGTCGGGGGCGACGCCCGAGGTGGTGGAGACGGCCGCGTCCATGCGACGGGCCGGCGCGGTGGTCATCGGCATCGCCAACGAGCCCGGCAGCCCGCTGACCCAGGTGTGCAACCTGAGCCTGCTGACCGAAGCGGGGCCAGAACTCGCCGTGCCGGCCACCAAGACCGTCACCGCCCAGATGCTGGCGGTGGCCGCCGTCGCCGGAGCGTACGACTCCGAACTGGTGGCCGCGGCCGACCTGGCCGCGCTGCCGGACGCGGTGGCGTCGCTGCTGGCCGATGCCGGTCCGTCGGGCGCATCACGCTCGGCGCAGACCCTGGCCGGACGGTGGGCGGACGCGCGGCGGCTCGTCGTCACCGGCCGCGGGCTCGCCTACGCGGCCGCGCTCGAGACCGCGCTCAAGATCAAGGAAACCGCGCAGGTGCACGCCGAAGGGCTGTCCTCGGCCGATCTGCTGCACGGGCCGATCGCCGCGCTCGACTCCCGGCTCCCGGTGCTGCTCGTCTCCGCCGGCCAGCGGTTCGCGGCCGACGAGGCGGCGCTGACCGCCCGCCTGGCGGCCGAGGGCGTTCCGTTCGCCGTCTGCGGATCAGGCCCGGACGCGGAGCTGCCGCTGCCCGCCGGGGTCAGCGAGATCACCGCGCCGATCCTCGCCACCGTCCGCGGTCAGCAGTTCGCCCTGGCGTCCTCGCTGCGCCGCGGCCTGAACCCCGACGCCCCGGCCGGGCTGTCCAAGGTCACCGCGACGCACTAGGCCCGTCTTGTCGCATCGCCGCCTGTCACATCGCCGCCTGTCACATCGCCGCGTGGCCGAGGGGACCGGAGGTGAGCTGGTTCCAGGCCAGCGACGCCCCCTCGGCCAGGCAGCCGTCGACCACCACGTCGGTGCCGAGCGCGCTGACCTTCACCTCCGGCAGCACCGGGGTCATCGCCCCCAGCGCCTCGCTGACCTTCGCGGCGAAGCCAGGCGCCTGGCCGATCCCGCCGCCGAGCACGATCAGCTCCGGGTCGACCACGGTGATCACGCAGCAGACGGCCCGGGCGACCAGCTTGGCCTCCTGCGCGACGACCGCGACCGCGCGCTCGTCGCCGCGCCCGGCGGCGGCGAACACGCTGCGGGCCGACACCGCCCCCCGCATCCCGGCCGTGCGGGCGGCGCGGACGATGCCGGACGCGGCCGCGGCGGCCTCGAGCGGCCCCCGGCGCCTCGCCTCGCTGGACTCCTCGTCGGACAGCGGCATGAACGCGATCTCGCCCGCGACCCCGTGCACGCCGCGATGCAGCCGGCCGCCGAGCACCAGCCCCATGCCGATGCCGGTGCCGACATGCACGAAGGCGAAGCTCTCGCGATCGCGCCCTTGGCCGTGGGTCCGCTCGGCCAGCGCCGCCGCGTCGACGTCGTTCTCAATCGCGACCGACGGCCCGAACGCCTCGCGCAGGCCCGCCAGCGCCGCGGGCCGGTCCCAGCCGGCCAGCCCGCCGGTCAGCGCGATCGCGTTCCGCTTCGGGTCGTAGACGCCGGGGGTGCCGATCACGGTCTTGGTGACCGCCTGCCTGGACGTGCCCGCCCGCGCGCACAGGTCGTCGGCCAGCTCGACCAGCTCCGCCAGGCGGCCGACGACGCTGGTCGCCCCGACCTTGCGGGAGTCCCTGACCCGGACCGCCCCGGTCAGGTCGGCGACCGCCCCGCGCAGGTACTTCAGGCCGATGTCGAGGCCGAGCACGAACCCGGCCTCCGGCCTGACCTCGTAGAGCTGGGCGGTGCGGCCAGGCACCCCCGTGCGCTGCCCCGCGATCCGCACCAGCCCGGCCCGTTCGACGTTCGCCAGCGCCAGCGACACCGTCGGCTTGGACAGTCCGGAGATGCGGGCCAGGTCGGCTCGCGAGCACGGACCGGACACCCGGATATGCCCGAGCAGCAGCTGCTCGTTCATGGCTCTGATGAGCGGTGGTCGCGCAGCCGACAGCTCGGTCGTCACAGTCGCCTCCGTTACATGACGGTAACCGCCACGATCTTGCGTCTCGGGTTAGTTAGGTTACTATCCTAACAACCTCTGAAACGGTAGACATACATGGACTTGCCCCCAATGAGGTCGATGTCTCACCCGACCTCCTCGCCGTCCCCCGTCGTGCTCGGCATCGACTTCGGCGGCACCAAGATCGCAACCGCGGTCTGCGACCTGTCCGGCCGGCGGCTGGCGACGCGCGTCATCGACGCCGAGCCCGACGGCGGCGCCCGCGCGGCCTTCGACCGAGGGGTCCGCACCGCGCGGGCCCTGCTGGCGGAGACCGCGATCGACCGGCCGCTGGCCGGCGTGGGCGTCTCCACGTTCGGCATCCCGTCAGAAGACGGCGTGGCGCTGGCCCCCGCCATCGAGGGCTGGGAGGACCTGGCGATGGGGCGCGACCTGCGGGCGGCGTTCGAGGGGACGCCGGTCACGATGGCCACCGACGTCAAGGCGGCCGCCCTGGCCGAGGCGCGCTGGGGCGCGCTGGCCGGCGTCGACCCCGGGGTGTACCTGAACCTCGGCACCGGGCTGGCGGCGGCGATCGTGGCCGGCGGCCGGGTGCTGTCGGGCGCGAACGGGGCAGCCGGGGAAATCGGCTACAGCCTCCGCCGGCTGTCCGACGTCGGCTACGCCGGCTACCTGCCGCTGGAAGAGGCGGTCAGCGGCCGGGCCCTGGCCAGGCTGGCCGGGCGACCCGCCGCCGAGGCGTTCGCGGCCGAGGAAGGCACCCCGCTCGCCGCCGTGGCGGACCGGTTCACCACCGAGCTCGCCTTCCACGTGGTGAACCTCGCCATCTGCATCGACCCGGTCAGGATCGCCGTCGGCGGCGGCATGACCAGATCCTGGGACCGGATCCGGCCGCAGCTCGACGCGGCGCTCGACTCGGCCGCCCCCTACCGGCCCGAGCTGGTACTGGCCGACTTCCCGTTCGACGCGCCCTTGATGGGGGCGCTCGCACTAGCCGTGGACGCAATTGAAGCAGCTCAGGCGGACGACGGCGTCACGCACAACATGCACACACGCGAAGGGCTAACGCTATGAGACGACTCATCAAGGCAGGGGCGGTGCTCGCCGCCGTAACGATGGCCGGGGCGCTGGCCGCCTGCGGCGCCAGCGCGGGCGGGTCAGGCGGCGGCTCGGCCGCCAAGACCGCCACGCTGACGATCTCGAACGAGAACGGCGCGCTCTGGACGTGCGACTTCAGCCCGTTCAACGGCTCCGACACCCTGCTCTCGGTGGGCCTCGTCTACGAGACCCTGGACTACGTCAACCCGCTGCAGGACGGCAAGGTCACCCCGATGCTCGCGTCCTCCTACAGCTGGGGGGCGGGCGACAAGTCGCTCACGTTCACGATCCGCTCGGGCGTCAAATTCAGCAACGGCACCCCGCTGACCGCCAACGACGTCGCCTACACGTTCAACCTGCTCAAGAAGTACCCGGCTCTCGACCTGCCCGGCGTCTGGTCGGTCCTGTCCAGCGCCACCGCGACCGGCGACCGGGTCACGATGGACTTCAGCGCCCCCGCGGTGCCGTGGTTCTACTACATCGCTGACCAGGTGCCGATCGTGTCCCAGGCCATCTGGTCGAAGATCGCCAACCCGGTCGCCTACCCCGACTCCCACCCGGTCGGCACCGGGCCTTACGAGGTGAACCCCTGCACGTCGTCCAACATCACCTACACCGCCAACCCGAGCTACTGGCAGGCCGGCGAGCCGAAGGTCAAGAAGATCGAGTACCCGGCGTTCACCAGCAACAACACCGCCAACGACGAGCTCGCCACCGGTCAGGCCCAGTGGGGCGCCCAGTACATCCCGAGCATCGCGTCGTTCTACACCGCCAAGAGCCCGGACTTCCACTACTGGTTCCCGCCGACCGTGAACGTGTCGATCGTGCCGAACCTGACCAACCCGCTGCTGAGCAACGTGAAGGTCCGCCAGGCGATTTCCTACGCGATTAACCGGTCGCAAGTCTCCTCGCTCGGCGAGTCCGGCTACGAGCCCCCGGCCAACCAGACCGGCATCGTCACCCCGACGTTCTCAAGCACCGAGGACAGCTCGCTGGTGGCCCAGATCGGCAACTCCTACGACCCGGCCAAGGCCAAGTCGCTCCTCGAGCAGGCCGGCTACAAGCTGAACTCGGCCGGCGTGATGACCAACGCCAAGGGCCAGTCGCTCTCGTTCACGGTCATCAACATCGGCGACTACTCCGACTGGGTCGCTGACATGCAGGTCATCGCCCAGGACCTCAAGGCCGTCGGCATCGTCGTGACCCCCGACAACCTGACCAACACCGACTTCGACGCCGACCTGTACTACGGCAAGTACCAGCTCGCGTTCTACGACCAGCAGGCGTTCGGCCCGAGCCCGTACTACGAGCTGAACAACTGGCTGAACTCGGCCGACACCGCCCCCGTCGGCAAGGTGGCCGCCACCAACTACGAGCGCTACAGCAGCCCGTCGACCGAGGCCCTGCTCAACGCCTACGCCGCCACCACGTCGACCGCGACCCAGCAGTCGATCATGAACCAGATTCAGCAGGTCATGGTCAGCGACGTGCCGATCATCCCGGTGGTCGAGGCGGTCGACTGGTACCAGTACGACACCGCCTCGTTCAGCGGGTGGCCGACCCCCTCCGACCCGTACGCCCAGCCGTCCGCGTACGCGTACCCGGACATGGAGCAGGTGCTGCTGCACCTGCAGCCCAAGTAGGCCTGGATCCGCATAGATGAGATACGTGTTGCGCCGCCTGGGGTTCTTTGTCCTCACGCTCTGGGCGGCGCTGACATTCAACTTCCTGCTGCCGCGCCTGATGCCGGGAAACCCGGCCCTGGCCATGCTCGGGAAGTTCCACGGCAACCTCACCCCCCAGTCGTTGAACGCGCTGGAGATTCTGTTCGGGGTTAACACCCACAAGAGCCTGCCGGTCCAGTACGTCGACTACCTGCACCAGATCGTGACCGGGAACTTCGGGACGTCGCTCGACTTCTACCCGGCCTCGGTCACCTCGGTGATCAGCAGCGCCATCTGGTGGACTTTGGGCCTGGTCGGGGTGACCACGGTCCTGGCGTTCATCCTCGGCACCGGGCTCGGCATCGTCGCCGCCTGGCGTCGGGGCGGGCGGCTGGACAGCCTGCTGCCGCCGGTGTTCGTGGTCGCCTCGGCCGTGCCGTACTTCTGGGTCGGGATGGTGCTGGTGCTGGTCTTCGGCATCGACCTGCACTGGCTGCCCTACGTGGACGGCTTCTACGTGGCGACCGACACCCCGGGGCTGAACCCGCAGTTCATCGGCGACGTGCTCGCGCACGCGATCCTGCCCGCGCTCTCGCTGCTGATCACCACGATCGGCACCTGGATCCTGACCATGCGGAACACGATGATCACGACGCTGGCGGAGGACTACGTGCGGATGGCGCGCGCCAAGGGGCTGCCCGGATGGCGGGTCATGCTCGACTACGCCGCCCGCAACGCGATCCTTCCGAACCTCACCGGGTTCGCGATGTCACTCGGGTTCGTCGTCAGCGGCGCCATCTTGATCGAGTACGTCTTCAACTACCCCGGCGTCGGGTTCATGCTGCTGCAGGCGGTGCAGGGCGAGGACTACCCGCTGATGCAGGCGCTGTTCCTCCTCATCACGGTCGCGGTGCTGGTGGCGATCTTGATCGCCGACCTCGCGACCGCGCTGCTCGACCCGCGCACCAGGGAGGCGAGGTGACATGGCACTCCAGGCCACGGTAGAGGCGCGGCGGCTGCCGACCAACCAGGCGCTGAACCGGATCGGCCGCGCGGTGCGGTCCAACCGCAAGGCGACGGCCGGCACCGTCCTGCTCGGGATCTTCATCCTGGTCGCGCTCTTTCCCGGCGTGATCGCGCACGACAGCCCGACCCTGGACGTCTACCAGCCGCACCTGGGCCTGTCGTCCGCCCACCTGCTCGGCACCACCGCCTACGGGCAGGACATGTGGGCGCAGCTGGTGTGGGGCACCAGGAACGTAATGATCATTGCGTTCACCGTCGGGCTGGCCGCGACCGCGATCGCGGTGCTGGTCGGCATCGCCGCCGCCTACCTCGGCGGCCTTTGGGACGGCTCGCTCAGCGTCATCACCGACGTGCTGCTCGTGATCCCGCTGTTCCCGCTGCTGATCGTGATCGCGGGCTACGCGCACGGCGGCAGCACCCTGGTCCTGATCGTCGTCATCACCGCCACCAGCTGGTCGTATACCGCGCGTCAGCTCCGGGCGCAGGCGCTCACGCTGCGCAGCCGGGACTTCCTGGAGGCGGCCCGGGTGCGCGGCGAGCGGAAGATCTACATCATCGTGGTCGAGGTCATCCCCACGATGACCTCGCTGATCGTGGCCAGCTTCCTCACCAACGCCCTGTACGCGGTGCTGTTCGCGTCCAGCCTGCAGTTCATTGGCCTGGGCGACCCGAACACGGTGAGCTGGGGGACGATGCTCTACTGGGCGCAGAACAACGCCGCCCTGCAGACCGGCGCGGCCATGTGGGCGCTGGCGCCGGGCGCCTGCATCGCCGCCCTCGGCGCCGCCTTCGCCCTGCTCAACTACGCCTTCGACGAGATCGGCAACCCGGCCCTGCGCCCGGTCAGACGACGTTCGCTCAAACAGCGTTCGGTCCAGCAAGGGGAAAACCGTGCTTGAGGTCAGCGGGCTGTCCGTCGACTACGTCCTCCCGCGGGCGGACGTCCGGGCGGTCGACAACGTGTCCTTCACCCTCGACCGCGGGGAGTTCCTCGGCATCGTCGGCGAGTCCGGCTGCGGGAAGTCCACCCTGCTGTTCGCCATCGCCCAGCTGCTGGCGCCGCCGGCCCGCATCGCGGCCGGCAGCGTCACCTTCAAGGGCACCAACCTGGTGGGGATGACCGACGGCCAGCTGTCGGCGGTCCGGTGGCGCGACATGTCGGTCGTCATGCAGAGCGCGATGAACGCCCTCAACCCCGTCAAGTCGATCGGCGCGCAGTACCGGGACGTGATGCGGGCGCACGGGAAGACGTCGCGCGACGAGATCGGCACCAGGTCGGCCGAGGTCCTGCGGATGGTCGGCATCGATCAGGCGCACCTGCGCAGCTTCCCCCACCAGCTCTCGGGCGGCATGCGGCAGCGCGCGATGATCGCGATGGCGCTGCTGTTCACCCCCGACCTGGTGATCATGGACGAGCCCACCTCCGCGCTCGACGTGGTGGCCCAGCGCTCGCTGATGGTGCAGATCAAGGAGCTGCAGCGGACGCTCGGGTTCGCGATCATCTTCGTCACCCACGACATGTCGCTGGTGAGCCACTTCTCCGACCGGCTGATGGTGATGTACGCGGGCCAGGTGGCCGAGTTCGGCGCCACCCGCCGGGTCTTCGACGAACCGCTGCATCCCTATACCAAGGGCCTGCTCGAGGCGTTCCCCTCGATCCGCGGCCCCCGCGTCCCGCTCAAGGGGATCCCCGGCAGTCCGCCCGATCTCTCGGTCATCCCGACCGGATGCCGGTTCCACCTGCGCTGCCCGGTCGCTTACGAGCCGTGCAATCAGGTCGCGCCCGAGCTCGCCGATCAGGAGGGGACGCTGGTGCGCTGCCTGCGCTACACCCAGGACCACTCGGAGGAAAGGAGCGTGGCCCTGTGACCACGCCGCTGCTGCGGGCCGAGCACCTGAGCAGGCATTTCAAGATCGGCGGGGCGCTGTCCAAGCGAACCCTGCACGCCGTCGACGACGTGAACTTCCAGATCGGCCAGCGCGAGATCGTCGCGCTGGCGGGGGAGAGCGGCAGCGGCAAGTCGACCATCGCCCGGCTGCTCGCCCGGGTCTACCAGCCGACCAGCGGAGAGGTGTACTTCTCCCAGGGCGAGGAGGACCCAGGCACGCCGCTGTCGGCGATGCGGTCGCGGCGGGCCCGGCTGCGCTACGCCAGCGAGGTGCCGATGGTCTTCCAGGACCCGTTCGCCTCGATCAACCCGGTCTTCCGGGTCTCCCACGGCGTACTCCGCAGCCTCAAGCTGCACCGCCCCGACCTGTCGGCCAGGGAGCGCGAGGCCGAGGCGGCCCGGGTGTTCGAGGTGGTCGGGCTGGACGCCGCCATGCTCGAGCGGTACCCGCACGAGCTCAGCGGCGGCCAGCGGCAGCGGGTCGGCTTCGC
>Ga0208356_1000275_pt1 | contig 14988 bp, 8 predicted proteins | sample NGESurshal072012_4_FD_184467 | JGI IMG/M metagenome (GOLD analysis project Ga0208356, IMG submission 184467) | Arctic peat soil microbial communities from Barrow, Alaska - NGEE Surface sample 53-1 shallow-072012 (SPAdes) | ecosystem: Environmental > Terrestrial > Soil > Wetlands > Peat ... | reverse complement strand
TCGGCTCGGAGCTCGCGGACTGGGTCGGCGCCGTCGGCTCGGAGCTCGCGGTCTGGGTCGGCGCAGGGCTCGCCGTCCGGGTCGGTTCCGGGCTCACGGTGTGCACAGGCGCTGTCGGGCGCGGGCTGGCGGGTGGTGCGCTAGCGGATCCCTTAGGTGCAGCCGGCGGCGGGGTGGCGGCGGGGATACCCGGGATCGACGGACTCCCCTGGTCGGACCCGGACGGCGCCCGGGCCGTCTGGCCCTGGTCAGCGGCGCCGTAGCGGTACAGGTCGTAACGCCGCATCAGGCTGATCAGGTTGGCCCCGTAATTCGGGTCGGTGGCGTACACGCCGGTCAGCGCGGCCGCGAACCTGTCCGGGTGCTGCCGGTCCGCCATCGCCTGCTCGTAGTAGCCGCTCCGGGCCAGGAGGCTGCCATGGTCGTCGATGCTCTCGGCGACGTTGTGATAGACGCGGAAGGCCGCCGACGTGCTCACCGGCTGGCCGTTCACGTACTCCTGGGTGGGCAGCGGGACGCTGCCAGCCGGCCCGGTCCCCTTGATGCCGAACAGGTTGTGGTCCTGAGCGGCCAGCTCACTCTGGCCCCACCCCGACTCGTCGATGGCCTGGGCGATCGTGACTGCGGCCGGTACCCCGTAGCGGCGCTGGGCTGCCATCGCCCCGGGAGCGACCTCGGTGATGAACGCCTGCTGGGCCCGGGTCTCGGACACCGGCGCAGGCACCGGTGACGGGTGGTGCCGGCGGTACGCAGTGCCCCGGTCCTGCGGCACATGGCTGAGGGTAAGCCCGGGAATGGCCGCCACGCCGGGTGCGATCTTCTCCTCTGCGGCCCTCGCCGCCTTCCGCCCGGGCCGTGCCTTCGGTACCGGCGTGGCCGCTCCGCCGTCCGCCGAGCCGGACCGCTGGGCGGGGACCAGGCCGGGGATCGCTGGGTCGCTGGCGGACCGGGCCGCCGGAGCAGCGGCTGCGCCGGGGATGGCGGCCAGCTCGTGCGGCGCCCCGGAGGCATCAGGGCCGCCGCCAGACCGATTCCGTGCGGCCTGCGCCCCTCCCGCGCCGGACGCATCTGACGACGGGTGCCCCGCGCTGCGATCTGACGGGTGGCCCGCACCGGGCTTCCCCCCATGGCCACTCGCCCCGGCCGCCTGGGTGGCAGCGGGCAGGACGCCGTTGTTCACGAACCCGACGACGCCCGCAGACGACAGCGGCTCCGGGTACTGGTGCGCGTTGACCGAGAAGTTGGGCAGCGAATCCCCGCCCACGGTCTGCAGTACGCCGCCGGTGTCCTTGGCGACCACCTCGACGTGGCCGTCGAACAGCACCCAGTCTCCCGGCAGCGGCTGGTAGCCGTCCCCCAGCGGATGCCAGCGGTCGTGGGCCTGGGCGTCCTGCTGGATCGAGATGATCCCCAGCGACGCCGGGTTGGCCTCCACGCGGACGTCCGCCCAGCTATGCAGAGGCCACGGATACGAACTCCCGCCGGACACCCAGCTCTGCCCCCCCACCACCTGGGCGCCGAGCTCCAGGGTGAGGCTGGCGAACGCCGCGCACGATTCGCCATGGTCAACCCCGTCAATGCTGTCGTGCTGCCAGATAGTCGCCTCCATCTCGGCCGGGGTCTTGGTCTGGGCCATCTGGAGGTAGTAGTCGGCCACGTGGACGATGGCCGCGCGGAGCATCGCGTCATGACTGGGCGCTGCCCGGTGCGGCTGGAGTGACTGGACCGACTGCCGCAGGGCGACCAGGTTCAGCGGCATGCTGGTCGGCGAGCTGATATCGGCGGCCGCCTTGGGGACAAAGGAAAACCCGGTGATGGCTCCGCCGACGCTGAGACTCACCAGCGCCGTCATCTGCTGCCACCGTGGCCGGCCTGCCGAAGGCAACGAGTTCACCTCTTCCCTGCGAATAGTCCGTCCGGGCGGATACCGATGACGGTCGTTCCAGAGCCGGCACTAACTCTGTGAAGGCCCATATGCTGCGCGCCTTATGAGGAGCGGTCATATCAGGCGGCCAGAGTCTCGTTTCCCAGCTGCCGCAAAATCGCCTGGACTTGCGGATTACCGGGGTTATCGGCGTTCGCGAACAACACCGCGGCGTCGTCCGCCGCCCCCGTTGAGGCGCCGAGGATCCATTTCCGGTAAACATCAGACACCAATGCCGCCTGGCCCTCGGCGCTGCTCACCGGGTGCGCACAGAGATCGGGAAATCCCTGGCGCGACGCGACCAGGCCGGAGCCGGTGTAGCGCATGCAATTCTGGGAATTACTCTCCAGCCCCGGCTGGACCACGGGATTGCCCTTGGTGCCGGTCAGGGTGGCGCCGCCGATGATGTCGTTGATGGCCCGGGCGGCCACCGCGATGCTGTCGATGGGGTTAGCGGGATCGTACGGGTGGTGCAGGTTCAGCGACGCGGCGACCGCCCCGCCCTGGCTGGGCGTGATGGGCTCGAGGCCCTGCCGGCCGGTCTTGGTGTCCGCGAAGTGAGAATTATCGTCGCTGGTCAGAAGCGCGAACACCCAGAGGATCTGACGCGTGGCTTTAGCGCAGGCAAAATTGACCTGGCCGGGCTCGGAGACCACATCGGGGTTCTGGCAGGCCCTGGTCACCTCGGCCTGGACGGTAGCCACACTGGCTGGCCACGACGCCCCGCCACTGGTGATGATGACAGCGAGCACGGTAACCAGGACGACGGCGGCCCCGCCTATCGCGATGATGCTGCGCCGGGAAAGCCCGCGGTGATAGGCACTCTGCCGTCCATGATTAACGATTCCCACCGTCGGGTCGACTCCACGATCCTGGGTAAACGGCCCGGCAAATCTGTCCTCCGGCGCCGCGGACTCACCCGCCCGATCCAGGCGGTCATATCGAGGTCCTTCCCCGACGAAAGGAGGCTCGTCCGGGGAGTAATAGGGCAGGCTTTCTGGTGAATAATCCAAGTCCTCGTGCCGATGAGCGGGCCGGGCCAGCTCGCGTTCCAGCGATACGCGGGCTTCCGAAAGCTCCCTCTGCAGTTCTTCGGTTGTTTTCTTCAGGTCGGCGAGCCGCTGGCTGTTCTGGCGGATTATGTCTTCGAATTGCGTGGTCATTGTCTCACCTCTAGCGTGCGGCCATACCGGGCCAATCCAGGGTGCTCATGACCGGCCCGGGATCCGCCCATTCAGGTAAGTGATCGTCAGGTAGCCGAGAGTGACGCCGCGACCCCGGCCGCTGGGGGCGGCCGGGGGACGGCGGCGGATCCTCGGCTGCCCCTGTGGCTGACCCAGCCCGGGGGGGCTGGGGTCTGGCGGCTATTAGAACACATGTGCGATGCTGATGTGAAGTCGGAATCGATTCGAACACATGTTCAACGCGGAGGTGAGGCCCTCGTGCCACAGATCAGCGAGCGTTCCCGGATCAGAGCCAGCCCCTCGATCAGGGCCAAGCACCGGATCAGGGGCTGGCCCTCGGCCGAGGGCTGGGTCTGGATCGGATCCAGACTGGGCCGCGCTGCGGGCCGGGGTCGGCTAGGCGCCCGGTACCGAGGTGCTCTGCGCCGACATCCACAACTGGTCGCTGATGGGCCAGGTGGTCGAGGGTGGCTGGGTCAGGTCGTGCGCGTCCTGGGTGGTGAACAGGTCAACCGCGCGGCGCGGAGTCGCCCCGTAGGGGGTGAGCTCGCCGGGCCGGGTGGCCAGCAGGACCGGCTCGCGGCCCGCGCTCGTGATGCTCCGGATCACCGCCTGGACCTGCGCTCCCGAGGCGCCCGCCATCACCCCGGCCGGGACACCGCACATCCCCCGGGTCGCCTGGGCGAACTCGTTGGCGGCCAGCCGGTCGAGGATCAGCACCGACATCCGCGCGCTCATAGCGCCACACAGCTCCTGCACGGCGGCCGCCTCACCCGCGCCGGTCCGCTTCACGCCCACTCCCGTGGCGGCAGGCCCGGAGTGGCCGGTGACGCCATGGCTGAGGCTGATGCCGAGCGTGGTCACGGCGGTCGGGACCGCCATGGCCAGGACGAAGCACGCCGCCGCCAGGGACACGGCGACGCGGCCGGCGCCGCGTTCCCTGGCCCGGCGATCCAGCCACGCTGCGACCCAGACCGAGCACAGGATGAACCCGGGCAGCACGACCGGGACCAGGGTCCGGCTCGCCCACGGCTGGTCAGGGACTGTGCGCGGCTCCCAGAGCACGCTCACCGTGGTCCAGGCGATGAGCGCGAGTGGCAGGCTCCAGGTCCAGGCCACGCCGTCCTCGTCGGCCCACCGGAGCAGCGCGCGCACGCACCGCCGGGTGAGCAGGGCCATCCCGAATCCGCCGAGAAGGAGCGCCGGAATCCCGACGTACCAGATGACCCAGTACAGGGTGTCTTCCGCGTACGAGCGGGTGGGTTGAACGGGCAGGCCGAGGAGCTTCTGCAGGGCGCCGATGTACCCGGCGGTGCCCGGCCCGGGGTTCCAGTGTGCGGTCTGGAACGTCGGCCGCACCAGGAGGGTGATCAGCGCCGCCGGCACGAGCGCCGCGGCGATGTCGGGCACGCGCCAGCGCAGCGCCCTGCGCGCGGCCCGGCTGACCCAGGCCCGGGCGGGCGGCCAGGCCGCGACCGCCACGGCGGCCAGGGTCAGCGCGGCGGCCGCGAGCGCGACCAGGCTGGCCAGCTGGACTGGGAAACCGGGGGCGGCGAGCGCGGCCGGCGCGGTTACCCAGCTGGCGGCGAGGGCGAACCCGGCGCCGCCGAGCACGCCAAGGGCCAGCGGAAGCGCCTGGGGGCGCTTGGCTACGACCAGCAGGCCGATGAACGGGATCACGGGAATCAGGTCAGGCAGCACGCTCAGCGAGGCCAGCGCGCTCAGCCCCAGGGCCAGCCCGCCCAGCGCGGCAGCGGCCATGCTCGGCGAGAGCCACCCCGGCCAGCGCAGCCATCCGGGGTAGCTGGTGAGCCAGCCTGGACCGTGCCGCGCTCTCAGCGAGTCGGCTACCAGGCACAGCCCACCGAGCAGAAGCAGCTGGACCAGGGGCTCGGTGAAAGCCGACCTGCTGGTGTACTGCTCGGGCAGGGTGAGAGCCAGCACCACGGCCGCGGGCGGCGCCCACTGCGGGCCCGCGAGCCGCCCGGCCAGCCCGCCGAAGACGAGGACCGCGAGCGCTCCGAGCACCGGGCTGACCAGCGCGGCCGTGGACATGCCGTGTATCCACCAGCCGCCGGCCGCCACGATGGCCAGCCCGGGCGCGAACTGCGGGGTCAGGCCCCCGTGCGTCGCGGCCAGTCCCGTGCTGGCGAACACGAGCCCGGGGTGCGCCCCACCGAAATCCCGCAGCGACTCGGGGATCGGCAGCGAACCGTGGCCCGCGATCCAGTAGCTGAGCTGGAACGCCGCGCCCGGCTCGCGCGAGACGATGATCTGCGGCGAGTTGAGCCGGATCTGCCAGGCTCCAAAGCCGGCCGCCACCGCGATCGTGCCCGCGAGGCCCCACCAGCCGGCCCACGCCGGGACCGACCGGCCGGGTGGGCCGGCGCCGGGCGCGGCCACCAGCGCCGGGCGGAGCTCCCGGCGGGCCACGGCGGCGATCAGGACCACCGCGAGCGGCGCGGAGATCAGCAGCAGCGCGGCGGGCCGCAGCCGGCCGGCCATCAGCAGGGCCGCGCCGGGAACCAGCCAGGCGAGCGCGAGCAGCACCGGCAGGATCGTGACCAGGTTGAAGCTCCACACGGCCCACGGCACTCGGCGTCCCAGCCGCACCGTGGCGGCAGGCTCACTGCTCTCGGCTACTGGGCCGGCCTGTCGGGCTCCCGGGTGCACGGGTTCCACTCTAGGCCGGGGTGCCGACATTGCCGCGGAAGGCGAGGTGACCGATTCATCCCATTGGCGCCACATGCGGTAGCTCTTCGGTGGACAATGGGAGGACACCCCAGGCACTCCCGCATACCCAAGTTAGCCACGGCCCAGGCCACGAGGAGCGATGACCCGCTACGACGACATGGACGAACCCGGAGGCGGAATCTCAGTGTCCGGGTACGCGCCCGGGCCGCCGACGTCGGCACAATCGGACTCACGGGGGGACACCGACTGGCAGCTAGCGCTGTACGGGCCTGAGCCGGCACAGCAGGCGCCCGCCCGCGCGGGGCGCGCCGGCGGATCTGGTGGGAGGCCGCAGGATGGAGACCCGCGGCCGCGGCGGCGGCCCAGCCGGGGCGTACTCCTGGGGGCGATAGCCATCATCGTGACGGTCGCGGTGGTCGCTACGTCACTGGCGGCCTACGCGAGGTATCGCAGCGTGCTGGGGAGTATCCATCACGAGAACGTCACATCGGCCATGCTGGGCAAGCGGCCGCCGTTCACCGCGGGCCTGAACATCCTGATCATCGGCTCGGACTCACGCCAGGGCCTCGGCAGTAAGTTCGGGGCGGACGTCCCCGGGTCCCGGTCGGACACCTCGATGCTGCTGCACATCGCGCCGGGCCACACCCGGGCCGACATCGTCAGCTTCCCGCGTGACTCCATGGTGCCGGTCCTGGCCTGTTCTAACGACGGGCAGGGTCACTCTGGCCAGAGCGCGCAACCCGGGGTAGTCGAGCGGCTCAACGCCACGTTCTCCGCGGGTGGGGCACCGTGCCTGTGGAAGACGCTCGAGCAGGAAACCGGCATCCGCATCCAGCACTTCATGGAAGTGAACTTCGCCGGGTTCCAGTCGATCGTCAACGACGTAGGCGGCGTGCCCGTCTGCCTGCCGTTCGCGATCAACAATCCCCAGTCCAGGCTGCGGCTCTCGGCCGGGAAGCACGTGGTCAACGGGGCCCAGGCCCTCGCCTTCGTCCGGCTCCGGGAGGACATCGGCGAGGGTTCCGACACCCAGCGCATCCAGCGTCAGCAGTACTTCCTGGCCGCGGTCATGCAGAAGCTCAAGGCGACCAACCTGCTTTCCCAGCCGAGCCGGATATTCAACGTTGTCCGCGACGTGGCGAAGTCGCTCACCACCGACAGCGGCCTGGATCTGTCCACGACGCTGCGCATCGCGAACAGCATGAAGAGCCTGAGCTCGAAGTCGGTTCAGCTGGTGACCGTCCCGGTGGTGCCGTACGCAGGGGATCCCACCGCTGAGCTGTCGTGGGAGCAGCCGCAAGCGGCCCGGATGTTCCGGGCCATCGAGGCCGACCGCGAGTTGCCCGCCAAGGCGAACCAGAAGGGCAAGGCTAAGGCGAAAAGCGCCACGGCCGAGCCCACGGTCAGCCCGGCCAAGGTGGACGTCCAGGTACTGAACGGATCCGGTGTCAGCGGTGTGGCGGGTGCCACCGCCACTGGCCTGACCGCCAAGGGCTTCACCGTGACCGGCACCGGGCCGGCCGCCAACTATGGCTACACGAGCAGCGTGATCCAGTACTCCTCCGCCGCTCAGCTTCCTGAGGTCAACGCGCTCAAGGCCGAACTGGGCTCGGTGGTCGTGCAGCAGGACGCGGCCCTGGGAACCGGGTCGCTCAACCTGATCCTCGGATCAAGCTTCAAAGGCCTGGGCACAGCCAAGGGCGGGACCGGCCAGGCGTCCGCTAAGGCCCTCGGCAGCCTGGCCAAGAGCTACGGCGGCATCACCGCAAGCACGAACATATGCAAAGACTCGGCAGCGTTCGCCGGCCCGGACACCCCGCTTCCGGGGGGATGAGCGGGGCCAGTAAGCGGACCGAGTGGCAGCCGGGCGGCACTGGGTCGTGCGTCACTGGGTCGTGCGTCACTGGGTTACGCAGCACTGGGCTGGGCCACACCGCCGTGCGGCGGCTGGCCTCCCTGGCTGTCCTCCTCAGGATGGCCTGACGGCCGCACGCGCCGGGCGCCCAGCTGCGAGACGATGAGCCAGGCCCACAGGCCCAGCGGATACATGAAGTAACCGAATCTGGTCGCCGGGGCCAGGACGAACATGAGCACCAGGCCGATGATGAGCCGCCAGGTCGCGGACGGCACGTTCCGCGGCGGGCGGACCACCAGGGAGACCAGCACCCCCAGGCCCGCCAGGCAGAGCAGCACGACGGCGATCGTGTGCCCGGTCGGCCCGGTGTCGGCCAGCACGTGCCCGGGCAGTGGACTGGCGGCCTGCGACTTGACCTTGGCCAGGCCGAGCGGGAAGAGAATGGTGTTCTCTACCAGGGCGTGTGGCCAGACCGCCGCGACCGGGCCGATGATCGCGGCTGCCGCGACGACAGCGGCCAGGATGAACCGCACTGCGGCGCGCCGTCCGTCCCGCACCAGGAGCATGGTCGCGGCCACGATCAGAGCCGGCCACGCGGTGGCCTTGGTCGCGGCGGCGACGCCCAGCACCAGACCGGCCAGCAGCGGCTCCGGGCGCCGCCAGAGCAGCGCGAGGCCGAGGCACAGCAGGGCCAGCACCGGGACGTCGGTGCCCCCCACCGTGAGCGAGAACGCGATCACCGGGGTGGCTGTGACGAGGACGGTCCAGCGCAGCACGTCCTTGGCCCCGGCGGCCGCCAGCGCGGCCGCGAACACGGCCACGAAACCCAGGGCGAACCAGATCCGCGGGTCGGTGACCAGTCCGGGGCCGAACAGCGCGCGCGGCAGCCCGAAGATCGCCATGACCGGCAGGTACGGGTTGTAGATGTTGGGGTCATGCGAGGCGGAGACGATCGCCTGGCTCTCGTAAGGGGATCCGTGCTGGACCAGCAGCCGGGCTCCCCGGGCGATCACGCCGACCTCCGGCTGCCACCGTCCCTGCTCGGCCAGCAGCGACATCGGCACGATCAGCGCTCCCCCGACGCCCAAGAGCAGGGCTAGGTCCACCGCCCGTGAGGATCTCCAGGCCACGAGCACCACGACGCCCAGGACGTAGGCCACCGCGGCGAACATCCCCCACAGCCGGTGCAGGGCGTCCGTGCTGAACACGCCCATGCCCGCGGCGAACAGCGCGCAGGCAGCAAACATCGCCGCCAGCCACGGGCGGGGAATGCTTAGCGGCGACTGCCATCCCAGGGCCGGCGCGCCCCACCGCAGCGGCCTTCGTCTGAGCAGGAGCATAGAGATACACCCTCCACAGGGTAATCCTAGCCTTCCGCCCCTTCGGCGCTGGACAGGCACCCCGGAGCACCGCTGCCCAGACTGGGCCGCTGAACACCTCGGGGGTGCGCCCGCACGGCCAGCCAGCTGGCCAGGCTGCCCGAGCACAGCAGCCAGAGAAGGTACACGGTCAGGGCCAGGTAGCTGAGCGTGGCCACACCGAGCATTGCGCCCACCCCGGCCACCAGCATGCGGCCTTCCCAGCCGATCCCGCCACGCGGATCTCCGGCCGGCAGCAGGTGCCGACCCCGGTACGCGGCGTCCAGCTGGCGGAGGGTGACCAGCCCGATCAGCGCGAAGACCAGCGGGGCGGGCACTCCCTTCGCGAATCCGAGCGCGGCCAGGTAGACGTACTGCCCGGCCTGGATAACCAAGGGTGTCAGCCAGTCCAGCGGGCCGTCGTGCGGATGCGCGGAGCCCGGCGCGGCCAGCAGCATCGCGGCCACCGGGGTCAGCAGGACCAGGCCAGCCAGGTCGCGCAGGCCCAGCGTGGCCAGCAGGACGGTTGCCGTCAGACCGGCTACCGCAGGTGGCAGCGGCACCAGCTGGCCACGCACAACCGCACCCGCGAACCGGGCGAGCGGGCCGTCATCCCGCGCGACCGCGATGTCGGCCGGGCAGAGTGGGGCCGCCGCGCGGTTCGCCGCCCGCGACCACCCGTTCCCGGCCCGCGGGCCGGCGATCGTCCAGGCCAGCGCAGCCGCACCCCACCAGATGAGGACGAGCAGGGACATCCGGGGGCCATAGAACACCGCGGTCACCGTGATCACCACGGCCCGCTCCCCGGCGGGCAGTCCGGGCAGGCGCCCGGCGAGGGCAGCCAGGGCCCGGCCGGGGCTGAGGTGCTCGTCCCCCGGCTGGGGCTCGTGCTCATCAGCAACAGCCGGGCGGGCCAGCCGGGCCACCTTCCGCATGCCGAGGAGGATCGCCGCGGCGGTGGCCAGGGCCCAGACCCGGTTCTGCCCGGGAGCCGCACCCGCGGCCAGTCCCTCGTAGACGGCGAGCTCGCCTGCCAGTGCGCAGACGACGGCCAGCCACCCGTCGTACGCACCCATGGTGAGCTGGCCGCCGACCCGCCGGGCCAGGTACCCGCCGCCGAGCGCCACGCCCCCGGCCAGCGCCGTGAGCGGGGTGCCCGCGCTGAACCACACTGCGGCGCATACGGCGCACGCCAGCTCGATGCCGGTTACGGAGTTGCGGGCCACGGCCCGGCCGCTCGCCCAGACGGCCACGCGCCGGGGCAGCACCACCACGGCCGTGGTTACCGTCATATCCCTCTCCGGTGCTCAGGATGCCTGGTGGCCCGCGAGCAAGCTCAGTGGCTCACCAGCCAGTACAGCGATTCTGCGGGTAACCCTTGGCTGTCGTACCCGGGTAGAGTCCGCTCATGCGAACGGTGGCTGTGGTGCTGGCGGCCGGGTCGGGGGTGCGCTTCGGCGCCGCGCTCCCCAAGCAGTTGCTCCCGCTGGCCGGGAGAGCGCTGCTGGAACATTCGGTCGCTGCATTCGACCAGGCTCCCGGCGTGGACGCCACCCTGGTGGTGATGGCACCCGGGCACGCGTCCCACGTCCGCGAACTCCTGGCGCTGGGCGGCTACCGCAAGGTGAGCGGGATCATCGAGGGCGGGCTGACCCGTCCCGAGTCGACCCGGCGGGCCATCGCGGCCCTAGGCCCGGCCGAGGGCAACGTGCTGTTCCACGACGCCGCCCGCCCGCTGCTCGACCAGGCCACGATCGCTGGCTGCGTGCACGCCCTGGACACGTACGAGGCCGTCGGGGTGGCGGTCCCCACCTCCGACACCATCGTGGAGGTCGAGGACGGCCTGATGACCGGCATGCCGCACCGCGACACGCTGCGCCGCTGCCAGACCCCGCAGGGGTTCCGGCTGTCGGTGATCCGCAAGGCCCACGAGCTGGCCCTGGCTGACCCCGCCTTCGCGGACCTCACCGCGACCGACGACTGCGGGGTGGTGCTGCGCTACCTGCCCGACGTGCCGGTCGCCGTGGTCCCCGGCAGCGAGCGCAACATCAAGATCACGTATCCGGGCGATCTGAGCATCGCTGAAGTCCTGCTTAGTGACGGCGAGCGCTGACCGCCTGCTTGACCAGGGTCTGCCCGAAGTCCCAGATCAGGCCGCTGCCCCGGCTGGCGTCGTCCATGACCTCCACGAACGCGTCCCGGAACAGGTCCACCTCCGCTTCGCCGATGGTCAGCGGAGGCAGCAGCTTGATCACTTCCACGTTGTCCGCCGCGACCTGGGTCAGGATGTGGTGCCGCTGGAACAGCGCGACCACCACGGTCTGCGCAAAGAGACCGTGCCGGGCGGCCTGGAGCACGTTCCAGGCCGCCCGTGATCTCATGGCCTTCGGGCGGCCGAACTCCAGGCCGATCATCAGCCCGCGCCCGCGCACCTCGGCGAGCAGTTCGTACTTGTCCACCAGCAACTGCAGGGCTTCCCGGAGCAGCGTGCCGATCTGCTCGGCGTTCTCCACCAGCTTCTCGTCGTCGATGACCGCGAGGGACGCCAGGCCGGCCGTCATCGCGGCCGCATTGGAGCCGAAGGTCGAGTCGTGCACCAGCACCCGGTCGATGGACGAGTAGACCTTGTCGAAGATCCACCCCTTGGCCAGCGTGGCCCCAACCGGGACGAAGCCGCCGGACAGCGCCTTGGCCACCGTCACGATGTCCGGTTCGACGTCGTCGTGCTGGTAGGCGAAGAACCGTCCGGTACGCCCGACTCCGGACTGCACCTCGTCGCAGATCAGCAGGGCACCGTGCTGGTGCAGCAGGGCCTGGGCGGCGATCAGGAAGCCGGGCGGGACCACCGCCACGCCCTTGCCCTGCACTGGCTCGATGATGAGCCCGGCGACGTCACCCTTGCGCAGCTCGGCCTCGAGGGCTTCCAGGTCGCCGAAGGGGATCATGGTGTCCGGCAGGAGCGGGCCGAAGCCCTTGCGGAACTCGGCGGACCCGTTCGTGGACAGCGAGCCGACCGTGAGCCCGTGGTAGGCATGGTCGCAGTAGATGATCCGCGGCCGCCCGGTCGCGTAGCGGGCGAACTTGAGCGCCGCTTCCACGGCTTCCGTGCCGCTGTTGCAGAAGTACACCCGGTCCAGGCCGGGAGCCTTGGCCAGCAGCCGCTCCCCGAGCAGGCCGGCCAGCAGCGGGGTGTCGAACTGGACCATGTCGGCGAGCCCGGCGTCCAGCATGTCGTGCAGCGCCTTGCGCACCACGGGGTGATTGCGGCCCACGCCGAATACCCCGAAGCCGGCCAGGAAGTCGGCATACGCCTGGCCCTCGGAGTCGTAGAGGTAGGCACCTTCCGCGCGCTCGTAGACGCGGTCGAAGCCGATAGCGTGCAGCATGCGGGGCAGCTGGGGGTTCAGGTGCTGGCCGGCGAGGGCGTAGCCCTCCCCGTGCCGGGCAGCGAGAAGCTCCGACAAGTCGAAAACCATGGTGAGTAGTCTGCCGACTTCCCAGGGCTTCTCGCTACCCGGGGTGTTACAAACCTGAGTCCTCCAGCATTTCGGTGACGAGTGCCGCGATCGGGGAGCGTTCCGACCGGACCAGCGTCGTGTGCGCGAACAGCGGATGCCCCTTGAGCTTCTCGATGACCGCGACCACGCCATCGTGGCGGCCTACCCGCAAGTTGTCCCGCTGGGCGATGTCGTGGGTGAGCACCACCCGGGAACCGGATCCGATCCGGGACAGCACGGTCAGCAGGACGCTCTGCTCCAGGGACTGGGCCTCGTCCACGATGACGAACGAGTCGTGCAGGGAGCGGCCCCGGATGTGGGTCAGGGGCAGCACCTCGAACATGTCCCGGGCCAGCACCTCGTTGATCACGTCCTGGGAGGTGACCGCCGACAGCGTGTCGTAGACCGCCTGGGCCCACGGGTTCATCTTGTCCGCTTCCGAGCCCGGCAGGTAGCCGAGCTCCTGGCCGCCGACCGCGTACAGCGGGCGGAACACCACCACCTTGCGGTGCTGGCGGCGTTCCATGGCCGCCTCCAGACCCGCGCAGAGTGCCAGCGCGGACTTGCCGGTGCCGGCCCGGCCGCCGAGCGAGACGATCCCGACGTCGGGGTCGAGCAGCAGGTCGAGGGCGACGCGCTGCTCGGCGCTGCGGCCGTGCAGGCCGAACGCCTCCCGGTCGCCACGCACCAGCCGGACGGACTTGTCCGGCAGCACCCGGCCGAGCGCGCTGCCCCCACCGTGGCCGCCTGCGGCCAGCACGAGGCCGGTGTGGCAGGGCAGGTCACGCGCCTGCTCGCAATCTAGCTTGCCAGTGTCGTAGAGCTCCTGGATGTCCTCCGCGCTCACCTCGAGCTCGGTCATGCCGGTCCAGCCAGAGTCGGCCGGCAGCTCGGCCCGGTACTCCTGGGCGGTCAGGCCGATCGAGGCCGCCTTGACCCGCAGCGGCAGATCCTTGCTGACCAGGACCACGTCTTCGCCCTCGGCCTCCAGACTGCGCGCGACTGAAAGGATCCGCGTGTCGTTGTCACCGAGCCGGAACCCCGGGGGAAGGACCTGGGGATCACTGTGGTTCAGCTCGACCCTGACGGTTCCGCCCTCGTCACCGATCGGCAGGTCGGCGTCCAGCCTGCCGAATTCGATCCGCAGGTCATCCAGGTGCCGGAGGGCCTGACGGGCGAAGTAGCCCAGTTCGGGGTGATGACGCTTGGCCTCCAGCTCGGTGATGACGACGATGGGCAGGATCACGCGGTGCTCGGCGAACCGGCTGATCGCGGCCGGGTCGGCGAGCAGGACGCTGGTGTCCAGCACGTAGCTGAACCGGCGGCTTCCGGATACGCCGGGAGCCCCACCGTCCTTGTCAGTGCGGGCATTGCTGGGCCGCGATACGCGGCGGGCAGAAGAACTGGCCACTCGTTCTCCCCTGGGCACCTGACGTGGCGCCACGCTCGGACACAGATGTGTCTCCAGGACCGGGATAGGCCTTCGAAGGGCCAGGTCCCGGCCCTTCGCTCGTCTCGCCTGCGTGTCAGGACACGAAGCTCGAGGATGTCGAGGGCCTTCCCGGGGGGACGGCTAGGCACCGCCCACCTGATTGAAAGGTACCCGGGCCGCGCCATCCCCGGAAGACCCAGACGGGGTGTCGCATACCACGCCGGACCAGGTTTGGGACGGGTTTAGGACCGGAACCGGGGCTAGGACCCGAACCGGCGCTGGCGGGCCGCGTAGGAGCGCAGCGCGCGGAGGAAGTCCACCCGGCGGAAGTCCGGCCAGTAGGCGTCGCAGAAGTAGAACTCCGAGTGGGCGCTCTGCCAGAGCAGGAAGCCGCTCAGCCGCTGTTCGCCCGACGTCCTGATGACCAGGTCCGGGTCGGGCTGCCCGGCGGTGTAGAGGTGCTCGGCGATGTGCTCCACATCCAGGACCTCGGCGAGTTCCTCGATGGTGGTGCCCTTGGTCGCGTGATCCTGCAGCAGGGACCGGACCGCGTCCGCGATCTCCCGGCGGCCGCCGTAGCCGATGGCCACGTTGACCAGCAGGCCGGGATTCCCGGAGGTGGCCTCCCCGGCGTCCTTGAGCACCTGTGCGGTCTCCGCCGGGAGCAGGTCCAGGGCGCCCACCGGTTTCACATGCCAGCCGGCGTCGGCCAGCGCGCGGACGGTGCTCTCAATGATCTTCAGCAGCGGTTCCAGCTCGGCGGCGGGCCGGGACAGGTTGTCCGTGGCCAGCAGCCAGAGGGTGACGACTTCGACCCGCGCCTGGCTGCACCAGCCGAGCAGCTCGAAGATATGGTCGGCGCCCCGCTGGTGGCCGTTGCTGACGTCGGTGAACCCCGCCAGGCGGGCCCAGCGGCGGTTGCCGTCGAGGATGACCCCGACGTGCCGCGGCCCGGAGTGCCCGGCCAGGGACGCTTCCAGCCTGCGCTCATACATCCGGTACGCGAGATCGCGGAGTCCCACCCGAAACTCGCGCAGCCCCATC
>Ga0208356_1000273_pt1 | contig 15034 bp, 17 predicted proteins | sample NGESurshal072012_4_FD_184467 | JGI IMG/M metagenome (GOLD analysis project Ga0208356, IMG submission 184467) | Arctic peat soil microbial communities from Barrow, Alaska - NGEE Surface sample 53-1 shallow-072012 (SPAdes) | ecosystem: Environmental > Terrestrial > Soil > Wetlands > Peat ... | reverse complement strand
GTGGCCGGAGCGGGCGGCGGGTCGGTTCGGGTCAGGCGGCCGGCCGCCTCTTGCTGTTATCCGGGCCGGCGGCTAGCCGTGGGCGGCGACCGCGAAGCCGGCCAGCATGCTCTCCAGTCGCGGCGGCAGGTCGAGGACGACGACCGATTCCTGCTCGGCCGGGTCGGTCCTGGCCACCACCGCCACCATCGGGCTCGCGCTCCGGTTGACCGGCAGGTGCGGGGTTCCCGGCGGCACGTACAGGAAGTCGCCCGCCCGCAGCACCGTCCCCATGGCCAGCCCCGGGCCGTGCCAGACCTCGACCTCGCCCTCGGCGATGTAGATCGCGGTCTCGTGGCCGTCGTGCAGATGCGGCGTGCCCCGGGTGCCCGGCGGGATCGTCAGCACGTGCATGCAGAGCGCCTGGCTCCCGGCCGACCCGCGGCTGACCCCGGTGCTCAGGGCCACCCCCTGCTTCCCGTCATAGCTGTCGCGCGTGCGGATGACCACGCATCCGCCGTCGGTCCCCTGTCGCATCGTCTGTGTCACGGTTGCTCCCCCTTGGCGCATCATGAAATAACACCTAAACCGGATGTTTCCGATTCGGAACTGGCGGCGCACGCTCGAGGGAACCAGGGCTCGCAGTGGGGATGCCTCTGCCGTGGCATGAAAACGGTGCCGCCGACCATCCAGGACCGATCGGTAGGTAGCTACGCTACGCCGCTCGGTCATACACGCAAAGTCACCACCCCGGCAGCTATTCGCAGCAAGTGCCGATCGCTGCAACTTTCGCCCGCACTGTCACTCGCGTACCACCATCAGTTCACCCGTGCGTGTTACCGGATACTCGTTACCAGACTCCTGTTCGAGGGAATAACAGCAGGCGTGAAGGTCTCTGGCGTGGGTCGCGCCGAACCGGGGGCGCTGTGGTCCGCGCTGGCGGCGGCCGACGCGGGGTGGCACGTCTTCCCCTGCGCGGCCGGCTCGAAGCGCCCCGCGCTGCGGGAGAACTGGCAGGACCTCGCGACCACCGACCGCGGCCGCGTCCGCGCCTGGTGGGCGCGCCAGCCCTACAACGTCGGCATCGCCTGCGGCCCGTCCGGCCTCGTCGTCATCGACCTGGACGTCGCCCGCGACCGGCGCGAGGGTTCCGATGGGCGGGGACTCGACGGCCCCGCGTCCGGCGCCGACGCCCTCCAGCGGCTGTGCCGGGCGCACGGTCAGCGGTACCCGGCCGGCACCTACACCGTCGACACCCCGTCCGGGGGAAGCCACCTGTACTTCACGGCTCCGGAGACGCCGGTGCGGAACTCGGCCGGGCGGCTCGGCCCGCTCATCGACGTCCGCGCCGACGGCGGCTACGTGGTCGGCGACGGCAGCCTGATCGACGGGCGACGCTACGCCGCCCGGGGCGACTTCCTGCCGCTGGCGCTGCCGCTGCCGGCCTGGTTGGCGCGGCTGCTGACCGAGCCGCCGGCGCTGCCCGAGATCACCCGGCCGTTGCCGGCCCTCGACCGGGCCCAGGGCCGGGCCTACGCGCTGGCCGCCTTCCGCGAGGAGACCCGCCGGGTCGCCGAGGCGCGGGTCGGGACGAGGAACGACACGCTCAACCGGGCCGCGTTCAGCCTCGGCCAGCTGGTCGCGGCCGGGCTGATCCCGCCGTTGCCGGTCATGACCGGGCTGGCCGACGCCGCCGCCCAGGCCGGGCTGCCGGCCGACGAGGCCCGGCGGACGATCCGCTCGGGGCTGGCGGCCGGCGCGCGCAAGCCGCGTCCCTCCCCGGTCTGATCAGCGCAGCCTGACCAGCACCCGCCTGACCGACAGCGGCCTGACCGACAAGCGGCCAGATCAGCACGGGCCGCGCGGCCCGCCGCGATCAGCCGATCGACGCCAGCGGCCGGACCACCTTGTCGCCGAGCAGGGTAACGAACCTGGCCGGGTCGGGCATGGCCGGCGCGACCTCGACCAGGCTGACGCCGAGGGCGGCGTACTCCTCCATCGAGGACAGGAACTCGCTGACGTCGCCCTCGGGGTTGACCCGGCCGAGGATCGTCTTGGCGATGCTGTCGTAGTCGCGGCCGACCGCGTCGCAGTGCCCGCGCAGGATGTCGAGCTTGCGCTTGACCTCCTCCGGGCTGGTGGAGAACAGGTTGCACGCGTCGGCGTACTGCGCGACCAGCCGCAGGGTCTTCTTCTCGCCGCCGCCGCCGATCAGGATGGGCGGACGCGGCGACTGCAGCGGGCGCGGCACGCAGATCGTCTCGGCCAGCTGGTAATGCTTGCCGTTATAGGGGCCCTCGTCGTCGCTCCACATCTGCTGGCAGATCTGGATCGCCTCCTCGAGCCGCTCGAACCGCTCCGCCACCGGCGGGTAGGCGACGCCGAGGGCGAGGTGCTCGCGCTCGTACCAGGCGGCGCCGATGCCCAGGAACGCCCGGCCCCCCGACAGCACGTCGAGGGTGGCGACGGTCTTGGCCAGCAGGCCGGGGTGCCGGTAGGTGACGCCGGTGACGAGCAGGCCGAGCCGCAGCCGCTCGGTCTTGGCGGCGACGAAGTTCAGCACCGAGTAGCCCTCGAGCATCGGGTCGTGCGCGTCGGCGAAGTGCTCCATCTGGAACCAGTGGTCCATCGCGGTGAAGACCGTGCAGCCGGCCTCCTCGGCCGCGATCGCGGTGTCGCCGACCGCCGACCGCAGCCCGGCCGGGCCGCTCGGCAGCGTGAAGTTCATGAAGTGAACGCCTACCTGCATGAGGGAAGTCCTCTCCTAGTCATCGTCAGTCACATCCGTTCGCCGGCGTCCGCGTCCGCGGGGCCGGGCCGCTTCCGCCGGCTCCATAGCCATCCGATGACCGCGATGAGCAGACCACCGCGAAGCCACACGTCGGCCAGGTTGAAGGTCGGCCCGTAGAAGGAAAGGTGGATCCAGTCGGTCACCGCCCCGTGCAGCCGGCCCGGCGGGCGAACCAGGCGGTCGACCAGGTTGCCGAGCCCGCCGCCGACCGCGAGCCAGGCGCCGAACCGCTCGGCCGCAGTGGCGGCGCGCGCCGCCCAGACCCCGAGCGCGATGATCAGCGCCAGGCTCACGATCGCGACGACCGACTCGTAGCCCGCCCCGATCCCGAAGGCGGCGCCGTGATTGGCGACGAGCTGCAGCCTGACGATCCCGCCGGGCACGGCGATCTGATGCCCACCTCGAAGCGCGGACAGCGCCCAGGCCTTGGTCGCCGCGTCGGCAACCAGGGCGAACAGCGCGACACCGGCCCAGCAGGCGGCCGACCAGGCGGCGCCCGCCCGGCGAGCCCTCGCGCTGGCCCCCGGCATCGACCACCTCGCCCGGCAAACAGATGTCATGTCACTCAACCCTACCGCCGAGCCGACGCTGCGAATCAGTCAGCTGACGGATGTCTTGCGCTGCAAATTGCAGCAGTCTTTTCAGTATCCGATGCACTTGACCGAAAGGCGAACCTATGACTAGCGCTACCTGGAACGACGTGAGGTTCCTGACCATCTACGAGCTGGCCGTGATGATGCGGATCTCCAAGATGTCGGCCTACCGGCTGGTGCGGACCGGCGAGCTGGAGGCGATCCGGGTCGGCCGGTCCTATCGCATCCCCGAGCAGGCCGTCATCAGCTACATGCGCGACGCGGCCTTCACCCCGGCCGGCCTCGCCTCTTAATGGCCGGCCGAATGAAAGCCGGCTGAAGCTCCCATCTCGCAGTGACCATTTGTGGTACTCCCATAGCGCACAGTGATCACTTGTGGGGGCTCATGCGAACGATCGCCGCCTCCGGGCTTGTCGCGCTGACCGCGATGCTCGGTGTCGCCGCCTCGATGGCCGTCGCCAGTCCCGCGACGGCCGGGCAGAGACCGACGACCGCCGCGTCGGCCAAGGCCGTCAACCCGGTCAGGGCCGTTAAGCCGCTTAGGGCAGTCAGGCCGGCCAAGGCACCGCCGGCCAACCAGCTGTACGGCGTGTCCTGCCCGTCCGCGAACGACTGCGTGGCCCTCGGCATCAACGAGAACGCCGCCGACACCGCCAAGGGAGGCGGCGCGCTGATCCAGACCTGGAACGGCAAGACCTGGACGAGGATGTCATTTCAGCCGCCGGCCAGCGCCAAGGACGATGCCGACCTCATCGGGGTGTCGTGCACTGCGGCCAAGAACTGCGTCGCGGTGGGCGTGGGCGGCGACGGCGCCACGGCGGCCTGCTCTCGTTCGCCGAGTTCTGGGACGGCAAGGCCTGGGGCGGTCGGCTTCATCGACGCCGACTTCAACGACGGCGGCCACACCGGCAAGGCCGCCTCGACGTCGTGGAACGGGAAGACCTGGACCGCGACCAGCGTGCCGGCCCCCGGCAAGCGCAAGGCAAGCCTGTTCAGCGAGGTCAGCCGCCCGGCTGCGGGCGGCTGCGCGGCGGTGGGGCAGCTGGGTCCGTACAACTCGGACGAGGGCAGCGGCCTGGCCGGATCCTGGAACGGCAAGAGCTGGAAGCTGGGAACGACGCCGTAGCGCGCACGAAGCCGTAAGAAGACGTGCAGGCCGGCCCAAAGCGGGCCGGCCTTCACGGTTAATCGAGGCTGATCAGGCGACGTCGAACCGGTCGAGGTCCATCACCTTGTACCAGGCGGCAACGAAGTCGGCCACGAACTTCTGCTTCGCGTCGTCGCTCGCGTAGACCTCGGCGAGGGCGCGGAGCTCGGAGTTGGAGCCGAAGATGAGGTCAACCCGGGTGCCGGTCCAGACCACCTGGCCCGCCGCGTTGCGGCCCTCGAACGCGTTCGCGTCCTCGGCCACCGGCGTCCAGGTGGTGTCGTAGTCGAGCAGGTTGGCGAAGAAGTCGTTGGTCAGCTGACCGGGGTTGGCGGTGAGCACGCCGACCTTGGACTTGTCGTAGTTCGCGCCCAGCACCCGCAGGCCGCCGACCAGCACCGTCATCTCCGGGGCGGTCAGCGTGAGCAGGTTCGCCTTGTCGATGAGGAGGTACTCAGCCGACAGGCGGTTGCCCTTGCCGAGGTAGTTGCGGAACCCGTCCGCCTTCGGCTCGAGCGCCTCGAACGACTCGGTGTCAGTCTGCTCGGCAGTCGCATCCGCCCGGCCGGGCGTGAACGGCACCTGCACCGAGAAGCCCGCGTCGGCCGCGGCCTTCTCCACTCCGACGCCGCCGCCCAGCACGATCAGGTCGGCCAGCGAGATGTGCTTGCCGGACGCGTTGAACGCGGTCTGGATCGACTCGAGCACCCGCAGCACCGCCGCGAGCTCGTCCGGGTTGTTGACCTCCCAGCCGCTCTGCGGCTCGAGGCGGATCCTGGCGCCGTTGGCGCCGCCGCGCTTGTCGCTGCCGCGGAACGACGAGGCCGCCGCCCACGCGGTCGAGACCAGCTGCGAGACCGACAGGCCGGAGCCGAGGATCTGCGTCTTGAGCGCGTCGATGTCGGCCCCGGAGACGAGCTCGTGCGTCACCGCCGGCAGCGGGTCCTGCCAGATCAGCTCCTCGGACGGCACCTCCGAGCCGAGGTAGCGCACGATCGGGCCCATGTCGCGGTGGGTCAGCTTGAACCACGCGCGGGCGAACGCGTCGGAGAACGCGTCCTGGTCCTCGGCGAAGCGCCGGGAGATCTGCTCGTAGATCGGGTCCACCCGCAGCGCCAGGTCGGTCGTCAGCATCCGCGGCTCGCGCTTGCCCGGGCCGAACGCGTCCGGCACCAGGTCGTTGCCCGCGCCGCCGCCCTTGGGCCGCCACTGGTTGGCGCCCGCCGGGGACTGGAACAGCTCCCACTCGTAGGCGAACAGGATGTGGAAGAACTCGTTGTCCCAGCGAGCCGGGTGGTAGGTCCAGGTGACCTCGAGCCCGCTGGTGATCGCGTCGGCGCCCACGCCGGTGCCGTAGGTCGACTTCCAGCCCAGGCCCTGCAGCTCGATCGGCGCGGCCTCGGGGTCGGGGCCGACGTTCTCGTCCGGGCCGGCCCCGTGGGTCTTGCCGAAGGTGTGGCCGCCGGCGATGAGGGCGACGGTCTCCTCGTCGTTCATCGCCATCCGGCGGAAGGTCTCGCGGATGTCGCGGGCCGAGGCAAGCGGGTCCGGGTTGCCGTTGGGGCCCTCGGGGTTGACGTAGATGAGGCCCATCTGGACCGCGCCGAGCGGGTCCTCGAGCTCACGGTCGCCGGTGTAGCGCTTGTCGTCGAGCCACTCGGTCTCCGGGCCCCAGTAGACGTCCTCCTCCGGCTCCCAGGTGTCCACCCGGCCGCCGGCGTAGCCGAAGGTCTTGAAGCCCATCGTCTCCAGCGCGACGTTGCCGGTCAGCACCAGCAGGTCGGCCCAGGAGATCTTCTGGCCGTACTTCTTCTTGACCGGCCACAGCAGCCGGCGGGCCTTGTCCAGGCTGACGTTGTCGGGCCAGCTGTTGAGCGGCGCGAACCGCTGCTGGCCGGAGCCGGCCCCGCCGCGGCCGTCGCTGATCCGGTAGGTGCCCGCGCTGTGCCACGCCATCCGGATCGTCAGCGGGCCGTAGTTGCCGAAGTCGGCCGGCCACCAGTCCTTGGAGTCCGTCAGCACCGCCGCGATGTCCTGCTTGACGGCGGCGAGGTCGAGGGAGTTGAACCCCTCGGCGTAGTTGAACTGCTCGCCCATCGGGTTGGCCTCGGCCGGGTTCTTGGCCAGGATCTTCAGGTTGAGCTTGTTCGGCCACCACTCCTGGTTGGCGTCGCCCTGGGCCGGGTGGGTGCGGCCGTGCATGACCGGGCACCCGCCGGCGGTCTCCTCCTCGCCGGCCTCCGGCGTCGCGCCCTCGATGACTACTGGGTCATGGTTGTCGGACATGAAATTCCTTCCGGACTAGTCGTTGTCACGGCGCCCACGAGCTGCGGGCAGTGGAACAGTCGGGGCACAGGCCCCAGTAGATGACCTCGGCCTCATCGATCTCGAAGCCGTGGTCATTGGACGCGGTCAGGCAGGGTGCGTCACCGACCGCGCAGTCAACGTCGGCGACCGCACCGCACGCCCGGCAGATGACGTGGTGGTGGTTGTCCCCGATGCGCCCCTCGAACCGGGCCGGGCTGCCGGCCGGCTCTATCCGACGCACCAGCCCAGTCGCGGCGAGCGCGTTGAGCGCCTCGTACACGGCCTGCAGGGAGACGTGGCCAACCCGCTCGCGCACGCCCGCGGCGAGCGCCTCGACCCCGAGGTGGTCGCCGTGGCGGACCGCCTCGAGCAGCGCGACGCGGACGGCCGTCACCCGCAGCCCGGCCCCGCGCAGCTCATCGGCGGCAGTCAGGTCCGGGGTCTCGGTCATGCTCGCCAACCTACTCCCCTAAAGGCGAACGTTTCAAGTTAGCGATCGATTCAGGTCTAGTGGCGCGGCCGGCCGCACCTCTCCGGCCGGCGACTCCCTGCCGCTAGCTTCCCCCGGCAGGTCAAGATCAAAATCATGAGCAGGTCGAACGGACCCTGTCTTCGCGCCAACCGTGAGGTGATCCCGGTCACGGGGAACGGACGGGGGAGGCGGAGCAGCGGTCCGTTCCATACGATGCTCTTGACTTTGTGGTTGATGCTTGAATTATTTGACCGATGAGGGAACCGAGATGACGAAACTCAGGGCCAGCGCCTTCGAGGCGCTCCAGGACGTCGTGGCAGACGGGATGACGATCGCCGTCGGCGGCTTCGGGCTGTCGGGGAACCCGTTCGGGCTCATCGACGCGCTGCGCGACACCGGCGCCCGCGACTTGACGATCGTCTCCAACAACATGGGGACCGACGGGTTCGGGCTCGGCATCCTGCTCGAGTCCAAGCAGGTCCGCAAGGTGATCGCCTCTTACGTGGGCGAGAACAAGCTCTTCGCCCGGCAGTACCTGGACGGCGAGATCGAGGTCGACCTCACCCCGCAGGGCACCCTCGCCGAGCGGCTGCGGGCAGGCGGGGCGGGCATCCCCGCCTTCTACACCCCGACCGGGTTCGGCACCCCCGCGGCCGAGGGCAAGCCCACGGCCGAGTTCGACGGCAAGCACTGCGTGCTCGAGCGCGCGATCGTGGCCGACATCGGCCTGGTGCACGCGCACACCGCCGACGCGGAGGGCAACCTGCGGTATCGGTACACCTCGCAGAACTTCAACCCGCTGGCGGCGATGTCCGGGCGGACCACGATCGTCGAGGCCGAGATCATCCTCGACGGGAGCTACATCGAGCCCGACTCGGTGATGACCCCGGGGATCTTCGTGCACCGGATCGTCGCGGCGGACCCGGACCGGAAGCCGATCGAGAAGCACACCGTCCGGCAGCCCGCGGTTTTGCCAGGCCAGACAGCCCAGCCGGCGCAGGAGGCCTGACATGTGGACCCGTGACGAGATGGCCGCGATCGCGGCCCGCGACCTGCGCGACGGCGAGTACGTCAACCTCGGCATCGGCATTCCCACGCTGGTCGCCAACCACCTCCCGCCCGGCGTGCGGGTGATCCTGCACAGCGAGAACGGCCTGCTCGGGATGGGCGAATTCCCGCTCGAGGGCGAGGAGGACGCCGACCTGATCAACGCGGGCAAGCAGACCGTCACGATCGCGCCGGGCGGCAGCTGCTTCGACTCCGCGACCTCGTTCGCGATGATCCGCGGCGGCCACGTCGGGACCGCGATCCTCGGCGCGATGGAGGTGTCGGCCGGCGGCGACCTCGCCAACTGGTCGATCCCCGGCAAGGTCGTCAAGGGCATGGGCGGGGCGATGGACCTGGTCGCGGGCGCGCGCCGGGTGCTGGTGATCACCGAGCACGTCGCCAAGGACGGGACGCCCAAGGTCGTCGCCGAATGCTCGCTGCCGCTGACCGGCCGGGGCGTCGTCGACCAGATCATCACCAACCTGGCCGTGTTCGACGTGACCGACTCCGGGCTGGTGCTGACCGCCCTGCCCCCCGACGGCGACGTCGACAAGCTCCGCGAGTGCACCGGCGCCCCGTTCAAGGTCGCGGACGACCTGCAGACACTCTGAGTCTGGCAGGTGCCATTTCTGGACCCATTTCGCCCCACCGCCATACGGGGAGCTAGCCGGGTCTGAGTTGTCCGCGTCGCCGAGCTAGTGGTCGGCGACTGCGTTAGCGGTGCGCTGGAGATGGTCGGCCATGATTCGCTTGGCGGACTCACTGTCACCGCGTTCGATGGCGTCGACAAGGACACGATGCTCCTGGAGATGCTGGTCGAGTCCTTCCGCGGGCCGATCCTGATGTCGCTCATGGAGGCCAGGGAAGTCGCCCCCGAGATGGGCGGCCTCGGGACGAAGGAACACGAGCGGTTCATCGAGGCGGTCCGCCGCCGCGACTGCGACGACGCCGGCCGCATCATGGGCGAGCACCTGGCCCGCACCGCCGGCCGCCTCCGCCACGACCACTAGCGATCTCGCCCGGGTCGCGTCCGCGACCGAGGCGCCATCGCGCGTGAGCATTGATCAATCGCGGGTCAGCGCCTGGTCCAAGGTCGGAGCTTGTCGGGGTTGCGGATGACCCAGATGTGCGTGATCTTGTCGGCGGCGATGTCGAAGGCGAATACCGTCACGGTGACGCCGTTCTGCTGGGCGACCAGGCCCGGCTGGCCGTTGACGGTTTGCTCCAATATCGTCAAGCCGGGTCTCCGGCCGGCGATGCCGGCCAGGTAGCGGGCGACCTGCTCGCCGCCTTCGATCGGGCGCCGCGCGGCGCTGACCTTGCCGCCGCCGTCGGCGGAGGCGGTCGCGCCGGGATCGAGCAGGCCGATCAGGGCGCCGATGTCCTTGGCTTCCCACGCCTGCCTGAAGCTCCTGACGATGCCGGCCTGCTCGGCGGGCGGGGTCACCGGTGACTGCGGTGCCCGGACGCGATGGCGGGCGGAGGAGGCCAGCTGGCGGCAGGCGGCCGGGGTCCGGGGTCCGGCCGACGATCTCGGCCACCTCCGCGAACGGGTAGCGGAAGACGTCGTGCAGAACGAACGCGACGCGCTCGGCCGGGGTCATCGTCTCCAGCACGACGAGGAAGGCCATCGTGACCGACTCGTCGAGGGTGACCCGGTCAGCTGGGTCGGCGGTGGCCGCGCCCGGTTGCGGCCCGAACTCCTCCCGGCGTCCCGGCAGCGGCTCCGGCAGCCATTCGCCCACGTACCGTTCCCGCCGGGCGCTGGCCGAGCCGAGCAGATCCAGGCAGATGCGGCTGGCGACCGTGGTCAGCCAGCCGCCGGGCGAGTCGATCGCCTGCTGCTGCTCCGGCGTCAGCGCGTACCAGCGGGCGTAGGTCTCCTGGACCGCGTCCTCGGCGTCGGCCAGGGAGCCGAGCAGCCGGTAGGCCAGATTGATGAGGTGGCGGCGCTCCCCCATGATCACGCTCAGGCTCGGGTCGGTCCGGCCGCGCCCCGGCCCGGATGGGGTGGTCATGATGTCGCCCGCCTCCCTTCGGTCACCGCTGGCCCTACCCGTTCGACGAGACAGCACCCCTGAGTGTCAGCCGCCCGCCTCGCCTGACATCCGGTGCGGCCGCATCGTCGTAAGGCTGAGCGCACATCATCATCTCGCTACCGGAGAGGACGTCCGATGAAGGCCATCCGCATGCACGAGCCAACCGGAATCGACGGGCTTGTCTTCGAGGAGGTGCCCGACGCCACCCCAATGGCCTGCGACGTGCTGGTCAAGGTGGCCGCCTGCGGCATCACCCACAACGAGCTCGACTGGCCCCTGTGGACCTGCCGGGCCGGTCATCGCCGCAGCTCGATCATCCCCGGCCACGAGGTGTCGGGGGTCGTCGCCGGGCTGGGCCACGGCACCGCCGGGTTCTCCGTCGGGAACGAGGTGTTCGGGCTGACCGACCAGTTCCGCGACGGGGCGGCGGCCGAGTACGTCGCGGTCGAGGCCCGTAACGTCGCCAAGAAGCCGCGGACCGTCGACCACGACCACGCGGCGGCGGTGCCGCGGGCCGACCTGACCGCGTGGCAGGCCCTGTTCGACCACGGGAAGCTCGCCAAGGGGCAGACGGTCGTCATCCACGGCGCGGGCGGCGCGGTCGGGTCGACGGCGGTCCAGCTCGCCCGCTGGGCCGGCGCCGACGTGATCGGGACCGGCAGGAACCGGATCCGTTCGCAGGTCATGGAGCTGGGCGCCGACCGCTTCATCGCGCTCGACACCGACCATCTCGAAGACGTGGCCGGTCAGGCGGACCTGGTGTTCGACACGATCGGCGGCGAGGTGCTCGCCCGATCGCCGGCCCTGCTGCGGCCGGGCGGCACGCTGGTCGTCATCAAGGCGGACGCGCGGCGGCCGGCCGGCCGCGGCGACATCACCACCGTCGTCTTCATCCAGGAGTCCAGCCGCGACCAGCTGACCGAGCTCGCCCGGCTGGTCGACGAGGGGCAGCTGCGCCCGCAGGTCGGCCTGGTGTATCCGCTTGCGGAGGCAGCCCAGGGGTACCGGGCGAAGGCCGCCGGCGGTATCTCCGGCCGTGTCATTCTCCGGCCCTGATTCGCCGGAACTGAATAGGCTCGGCCCGTGAGCGAAGTGATGCGCGCGCTGATAATCGATGGTCCAGGGTCGGCTCGGGTGGGCGTGGTCGAGGTCCCGCGTCCGGCCGCCGGGCAGGTGGTGGTGGACGTTCACCGGGTCGGGATCTGCGGGACCGACGGCGAGCTGCTCACCGGGGAGCTGGCCTACTTCGAGCAGGGGAAGTCACGCTTCCCGCTGCGTCCCGGGCACGAGTGGTGCGGCGTCGTCGGCGCCGTCGGCGCGGGGGCCGACGAGGCCTGGCTCGGCGCCCGCGTCACCGGCGACACCATGCTCGGCTGCGGTCATTGCCGCCGCTGCCGGGCGGGCAACGGGCACGTCTGCGCGGACCGCCACGAGATCGGGATCACCGCCTGGCCGGGCGCGCTGGCGGACAAGGTGCTCGTTCCCGCTGCCAGCCTGCACCGGCTGCCGGCCGCGGTCGACGACCGGGCGGGCGCGCTGGTCGAACCGGGCGGCAACGCCCAGCGGGCGGCGGCCGCCGCCCAGGCGGGACCGGGCAGGCGGATCCTGGTCTGCGGGCCGGGCACGATCGGGCTGCTCGCGGTGGCCTTCGCCCGCGCCGCGGGCGCCGAGGTCGACGTCCTCGCGGCCGACCCGCGCCGCCGCGACCTGGCGGCGACGTTCGGGGCCGGACGGTACTGGACGGCCGAGGATCCGCCGCCGGGCACGTACGACGCGGTCATCGACTGCACCGGTGATCACCGCGTTCCCGCGTCCGCCCTGGCGCTGGTCGAGCCGGCCGGACGGGTGGTCTACATCGGCGTCTCCCCCCGGCCGAGCCCGGTCGACAGCCGCGACCTCGTGCTCAACGACCTCACCGCGGTCGGCATCCTCGGCGCGTCGGCCGGCCTCGCGACCGCCATTGAGCACTATGCCGACGGCCGGGTCCGGCCGGGCGCCCTCGTCGAGGTCGTCGTGGGCCTCGGCCTGGCGGCGGAGGCGCTGGCCGGACGGATCGACCCGGAGCCGGGCGTCAAGGTGCACATCGACCCGCGCCTGTGACCGCTCCGATCCTGGGCGAAATTAGCCGACATGACGATGTATCTGGCTGCCGGCCGCTGGTCGCCGCGGCGGCGACGGTGGAGGCGACGCTGCGGCGCTCGACGGCGCGCCGCTCGCGCACCTGGCCGCGCACGGCCACCACGACCGGGAGAACGTCCTGTTCTCCCGGCTCGACCTGGCCGACGGGCCGCTGATGGCCTACGACGTGCAGCGCCTGCCGCAGCCGCCCAGGCACGTGGTGCTGTCCGCGTGCGACGTCGGCCGCACGGTGGTCCGGCCGGGCGATGAGATCCTCGGCTTCACCGCGGCGCTGCTGCACCTGGGGACGGCCACGGTGATCTCGAGCGTCAGCCGGGTCGACGACGAGACCGCGCTCGCCATCATGACCGCGTATCACCGCGCGCTGTCGGCCGGCCTCCGCCCGGCTGAGGCGCTCGCCCGGGCGGGCGGGCACCCGGACCCGAATGCGGCGCCTGCCACCGCGGCCCTGGATGCGCCGCTTACGCCGTTCGTCTGTTTTGGGGCGGGCTGACCGGTATCCAGCGGCGGCGGCCGCCCTCTTAATCAACGTTGGAACTCATCCGGCGACAAGCCGATCCATCACGACCGAGGGGGCACAGCAATGCCAAACTTCAACGACGCCGAGATCACCGCCATCTACGTCAGCCACAAGGCGTCCACCGGAGTCCAGGACGACGCGCCGAACGCGCCGACCTCCGGGGACCCGTTCGACGTGACGCTGGAGATGGTGGCGGGCTACGCGCTCTCCACCGGGGGTACACCCTCACCGTGAGCTGCGCCGACCTGACCGACTGGAAGCCCGCGCCTGCGAGCATGATCCCCACCACGTCGCCGTTCGACAAGGTGAGCACGTTCGGAAGCACCGGGTGGAAGACGGTGGGCCCCGGCCCGCTCTACCTCACGTTCTCGAACTCCGAGACCGTGAACACCAAGAAGCCCTTCGGCGGCGGCGATCACGTCTACCAGTACACGGTGTCACTGGTGAACGCGACCGGCCAGGTGGTCTCGGTCAAGCAGAGCGACACGTTCGTTCTGGTCTGATCCGAGCCGCAGCGCGCTCGACCTCAACTGCAGCACCAGGGCCTGGCGGCTGGCCTGCTCTCCGGGCGAGGGCAGGCCAGCCGTTTTCTGCTAGCCCCCGAGGGCGACACGCGCATATTCTTCACTCTGAGTACCTGAACAGATACTCTCTGTGTATGCTAGTCGCGGCCTGAGGGAGTGACCGGGCCACGCACAGTCAGCCACCGCGACGTCTGGAAGCAGGCTCACCATGTTCCCCTCTCAGCCATGGCGTGAATCCCCGCACGATCGGGCGCCGGCCCGGCGACTGGTTGTCCGCCGTCGCGCGGCCCTCGTGGCCGCCGCCGGATCCCTGGCCAGCATCGCCGCGGCCGCCGCACTCGGGCCAGCGCCGGTGGCGAGCGCGGCTGACTTCGGCGGCGCCTTCTCGCAGACCTTCGCCGTGACCACCCTGGCCGACTCGGGTGCCGGCTCGCTGCGGGCGGCGATCACCGATGCCGACGCCGCGACTGGCTCCGCATTCGACATCACCTTCTCCGTCAAGGGGACTATCACGCTGCACAGCGCGCTGCCGGCGATCACCAGGGACGTGACGATCGACGGCACCACCGCCCCCGGCTACGCCAGCGGCGGACCGCCCACGGTCGAGATCCAGTGCGGCGGAAACGGCGGCCTCGACTTCGCCGCCGGCTCGGCGGACTCCCAACTCCTCGCCGTCGCGGTCGACGACGCCAGCGACAACGGGGTGACGCTGAACGCGGACTCCATCACCGTGAACGACAACTACATCGGCCTGAATCTGGCCGGCCGGGCGGACGGCAACCAAGGCAACGGCATCTTCGTCACGGCGGACTCATCGTCCGATTCGATCGGCCTCAATACCTCGGGCGATTCCGGGGCAGTCGCGAACGTGATCTCCGGGAACGCCAGGAGCGGGCTGGTGCTGTCCGGGTCGTCCGGGGACACGGTGGCCGCCAACCGCATCGGGACCAACGCGGCGGGCACCATCGCCGTCCCCAACGGCGGCGACGGTATCTACATCACCCGGGGCGCCAGCGACAACGAGATCGGCGGCACCGAGTTCACCGACGCCAAGACGGGCGACGTGAACAACCCCACCGGCAGCAAGGGAACGGTCACGCCGGTCTTCGTCGTCCCGCCGCTCGGCAACCTGATCTCTGGCAACGGTGGCAACGGCATCGGCATCGACACCCGGTCGCAGCACAACACGCTGAACGGGAACTTCATCGGCACGACGGCCGACGGTGACGCCGCCCTCGGGAATCACGCCAACGGCGTCCAGATCGTCGGCGCTAACTTCAACACCCTGGCGGGCTGCAAGTTCGTCAACAACCCGTTCGTGTACTACAACGTGCTCAGTGGTAACAAGCGGAACGGCCTGTTCGTCACGAGCGCCGACGGCACCAAGGTCCAGGGGAACTTCTTCGGCGTCGGCGCCAACAACACCGCGGCCGTCGGCAACGGGCTCAACGGCATCGAGGTCAACGGCTCCTCGAA
>Ga0208356_1000267_pt1 | contig 15356 bp, 15 predicted proteins | sample NGESurshal072012_4_FD_184467 | JGI IMG/M metagenome (GOLD analysis project Ga0208356, IMG submission 184467) | Arctic peat soil microbial communities from Barrow, Alaska - NGEE Surface sample 53-1 shallow-072012 (SPAdes) | ecosystem: Environmental > Terrestrial > Soil > Wetlands > Peat ... | reverse complement strand
TGTGTCGCTATCCACTTTTTCAACACCGCGCATCTCGACACACAAGTGCCGCGCTTCCATCACAACGGCGACACCTCGTGGCCGCAGCACATGATCGATCGCTTCTGCGATCTGGCGGGTGAGCCGCTCCTGAAGTTGAAGGCGGTGTGCAAACACATCGACCAACCTGGGTAGTTTGCTGAGTCCGATCACTTTGCCCGCGGGGAGGTACCCGATGTGGCAGCGACCGAAAAACGGAAGGACATGGTGCTCGCATAGAGCGTAGAAGGGGATGTTGCGGACGGTCACCAGGTCGTCGCCCTCGTGCTCGTACAGTGCGCTGCCGACGACCTGCCTTGGATCTACGCCATAACCGTTCGTCAGGTAAGTGAGCGATTCGGCCACGCGCCTCGGAGTGTCGGCGAGGCCCTCACGCTCCGGATCCTCGCCGAGCGCAACCAGCATCCGCCGAGTGATGGTCGTGAGCTCCTCGATTGGATGGGAGCGGGCAGGCTGGGCGGCGCTCATTCGCATATGACCTCAGCGGCGTTGTTCTCCGACTCGGTCAAGCGCAGCCGCACCAACCGCGCGGGCGCGAAATGAGGCGACAGCTTGGTAAAGGCTGCGAAAGCGATGTTCTCTGCAGTCGGCACAATCCCGCTGAGACATTCAACGTCTCGGTTGAGATGCTTGTGGTCGACCAGGTCGATGAACTCGCGCCTGAGGACACGATCCACGTCCTTAAGGTTGGCGACCATCCCTGTCTCCGGATCGACTACGCCCGCAACGGTCACCTCGACCACGTAGTTGTGGCCGTGATCGCTGGAGCAGGGACCGAAAACCTCCTGGTTGCGAGCCTCGCTCCATTCAGGACGACAGAGGACGTGCGCGGCGGCGAAGGTCGCCCGGCGGGTAATCCGAACAGTAGTGGTGGTGCTCATCGAGCCAACTCCTCTGGTACAACGCCGGCCGCGGTCAACCCCCTCGCCGGCGACATTACCGAGTCAAGGCGGGCCAAATCAAGTAGCACGATCGGCTGGGTCGAGCCTGAGGTTGGAGCCCGACAATGGCGCGGATTCGGGGGATGCCAACCAGAGGATGATGCGAGCCACCTCCGCCGGCTGCAGGCGCGGACCTTCCACGCCAGCGATTCTGAGCATCGGCGTGTCCACCGCGCCCGGACTGATCGTGTTCACCCTGATGCCGTGCGGTCGCCCTTCGACCGCCAGCGCCTCGGCGAGCCCCGCAAGCCCTGATTTCGCAGCCACGTAAGCCGCCATACCCGGGAACTTCTCAGCGCCCGCAACACCTGAAAGGCTCGAGACCATCACGATCGATCCGCCGTCCTCCCGCATCAGACGGAAGGCCTCGCGGCTGCACAGGAAGGCGCCCCGTAGGCCCGCATCGATCTGGGCGTCCCAATCCGCGGCGGTGAGCTCGAGGATCGGTGCCTTGATGAGCTGTGCCGCGCAATTGATCAGAGCGTCAAGGTGTTCAATCCGGCCGAAGGCACCCCGCACCTGTGCTTCGTCTGAAATGTCGCAGCCTTCGCGACGGCTAAGCGAAACGACCTGCCAGCCGCGCCCTCGTAATTCGGCTGCGACTGCCCCACCGATGCCGCCCGAACCACCGGTGACGACTGCTGTCGGCCTCACCGGGCGACCTCGCTGAAAGCCGCCTCATAGGCGTTCAACATGCCATCCAAGCCGAGGCGCCGTTGTGCGCTCGCCCTGACCGTCCTCCGGTCAAGCATCCGGCACCTGGCGATCGCTCGGGCAAGATCGTGAACGTCGTCTGGCGTTGCCAGGAAACCACTCACGCCTTCCTCCACGACCTCGGGCATGGCTCCGCGTCTATAAGCCGCAACTGGACACCCCGCCATCTGCGCCTCGGCCGCCACCAGTCCGAACGGCTCCTCCCAACGGATCGCGCAAACCGTCACGGCGCTGCGTCCCATCACGCGGCGCAAGTCGTCTCGTGGGATGGAGCCCAGGACTTCGGCTCCGACAAGGTCGACCACGTAGTCAGGATCGTAGAGCGATCCAGCGATTCGACAGCGAACGCCGGCCAACCGTGCTGCCCGTAGTGCATGATCGACACCCTTTTCCGGGGATATCCGCCCCGCGATCAAGGCGACGTCTTCGACTTGATCCCCGTTCACGGGTGAATCGGAGACCCCATTTGGAATCACCAGTCCGATCTGCATGCCCGCAGCTTCCCAATCCCGCCGGCAGGATTGCGAAACTGTCGCCAGTCGCGCTGCCGGAATCAGACGCAGAGCGGCGACGACGGCGGGCTCGATTGGAGGCAGGTGCAGCGTATGCAGCGAGGGAAGCATTTCGGCCATCTCGAATGCCGGTGCATCGAAGGCGTGCTGGCTGACGATATTCGGCCGGCTTGTTTCAACCCCACGAAACATTGCCCTTATCGCCTCGATCACGCCCGGGATTGGAATGGCTGGCGCGCCGCCTGGCATCACCAGGGCCTTATTTGCGTCCGTAGGGATCGGCACCATGACCAGTTCCACACCCGCCACCTCCGAGCCCTCCGCGCAGTGCAGAAGCACATTGTGGCCGCGTCGGACCATCCCGACCGCCAGATCGCAGATCACCGACTGGGCGCCGCCCGTCTGGGCCGGGCGCAACGGGGTGACGGGCGATGCAACGACAGCGATCCTCACTTAATGGGCGCCAGGCGCTGGGTGCGGGTCAGGCCGGCAAGCAGCATCGCGCCTTAGTCTGATCGGAGACAGGAATGGAGTATGAGCGCGCGGTCGAGACGGCTCCGCCCGGGTGGCGCCACTTCTCGATGTCCGACCTTGATCGGCTGCCTGCCGCAGTGCGCGACCACGAGCTGGCGCGAATCCCCGATGCCGAGCGCGAACTGCTAGCCGCCGGCGATCGCGACGTCATAGAGAGAGTCCTCCGTGCGTGCTTCTGGACCCTCATATACCACCTCGAGCCGGAGCGGTGGGATGCACTTGCCACGGCCGAGCCGATCCACCCGGGACTGTTCGCTGTGTTACCCACCGCGCCGGCCCGAGTGCTCGAGATCGGCGCTGGCAGCGGGCGCTTGAGCGCTCACCTAGCGGTCCGCTACGCGTCACTGATAGCAACCGAACCATCCGCTGGTCTTAGGCGGCTCCTTCGTCGGCGGTTTACCGACGTCCATGTCGTGGCGGCGTGGGCTGAAGCCCTGCCCTTCCAGAATGCCTGGTCTCAGCTCACCGCGGCTTGCGGATTGCTGGGGCCAGATACGACGGCGCTGCACGAGCTCGAACGCGTGACCGCGAACGGCGGCGAGATCGTACTCATTAGCCCCGAGCAGCCTGAATGGTTCACGGCCAATGGTTGGCAGCGCCTGTCACTTGACCCGCTGCCAGTCCCCCCACACGATGACTGGATCGACGCCTTCTTCGGCCCTCTTGATCCCCCCCACGAATTGGTAGCGAGGAGGAACGCTAGGCCGACAGCGGACTAAAGAGACTCGAGATCTGCATCTTCGTCTGCAAGCAGTCTCGGTGCCGGCCGTGCGCCTTTCGCGATCAGGCGACCCGCCTTCGCCAGTTCGCCGTTCTTGTCCAGCTCCGGGTCGCCACCGCGGTTCAGTCCCACGGCTGCCCGCAGCTTACCGGCCTGCAGATAAAAGCCAACGAACTTGCGCTCGGCAAGGGAGCCCCTGATTACTAGGCGATCCCACTTGGGCGCATGGCCGATGTATTCGAGCTTGTGCTCAAACTGATCGCTCCAAAAACTGTGCATGTAGCGGTATGCCGTCCGTGAACCCAGCATCGACCTGGCGGCCGCCGCGCCCATCTTTTCAGCGTTGTTGTAGTGCTCGACCCTCGCCCGCCCGAATATCGGATGAAGGTGATTGGCAACGTCACCGGCCGCGAAGATGCCGGCCACATTCGTGCGGCACGTTGCATCGACGAGAATCCCGTCCCTGGTTGCGACTCCCGAGCCTTTGACGATTTCTACATTCGGTTCGATCCCGACCGCCACGATGGCGAGGTCGCACGCAATCCGCCGTCCCTTTTTCGTCACGACTCGCTCGAGACGTAGTGACCCCTCGAATCGGACAACTTCGTCCGCGACCACCAACTCGATCCCAGCGGCGCGGTGTATAGCGCCAAACACGCCTCCCACTTCGGCACCCAGAACTGCGTCGAGCGGTGCCTTTCCGCGCATGACTGAGGTGACTTTCAACCCAAGCTGGCGCAAAGACGCTGCCACCTCCGAGCCAATGAAACCCGAGCCAACCACAACGGCGCGAGCGCCGGTTTTGGCGACTCGTTTGATGCCGTCGCATTCGGCAATTGTCCTGAGCTGGTGAACGCCGGGGAGGCTTGAGCCTGGGGCGTCAAAATGGCGGTTTCTCCCGCCAGTCGCGAGCAGCAGCCGCGCATAACCGATGGCGTCCCCCGACTCCAAATGCACCTGCTTGGAAGCAGGGTCCACGCCTGCAACCCTGGCTGGCACGAATTGAATCTGATGCGCTTTGTACCAGTCGGGCGGCGCGACCATCCAGCCCGACAGGTCCTCCTCTCCACGAAGGTAACCCTTGGTCAGAGGTGGTCGTCCAAACGGGAAGCTGGGTTCCTCCGCGAGAATCAGCAATTCATCCGCATAACCCTGTTTCCGCAATTCCTTGGCTGCGGTACCTCCAGTCAAACCCGCTCCGACGATCACCATCGGACCCTTTACCCGTTTAGCCATTGAGCCCTTTGTGCACCTCAAGAACAACCTTCTCTCTGACCGAGATAACTGGCACGCACCACGAGTCATACATCAGGTAGGTCGGAATACTAGCGAGTAGCCGCGGCCAATCTTGTTGACAAGATCCACCGGGATCGCGAGATCCACGAGAATCTTCCGGACCCGCCGAACGTAAGTGCGTACCTCGTCCGGGAAGAGAGTTGAGTCGGCCCAGGCCTGGCTCATGATCTGGCTCGTGGTGAAGTGGCGGTGGGGATGGTCAAGTAGGAACTGCAGAAGCTGGAACTCTCGCCGGGTCAGCGCTACTTCCCGGCCTTGATGCCGGATCATTCGGCCCTCGGGATCCAACCACAATCCATTGAGCATCTGGTCCTCGATAATCTGGACGTCGGCCTTCGCGGCCATCCGGGCCAGCGGCTGGAGACTTGCCACGTCCCTCCTCACACGATCAAGGATCCCGTGCTTGAACTCGAGGAGATCGGCGTAGATGCTCATCCAGTGGCGGGCGTCTTCCCAGTGAGAGGTTGTCAGGTCCTCTCCCTCGAGCGCGCGCGACGGCGTTGCCTTCGCTTTCGGCGCCATGTGCCCGGATTCTAGGGAAAGCTCAACTCCGGGGTGAATCTGACGGACCACACGTCTGGGGGGCGCAACCTTTCAGAAAATTGCTGATCTTCTTACGCAGAGGGCCGTAGAACTACATTCATGAAGCTGGTCCAGTCGAAACGCAGCCGCCCGGATATCGCTGCAGCGGTGCGTGGAGGAGATTGGACCCTGGGGATGAACGGTGAGGGTGTTCCCAGTCATGCCACGTTGAAGCAGGCGCTCCACTGGAAACAGATCTATACCGAGATCCTGGAGATGGAGGAGAAGGTTCTGACGAGAATCCGCCTCCTCATGGACAAGCAGTCAGACGAAGCGCGGCGCGAGGTCGAGCTGACCAATGTGCCAGTCGTCGTCGCCCAGGCGGAAAGGTTTCGCCAGCGCCTCGGCTACTGGGAGGCTCGCGTGCACGAGCTCAACGGAGCATCTCCGCCCAAACGCGGGCGCCGTGCACCGGCACCAGCTCGGGCAGCTCCTCGGTCCAGTCGTTCGACTCAGACATCGTCGTAATGGAATCAGTCTCAAGGAGGTCTTCAATGAAGGACCAGGTTCGTGGCAAGGCGGAAGAGATAAAAGGCAAGGTCACCGGCGATCGCAGCGAGGAAACGAAAGGCAAGGCCAGGCAAGCGGTGGGAAACCTCAAGCGCACCGTTCGCGACATCAAAGAGGACGCACGTTAAGGAGGCCGATCTGTTCGTCAGCTACCCGGACCGATCGCTCTGGTAAGGCCCGCGTTCGGTACCGTCCGCCGTGTGGCTGGGCGCGGCGTCCGGTTCTGTTCCGAAGTCGCTGTCGACTAAAGAACTCCTTGTTCTCTACAGGATCGCACCTACCTAGCCGGCGTCGATCTGCTAGCACGCAGTCATTAAAAGGGGTCAGCTCAGAGGGCCGTGCGGGACCAGGGTCACGATCAAGAGCAGAGCCGCGATCGTCATGCCAATGGTCGCGATCCAGACCAGAGTGAAGCTGACACGACCGCTAACCCGCTTCTGCATGACCTTCTTGTCCGAGCCGAGCAAGGCGATTAGGATCATCAGGGGTGGCGCGACAACCCCATTGATAACCGCGGTATAGAAGAGCGCGCTGATCATGTCGATGCGGAACAGGTTCAGCGCCACGCCCACCGCGGTCGCTGCAACGATCACCGAGTAGAACGTCGGACGATACTTGGCCTTCTCGGCGAGGTTGCCCTTGACGCCGGCGAACTCAGCCAGCGCATAAGCCGCGGAACCTGACAGGACCGGGATCGCCAAGAGGCCTGTGCCGATGAACCCGGCCCCGAAAAGAACGAATGCCAGCGGGCCGGCTAAGGGCTCCAGCGCCTTTGCCGCCTGGTCTGCTGTCGCGACAGCAGTGACTCCATGAGCATTGAAGGTAGCGGCGCTTACCAGGAGGATCGCGAACATCACGACCTGCGAGAAGGCCATCCCGACAAAGACATCGATCCGCGCGCCACGCATCTCAGATCGGGTGACCCCTTTTCGCTCGCGTTCGGTCCGCTGACCGGCTGCGCGCATCTCGTCGACCTCAGACGAGGCCTGCCAGAAGAAGAGGTATGGCGAGATGGTCGTGCCCAGGATCGCGACCAGCATCGTGATGAAGGCCTTGTTGAACTCCAGGTGGGGAACAAAGGTGGCGATCAGCACCTTCATCACCGGCGGATGGACCAGGAATGCGGTGATCACGTACGCGAAAAGGGCGAGGGTGAGCCACTTAAAGGCGTTGAATATGACCCGATAACTGGCAAAAAGCTGCAGCCCCGCGATGAGGGCCGCCACCGGCACCACCAGCCAGATCGGAGCAATCCTCCCCCGCGTCAGCAGTGAGCCGCCTGACGCGACCGCGCCTAGGTCGGCGCCGATGTTGATGGTGTTCGCGACCACCATCAAGAGGATGCACAAACCGACCAGCCAGGTCGGGAACTTGCGGCGAAGGCTGACTCCGAGCCCGACACCGGTGTGCAGCGCAATTCGCGCGCAGAGCTCCTGCATTGCCAACATGAGGGGAAAGGTGAACAGTGCCGTCCACAGGACGCCGAAGCCAAACTGGGCGCCGGCCTGCGAGTAGGTGCCGATGCCGCTCGGGTCGTCGTCACTCGCCCCGGTGATGAGGCCTGGTCCCAGGATCTGCAACAAACCCCGGAGGCCGAGGCGCCGGGCGGCGCCAACGCCGGTCTCCGGGGCGGCCGGACCCCCGGTCGCCGCCACCTCATGGGTCTCGGAGGGCGTTTTGAGGAGCTCGGTTTCCGTCGGCTCGACATTCGGGCCGAGCTTCATACGTTGGAGAGCCGGATCGTCGATGTCGCGCTCGGGTCCCACGCCGCTTATTGTCCGAATCAGGCTCCAGTGTGCTGAAGAAAATTGATCGGCGAGCTGGCGCATCCCAACCCTGCTGTTCCTTTTAGGTGCGGCAACGGCGCAAATCGACCTCAAAGACAATGCACCCAATACCAGCTGGAAGCCCCTAGCATGACGACGAACATGCGCAAGGAGCGAGACTCCTCAATCTCCACTCCGATCGCGAAACCCGTGGTCCTGGTTTTCATGGGTGTATCGGGCTGCGGGAAGACGACGGTGGCCGCAATTCTGGCTGGCCGCCTGGGTTGGCGGTTCGAGGAGGGCGATGCACTGCACCCTCAGTCGAACGTCGAGAAGATGGAGGCTGGACATCCGCTCACAGACGAGGATCGCGCGCCGTGGCTGGAGAAGGTCGCCAGATGGGTTGAAGAGCGCCTAGACGCTGGCGAAAACGGCATCATCACGTGCTCGGCTTTGAAGCGCTCATACCGAGACGTGATCAACCGACGGGGCTCGGGAGTGGTGTTCGTGTATCTGGCGGGCTCAAGGGAGACCATCGCCGCGCGGCTTGCGGTACGCCACGGTCACTTCATGCCCTCGCGCCTGCTTGACAGCCAATTCGCCGACCTCGAGGAACCCACCCCGGACGAGCCGGCAATCCGGGTGGATATCGGTCCAGCCCCCGACGTAATTGCACAAGGCATCCTGGAAAAGCTCGGCTTGAGCGACTGAACGGAAATGGAGGGAACCATGCACATGCACGCCACTTTCAACAACGCTGTTCCAATGGCATCCGCAGCCAGCACGACGTTGAGCGGCCACGACATCCAGGTGCTGATCGTTGCGGCCATCGGCATCGCGATCGTCGTTCTCCTGATCGTGTTCTTGAAGATGCACGCCTTCATCGCGTTGACCATCGGCGCTCTATTCGTTGGCATCGGATCGGGTATTGCTCTCGACAAGGTGACGGCGTCCTACGAGACCGGGGTAGGTGGCGTCCTTGGCTATGTCGGAGTGCTGATCGCATTGGGCGCAATGCTCGGCAAATTGCTGGCAGACTCCGGCGGGGCGGACAAGGTGGTGGACACGCTGCTTCGGGGACGCCCTGCCACGCTGCCCTGGAAGATGGCGCTCATCGCCTTCATCATCGGCATTCCGATGTTCTTCGAGATCGGGCTCGTTCTCCTCATCCCCGTCGTCATGCTCGCGGTGCACCGATCGAAGGGCCCTGCAATGCGGCTCGGGATCCCCGCCCTGGCCGGCTTGTCAGTGCTGCACGGGTTCGTCCCCCCGCATCCGGGTCCGCTCGCCGCGATCGCGATTCTTCACGCGAATGTCGGGCTGACACTAGCCCTCGGCCTTCTGATCGCTATTCCGACCGTGGCCGTTGCCGGGCCGCTGTTCGGCATGCTCGCGGCGCGGATGGTCCCGATCGGAGCTGCCGGAGCCGGACTCGCAGTCACTGGCACGTCGACCCGCGAAACGATCGCTGTCGGCGCGGGCTCGAGCGGGACCGCTGGGGCGATGGCCCCGATTGGAGCTGTCGGAGCGGGACCCGCGGTAGCAACCGCGTCGACCCGCGACACGAAGGCTAGCGGAGCGGGCTCGACCGGCACGGGGGCGGCGCAGGATCCGGATGCCACACGCAGCCCGACCTTCGCCTGGACCCTGATCACCCTTCTGTCCCCCCTCGTTCTGATGCTCATCAAGGCGGCGGCGGATATCTGGATCGCCAAGGGCAGTGCGCTGCGGCCCGCGCTGGATTTCATCGGTGACCCAGTCGTGGCACTCTTGATCGCCGTTCTGCTGGCCATGGTGACGTTCGGGACCACGGTGGGCTTCTCGGCATCCGTGCTGGCCAAAAAGATCGGCGCCAGCCTGCTGCCGATCGTTGGCGTCATGCTGATCGTGGGTGCCGGCGGCGGCTTTAAGCAGGCACTGGTCGATGGAGGCACCGGAGCCGCAATTGCCAAGATCGCCCTTGCGGCCGGCCTGTCGACGCTCCTGCTGGGCTGGATCGTAGCCGTGCTCATCCGCCTGTCGACCGGGTCTGCAACCGTCGCGACTGTGACGGCTGCCGGCATCATCGCACCGTTGGCAGCCGGTTTGTCCCCCACCCACCTTGCATTGGTTGTGCTCGCGATTGGGGCTGGGTCGCTGTTTTTCTCGCACGTGAACGACGCGGGCTTCTGGCTGGTGAAGGAGTACTTCGGGCTGACGGTGGGGCAGACGATCAAGACTTGGTCGGTGATGGAGACCATCATCTCCGTCATGGGCCTTGTACTGACGCTTTTATTGTCGCTCGTCCTTTAGCTGCGGGATTTAGCCCCGGTGCCCTCGGCAAAAAGTGTTCCGCTACTCTTCCGTAGGACGCCGGCGTAGCTCAATTGGCAGGGCAGCTGCTTTGTAAACAGGTGACCTGTCTCTGAGATCGAAATCAGCCCACAAAGGGCCTTTAACCGGCTGTTTAAAACAACTGAACATCGCTTTTGGACGATGCGAATCGAAGCTTACTACGAGCTCTCGGATGCCCGAGGTGAGTCGGATCCGAGCTGCCTGTGGGATTCAGAAAGTACATCAGGCAGCAATTGGCGTTCCGGAATAGTCACTCAATAGCCCTCCCAGCCTCGCGCGTCTTCTAATAGTGGCGCCTGGCCGTCGAATTGGCGCGCTGCGCGACGCGGGAGGTCGAAGGCCGCAGCTTCGGTGAGGGCGCTCATCGTTGTAGTGCTCGCAGTATTCGCCCAGCACTGCCTCCAGGTGACGCGGGGAAACGATCAGCATCCAGTCCAGGCATTCGCGCCGAGCACTCCCCACCCAGCGCTCGGCGTGGGCGTTCGCCCTCAGTGCTATCAACGGAGTCAGGATCACCCGGGCGGCTTCGCCCTCGAAGACGGCATCAAAGCTTCGGGCGAACTTGCGATCTCGGTTGTGAACCAATTGATGTAGAACTGATGTAAAACTGATGTAGCAAGTTGCAGGGGCCAGTCGTCGCGTCGTCAATTCGTATTCAGTTTTGGCTCGGGAGCAGGGATTCGAACCCTGAACCTTGCGGTTAACAGATCGCCCCGTTCAGAAATAGCGCTGCGAATTCGCTGAGTGCCGCCGACAGTCGCCGGGTTCCACAGTTTATCGCCAGCGTTGCTGTACAAAACGTCGGTTGCCGCCGACCCGGTTGCCGCCGACTTGGAAGAATCCGGAGGACTACTTCCTTATGACATACACGACAACACCGAGGACGTCTAGGACCCGCTCTACGTGACGCCGGCCATCAACGATTAACCAGTCCAGTTTGCACCCCACAGTCATCAGCCGTCGACCTGCGCGGACCGGCGCCGGAGCCGGGTGCGGGCCCGGGAACCAACCCACATGAGGGTGACGCCGATGGCGAAGATCACCGGCTGGCCGGCCCAGTAGTACCACTTGGTCTCGCCGCCGCGGTTCAGGGCCCCGGGGTCGAACGCGAGGTCCCAGGTCTGGAACGCCAGGATGGCCAGCCACACAACGCCGAAGATGACCTGGGTGCGGCGTCGGAACATTAGCCAGAGACCAAGCGGAAACCCGAGCAGGATCGATGCAGCGAGTGTCATAAGCAGTGTCTCCAATCAGCGGCCAGCCGATGGGTATCGGCCTGTCTCAACCACTGAGGGCAGTGTCTCGGTCCCGCCGACCCGGCGTCCAGAGGCAGGAGTAATCAATCTGACGAGGACGCCGCCCTAGCATGTCCCGGGACATCTCCAGGTTCGACCTGGGACTGTCAGACTCCGATCACACCATGAATAAATCTGCGGCGTCCCGGATGACCACGATCCTGGCGTGGTCCCTCTGCGCGGTATCCGTCGCCGTGGCCGGCGCTGCTCTCGGGTTACACATCCTGAGCGGCGGCGTGGACCCCAAGGGCGTGACGGATGGGTGGGCCAGCCGGGTGCTGGTGGTTCCCCTGCCCATGGTGATGGCGGCCCTCATTGCCGCCGGCCGGCCGCGGAACCCGCTCGGGTGGCTCCTGGCTGGAGGCATCACGTTCGAAGCCATCGCCGGGCTCCTGGCCGAATACGCGCTCTACGGTCGGACAACGGCCCCTGGTTCTCTGCCCGCTACCTCGGCGGCGATCTTCCTGAGCACCTTCATCTGGACACCGGCGATCGCCGCCTTTTTCCTGATGGTCATGCTCTTCCCGGATGGCCGGCTTCCATCGCCGGCCAAGCGCTGGCGCGCCGTCGCCGCCGCGGCGCTGGGATCATCGCTGGCGCTGATGGTCTCGATGGCGCTGGCTCCCTACCCGGTGGCCTCGGCACGGCCGGCTGGTTTCGCGGGACTGCAGAACCCGCTGTCCGGTGCCGGGACTGCGCTATCCGACCCGATCGCAGCGTTAGGGGGCCTGTTGCTCGTGGCCTCCGCGGCGGGCGCGATGGGGGCCCTGGTCGTGCGCTTCCGGCGCAGCCGCGGTGCCGAGCGCGAACAGATCGCATGGGTCGTATACGCCGCCTGGATCCCACTGGCACTCTTCGTTGCCCACCTCTTGCCGCTGCAACTGCCGATCTTCGTCGGGCCGGTGGCGATATGCGTCTTCGCGGTTGCGATGGCGATCGCGGTGTTGCGACACCGGCTGCTCGACATCCACGTCGTCGTCAGTCGAACCGTTGTCCTGGTCCTGCTGGTTCTGGCCCTCGGTGCCCTCTACGTCGCCGTGGTGGAGGAGGCTTCGACCTTCATGCGAGGCGCCGCGGGGGCCGCGCCGTCGGTGCTGGCGACAGCGGCTGTTGCGATTGCGCTGGCGCCCCTGCACCAGCTGCTGCAGCGCACGGTCAATCGCCTCCTGTTTGGTGACCGCGGGAATACCGGTGCGGTGATGGCCCGAGTTGGCCAGTCGATCGAAGGGACCGACGAGCCGCTGGACGTGCTCGCGGCTCTCTCGGAGACGCTGGTCGCGGCCCTCAAGCTGAAGGGTGCGAGGATCGAGCTGGGCGCCGATCCGGCGGCGGACCGTCCCGGCGAAGGCGAAGGCCTGGTGACACCGCTTCTGGTCCAGGGCAAGCAGGTGGGACGCGTGGTCGCGGTTCCGCGGGAGGGCGAGAGGCTCGGTGCGGCGGATCACCGGCTGCTCAGCTCCCTCTCCCCTCATCTCGCGATCGTGGTTCGCGCCGTCCAGCTCGGCAAGGACCTGCAGCACTCTCGCGAACAATTGGTGACCGCGCGTGAGGATGAACGACGGCGCATCCGCCGCGACCTCCACGACGGGCTGGGGCCGACGCTGGCGGGCGTGGCGATGCAGCTCGAGGCGGCCCAGGCTCTCCTGAAGTCCGATCCGCCGGCCGCTGTCGGGCGGCTGGAAACCACGCACGCCCAGGTGGAGGCGGCGATTGGCGACATCCGGCGGCTCGTGGACGGGCTGCGTCCACCAGCTCTGGACGAGCTCGGGCTGGAGACCGCCATCCGTCAGCAGGTGGACGCGCTGTCGGAGCGGGGGGCATCCTCGCGTCGCGGTCTCGACATCCTTGTCGAGTCCAGCGGCGAGCTGCGCGGGTTACCCGCCGCGGTGGAGGTCGCCGCGTTCCGCATCGCGGCCGAGGCGGTCACCAACGTCGTTCGCCACGCCCAGGCCAGCGTGTGCACCGTTCGCCTCGACCGTGACAACGATCTTCGGGTCGAGGTGACCGACGACGGCCGCGGTATGGCCCAATCGCGCGCCGCCGGCATGGGACTGGTGTCGATGCGGCAACGTGTGGCCGAGCTGGGGGGCACCCTTCACGTCGAGTCGGTGCATCAACATGGGACGACCGTGACCGCGGTACTGCCGCTGGGAGCAGGTGCGGGGTGACATGATCCGGGTCCTGATCGCCGACGACCACCCTGTCTTTGTGGACGGTCTGCGGACCCTGCTGGCTGTGACGGGAGAGTTCGAGATTGTCGGAGAGGTCGCCACCGGCACCGAGGCCGTGCAGGCCTGCGTGGAACTCCATCCCGACGTGGCGATCATGGATCTCCAGATGCCCGAGCTCAACGGCATCGAAGCGACGCGCAGCATCGCGTCGGCAGCACCGGGTGTCGGGGTGCTGGTCCTAACGATGTTCGAGGACGATGAATCGGTCTTTGCCGCGATGCGGGCGGGAGCGCGCGGCTACCTGCTCAAAGGCTCGCGACAGGCTGAGATCGTCCGGGCCGTCCACGTAGTTGCCGGTGGCGAGGCGATCTTCGGCCCCACGGTGGCGCAGCGGATCATCGCGTACTTCACGACGGAGAGACCGGCCGGCAGCCCGGGCGCCTTCCCGGAGCTGACCGATCGCGAGCGTGAGGTCCTGGAGCTGCTGGCGCAGGGAGAATCCAACCTGACGATCGCGCAACGCCTGGTCCTGAGCCCCAAGACCGTGCGCAACTACGTGAGCAATGTGTTTGGCAAGCTCCAGGTGGCAGACCGCGCCCAAGCGGTGGTACGAGCCCGCCGAGCCGGCTTCGGCGAAGGCGAACCCTAAAGTCACGCTGGCGCGGGGTGCTGCCGCGCTCGGACGCGAAATGCGACCTCCGTGTGCTTGGCGAAAGTCCGCAGTGAGGATCGGGATTGCGCGCCACGGCGACAGCTCCAGAGGTGTTGGTAAGGCAAGTTGAGATGTCCAACCAGGGTGTGGGATTCAGAAAGTACATCAGGCAGCAATTGGCGTTCCGGAATAGTCACTCAACAGCCCGCCTAGCCTCGCGCGTCTTCTAATTGTGGTGCCTAGCGGTCGAGTTGGCGCGCCTATGGACGCGGGAGGCCGAAGGCCGCAACTGCGGTGAGGGCGTTCATCGTTGTAGTGCGCACAGTATTCGCCTAGCACTGCCTCAAGGTGACGCTGGGAGACGATCAGCATCCAGTCCAGGCATTCGCGCCGAGCTGTGGGATTCAGAAAGTACGTCAGGCCACAATTGGCGTTGCGGAATAATCACTCAATAGCTGTAGGAGGGCAAAAGTCCGACCAGGCCCTGCAGATTGACTTTTGCCCCCCCACAGGCTGGAACCTTGGCCAGTAGACGACGAGATGAGATCAATAAAGCCGATCTCCCGGACGAGGTCGAAGGGGATGTCTTGACGTGTGTGAGACCCCTTCGTGTTAAGGCCAGTTGGAAACTCGCATAAGCAGCAATCTCATCGCGGTCCTCCAGTACGAGTGGCACCTAGGGACGGTGCCTTCTACCGAAACGGTGGGACGGCCTACGATCCGCTTGATGACCCAACCTTTCTGGTTCCCTGACGAGTCGGACGGTGCCGGCGATGAGCACCTCGATGCAGCCTACGTTGAACACTACGATGCCAAAGCCAGGTTCGACCCCGAGCCGGACTTGACACTCCTGCGCGAGCTTGGCTTCGGCCCGAAAAGCACGCTCGTCGATATAGGGGCAGGGACTGGAACGCTCTCGCTGGCGGCCGCAGCAACGTGTCACCGCGTCATTGCCGTGGACGTTTCAGCAGCAATGCTCCAAGCCGCTCACTTGAAGGCCGAGGCACGCGGGTTAACCAATATCGAATTTGTGCGCGCTGGGTTTCTCACCTACGCACATGAAGGTGACCTGGTCGATTTCGTCTACACGAGGAATGCTCTCCACCACCTCCCCGACTTTTGGAAGAGCGTTGCGCTCGAGCGGCTCGCGATGATCCTTAAGCCTGGCGGGGTGCTGAGACTGAGGGACATCGTGTTCTCCTGCGACCCGGCGGATGTCGAAGCGGTGATTGAAGCCTGGCTCGGAGCTGCACCTGATCGGCCAGAAGAAGGTTGGACCAAGGCCGAGC
>Ga0208356_1000266_pt1 | contig 15390 bp, 16 predicted proteins | sample NGESurshal072012_4_FD_184467 | JGI IMG/M metagenome (GOLD analysis project Ga0208356, IMG submission 184467) | Arctic peat soil microbial communities from Barrow, Alaska - NGEE Surface sample 53-1 shallow-072012 (SPAdes) | ecosystem: Environmental > Terrestrial > Soil > Wetlands > Peat ... | reverse complement strand
TCACCTGGGAGCACGACATGCACCTGTACTTCAAGCGGGCCAAGTCCTCAGAGGTGACGCTGGGCGACGCGACATTCCACCGGGAGCTGGTCGCGCAGTCGCTGGATCTCTAGCGGCGCTCATGCCGTGGGTGCTCCTTGGCGCGGCAATCGCCACCGAGGTGGCCGGCACGCTCGCGCTCCGCGCCTCTGACGGCCTCAGCCGCCTGGTGCCTTCGATCATCGTTGCGGTCGGGTACCTCGCGAGCTTCGGACTTCTCGCCATCGTGCTGAAGTCACTCCCGGTCGGCATCGTCTACGCGATCTGGGCCGCCGTCGGGGTCGCGCTCGTCGCCATCCTCGGCAAGATCATGTTCAACGACCCGGTGCCGCCGATCGCAATGATCGGGATGGCCTTGATCGTCGCCGGAGTGGCGCTGGTCAGCCTGTCAGGGGCCAAGGCGCACTGACGCGGGATCTCTAGTCGCGAACCGTCCCGATGAATTCGCCGTAGAGCCCCAATGAGGTGAACTGGCCGAGGTCGGCCGACCGAACGTACCCGAGCGAGAAGGGCGGCTGCTGCAAGGGATCGGGATGCGAATAGCCGATCATGGTTTGCGAGTCGAGCCAGCCGGTCGCGGTGAACCCGTTGGACATGGTCGCCTTGCTGCCGTCCTGGCCGGCGACCCACTGCGCAAAGCCAGGGCCGGCGACGTCCGCACAGCAGATCATCACGTGGTGCTCATCCGGCGCCAGGATCGGTCCAGAGGCGGTGTTCGTTGACGTGACCGTGAAGCGCCAGATCTCGCTGCCGTCCGCTCGCCGGACGCTCACCGGTGAGTCGACGCTTTGCTGAGCGGTGCCGCCGCCTGTCATCACCGGGTCAAGGGTGCACACGAAAGCGCCGCTTTGCACGGACTGCCAGACCATGCACGAGCCCTGGCCGGCGAAGGGTGAAAGCGGCTTCATCGTCGAAGCGTCGATCCTGACCAACGTCCCCAGCGTCGAGCCCGGACCTCCGCCCTGGCTCGCCCATACGGTGGGATAGGTTCCGATCGGTCCGACCGCGTCCCATCCGGTCAAAGCCATGACGCCGTGCGACCCGGTCCAAGTCTGGTGGTAGACCAGCCGGCTTGACGTGCCGCTCGTGGCCGCATAGGCGTCGAAGCTGTAGGTGGCCGTGGACGCGGATCCGTCACACGGAACTGCGTTCTCGGGCACTGTGAAGATCGTTCCCAGGATCCGGGCGCCATCGGGGCTCACGGCGAAAGAGAGCATCTGCTGCGGGGAGGTCATCGGGAAGGTGGCGACCGTGGTTACAGCTCCATCGATCGCGAGGCTGCGCACAATGCCGTTCCCGTCCGCATAGAACACCTTGCCGGCCGCTAAGTGCGCAGATGGAGGGTCGATCGCGCCAATGCAAGCGCCAATGCTCGGCACCGGCATCGGGGTGAAGGTGGCGCTGGCCATCGTATGGCCGTCCAGGCCCGCGATTGCGACCGTGTTCCACTGATCGAGGTTCGCCGTTCCTTTTGCTTCCAGAACGGCGAAGAGCATTGGCATGTTGGCCGTGGCCGCCGGCGACGTCGCGGGAGAACTCGCCGGCTGGGCTTGCATCTGACCACAAGCCGTGACCATCACCACCAGACCGATGAGCACGCGGCGCATACAGCAGCAACGTGCGGCAACCACCAACGTTATGGCCAGAGTTGAAATCGTTCGGCGCTAGCCCGCGGCGAGGAGGCGGAAGACGACCAGGCCGAACAGCGCGCACGCGGGGATGACCAGCCCTCGAAACAGGGTCCAGTAGCCGGACCACGCTTCGCGGAGGCGGTCCAGCCGCCTGCCCGATCCGAAGACAAGCGACCAGTAGATCGGAAGCGCCGCGCCGGTGTTGAGCGCGAGCGCGAGCAGGGCGACGCCGCCCGCGCCCGCAAGCCACGGCTCCAACGGAGCCGTCGCGCCGAAGCCTGCCTGCATGCCCCACACCGCGCCGGCGGCGATCAAACCGAGCAGCGCAGGCAGGCCCAGCAGGAAGAAGGCGGAGAAGCTGACGATCACCATGGCGAGCAATAACGCCAGCGTCGCGACGACGCCCGCGAGTGCGGCCGCCGCCACGGTGATGCCGCTGGCGGAGGATGCGCCGGTGTGCGCGGGCGTGGACGCGGCCGCCGCGGGCACCGGATCCGCCGCCGTCCCGGTGACCGCCGCTTGAACGTCTGACCAGGAGTGCCAGTGCGCGCCCGACGTGATCGCGCCGGCGACGCCCGCCGAGGCTGCTGCGATGATCACGCCTGCGGCGATGGCGGCGGCGTTGCGGCGCAGAACAGCGATCGGAATCCACATTCGGCGGCGGCGGACGCGACCCAGGCCTGTCTCCATCAACCGCTCACGGTCGAACGTCGTGCCGCACAGGATCGTCAGCGCGAAGCACGCGGTGATGGGAAGCAGCAGGGATGCCGTGGCCAGAGGCGAGCGAAACACGAAGAGCGCGAGGGGCAGGTCCGCGACCGCTGCCGACACCGGCGAGAGGAGGAAGGACCACGCGCCGCCGGCCGCCCCTTCACGGGGAAACAGCATGAATCCGAGCATCCTGCCCATCGCCGCCCAGTACGCCGTGACGGCGGCGACGAAGGCAAACACGGGGAGCAGGTCCCATGGCGCGGGCTGGCCGAAAAAGCTCAGAAAAGCCATGCCCGCCGCCATCCACAGCGTCACCCATACAGTGCTGACCACCGCGCCTGGCAGAACCTCGAGCCAGATCAGCGAAGGATCGTCAACAGGCGTGTATAGCAGCACCTCCAGCGATCCCTGAGCCTTTTCCCACCAGATGCCGATCGAGCTCTTGATCGATTCGAGGAGCGCAAACGACATGAAGAACAGCGGGAGGAGCAGCCCCGCCTGAAGGGCCGTTCCGCCGGCCAATCGCTGGGCGACCTGTCCCGCCGGGCCCGGCAGCTGGCCGAAGAGCGAGGTCGCCGCCACCAGCAGCAGCACGAAAGCGTTCAGGTACATGACCCAGCTCAGGTCTCCGCGCCGCCACCACGAGCTCACATAAAAGGGGAGTGCGTGGCGCAGCAGGCTTCCCTGCGAGCGCAGCGAACCGAACATCCGCGCCGCGGGAATCCCTGAGACGAATGGCGTCGTGGGCGGTTGCGGGCCGGACCTCGTCACAGCGGTCTCGTCCATGGCCTTGATGTAGACCGACTCCAGGCTCGTCTGTTCCTCCTGGAGCTGGTGGAAATGCGCTGCGTGGCCGGCCAGCCGCGCCTGCAGCTGCGCAGCGAATGCCGCGCGATCGCGGGTGTTTGCTTCCCATGGAAGGACATAGCCGAGGCGGTCGCCCTCGAGGTGGTAGCTGACCACGTGGTCGCGAAGCCAACTCTCCAATGACTCCGGATCCGATGGCGACGCCGCCAGCTGCGCCGTGAACCTGCGGCCATCGCCTGCGTTGCGGCGCACCTGATCGAGCGTGCCGTGGGTGACGATGACCCCTTTCCGCATGATGGCGATGCGATCCGCCATCAGCTCGGCCTCGCTGAGCACGTGTGTCGTCACGATCAGCGCTGCGCCCCGAGCCCGCTGCTCACTCAGGTACCGGCGCATGTCAGCGGCGGCGACAGGATCAAGGCCGGCGGTGGGCTCGTCGCAGAAAATCCAGTCGGGCTCGTGCAGCGTGGCCCTGATCAGCGCGACCTTCTGCGCCATCCCTCGCGAGTACGCGGCGAGCACGGTGTCCGCGCGATCGGCCAGCTCGAAGCGTTCGAGCAGGCTGCCGATACGCTCCCGGCGAACCTTCTCGGGGACCCCGTACAGGTACCCGAAATGGTCAAGGTACTCAGGTGCGGTGTTGCGGCCGTACAGCCGCGCCTGGTCGGGGACAACCCCGAGCCGCGCGCGGACTTCGTCCAGGCGCTCGGGCAGCCTCAGCCCGTCGAGCTCGATGAGACCCGAGTCGGGATGCAGGATCCCACCGAGGCAGCGCAGCGTCGTCGACTTGCCTGCGCCGTTCTGTCCGAGCACGACCAGCATCTCGCCGCTCTCGACGTGCAGGTCGACGCCGTCCACTGCGCGTACGTCGCCAAAGCTCTTGCGGAGACCCTCGACCAGGATCATCGGAGTGAATCGACCGCCTTAGATCGGATTCGCTTCGATCAGCGGCGCAAGTCGGTCCCTCACCTCGAAGTGGATTTTTTCCCGTGAACCGGTCGCGTCGAGCCGCACGAACCGGTCCGGCTCGGCCGCCGCCAGCCGGTCGTAGGCGGCCGCGACCTTCTTGTGAAAGTCGAGCGACTCCTGCTCCATGCGGTCTGGCGCCTTGCCCGCCGCCACGTGACGTTGGAGTCCATTCTCGACCGGGCCTTCCAGGAGGAAGGTGATGTGCGGGCGTGGAAACGTGGACGGCCAGATCGCCGGCACGCCTCGGGCACCTCCCTGGTAGGCGAGCGTCGAGTCGTGATACCGGTCGGCGACCACGATCTGACCGGCCGCCAGCGCTGGAGCGATCACCTCGGCGATCAGCTGGCGCCGTCCGGCCATGAAGAGGTACATCTCGGCCTCAGCGTCGATCTCGAGCCCGGCATAGAGGACGACCTCGCGAACGCGCTCGCCCAGCTCGGTGCCGCCCGGCTCCCGTACGACCACCGGGTCGCGCGATGCGAGCCACTCGCCCAGCATCTCGACCTGCGTTGTCTTGCCGGAACCCTCAGTGCCTTCGAATGTTATGAAGAGGCCAGGCGCCATGTGCCGGGAGATTCTATGCGGGTTCCTCGGGCGAGAGCGTGATTCGAAGCCGGCGTTGCGGCTCCTTGCCCATGCTGCGAGCGGAGAGCTCGTTCTCGGAGACCATCTGGTGCTGCAGCCGCCGGAGATAGGCGTTCTGGGGTGAGATCTCGACCGGACGAAGCGTGGACTTCACGGCCTTGATCGCGTCCGCGGCCTCGGCCAACGCCCGGGTCGTGGCCTCGTCGTGACGGTCGACTCCATAGATTCGGGATAGCGCGTCGCGAACCTGCGTCACGGAGTTGCTCTTCAAGATGTGGATGGGTAGACCGCGGCTCTCCGCCTGGCGCAGGCTGTCCGGCCGCCGGCGGTAATGATTCTTCAGGGTCAGCACCGCGCTAGCGCCGTCTAGGTTTCCGAGCACCCTCACCGGCAGCTCGAGCTCCTTGATCGTCTGCTCGACGTGATGGCGGCTCACGCCATAGGGAAAGATGCCCAGCGGCTTGCTCGCGGTCGGCGGTGCAGGAGGAGGCTCCGGTATTACGACGACGGGCGAGTCGACGTTGGAGATGACCCGTCCATCCCTTGTCCGCATGCGGATCTTGGGCGTGAGCAGAGGTCCGCGCAGTGCAGTGTCGACGATGTCCGCGAGCGGCATGTGGATGGCGACCCGGTCGCGGTCCTGGATCTCGACCAGGACGTCGAACGTCGGCGGAGCCTTGCGTTCGAGGACGGACTTCTGGGTCCCTCTGCGTCGCGCCTCCTCGTCGGAAAGAGTCACGCTCTGGATGCCGCCGAGCAGGTCGTTCAGGGTCGGGTTGACGAGCAGGTTCTCGAGTGTCTGGCCGTGCGCGGTCGCGATGAGCTGCACGCCCCTCTCCGCGATCGTTCTGGCCGCGGCCGCCTCGAGCTCGGTGCCGATCTCATCGATGACGATGACCTCCGGCATGTGGTTTTCGACCGCCTCGATCATCACGGCGTGCTGCAGCATCGGCGTCTTCACCTGCATGCGCCGCGCGCGGCCGATGCCGGGGTGCGGGATGTCGCCATCGCCGCCGATCTCGTTTGACGTGTCGACGATGACCACGCGCTTGCGAAGCTCGTCGGCGAGCAGCCTCGCGCATTCGCGCAGCATCGTGGTCTTGCCAATGCCTGGCCGCCCGAGCAGGAGGATGCTCTGGCCGCTGACGACGATGTCGCGGATGATCTCGCCGGTGCCGGTGACCGCACGGCCGACGCGCATCGTCAGGCCGGTGATGCGGCCCGAGCGGTTGCGAATCGCGGAGACGCGATGCAGCGTGCGTTCGATGCCGGCGCGGTTGTCGTCGCCGAACTGCCCCACGTTGTTGGCGACGTGCTCGAGGTCGGAGGCGGACACCGGGTGATGCGCGAGCAGCACCTCACGTCCGGGCACACGAGCTTCCGGCTCGCGGCCAAGATCCAGCACGATCTCGAGCAGCTCGCGGGGATCGGTCCGTTCGTGCAGTGCCTGCGCCAGGTCGGGCGGCAGCGCCCGGGCGAGGAGCTCAATCTCCTCGTCCCACTTCGGGTCTTGCGTTCGCGCGGCGACCTGGCCAGCTGTGCGAGCCTCTGAGGTCATCCGAACGAAGGCACCAGTCCCTTCTCGCGCACCGGTACGAGAACCGCAAGCTCCTTGACCAACAACAGCTGCGTCAACAGCACGCTGAACCCACGCCCGCGCAGGGCGTCGATCATGTGCGAATCATAGTGGCGCAGGCTCGACCAGGCCGGCGCCTCGGAATCCCCCAACAGCGACAGGCCGAAGTCAGCCAGTTCGCCCGGTAGCGGGCCTTCGGGCAGCACCATGAAATTCAAGGTGTCCGGCCGAGCCCCGGAGCTGCGCTCGGCTTTGACCCACCCGACCAGCTCGATGCGGTCGACGACGTACTCTTGCTTGTCGGACCCGCGCGCGGCAAGCCTGCCGGTCCACTCGCCGCCATGCATCGCCCTCCACTCGCGATAGCTCGGGGCTTCGAGCTGAGACACACCCCGGGGCGTCACCTTCCGGTACAGCTGATAGAGCATGCGGTTGTCCCCGCGCTTGACTGGGCGCACGCCCTCGGGAAACTGCCCAGAGGCCATCACGGGTTTGTCGGCGTACACGACCACCTCGGTCGCGTACTGGCGGAAACCGCGCAGCCGAAACGCCGGGAGCAACTGGTGGCCGTCCGGCAGGCGGACGAACAGCCTCAGCGCACCCCGTTCTAGCGCCTGGTTCGAAAGGTGCTCCACCAGCGCAAGCGCCACCTCGTCGGAATCGGATTCGTCGGCCACCTGGAGGTTCAGGACCTGCAGCACGTTTGCCCGTCGGAGGTCGAGTCCGAGCGGCTGGCCCGATGCCTGGATGAAGCCGACCACTTTGCCGTTGTCCTCCGCGACGTAGATCAGGGTCTCCTGGGTGAGGGGCAGCAGAGCAGACAGGGTCGAGCTCAAAAGCGACCACAGCCTTGCCGCCGGCGGCTCGGCTTCGCTGAGGCGGATGTCCGCCGAGCGGTGCATCTCCTCAATGCGCGCGAGGTCCAGCAGGCCGGCGGCGCGGATCTTCATGACGCCGCCGCCAGCTTCACGAACTCGCGGTGCAGGCGCAGGTCGCCGGTCAGCTCCGGGTGGAAGCACAGCGCGACGATGCGTCCCTGGCGTACCGCCACTGCGTGCCCGTCGTATTGGGCGATCACCTCGGCAGATCCCACCGATTCGACAAGCGGCGACCGGATGAAGACGCCCGGAAACGACTTGCCACTCAAACCGACAACGTCCAGCGGGGCCTCGAAGCTGTCGACCTGCCGGCCGTAGCCGTTGCGCCGGACGGCAATGTCCAGCACGCCCAGGCCCTTCTGATCCGCCATCCCATCCACCACCTCGCGCGCGAGGACGATCGTCCCCGCACACGTGGCGAACGTGGCGAGGCCGTGGGCGATCGCGTCGCGCAGCGGCTCGAGGAGGCCGGTGCGCTCCATGAGCATCGTCATCGTCGTGCTCTCGCCGCCGGGCAGCACGATGCCGTCGAGTCCTTCGAGGTCCTCACTCGTGCGGACCAGGCGGGTGTGCGCACCGGACTTCTCGAGGGCAAGCACGTGCTCGGCGAAAGCGCCTTGCATCGCAAGGACTCCGATCAGGGGTTTGCTCCCTTTGGGAGCGGAGCTACCAGCCTCGGGCAGCGAGCAATCCTTCCTTGGGGATGGCGGGGATCTCGAGACCGTCCATCGCCTTCCCCAGTCCCGCGGACACCTCGGCCAGCCGCTCGGGCTTGTCGAAGTAAGTCGTGGCCGCGACGATCGCCTTGGCACGCTTCAAGGGGTCCTCCGACTTGAAGATGCCCGACCCGACGAAGACCCCATCCACTCCGAGCTGCATCATCAATGCGGCGTCCGCGGGCGTCGCGATACCTCCCGCCGCGAAGTTGACGACGGGCAGGCGGCCCAGCCGCTGGCACTCCGCGAGCACGTCTACAGGTGCGCCGATCAGCTTCGCCTCGTGGACGAGCTCCGCGTGGTTCAAGCCCTGGAGCTTGCGGATGCCGGCGTTGACGGCGCGCGCGTGGCGGACCGCCTCCACCACGTTTCCGGTACCCGCTTCGCCCTTGGTGCGGATCATCGCCGCGCCTTCGGCGATCCGGCGAGTCGCTTCGCCGAGGTCCCTGCAGCCACACACGAAGGGCACCTTGAACGGGTGCTTGTCGATATGGTTCTCTTCGTCCGCGGGCGTAAGGACCTCGGACTCGTCGATGTAATCGATCCCCAACGCCTGAAGGATCTGCGCCTCGACGAAATGCCCGATCCGGCACTTGGCCATGACCGGGATTGTCACCGCTTCCATGATCGACCTGATCAGGTCGGGGTCGGACATGCGGGCTACGCCGCCTTCCTTGCGGATGTCGGCCGGAACGCGCTCCAGGGCCATCACGGCGCAGGCACCCGCCTCCTGGGCGATGCGGGCGTGCTCGGGCGTGACGACGTCCATGATCACGCCGCCCTTGAGCATCTGGGCCAGGCCGGCCTTGACCTTGAAAGAGCCCTTCACGGCGCCGTTTCCATTACGCGAACCGTTGCGTTCAGCCACGACCGGAATTCTACGCCGGGGGTTTCAGCCCTATAGCCGTTCGAGGACCAGGGTCCGCTTCGAGGCGTACTCGCCGTCGGTCAGCAGCCCGTCTCGATGCAGGCGGGTCAGCATGTCCATCTCCTCGAGCACGTCCAGCAGCGGGGCCATGGTCCGCCGCGCCAGGTAGGCGTCGGAGGCGGTCCCGGCCTCTTCGCCGCGCGCGTCGAACTCGCGGATGAAGAACAGCGCCTTCACCGCCGAGAACGGGATTCCGAGCTTGCGGATGGGGCTGTCAGCCTGCTCGGCGTGGAGGTGCAGGACGACGCCATAACGATGGCGCTCGAGGGACCCGTCCAGGTGGCCGCGCAGCACCTCGCCGTCGAGGAAGCGGATGGCGACCTTTCGGGTTGGTGTCTCGGAGGCGAGCTCCTGGTCGCGCGGCAGCTCCACCCATTTGACCGCTGTGAGCGGGATCCAGGCGGTCTCGTTGTTCTCCAGGCCGCCGGCGTCGTCGACCTCGACCAGGAAGTCAGGCTCGTCGAAATCAAGATCGCGCGCGACCCCTTCCAGGGTCTCGTCGTCGAAGAAGCGGACGACTACCTTGGCCATTTCACACCTACTGTACTAACCCTCATGTCTCCACACTCCTGCGCTAGCCCTCCGAACCCGGAGGCGTTGCCTTGAGCTCGGCGGGGCCCTTGACTCGGCGCCGCCCGATCCGACGGGCGCACTTCATGCAGACGGCTATGTGCTTGCGAACGGATTCGGCCTGGTTCCGGCGAAGCTTGCCGGCCAGGTACGGGGCGAGCAGCGGCACGGCTTCCGCATGGCTGAGCTCGCCCTCGCCTTCGGCGGCGATGTACTCCTCTTTGAAGCGCAGCCGGGCGCGGTACAGCAGCGTCTCGACCGCGCTTTCCGACATCTTGAGCGTGCGTGCGATCTGGCGGTAGCTCAGGTCCTGCAGCTCGCGAAGCGTCAGGACGAGCCGGTATTTCTCGGGCAGCCTTTGCGAGACCGCCCACACCTGGCGGCGCATCTCGTTAGATTCCTGAACCAGGACCGGGTCGAAGCTCTTACTCGTCGACGGTAGGTTGGCGAGCAACTCTCCTTCGTCGGCTTCCACGCCATCGTCGGCGCGCAGGTCGCGCTGGCGGCGCCGCAGCTCGTCGAAGCACAGGTTGCGCGCAACCGTGTGGACCCAGCCGCCGAAGTTGAAGGAGTCGTCGACGCGGTCCATCATCCGCAGCGCTTTCATGAACGTTTCCTGCGCGATGTCCTCGGCCAGAAGCGCATCGCCGAGCTTGCGCCTCACGAGCCGGAAGATGGACGCGACGTAGCGACGGTGCAGCTCCTCGAACGCATGGATGTCGCCGTTGCGGTACGCCCTGACCAGCTCGACATCAGAGGGCTCAATACCCTCCTTGGTCGGTGGTGGCTCCTTTTCGTCTATGCCCAAGCGCGTTCCTTGCAAGCGCGAACGGCGGCGCGCCTCAGCATTTCGCCGGCATCTCCCATGAGCTGATGCAGATTGTCACCTTCCTCGTCCAGCGTCACCACCGCCGTGACGCCGAGATCGCTCAACGCCTCCCAGCCGGGCGCTTTGCTCCCGGCGATGAGGAGAACCGGGATTCTAGACGCTTTGGCGCGTTTTGCCACCTCGCCAGGCGCCTTTCCGTAGGCCGTCTGCGAATCCACTCGACCCTCGCCCGTGATGACCAGGTCGGCGCCTCTCAACCTGGCGTCCAGGCCGCTGGCCTCGACAACGAGCGGCGCGCCGGGAACGAGCCTGGCGTCGAGGAACGCAATCAGGCCCGCGCCGGCGCCCCCGGCCGCGCCGGCTCCAGGCACGTCCGCCACGCGTTTTCCCAGATCACGCTCGATCACCGACGCGAACCTGGCCAGGGCGGCGTCGAGCTCCCGGATCATCTCGTCGCCGGCTCCTTTCTGCGGTCCGTAGACGGCGCTGGCCCCCTGGGGACCGGTCAGCGTATTGGTGACATCGCAGGCCACCATCACGTTCACCGAACGCCAACCGGGATCGAAACCGGCGGGGTCGATTCGCTCCAGGCGGGCCAGCGCCGCGCCTCCTCGCGTCAAATCGGTCCCGGCAGAGTCGAGCAACCTGTAGCCGAGCGCCTGCGCCATCCCGGCGCCACCGTCGTTCGTCGCCGAGCCACCGATGCCGGCGATGATCTGGCCGGCGCCCGTCCGGCGCACCGCCTCCAGCAGCTGCCCGAAGCCGAACGTCGATGCCGTGCGCGGGTCGCGACGCTCCGCCGGGATCAGCGTCAACCCGCTGGTGGACGCGAGCTCAAGCACCCCGGTCCGGCGCGCGGCGATCAATCCGTAGGTGGCCCGCACCGGATCGCCGAGCGGTCCTTCCACATCGGCGGTCAGGTAGGTGCCGTGATGGGCGCTCACCAGCGCCTCGACGGTTCCGTCGCCGCCATCCGCCACCGGCACCTCGAAAACCTCGGCGTCAGGAAACACCTCGCGCACGCCGCGCGCGATGGCGGCGGCGGCCTGGGAGGCGGACAGCGAGCCTTTGAAAGCGTTGGGGGCGACCACGACCTTCACAAGTGCACCGCTGGGTGCGAGCTTAAGTGACCGTCGATGCGTTGCTGGGAGTGACTATTCGACGAGTCCCATCCCCGGGGAGGGTGAGCAGGGCCTCGAATCCCGCCGTATGCGAGAGAGATGGGGACGGCCGGAATGAATCCGGCCTACAGGCAGCATTGCTAATAAACGGGGATCGTCCAGTCCTTGTACTTCTTGGACTCGCCGCGGACGGCCCCGAAGTAGATGCTCTGCAGCTCCTGGGTGAACTCGCCGACCTTGCCATTTCCGACCGCGCGGCGGTCCACCTCGACCACCGGCGAGATCTGCGCTCCAGTGCCGCAGAGCAGGAGCTCCTCGCATGTGTACAGCTCCGTTCGGTCGATGCTCCGTTCGACGACGGGCAGGCCCAGCTCGTCCTTGATGAGCTTCATGATCAGCGTTCGCGTCACGCCTTCGAGGATGTCGTCGGTGACCGGTGGGGTGAAGAACGTCCCCTCTTTGAACATGAACAGGTTTTCAGCCGAGCCCTCGGAGACGTGACCGTCGACCGTCAGCACGATCGCCTCGTCAAACCCTGACTCGACCGCCTCCGACTTCGCGAGCGCCGACTGCGCGTAAGAGCCCGTGATCTTCGCTCGCGCCGGCAGTGACTGATCCGGGACCCTCCGCCACGTGCTCACCATGCAGCGAATCCCCGACTCTATCTCGACGTAGTTGCCGAACGGTATCGCGTAGATGAAAAAGCTGTGCTCCAGGTTGTGCAGGCGAACTCCGATCTCTTCGCTCGACGTATAGAGAAGAGGACGGACGTAGACGTCGGACTTGAACTGGTTGCGGCGGAGCAACTCCAGCGTGAAGTTGACCAGCTCTTCGGTCGAGTGCGGCAGCGTCATGCGCATGACGTTGGCGGACCGGCGCATGCGCTCGTAGTGCTGGGCGGCCTCGAGGAGAAAGAGCTGCTGCTGCTTGGCGTTCCAGTAGGCGCGAATGCCTTCGAAGACGCCGGTGCCGTAGTGAAGAGCGTGCGTCATCAGTCCAAGCCGCACGTCGTTGTAGCGGGCGAACTCCCCTTCGTGGAAGACCCAGGTGTTGGGGTGAGGCGCAGGTTTCTTCGCTGCGGCCTTCGATTTCGTCTCGACGCTCATCAAAATAAGTGTAGGCCCGGCTGCACGACGCGCCCGGCTTCTGTTATGAATCGGGCTGTGAGCCTCTACGGAATCATCGCGGACCTGCGCCGGGAGCAACCGACTCCGGCTGCCATGCAGACGCTCGACCTGGTCGTGGCGGAGCTCGGCAAGACCCGGGACAACCTCCGCGACGCGGTCGCCGAGCTCAGCGACCAACATCTTCCACCGGGCGGAAAACCCGTGCTCGACGAGCTCGTCCGGCGAGCGCGCGAGGCGGGCGTGTACGAGCTCGATTACGGTCCCGACCCGTACGACAAGCCCCACGTCGAGCCACTCGACGAGGGCACCGCGGGCATCGGAGCGCTGCTGGCGATCACGTCACTGGCCGGCCTCGCGCTGGCGGTGGCCGTGGTCGTGATCGGCCTGAACGCGATCTTTCACTCCAGCAGTGGCTGAGTCTTCTTTCGACGTCGTCTCGGAGTTCGACGCGGCCGAGCTGACCAACGCGCTGGACCAGGCACGCCGCGAGGTTGGCACGCGCTATGACTTCAAGGACACTGCCACGGTGTACGAGCACCAGGAAAACAAGATCCTGATCGATTCGGCAAGCGAGGAAAGGGCGAAGGCCGCGCTCCAGGTCCTGCGCGAGAAGGGCGCCAGGAGACAGCTTTCACCGAAGCTTTTCAAGGCGGGCGATCCGAAGACCGTCGGCAAAGGGCGAGGCCAGATCGAGATTCAGCTAAACGCCGGGATCACCGACGACATCGCGCGTGATCTTCGAAAGCGAATCCAGAACGTGAGCCCCAAAGTCCAGGTCCGCATCCAGGGCGACCAGCTTCGCGTCGTCGGCAAGGACAAAGACATTCTTCAGCTGGTGATCAAGGCGCTGCGCGAAGCGGAGGACATCCCGGTTCCCCTTCAGTTCACCAATTACAGATAGGTCTCCGGCAACGGAGGATTAGGTACCTTGCTGGTCATCCCGGCCATCGACCTTTTCGGCGGGCGATGTGTTCGCCTGGTCAAAGGGGACTACAACCTCCCGACCGTGTACTCGGAAACCCCCCTCGAGGTCGTAGACGAGTTTGTTCATGCGGGAGCCGTGCGCCTGCACGTCGTCGACCTGGACGCCGCGCGCGGCACTGGCGAAAACAGGGCGGTGATCGAGGCGATCGTCCGGCGGAACGATGTGGAGGTACAGGTGGCCGGCGGGATCCGTTCGGACGAGGCTGTCGAGGCGTGGCTCAGCGCCGGCGCCCGCACGGTGGTGATGGGCACAGCCGCGGTGCGTGACCCGCGACTGCTCGAGAGGTGCACGCGCCGGCACCCGGGACGCGTGCTGACCGCGCTCGACGTGCGGGACGAGAAGGCTTCGGTCAGCGGCTGGACCGAGACCGAGCCGGTGATGATCGGGTCGTTGCTCGCGCGCTGGGACAAGTTGGATCTCGCAGGCGTGATCCTGACCTGTATCGACAGGGACGGCACCCTTTCAGGTCCGGACCTGGTCACGCTAGCCCGGGTTCGCTCCATGACGGGCCTCTCGGTGCTGTACTCGGGAGGCATCTCCACCTTTGATGACATCCAGCGCCTTGCCTCAGCCGGTGCGGAGGCCGTCATTCTCGGCAAGGCCCTCTACGAGGGCCGCATCACGCTCGACCAGGCTCTGGGTAAGTGAGGCGACTCTGCGTCGCGCTCGCGGTGGCCCTTGCGCTGCTCGCCTGCGGCGGACGCGAGACCCCGGACGACCAGGGTCTTCACCAGGACATCGTCAACGACACCAACGGTGCGGAGGTGACTTTTGACGCGACGATGGTGAACGACCCCGTGGAATCCGGCGGGCATGAGCGGTTCGAGGTCAAAGCTTCGACCGGCGAGGTGCTCGAGATCGACCACAACACAACGCTCGCTCCATCAGTCCCGGTCCATGAGGGAGACACGCTCGTGATCCACGGCCAGCTCTACATCGATCCGGGACCCAAGATCGGCGTGCACTGCACTCACGCCCAGACCTCGAGCGGGTGTCCGAACCCCGGATGGATCGAGTTTGGGCAGAACTATTACGAGTGAGATATGAGAGGAAACCCGGATGGTTTCCTCTGCGCGCAAGCGCGAGCAGGATGGGACCTACTGATTGCATCGCGCGTGCGGCTCCGCCGCAGGCGCTGCTCTCCTTCCGGTATACGGATGGGACTTATCTAAGTGTCACTCCTCACTACGAGCAGGCGACATTCATGGATGCGGGTTAGACGGCCTGGCGAAGCCAGGCCTACCTGCCACGCGGACGAGCGCTAGCTCCGGCCTTTCGTGGGCTTGCGGGCAACCACCTGGGCGGTGGCCTGCGCCACCGGGCGTACGACGATCTCGTCGATGTCCACGTGCGGAGGCCGCGTGACCGCGAAGACCACGCAATCGGCGATGTCCTCGGCGGACAGAGGCTTCAGGCCCTCGTAGACAGCTTTGGCCGCCTTGCGGTCGCCGTGGAAGCGCACGACGCTGAACTCGGTTTCGACCAGCCCGGGGGCGATCTCGGTTACCCGGATCGGTTCTCCGTTCAGCTCGAGCCGCAACGTGCGCGTGATCGCCCGCACTGCATGCTTGGCCGCGGTGTAGCCGGCGCCACCCTTGTAGGTCTCAAACCCGGCGATCGATCCAATGTTCACAACGTGCCCATGCTTGGCCTTGCGCAGAAGGGGAAGGCATGCTCGGGTCATCCACATCAACCCGAGCACGTTGACCTTCCACATGCCGATCCAGTCCTCGTCCGACGCCTTCTCGATCGGCGCTAGCCCCAGCGCGCCGCCTGCGTTGTTGACCAGCACGTCGATGCGCCCGAACCTCTTGGAGACCTCACGCACGAACGCCTCGATGCTCTTCTTGTCGGTGACGTCGAGCGCAATGGCGACGCCTTCCTCCCCGGCAACCCGCTTCAGACGATCCAGACGCCG
>Ga0208356_1000262_pt1 | contig 15504 bp, 14 predicted proteins | sample NGESurshal072012_4_FD_184467 | JGI IMG/M metagenome (GOLD analysis project Ga0208356, IMG submission 184467) | Arctic peat soil microbial communities from Barrow, Alaska - NGEE Surface sample 53-1 shallow-072012 (SPAdes) | ecosystem: Environmental > Terrestrial > Soil > Wetlands > Peat ... | reverse complement strand
GCACAGCAGGAGGGCCTGAGCCTCACGGTCGCCGACAAGCTGGTGATCGCCCGGCACCTGGACCGTCTCGGCGTCGGATTCATCGAGGGCGGCTGGCCGGGCGCTATTCCGAAGGACACCGAGTTCTTCCGGCGGGCGCAGACCGAGCTCGAGCTCGGCCACGCCACCCTGGCCGCGTTCGGCTCGACCCGCAAGGCCGGCGTCAGGGCCGCCGACGACCCGCAGGTCGCCGCGCTCCGGGAATCGCGCGCCTCCGTCGTCACCCTCGTCGCCAAGAGCCACGACCGCCACGTCGAGCTAGCCCTGCGCACCACGCTCGAGGAGAACCTGGCGATGATCGCCGACACGGTGAAACACCTGACGACCGAGGGCCAGCGGGTCTTCGTCGACGCCGAGCACTTCTTCGACGGGTACCGGGCCAACCCGGGCTACGCCGTCGAGTGCATCCGGGCCGCGACCGAAGCGGGCGCGAGCGTGGTCGCGCTGTGCGACACCAACGGCGGCATGATGCCGACCGAGCTGGCCGACGTCGTCCACGCTGTCGCCGACCGGACCCAGGCCAGGCTGGGCATTCACTGCCACGACGACACCGGCTGCGGCGTCGCCAACACCCTGGTCGCGGTGGAGGCCGGCGTCACCCACGTGCAGGGCACCGCCAACGGCTACGGCGAGCGGGCGGGCAACGCGAACCTGTTCAGCGTGGTCGCGGGCCTGCAGCTGAAGAAGGGCAGCGTCGTCCTCGAGGGCGACGGCATCCGCGAGATGGCGCGCATCGCCCACGCGATCAGCGAGGTCACCAACGTCACGCCCGACACCCACCAGCCCTACGTCGGCTTCTCCGCGTTCGCGCACAAGGCCGGGCTGCACGCCTCCGCCATCCGCGTCGACCCGATGCTCTACCAGCACATCGACCCGGCGCTGGTCGGCAACGACATGCGGATGCTGGTGTCCGACATGGCCGGCCGCGCCTCGGTCGAGCTGAAGGGCCGCGAGCTCGGCTTCGACCTGACCGGCAACAAGGAGGTCATCGGCCGGGTCACCGACAAGGTCAAGGAGCTCGAGGCGCGCGGCTACTCCTTCGAGGCGGCCGACGCGAGCTTCGAGCTGCTGCTCCGCGACGAGCTGGCGGGCGAGCGCAGGCGGCACTTCACCGTCGAATCGTGGCGGGTGATCGTCGAGCAGCGCGCGGATTCCGATGGTGAAACAGTGACCAGCGAGGCGACGGTCCGGCTGGTCGCCAAGGGGGAGCGGGTCATCGCCGTCGGCGAGGGCAACGGCCCGGTCAACGCGCTCGACCGGGCGCTGCGGTCCGCCCTCGAGCAGACCTTCCCCGAGCTCGCCACCCTGCAGCTGACCGACTTCAAGGTCCGCATCCTGGAGGGCACCTCCGGCACCGGGGCGATCACCCGGGTGCTGGTCGAGTCGGGCGACGGCACCGGCGACACCTGGTCCACCGTCGGGGTCGACGAGAACGTCATCTCCGCGTCCTGGCACGCACTCGAAGAGGCGGTCAGCTACGGCCTGCTGCGGGCCGGACGCACGCCCGACTGACCGGCGGGAGCGGCGGAGGAGGCGGAGCACGGGACCGTTCGATATGAATGATTTCATACCCCGATCGCGGACCCGGCATCGGACCGCATACCTTAGGCACATGGATGAGAAGGAGATCATGGCGCGCATCAGCGGGCTGATCGAGACCGAGCACGAGCTTCGCACGCAGCTGGCCGACGGCTCGCTCAGCTCGGAACAGGAGCGGGCGCGTCTTCGTTCTGCAGAAGAGGCGCTTGACCAATGCTGGGATCTGCTGCGCCAGCGACGGGCCAAGCGGGAGTTCGGCGAGAGCCCGGACGGCGCCGTGGTGCGCCCGGCGGCCGAGGTGGAGGGGTACCAGCAGTAGCCCGGCCGTCCCCGGAAGATTGTGCGAAGGAGCATTGTGCGTATCGCAAGGTTCGCCAAGGGCGACGGCGTCGCCTACGGCGTCGTGGAGGGCGAGTCAGGGGAGCCTCAGACGGTCGAGGAGCTGTACGGCCATCCGTTCGGCATCGACCCGGCCGGCGTTCGGCTCACGGGCAACCGCTACCCGCTGGCCGAGGTGCGGCTGCTCGCCCCGGTGCTGCCGTCCAAGGTGGTGGCGGTGGGCAAGAACTACGCGGGGCACGTGCGGGAGATGGGCTCGGCCGAGATGCCGGCCGAGCCGGTGCTGTTCCTCAAGCCGTCGACGTCGGTGACCGGCCACGGCGACCGGATCGCCTACCCGGTCAAGCTGACCGACCGGGTCGACCACGAGGGCGAGCTCGCGGTGATCATCGGCCGGCTCTGCCGGGACGTGCCGAAGGAGCGCGCGGACGAGGTCATCTTCGGCTACACCTGCGCCAACGACGTGACCGCACGGGATCTGCAGGCCCGTGACGGGCAGTGGACGCGGGCGAAGGGCTTCGACACGTTCTGCCCGCTCGGCCCGTGGATGGAGACCGCCGCCGACCCGGCCGACCTGGGGATCACCACCACCGTCAACGGGGACGTCCGGCAGCACGCGCGGACGAGCGAGCTTCTGTGGGACGTGCCGTCGCTGGTTGAGTACGTGTCCTCGGTGATGACCCTGCTCCCGGGCGACGTGCTGCTCACCGGCACCCCCGAGGGCGTCGGCCCGCTGACGGCAGGGGACGAGGTCAGCGTGACGATCGAGTCGATCGGCACGCTGACGAACCGGGTCACCGTCCGCGACTAGCCGGCCAGACGGCTAGGCGGCTAGCCGACGCGCTCCCGCAGGTGCCTGAGCTGCCGCTCCGCGTGCGCCTGGGGCCTGCTGTGGCCGCTGTAGGGGTAGACCGCGATCTCCTTGTCGGCCGCGGTGATCTCGTTGTAGGCCGCGAACACGGTCGAGGGCGGGCAGATGTCGTCCATCAGCCCGACGCTGACCAGCGTGGCGGCCCTGATCCGGCGGGCCAGCAGCGCGCAGTCGACGTAACGGAGCGTGTCCAGCGCCCGGGGGACGAGCTCGACGTTCTCGGCCAGGAACTCCGGGATCTCGGTGTAGGGCGCATGCGGCGCGAGCGTGATCGCCCGCTGGATGTCGCACAGGAACGGCACGTCGGCGTGGCACACGGCCACCGCGTCCGGCCGCAGGGCGGCGGCGGCGAGCGCGAGCGCGCCGCCCTGGCTGCCGCCGCTGACCGCCACCGCTGCGTCGGGGTTCCCGGCCAGCTCGCGCGCGGTGTCGACCGCGAGCGCGGCGTCGGTGAACATCCGGGTGTAGTAGTACTCCTCAGGAGTGGTGATGCCGCGGGTCATGACCAGGGAGTTCTCCGGCCCGGTGCCGATTCCGTCGGCCGTCGCCCCGCTCGACCACCGGCCGCCCTGGCCCCGGCTGTCCATCACCAGCACGGCGTAGCCGAGCGCGGGCAGCAGCATGTGCTCGGCCGGGGCGCCCCGGCCGCCGCCGTAGCCGATGAACTTGACCACCACGCCGCGGGCCTCCCGGTCGGCCGGGGTGATGTGCCAGGCGCGCACGCGCTCGCCCGCGCCGCCGGAGAACTCGACGTCGGACACCACGAACGGCGCGTACAGGCCGGGCTCGTGGGCGGTGACGGTGGCCGGCCGGGCCCGGTCGCGCGCCTCGCGCAGCCGGGCCGCCCACCAGTCGTCGAGTCCGTCCGGCTCCTGCGTGCTCGTCCGGTATTCGCGTAGCCGCTCCAGCGGCAAGTCGTACCAAGGCATAGGGGAAACCTATTCGGTCAGATAGGACTTGATGTGGCTTAGCGCGAGGTCGAGCGCAATCTCCATCGGCCGGACGTCGTGCGCGGTGCTGGCGAGCAGGTAGCCGCCCTGCAGCGCGGCCATCAGGCCGACCGACAGCCGATCGGGATCGGCGTCAAGCCTCAGCGTGCCCTTGTCCTGCATTCGCCGCAGGCCGGCCGCCAGCAGCTCCTCCCAGGCCAGGAAAAGCCCCGCCAGGCTCACTCGCGCCTGCTCGTCCTGGTCGGCGAGCTCGTTGGCCATCGCTCCGAGGGCGCACCCGTGGGCCCCGTTCTGGAGAGAGTTGACCTCGATCAGGGCGTTGCGCCAGCGGATCAGGCCGCTGAAGGAGCTGAGCCGCCCCAGTCGCTGGGTTTCCCGTTCCAGCACCTGCCGGCCCCGCAGGGAAATGACCTCGTGGACGAGGGCGTCCCGGTCGGGGAAGTGCGCGTACAGCTGGGACTTGCTGGTGCCGGTGGCGGCTCTGATGTCGTCCAGGGCGGTGGCGTTGACGCCCTTGACGTACATAAGGTCTGCGGCCGCGGCGACGATGCGGTCCCGTGTTGCCGCCCCGCGCGCGGTGAGCCGGCGGCCCGGCGGCGAGCCGCCCGGCTCGGGCGCGTCTGGTTCCTCGCTAGTCGGATTCGTCATCGCGGGACGGCGATCGAGAAATTAAGGCTCAGCCGGGCCCCGGCCGGCTGCCTCTGCCTGGGTACCGAGTGCTGGTAGTCCTTCTGGCAGCGGCCGCCCATGACGACAAGGTCCCCGCCGTGGGTCACGATCGTCGTGCTCGGCCCGCCGCCTTCCGGGCGGATGAGGAACCGGCGGGTGGCACCGAGGCTGAGGACCGGGATCACCGCCTCGTCCTGCTGGTTGGCCGGGCGGTCGGCGTGCCAGCCGGTGCCGTCGGCGTTGTCCCGGTGCCAGTTCATCCACAGGCGCGCGTACGGCCGCCCGTAGCGGGTCGACAGAGCCTCGGTCAGGTAGTGCAGAACGGGCTGCGGGGCGTCGGCGATGACCGGGTACTCGGCCGTCAGCCTCGGCTCTGCCACCGGACCGCGTCCGAGTACCGGCCGATCTGATGCGCGAACCCGGCGTCGTAGGTAACAGCGGTGTTCATCGGGATCCTTCCGCGTCGTCGTGGCGGTTCCTGCTAGCCTAACAGGACCATTTAGTCCATTTCCGTGGATGTGACAACACCGTCTGCGGATGGGTATTCCGGCTTAGCGCAGAGACTTCGGCAAGGCGAGGCCTCTTCCTTCCTTACGTCTGATGGACCTCACGGTCCTGTTCTAGGGGCCCTAGCTCGCCCCGAACTTCAAGATCTTTATCCCGAACGGTCCCAGGGTGACTGTGTCCGCCGCCAGCTCATCGTCGAGGTCGGCCAGCCGCTGGCCGACGGGCAGCACCGGCTTGAGCGTCAGGTTCTCGTCCGCGTGGCTGGCCAGCACCGCGAATCGGGTGCCGTCTTGGTGGACGAGCACGTCGCAGGCGACCCTCGGGTCGTCCACGGTGATCGGGCGGCGGACGCCGGCTTGGGCGGCGAGCGCGCCGTAGAGCGCGACCGAAAGCCGGCCCGCTATCCGTCATGACCCGCGCGGTGTCTCTGCGCACCGATGCCTCTCCCTGCCCCGGCCGAACCCTTGGCCGAGCCCTTGGCCGGACTCGGGGGTTTGCCGGCCCGCCGTGGACTTTACCGGTTAAGTGCATGATCGTCTACGCTGACGTGGGAAAACGGACGCGTCCGGGCGCTCCGGTTATGCTTAGGCGGGACCGCGCGCCGCGAAGGGAAGCCGGATGAGACGTCCGACCATTGCCGACATCGCCCAGCGGGCGGGCGTTACCAAGGCCGCGGTCTCCTTCGCCCTCAACGGCCAGCCCGGCGTGTCCGTCGCGACCAGGGAGCGCATCCTGGCGATCGCCAGGGAAGTCGGCTTCCAGCCCAACAGCGCCGCCCGCGCCCTGACCGCGGGCAAGGCGGAGGCCTTCGGCCTGGTGATCGACCGGCCCGCCCGAACCCTCGGCATCGAGCCGTTCTTCATGCAGCTCGTCTCCGGCATCCAGGCCGAGCTCTCCGAACATCAGGTCACGCTGCTGTTCACCGTGACCGAGGACATCGACGCCGAGATCGCGCTCTACCGCCGGTGGTGGCAGCAGCGCCGGGTGGACGGGGTGTTCGTGGTGGACCTGCAGGTGGACGACCGCAGGGTCGGCGTGCTCGAGGAGCTGCGAATGCCGGCCGTGGTCATCGGCACGCCGCAGGGATCGGGGACGCTCCCCGCCGTCTGGCAGGACGACCGGGCCTGCGTGGAGACCGTCGTCGGGTACCTGGCGGGGCAGGGGCACCGCCGGATAGCGCGGGTCGGCGGCCGCTCCGAGTACTGGCACTCGGTGCTCCGCCGGGAGGCGTTCGCCTCGGTCGCGGCGGCGGCCGGCCTTGACGCGGTGTCGGTCGAGGCGGACTACTCGGCCGAGCACGGCGCCGCCGCCACGGTCGGGCTGCTTGGCGCGGCCGAGCCGCCGACCGCGATTCTGTACGACAGCGACGTGATGGCGGCGGCCGGGCTCGGGGTGGCCCAGCGGATGGGCTTCAGCGTGCCTGACCGGCTGTCGATCGTCTCCTTCGACGACTCCGCGCTGTGCGAGCTGATGCACCCCGCGCTGACCGCGCTGCGCGGGGACATTCCCGGCACCGGGTCGGCGGCCGCCCGCATGCTGCGCGAGCTGGCGGCCGGGGGGCAGGTCGAGAGTCTGGCCGAGGCGCCGCCGGTGCTCCAGATCCGGATGAGCTCCGGCCCCGCGGGCGTTCCGGCGTGCTCGACGAGCTGACCCGGGTTTCGCGTTCGCTCTGGGGTCCGGGATTCGATACACTACATCGGCGCGGTACGGAAGGTTTCGGCCCGCGTTGCCAAATGGGGTATGGGGTAATTGGCAGCCCAGCAGATTCTGGTTCTGTTAGTCTAGGTTCGAGTCCTGGTACCCCAGCGTTCGGTGGTTTTTCGAACACCGAGAAGGTTGAGCGCCCTGAGTGCCTGGTCGGCACCGGGGCGTTTTGCTTTCACCGTGGGCGGAGGGCGGGGCGTGCTGGTTCAGGCGGCTCTTAACGGTGGCACCACGCGGGCGGAGCATCCGGCGGTGCCGCTCACGCCCGCCGAGCTGGCGGCCGACGCCCTCGCCGCCGCCGAGCGGGGCGCGCAGGCACTGCATCTGCACCCGCGTGACGCCGCCGGGTCGCAGACGCTCGACCCCGATCACGTGCTGGCGGCGGTCGCCGCCGTCAGGGCCGCGACCGGGCTGCCGGTCGGGGTCACCACCGGCATCTGGACCGTGAACGGAGACGTCGCGCGCCGCCTCGACCTCGTCGCCCGGTGGACCGGGCCCGATCGCCCGGACTACGCCTCGATCAACATGAACGAGCCGGGCACCAACAATCTCGCCGACCTCCTGACCAACCTGGGCATCGAGATCGAGGCGGGCGTGTGGACGCCGGAAGACGCGCGCCTGCTCGGCGCGGCCGCCTTCAGCGACCGGATCCTCCGCGTCCTGATGGAGCCCGTCGACCGCAACCCGGCCGGCGCCGTCACGACCGCCGCCGAGGCCGCGACGGAACTCGCCCGGCTCGGCGTTGCCGCCCGGCAGGTGCACCATGGTTACGACCTGGCCACCTGGGACGTGATGCGCGCGGCGGTGGCGATGGGACGCGACATCCGGGTCGGCCTCGAGGACACGACCTTCCTGCCCGACGGTTCGGTCGCGGGGGGTAACGCCGACCTGGTGGCCGCGGCCGTCCGCCTCGTCCGCGCGTCATGAAATTTCCGATACTTGCCGCCCCTGAGGTGACTCGTGTTGGCTGCACTCATCCGGAGGCGGTATCGTTTAGCTCGCCGGGGATGCGGAACCCCCGGCAACTCGTAGGGCCCCGTCGTCTAGAGGCCTAGGACGTCGCCCTCTCAAGGCGGTAACGCCGGTTCGAATCCGGTCGGGGCTACGAGAAGCGAGGCCCTGTCGTGCGCTGAGGCGCACGACAGGGCCTCGTAGCTTTTCACTGGGGGACGACCCCCAGACCCCCGATGCGGCTTCGCCGCAAATCATCCGGGGGTCTCGCCTTTGGGTGGCCCGGCACACCCGCCATGCCCGCCACCTTCACCACCCCCACCCCATCAGCTTGGTCGTCCCTATCAACCTCGTCGTCCCCGCCAACCCCGCGACCTTCGTCAATCGCGCTCCCATCAACCCCGGTGCCCCTACTGCCCCAACCGCCCCGGCTCGGGCAAATGATCTTGGAAACCTTTTTCCTGGTGGAGGATAAGCGCCGGCATAAGGTGCTTAACTTCCACGATCATTGCTGCGGCAGCGTCGCTCGCGCATACGAAATGCCAGGCGGCGTCGCCTGGCATTTCGCTCGGTTATGGGGATGGTTGCCTCAGGGGCGAGGCGTTGTCAGGAGGCCTTCTTCCAGGTGACCGAGAATCCGGTCCCGCCGCTGTTCAGCGCGCCGGGCAGCGCCTTGGTGGCGCCGGAGCTGTCGATCATGGTGATCTCGTCATCGGTGAACGAGGAGATGCTGCCGGCCGTGCTGCCCTCGGTGACGGCGGCGCTCGAGGCGGTCCACGTCCCGAAGTTGGAGAGCGGCTCAACGCCGCTGGACCCGGTCGGGGCCTCCGCTATCCACTCGGCGCTACTGTCCACGCAACTGGAGGCGGAGCAGGTCTGCGTGGTGGAGAAGCTGTCGGCGGTGTGGGTGGCGTCGGTGACGGTCAGCTTGTAGCTGGTGCCGCTCCTCACCACCGTGGCGGTGATGGCGTCGCCGGCCGCGGCGGTCTGGCCGACGACCTGGACGTCGTTGGTCGGGTACATCTCCCACCAGGTGAACTGGTAGGCGGTCCGGTTATAGCACTCGATCATCGTGCCGTCCTGCTCGACCGAGCCCGAGCTGTACCCGTCGATGCCGACCCAGAAGGCGGCGAGCGAGGTCGTGCGCGAGCTGCAGGTCGTGCCCGGCTCGGTCCAGTGGGCGCTGACGTCGCTGAAGGAGCTGCCGGTGTTCGCGTACCCGGCCCAGTTGGTGGAGGTGACGTCGCTCAGGCCCTTAAAGCCCGGGGACTTGATGCCCACGTGGTGGTCGGTGGGGGAGAACCCGACCGTGAGCTTCTTGATCTCCGACACGGCGATCGCCTTTGCCTCGGCCGCGGCGGAATGGGTGGCGGCGGGGGCGCTGATCGTGCTCGCGCCCGCGACCGCCGCAGTGCCTGCCAGCAGGCCGATTGCCGGGATAACGGCAGCGAAGGAGTAGAGGAGGAACCTACGGGGACGGTTGGCCATGGGGGACCTCTCTGGCTTAGTGGCCCCTTGTGGCGGCCACAGTTGATCCAGATGTTAACTATCAGCGGATTCTCATTCAATACATTGACATTTGGTTATTTCTATGATCATTTTGTTCGCTTGGGTCGAATGAAAATCGCAGAAAATAACAAGACCACCGATTCTCGCGGGCTGAGGGGAATCAGCGGCCCCGGCTATTAGCCGGCGGAATTACCCGGTGATGTCGCTCGACTAGGTGGCGCCCGCGGCGACGCGCTCGGCCACCGGCCGCTGGGGCCGTCAGCGCCCGTGCAGGACGACGCCGAGCTCGGTCAGCCCTTCCAGAAAGACGCCGACGCCGACGGCGGCGAGCAGCGTGCCGAGCAGCCGGGAGAGCACCTCGAGCACGCTGTCGTGCATGCGTCGCAGCAGCGGCGCGAAAATCCAGGTGAAGAGCATGTCCACCAGGGCCACGAGCGCGAACGCGCCCGCCACCGTCCACCGGCCTCCCCAGCCGCCGGCCGAGATCGACTCTTCCAAGTCGGCCGCGATCGCGATCGGGCTGACCACGAACGGCAGCAGCATCGAGCGGAACCCGCTGGTCAGCGGGTGCGAGGGGTCAGCGTCATCCTCCTCGTCGTCACCGGGGGCGGTCGCCGCCGGCGCCTTGTGCGGGCGTTCGTTGTCGAAGTGGATGCCGAGCACCAGGCCGATTGAGTAGATGATGAACAGCAGCCCGGCCGCCAGGTTCAGCTCGGGCGCGCCGATGTGGAAGAACTTGACCACCCACGGGGCTGTGAGCGCGCAGAGCACGCCGATGATCGCGGCGGTGCCCGCGGTGGCCGCCGCCACCATGCGGACCGAGTGGTCATCGAGCGTCCGGGCCAGCCGCCCGAAGGACAGCAGCACCTTCTGCGGCCCGATCAGCGCAAGGAACGTGACGAACGTGTCCGCGAGGTTGAGGCTGTCCATCGGCCGATGATCTCCCCTGTCCCGTGCCGCCGCCGGCGTGACACGCCGCCCCGGCAAAAGCCAGGAGACCCGGCAAGACACTAAGAGTAACTTTGGCCAACCCGGATGCCCGAGGGGCACCGGTGCTTTCCGTAGCCGACCGGCCACTGCCGCTCCGGCCGCCCCGGCCGCGTCGGCCGTGTATGATCGACCACATGTCCCAGTGGTATTGGCGCTTTACGCTGGCTCCGGGTGGAGCCAAGCGTTGTTGTAACGCGCGCTTACCACTACCCGGAGCCAGCCAGGGACGAGGCAGACCTGCTTCGTCCCAATCAAGGGCGTAGCTGGCTCGCGGATGACCCGGGCGAGGCGCGCCCGGGAGGAGAACCCGATGTCACGTGTCACCGATACGAGGATCGTCGGCTACGAGCCGCTGCTTTCCCCGGCCGCGCTTTTCCTTGAACAGCCGCTCGGCGCCGCTCAGTCGCAGACCGTCGAGGCCACCAGGGCCGAGGTTCGCGCGGTCCTCGACGGAGCCGACGACCGGCTGCTGGTGGTCACCGGCCCGTGCTCGGTGCACGACCCGAAGGCGGCTCTGGACTACGCCGCCAGGCTGGCCGAGCTTCGCGCCAGATACGCCGACGATCTGCTGATCGTGATGCGCGTGTACTTCGAGAAGCCGCGCACGGTGACAGGCTGGAAGGGCCTGATCAACGACCCGGGCATGGACGGCTCGTACGATGTGCACCGCGGCCTGCGGACCGCGCGCCGCCTGCTGCTCGACATCTTGTCGGCGGGCCTGCCGGTTGGCTGCGAGTGGCTTGACCCGATCACCCCGCAGTACATTGCCGACTCTGTGACCTGGGGAGCCATCGGGGCGCGGACGACCGAGAGCCAGGTGCACCGCCAGCTCGCCTCCGGTCTGTCGATGCCAGTCGGCTTCAAGAACGGCACCGACGGCGACGTTCAGGTGGCGGTGGACGCCCTGCGCGCCTCGGCCGCCAGCCACACGTTCTTCGGCGTCACCGAGGCGGGCGCGGCGGCGGTGGTGACGACCACCGGCAACACCGACACCCACGTGATCCTGCGGGGCGGCCGCAGCGGCCCCAACTACTCGTCTTCCCACGTCGCCAAGGCCCTGGACCTGATCACGGCGGCGGGTCTGCCGCGCCGGATCATGGTGGACGCCAGCCACGGCAACAGCGGCAAGGACTACCGTCGCCAGACCTCGGTCGCCGAGTCGCTGGCCGAGCAGATCGCGGCCGGCGAGACCGGCCTGGCGGGCGCGATGCTCGAGTCCTTCCTGGTCGCAGGCCGCCAGAACCCCGGCGACCCGGCCACGCTGACCTACGGCCAGTCGGTCACCGACGCCTGCCTCGACATCGAGATGACCGAGGCCGCCCTGGGGACGCTCGCGTCCGCAGTCTCCGCCCGCCGCACCGTCTCTGCGCAGTGATCGCGAGCGCATCCGTCGCTGATTTTGACCAGCTAAAGCAGTCTCTGCACCCATGGTGGCTCACCGAGGGCCAGGGGTGAGCCCGCGTATCGGCTCGCCCCTGCCTCCCCAAATTCCTCGGCCGAAGGCAAATCCAAAGCATCTCGACCTCTGCCGCTAGTTAGCTGCTTTTGAAGGCGGTGACCTCGACGGGGCTTTTGTCGCCGCCTACGACGCGTACCGGATGGCGGCCGAAGCACTGCTGGCCCGCCGGGGGCTACGCGCGACTGGAGGCGACGGATCTCAGGGCAACCTAGGCGAGCCTGATCAGGCTGAACGCATGCGCCTCGTACAGCGCGGTCACTTCCGGGCCGGCGTCCCGCCCGGCATCTGCGGACGAAACCGCGCCCGCTCCGGGGAAGGAGACCTCAGGCACGTGCGAGGATTCGGCTTCACCGAGAAGAGATGCGCCCGACCGCCTGAGGTTGCCCGTCACCCGGAATTTTTGCGTCCGCGATCGATTGTGGCGCTATACCCGGCCGGCCGCGGCGGGTTATCGTCGTGGCCATGAACGAGCTTGGCGAGGATCTGCTGCTGATGGCCGTGAATTCCGACGGGACGCTCGTCCTTCCCGCCAAGCTTCGGTTCGGGCTGGCCGGATCCGAGCTGGTCCGGCTCGCCGCCGCTGGCCGCGTCGATATCGCCCGCGGCCGCATCGTGGTCCGCGCCCCCGCCGTGACCGGTGACCCGCTGCTGGATGACGCTCTGGCCAGCATGTCCGGCGGGTGGCGCGAGCCGACGGCGAAGGCCTGGGTCAAGCGCGTCCGCCCCGGGCTGGTCGAGCGGTACCTCGCCCGGGCGGAGGCCGCCGGGACGATCCGCGCCGATCGGCGCAAGGCGCTCGGCTTCATCCCGGTAACCCGCTGGCTGGTCATCGACACCGCTCGTTCGGCCCAGGCGCGCGCCAGGCTGGAAGCCGCGGCGGGCGAAGGCGTCCTCGGCCCGGAGCAGGCGGCGCTGGCCGGGCTGGCCTCCGCGATCGACGTGACGCGGTTCGTCTTCCCCGGCCGGGCCGGCGCTGCGGCGCGCAAGCGGCTGCGGAATGCCGCCAGACGCGAGCCGGCCGCCGCGGCCGTGACCGCGGCCGTGGACGGCGCCGCCGCCGCCCAGCACGCCGCCGTCGACGCGGCCACCAGGGCGGCGACGGACGCGGCCGTCCGCGCCGCCACCGACGCGGCCGTCAGCGCCGCAGTCGACGCGGCCACCCAGGCCGCGATCTCGGCCGCCACCGAGGCGGCTCACGACGCGGGCGGCCACAGCGCGGCGGGCGGCCACCACTGACCGGTCAGGCCCGGCGGGCCTTGGCGGACTCGAGGAGGAAGCGGCCGGCCGCCTCGTAGTTCTCCTCGGAGAGGGCGACGTGCTGCCGGGCGGCGAGCACGTTGCGCAGGTGGCGCTGCATCGGGTTGGACAGCGCCAGGGCGCGCCCGCCGCCGAACTTGAACAGCTCGCTGACCACGTCGGCGCAGGTCTCGACGGCGTAGACCGAGGCCGTGGTGATCGCGAGCTGCTGCTCTTCCGACGGCGCCCGGCCGGCCACCGCGCTTGAGAAGGCGGCCGCCATCGCCTCCCGGTGCACCGCCCGGGCGGCTCTGACCCGGACCTCGGCCCGGCCGAGCTCATGATGGAAGACGGCGCGCTCGCTGACCGTGGGCCCGCCAGGGAAACGGGCGGTGTGGGCGGCCAGCTCGGTGATGTCGTCGATGGCGCGCCGGGCCAGGCCGATGGCGAGCGGCGGCACCTCGTTGGACACGAACGCGGGCATGCCCAGCCGGAACAGCTCGCCGCCGCGGACGGCGGGGCTGCCGAGCTCGTATGTCAGCTCGGCGGGCACGAACGTGCCGTCCAGGGAGAAGTCGAGGCTGCCGGTCCCCTGCAGCCCGGCCACGTGCCAGTTGTCGATGACCTCGGCCTCGGCCTTGGGGACGGCGAAGACGATCATCCGGCCGAACCCGGTCCCGTCCGGGCCGCCGTCCGTCCCGTCAGCGCTCCCGGCATCGCGGTGAACCACGCCGTCCGCCTTGAACGCGCCGATCAGCCAGTCGGCGTGCACGATGCCGCTGGAGAAGCCCCAGCGCCCGTGGACCAGGTACCCGCCCGCGGTCGGCGCCCCGGTGCCGCGCGGCGCCAGCTGGCCCGCGATCACCGGCAGCGGCCGCCCGCCCGAAGCCGGCCCGCCCGAAGCCGGCCCGCCCGAAGCAGGCCGGCCGGAAGCTGTGCCAGAGCCGCCCGGCCCGAAGATCCGCCGCGCGCCCGCCTCGGGCAGCCAGCCGCCGGCCAGCCCGTTGCAGCCGGCCCCGATCATGGCCGCCCACGCCGTCGACGTGTCGATGTAGGCCAGTTCCTCGATCACGTCGCAGAACTCGACCGGGGCCAGCGGGGTGCCGCCGAGCTCGGCCGGCGTCTTGAGCCAGAACAGGCCGAGCGCGCGCAGCGTCGCCACCGCGTCGTTGGGGAGGGTGCGCAGCTCTTCGGCCCGGTCCCCGGCGGCCTCGAACTGCTCGCGGTGACTGCGGATGCCGGCCAGCAGTTCCTCGCGAAGTGAGCTCATGCGGTCGTCGTCCTCTCCGCGGCGACGCCCAGCGGGCGGAGCGCCGGCATCACGTCGGCGGCGAATAGCTCCGCGCTGCGCATCACCTGCTCGTGCGTGGACGGCCCGATCGCGAAGAGCCCGATCAGCTGTCCGAACCCGCCAAGCTTCTCATACAGCTCGGCCAGCCGGTCGGCGACGGCGGCAGGCGAACCGACGACCGCCTGGCCGTTGGCGAGCAGGTCCTCGTAGGAGAGCCCGCCGAGCGACCGCAGCCCCGACGACAGCACGCCCCGCAGCGAGCCGGGCGACATGTAGCCGGGCGGGGTCACCATCTCGGCGGTCTGCTTGAGACCCTTCCGGTAGAGCCACTCGAGCGCCGGGCCGGCCTCCCGATGCGCCCGCTCGTCGGTGTCGGCGACGTAGATCGGGACCGAGAACGCGATCTTCTCCGGGTCGGGCACGTACCCGAGGTCGGCGGCGGCGGCGCGGTAGCCGTCGAACCAGCGGCGCACGATCGACGTCGGAGCGTAGACCGACATATACGTGTATTTCCGTTCCGCGCAGAACTTCATCGTCTCGGTCGAACCGGCCCCGGGTATGTAGATCGGCGGGTGCGGGCGCTGCACCGGGCGAGGCCAGAGGTTGACGTACCGGTACTCGTAATTCGCGCCGTACCAGGAGAACATCTCCGGCGACGTCCACGCCTTGATGATCAGGTCGTGCGCCTCGTCGAACCGCGCCCGCGACTTCACCGGGTTGATCGAATGCGCGAAGTACTCCCAGCCGATGCCGCGCACGAACCCGGAGTCCACCCGCCCGCCCGACATCAGGTCAAGCATCGCGATCTCCTCGGCCACCCGCAGCGGGTTGCCGCGGATGGCGATGGCGTTGCCGAGCACCATGATCCGCGCGTTCGAGGTCCGCCGGCTGAGCGCCGCCGCCATCAGGTTGGGCGACGGCATCAGCCCGTAGGCGGACTGGTGGTGCTCGTTGACCGCGATGCCGTCGAAGCCGACTTGGTCCGCGTACTCGAGCTCGTCCAGGTACCGCGCGTACAGGGCCGACCCGACCGACGGGTCGAAGTTCGCGTTCGGGTACGTCAGGGCGGATGAGTCGTACTTCGAGTCGAAGTCGTCCGGCAGGTGCGGGTAGGGCATCAGGTGGAAGAAGCTGAACTTCACTGGCTGACTCCGCTCTCGGCGACGGGGGCGACGGGGGCGACGGGGGCGACGGGCGCAAAGGGATGGGACGCCAGGAACGACGCCACCAGCGCGGCGAACTCAGCCGGCCGCTCGACGTGCATCGCGTGCCCGCACTCGGCGACCTCGGCGTAGTCGGCGCCGCCGATCAGCGCGGCGTAGCGCCGCGCGTGCGCGACCGGGATCAGCCGGTCGTCGGACGGCGCGACGACCAGGGTCGGCGCGGTGATTCGGCCCAGCCGCCGCTCGAGCTTGGGGTCGGACAGGTAGGGCGCCCACGCGAACCGGGC
>Ga0208356_1000258_pt1 | contig 15694 bp, 10 predicted proteins | sample NGESurshal072012_4_FD_184467 | JGI IMG/M metagenome (GOLD analysis project Ga0208356, IMG submission 184467) | Arctic peat soil microbial communities from Barrow, Alaska - NGEE Surface sample 53-1 shallow-072012 (SPAdes) | ecosystem: Environmental > Terrestrial > Soil > Wetlands > Peat ... | reverse complement strand
CCCGCATCATCGCCAGGTGCTGGCCGGTGATCACGTCGGCGGAGCCGGTCGCGGTGATGAACACCTCGCCGATCGGGGCCGCGTCGGCCAGCGGCAGCACCAGGTAGCCGCGCAGCACTGCGTCGAGCGCCCGCACCGGGTCGACCTCGGTGATCACCACCCGCGCGCCCAGGGCGCGGGCCGACTCGGCGATGCCGACCCCGCAGGCGCCGAACCCGGCCACCACCACGGTCTTCCCCGCCAGCAGGATCCCGCTTGCGCGCAGCAGACCGTCGATGACCGACTGGGCGGTGCCATGCCGGTTGTCCACCAGCCGGGTGACCGGCGTGTCGCTGGCCGCGATGACCGGGAACGCGAGCGTGCCGTCGGCCGCCATCCGGCGGAGCCGGAGCACGCCCGTGGTGGTCCCCTCGCATCCCCCGCGCACCCGGTCGAGCACGGCCGGCAGCGCGCGCGTGTGCAGGGTCGACACCAGGTCGCCGCCGTCGTCGAGGACCAGGTCGGGGCCGTCGGCGTTGCCGACCCCGCCCGCTGCGTCGGCGCCGAGAGCGAGCGCGATGTGCTCGTAGTACGTGTCCCGGTCGACGCCCGCCCGGGCGAAGACCTCAACCCCGTCGCCGGCCGCGAGCGCCGCCGCGATGTCGTCCTGGGTGGAGAGCGGGTTGGACGCCGCCAGCCGGACCAGCGCGCCGCCAGACCGCAGCGCGCGGACGAGCACCGCCGTCTCCGCCGTCACGTGCAGGCAGGCGGCGATGATCATGCCGTCGAACGGGCGCTCCGCGCCGAACCGCGACGCGAGCGCCGACAGCAGCGGCATCGACCGTTCCGCGTAGCTGATACGGCCGTCCCCGAGCCCAGCGAGCCCGGGGACGGACCGGTACCGGCGCGTAGCGTCGGTCATCAGTCACCTGCATCTCGTCGCGCGGAGCGGGCCCACCGGGCCCGCGCCCGCGCATCCGGGGGGTACGGGGGGTCGTCCCCCCGGGAGACACTTAAGTTTTTGGGGCCCGATAAGATGGCGCCTTTTGCCATCGGGCCCCAAAAACTTAATACCTGTAGTGGTCGGGCTTGTAGGGGCCCTCGACCGGGACGCCGATGTAGTCGGCCTGGTCCTTGCTGAGCACGGTCAGCTTGACGCCGAGCGCGTCCAGGTGCAGCCGGGCGACCTTCTCGTCCAGGTGCTTGGGCAGCGTGTAGACGCCGATCGGGTAGGCCTCGGGCTTGGTGAAGATCTCGATCTGCGCCATCACCTGGTTGGTGAAGGAGTTCGACATCACGAAGGACGGGTGGCCGGTCGCGTTGCCCAGGTTGAGCAGGCGGCCCTCGGACAGCACGATGATCGTGTGCCCGTCGGGGAACAGCCACTCGTCGACCTGCGGCTTGACGTTGACCCGCTTGATGCCGGGGGTCGCCATCAGGCCGGCCATGTCGATCTCGTTGTCGAAGTGGCCGATGTTGCCGACGATGGCCTGGTGCTTCATCTTGGCCATGTCGGCGGCCTTGATGATGTCCTTGTTGCCGGTCGTGGTGACGAAGATGTCGACCTGGCCGACGACGTCGTCGAGCGTGGCGACCTGGTAGCCGTCCATCGCCGCCTGCAGCGCGCAGATCGGGTCGATCTCGGTCACGATGACCCGGGCGCCCTGGCCGCGCAGCGACTCCGCGCAGCCCTTGCCCACGTCGCCGTAGCCGAGGACGAGCGCCACCTTGCCGCCGATGAGGACGTCGGTGCCGCGGTTGATCCCGTCGATCAGCGAGTGCCGGCAGCCGTACTTGTTGTCGAACTTGGACTTGGTGACCGAGTCGTTGACGTTGATCGCCGGGAACTTGAGCTCGCCGGCCTTGAACATCTCGTAGAGACGGTGCACGCCGGTGGTGGTCTCCTCGGTGACGCCCTTGATCGTCTCGACCGCCTTGGTCCACGTGCCGGGGTGGTCGGCCAGCGAGTCGCGGAGCTTGTCGAGGATGACCACCCACTCCTCGCTGTCGTTCTCGGACGGGCTGGGGACCGCGCCGGCCGCCTCGTACTCCGCGCCCTTGTGCACGAACAGGGTGGCGTCGCCGCCGTCGTCGAGGATCATGTTCGGCGCCTCGCCGTTCGGCCAGGTCAGGGCCTGGACCGTGCACGACCAGTATTCCTCGAGGGTCTCGCCCTTCCAGGCGAAGACCGGGATGCCCTTGGGGTCGTCCGGGGTCCCGTCGGGGCCGACCGCGATCGCGGCGGCGGCGTGGTCCTGGGTGGAGAAGATGTTGCAGCTGGCCCAGCGGACCTGCGCGCCCAGCGCGACCAGGGTCTCGATGAGGACGGCGGTCTGGATGGTCATGTGCAGTGAGCCGGTGATCCGCGCGCCGCGCAGCGGCTGGGATTCGGCGTGCTCCGCGCGGGTGGCCATCAGGCCGGGCATCTCATGCTCGGCGAGCTGGATTTCCTTGCGGCCAAAATCAGCCAGGTGAATGTCGGCGACCTTGTACGGTTCGGCGCTCATGCGCGTGACTCCTCCATTGACGTGTGTGCGGCCGGCGTGCGGCATCGGACACGACGCTACGCGATCCCGGGGCCCGGCCGCACGCCGGGGGTGGGTTTTTTAACAAATAAATGTTAGATTAATCATCATGCGCATTACGGAGGCCGCCGCGCGGCTCGGCCTGTCCCCCCGGATGCTCCGCTACCGGGAGGATCTCGGGCTGCTGCCGCCGCTGCGGGACCGGCCCAGCGGTCGCGGCCAGGCGCACCGGCAGTTCACCGACGAGGACATGGCCGCGATCACCACCGCCCTGCGCATCGAGCAACAGTACGACATCACCCCGGCCGCGCTGGCGTTCGGGCTCCGGGTGCTGACCGACCCGGCCGTCCGCGCGTCGGTGGCCGATCTTGGCCGTCGCACCGGCCACGTGCCGTCGGGGCCGGGCGCGGGGCGCGCCCTCGACTTCGAGAAGGAGCGCGCGCTGCGCGCCCTCGGCCGCGGCTGAGCAGGCGGGCCGCCTACGCGGGGGCTTGCGCGCGCCGCCGCCTACCCGGGGGGCTTGCGCGGGCGGCGGCGCGGCAGGCTCGGGCGACTGCGCCGGACCACGTCGATGGACGGGTCGGCCGGGTCCGCCTGATCCGGACGGTAGATGTCGGGCTCGAGGTAGATGGTCTCCGCGATCGGCACCGCCGCGCGAATCCGCTGCTCGGCGGCGTCGATGCCCGCGGCCAGCTCCACCGCCGTCAGCGCGGCGGGGACCCCGATCTTCCCGGCCACCAGCAGCGTGTCCGGCCCGATGTGCGAGGTCCGCATGTGGATCAGCCGGAAGTCCTGCGGCCCGCCCTCGAGCGCGGCGACGATCTTGGCCGAGACCTCAGGGGTGGCGGACTCGCCGATCAGCAGGCTCTTGGTCTCGTAGCCGACGATGAAGGCGGCGCAGGCGAGCAGCACCCCCACCCCGACCGACCCGACCCCGTCCCACTCATCGTGCCCGGTCAGCTGGGACAGCAGCACCCCCAGGAAGGCGAACAGGAGGCCGATCAGCGCCGCCGAGTCCTCCAGCAGCACCACCGGCAGCTCGGGGATCTTGGTCAGGTGCACGAACGCGCGCCAGCCGCGCCCGCCCCGGTGCTCGTTGGCCTCCCCGATCGCGGTCCGCAGCGAGAAGGACTCGAGCACCGCCGACACGCCGAGCACCGCGTACGCGACCGCCGGGGAGTCCAGCTGGCCGGGCGAGATGATCTTGTGGATGCCGTCGTAGAGCGAGAACGCGGAGCCGACGGTGAAGAGCATCACGGCGACGACGAAGGCGTAGAAGTACCGCTCCCGGCCGAACCCGAACGGGTGCTCGGCGGTCCGCGCCCGCCGCGACTTGCCCCCGCCGATCAGCAGCAGGATCTCGTTCCCGGTGTCCGCCACCGAGTGCACCGACTCCGCCAGCAAGGACGCGGACCCGGTGATCAGGAAGGCGGCGAACTTCGCGATCGCGATGGCCAGGTTGGCCGCGAGCGCGGCGATGACTGACTTCACTCGCGCCCGGTCAGGTCTCGCAGATCCTTGATCGCCGCGATCGCCAGCGGGTCGATCCCGCTCGCGATCCCGAGGTATACCGAGGCGTAGTCGATCAGCTGCACCATCCCGGCCAGCCGCCGCAGCGGGCCGCCGCCCTCCATCGCGATCTCCGATACGTCGATGCCGCGCGCCTGCGCCAGCGAGGCGGCCGCGACCCTGGTCCGCTCCACCGCCGGGTGCTCGCCCGCCTGATCGGCCAGCAGCACCAGCCGCAGCTGGGCCTCGTCCATCGGCGGCCCGTCGAGGCCGAGCTCGGCGTCGCCCGCGTCGGAGAACGAGTCCCCGTCGTCGAATCCGTCCTCAAGCCCTCCGAGCCGTCCGAACTCCTCGGCGGCGGGGAAGACCGGCTCGGGCGGCGGCGCGTAGGGACCGTCGAACGCGGCCACCTGGTCGTGCCCGGCCGCCGGGAGCACGCCGGTGATCGCCGGGTACTTGGCGTTCGCGGCGAGCTGGGAGGCGAACCGGCGGGCCGCCGCCGCGGCCAGGTCCGACCCGCCCCAGATGACCGGCAGCCGCCCGATCAGGTCAAGCGCGAGCGACTTGGCCGGGTTGACGAACGACTCGCTCGACGGGCGGCACTGGTGCGACACGTCCTCCATGACGGCCGCCGCCGCCTCGTAGTCCGCCTCGTCGATGCGGGCCACCCCGAGCCTGGCCGCGGTCACCAGCAGCGGCACGGTCAGCGCCCACGCCATCGCGCGAGCCGGGCCGACCGTGGTCACCGGGATGAACGTCCCCCTCGCGCGGGCCGCCAGCTCCTGCAGCGGCGACCCGGGCGCGCCCACCCCGACCAGGTGGCAGCCGCGCCGCGCGGCCTCGCTCGCCAGCGCGATCGTCTCGGCCGTGTGCCCGGAGCGGGACACCGCGATCACCAGGTCGGTGGCGCCGATCCAGCCCGGCAGCTGGTATCCGGACACGCCGGTCACCTGGACCGGCGCCCCGGTTCCGCAGATCGCGGCGAGCGCGTCGCACGCGAACACCGCGCCGCCCGCGCCGCCCGACCCGGCGACCACGATCGCGCGGGGCCGGACATCCGGGCTGAGCTGGGAAAGATCGGTCTCGGCGCACTCGCGCAGCGCGGTCCGGACCTGCGCGGCGGACGAGGCGACCTGCCTGAGCATGCCGCCCGGGTCGCCCAACTCGATGAGCTCGGCGTCGTCGAGGCGGAGGGCGGCCAGCGCCACCCCTCCCTGCGGCGTATTCACCCCGCGCTACCTTCTGCCTGCGGCAGCGACGTCTGGCGGGCCTCGTCCACCAGCAGCACCGGGATGCTGTTGCGGACCGGGTAGGCAAGCCCGCACCCGGTGCACACGAGCTCGCTGGCCGCCTCGTCCGCCCGCAGGTCGGCTCGGCACTTCGGGCAGACGATGAACTCCATCACCCAGTCGTCAATTTCCATTCAGCGTCCTTCTGAGTCAGCGACCCGCGTCTTCGCGGATCAGCCCGAGTACCTCGTCGCGGATGGCGGCCACTTCCGCCGCGTTCGACGCTTCCACGTTCAGCCGCAGCAGCGGCTCAGTGTTAGAAGGACGGACGTTGAACCACCACGTGTCCCCCGCGACGGTGAGACCGTCTAGTTCGTCGAGGGTAACCCCGGTCCGTTCGGAGTAAATGCTCTTGATCTTCGCCGTCGCGGCGGCCTGGTCGGAGACCTCGCTGTTGATCTCGCCGCTGTCGGCGTAGCGGGAGAACTCGCTGAGGATCTCCGACAGCGGGCGGTTGTCGTGGCCGAGCGCGGCCAGCGCGTGCAGCGCCGCCAGCATGCCCGAGTCGGCGAACCAGAAGTCCCTGAAGTAGAAGTGGCCCGAGTGCTCCCCGCCGAAGATGGCGTTGTTCTCGGCCATCTTCGCCTTGATGAACGAGTGCCCGACCCGGGTCCTGACCGGGGTGCCGCCGTGCTCGGCGACCAGCTCGGGCACCGCGCGGGAGGTAATCAGGTTGTGGATCACCGCGGAACCCGGCTCGCGGGCGAGCTCGCGGGTGGCGATCAGCGCAGCCAGCACTGACGGCGAGACGATCTCGCCCCGCTCGTCGACGATGAAGCAGCGGTCCGCGTCGCCGTCGAAGGCCAGGCCGATGTCGGCCTTGTGCTCCTTGACCGCCCGCTGCAGGTCGCGCAGGTTGGCCGGGTCGATCGGGTTCGCCTCGTGGTTCGGGAACGAGCCGTCGAGCTCGAAGTAGAGCGGGACGAGGGTGATCGGCAGCCCCTCGAACACGGTCGGGACGGTGTAGCCGCCCATGCCGTTGCCCGCGTCGACGACGACCTTGAGCGGGCGGATGCCGGAGATGTCGACCAGCTTCTTGAGGTACTCGGCGTAGCCCGGGAGCAGGTCCTTCTCGGTGGTCGTGCCCGGCGCGCCATCGTAGGCGGGGACGCCGTGCTCGACCATGGCCTTGATCTCGGCCAGGCCGGTCTCGATGCCGACCGGCCTGGCGCCTGCCTTGCACAGCTTGATCCCGTTGTAGCGGGCCGGGTTGTGGCTGGCGGTGACCATCGCGCCGGGCACGCCGAGCGACCCGGAGGCGTAGTACACCATGTCGGTGGAGCCGAGCCCGCCCCGGATGACGTCCGCGCCCTGGGACGTCGCGCCGCGGCCGATCGCGTCGGCCAGCGGTCCGCTGCTCGCGCGCATGTCGTGCAGCGTGACGATCGTCTTCGCACCGGTCAGCCGGACAAACGCCGCGCCGACGGCCTCGGCCACGCTCTCGTCAAGCTCGTCAGGTACCACACCCCTGACGTCATAAGCCTTGAAGATCTTGTCAAGGTCGCTCACGTTAAGTCCCGTCTTCTGACTGATCCCGTGTTACAGACTCTTCCCAGAACCAAATCTATCGGTCGCGGAAGGCGTTTACCGCCCAGGGACGACCCTCGGTGATCCGGATCAGCGAACGGGATCGAGTTACCCCTCCGGCGCCGGGGACGGGGCGGAGCGCAGCACCCGCAGGTGACCACGCCGACCGACCTCGACGCCCTGGCCGACGGGCTCGGAGACGGCCGGGCGAGGCTGCGCCGACGGAAGCGCCTGGCCGCCGGCCGGGCGCGGCTGAGCGGCCGCCCTGGACGGCGCAGGCACCGAACGGGACCCGACCTCGCGCACCACGTTCGCAAGCGCCTCGAGATCGTCGGCCCGCTCTCGAGCCGGGTCCGGCGGCAGCCGGACCACGTCCCAGCCGCGCGGCACTACCAGTCGCCCCGCGTGCATCTCGCACAGGTCCCAGGAGTGCGGGTCGACCGAGACCGCAAGCGGCCCGAGCACTGCCGTCGAGTCCCTATACACGTATGTGAGCGTGTAAACGGGAGGCTTCTTGCACGCGGTACGCGAGCAGCAACGGGTATTCACCAGCCCACCTCGCTCACCAGACAGTTAACGGCACGCGAACGGCGCGTGTCGGTGTGAGCGTTAGCGCAGTCGTCAGACTGTCCGGCCGGCGCCGCCCCCCGGGTCGCCGGCAGGTTTTCGTTGTCGCTCACAACGGCTGACGGTACCTATCCGGAGGCATTTTCGCCACCACCCCGGGCACGGTTCGCGATCGTGTCGTTTTGTCTGTCTCTTGTCCGGCCGGCCAGTATCCGACCGGCGCTGCCCGGCGATACTCTCAGTAACTATGCAGAGCGGTGAGAACGGCGCCATCCAGCCCGCGCAATCTCCTCGGGTCCGGCGGCGCGACCGGCACGGACGGGGCCTGCGGGGGCGTCTGGTGCCCCCGGCGGTGCCGCTCTACCGCACCAGGTCGCAGCAGTTCGACGACCTGGTGCTCGACGCCGTGGCGCGCCTCGATGCGCGCTGGGAGGCCGAGCTGACGGGGGTTGAGTTCGCCGTCCAGGAGGTGCCCGAGGCCGACGAGCTCACCGACGACAGCGTCCCGCTGCCGCTGGCGAGGACGGTGCAGGGCTCGCCGGAGGCCCGTGACCCGGCCCGCCCGGCCACGCCCGCCCGCATCATCGTCTACCGCCGCCCGCTGCTGGCCAGGGCGGAGAACGACGGCGAGCTCAGCGACCTGGTGTTCGACGTCGTGGTCGAGGAGTTCGCCGACTTCCTCGGCATCGAGCCGGAGTCGGTTGACCCCGGTTACCGGGGCGGCCTCGACTGACCGGTCGGTCCGGCCTAGGGAAGGACGGCGGTGTAGGAGTTCTGCACCGGCGGCAGGGTGATCTCGGTCAGCGCGCTCTGCACCGGAAGCAGCGACGTGACCTCGGCCGTGAGGCCGCCGGTGCCCGAGGTCACCACCCGGGCCGCGTAGAGCGGGCCGGAGCCCGCCTTCGGCGTGAGCACGATCGCGAACGGATCCCGGCCCGACGGGCGCGGCACCGCCACGGCGAGCGTGCGCCCGGCGGCGACGGTCACGTCCTGCAGGCTGGGGGGCGAGGTGACGGTGCCGTCCGACGCGATGACGTCAACGCTGGCGGTGGCGGCGCCGCCGGGCGCGGTGAGCAGCAGGCCGATGGTGAGACCGCGGGTGGCCGGGTTGCCCGCCACCACGCCCTGGCCGGCCACGGGGGCGGCCCCGGCGGTGAACGAGCCGATCCCCGCGCCGGGGACCAGCACGCCCGCAACGATCGGCACGTTCGACGTCAGCACGAGCCCGGCCGCCGACGCCCCCAGCGAGCTGAGCGTCACCGGGGTGGTCGCGGCGGCCGACGCCTGGACCGGGACGCTGTCGCTATCGAACTGGGTGTGCGCGCCGGCCGGGGTGTAGGCGACGACCTTGAGCTTCGCGTTGGTCCCGCCGGGCACGGTCACGAACAGCCGGGCGGAGCTGCTGGCCACCGTCAGGCCGGGGATCACCACGGTGGTCGAGGGCGCGGCCGACTGCGGCAGCCAGGCGCCGTTGCCGGAGCCTGCGCCCTCCCAGACCGAGGCGGCGATCTGGCCGGAGCTGGTCTGCACGTGCATGGCGATCGCCTGGGCGCCGTGCACGTAGGAAGACACGTTCTCGGCGATGACCTGGTCCGGCGCGACCGTGATCGCGTTGGCGAGCGCGCTCTGCTGGCCGGTGTCGGTCAGGATGGTCACGTCGACGCTGGCCTCGGCGGTCCCCGAGTTCGTCAGGTACAGCCAGACGTCGGGCTCACCGGAACCCACGAACCACATGTCGGAGCTCGGGTGCGAGCAGCTCACCAGGCCCAGGCCGGCCGAGTTGGCCTGCTCCGCCTCGAACCCCTCGGCCATCTGACCGGTGGCCGACACCGAGGTGCCGCCGCCGTCGCCCCCGCCCGGAGCGGTAACCGAGGTCGCCGCGCCGGGCACGTCGACGGTGACGGGCGCGGCCGTCGCGGTCTTGGCGGTCTTGGCGGTTGACGAGCCCTGGCCGGCCGCGGTGCTGCCGCCTGGCGTCGGCGTGCCGCCCGCCGTCGGCTTGCCCTTGGCCGGCGTCGTGGCGGCGGGCGCGGCGGGAGCGGCGGGCACCGAGCTGAGCGTGGCGGAACCGGCCGTGACGCCGCCCGCCACTTTGGCCGTGCCCGCCGACGATGACGAGGCCGATTGCGAAGGCACCGCGATCATGGCGACGTGGGCCGCGCCCTCGCCCGGCGACGAAGGCGGGCAGGATCTGGTGACCGACGTCACGGCGGCGGCCTGCCCGGCCGCGAGCGTGGCCCGGCTCGCGGCCGGCTTGGTCGACGTGGCGAACATGGCGACCGCCGCCAGTGCCAGCAGCACCCCGGCCAGCAGCGCGAGGCGGCGCATCATGACTCACCGTCGCGGCCGGGGCGGTCGGCGGAGCCGCGCCACCGGCTCGGCCGCCCGTGCTTGCTCGCCCGGTGCGAGTGGCGTTCCGGCTTACCCGGGCCGGCCGCATCGTCCGAGCCGGGCGAGCCGACCGCGCTTGGCGTACCGGGCACGGCAGAGGCCATCGGCCACGGGCCGGAACCGTCCGTCGGCCACGGCCCGGAACCGTCGGTCGGCCACGGCCCGGACCCTTCTGCGGGCCCGGCCGGGTAGTCGTCCTCAGCCGGGTAGGCGGGCTCGCCGAGGCGGCCGGACTCCGCCGCCCGGTCAGCCCGGGCGGCCCGCTCCCATTCGCCGGTATCGCGATTCCAGCCTGCAGGCGCGGGCAGCTGGCCCGGGTCCTGCGGACCCGTCTGCCAGCGAGCCGACTGCTGCGCCCCGGTCGCTGACGGCAGCGGCTGCGGCCCGGCCCCCCACGACGCGGTCTCCCACGGCGCGGCCTCGGTCGGCCGGGCGGGCTGCTGACCGGCCGACCGGGCCGGCCTCGCCTGCGAACCGGTGTCGCTCCGCCGATCGTCCCACGGGGCCGTCCGGCCCCACTGCTCGGTGGCGTCCCGCTGGTCGGACCCGTCCCGCTCGACCGAGGCGTCCCGCTGGACCGACCCGTCCCGCTGCATGCTGTCACCCCACGAGTCGGCGTTGCCGGCGCTGCCCCAGTCGCCCGCCATGTCCCAGGGCGCCTGCCGGCCGGCAGCGCTGCCTGCACCGCCACCGAGGTTCTGGGCGCCCGGCCCGGCCACGCCGGGGCCGCCCGCGGTCGCGCCGACCGGCCACTCCGCGGCCGGCACGGTCTCCGGCAGCTCGCCCTGCCCGAACGGGTCCTCGTCCAAGCCGTCGTGGCCGAAGTTGTCGCGGCTGTAGTCGTCCTCGCCGTCGGATTTCCGCCTGCCGCCGCGCCTGCGGGTCATGCCCAGCCGGGTCGAGCCGAGGCCCGCCAGCGCGACGCCAGGACGGCGGATGCTCCTGCGGCGGCCCGCGGTCTCCGCCGTCGCGGCATCGGCATCGGCATCGGCAAGGTCTTCATCGGAAAGGTCGTCGTCGGCCACGCCGGCGCCGGCCACGTCCGGGTCCGCCGCGCCGCGCAGGAACCGCCGCGACCCGCCCGACGCCCGCCTGGCGTCCCTCGCCACCCGCAGCGCGGCGATCGCCTCCGCCTGCTCCACCGGGTCGGCGCGCTTGCCTGGCAGCGCGAGCATGGCCACCGCGAGCAGCGCGACCAGCTCGGCCAGCAGCGACGCCTCCCGCGCGAGGTCGTTCCTGCCGATCGAGAGCTTGCCGCCGCCGGCCGGGAGCACGAACCCCTGCGCCCAGCCGTCGATCGGCGTCGCGATCGGGTGCAGCGCCTGTCCGTTGAGGGTCGCGGTCCATCCGCCGTACGGCTCGGCCAGCACCAGCGTGCCGCCGTCGGCCGGGGCGCTGACGCCGCTCATGCTCACCGGGTTGGCGGCGAGCGTCGTCACCGTGCCGTCGGGGGCGATCACCCGAACCCGCGCGACCGGGCCCGCCACCCCCCACAGGTCGTAGCTCGACGAACTGGTCAGCGCGTCCAGGCCCAGGGACCCGTCGAGCCGCTCGGCCAGCGCGGGGTCGACCGGGCCCGGCAGCAGCACCCACTTGATCCCGAACGAGCCGAGGACCAGGCCGGGATCGCCCGCGTCGGCCCCGTCGGGCGCGCTTAGCGCCGCGACCTGGCGGCTCAGCGCCTGCTCGGCGGCGGAGTTGGTGGTCAGCTCGGGCTCGCCCAGGGTCGGGTCGCCCTGCCTGACGACGGTGTAGTCAAGCACGTTGCCGTTCGGCCGCAGGATCAGCGTCCGGTACTGCTGGCCGGTGGTCGACGAGGCGGAGACGAAGGCGGGCAGCAGCGGCGAGGTCACGCTGCCGACCGGCCCCTGCACGCCGCCCTTGACCCAGTACAGGCCAGCCAGCAGCGGCGCCGACGCCGCGACGACCAACGCCACGATCGCCACCGACCGGCTGAAGGGGCCGTGGCCGGGCCCGGCGGCCACGCCCGGCCCGGAGACGGCCGCGTCCTTGCCGGATGGCGTCGCGCGTCCGTTCGAGGCGACCTCGGCCAGCCACCCGGCGGCGGGCGCGATGGCCAGCAGCAGCCCCAGCGCCGCCAGCGCCAGCGCCACCCCGGGCCAGCCCGCCGCGGGCTGGCCGCCGCCCCCCGGAGTGACGTTGACCCGGCTGAGCGCGACCGCGGCGACGAAGCCGACGACGGCCGCGCCCCAGCCGACGCCGGTCACCCAGGTGCGGCGGGTCGGCAGCAGGACGGCGATGACCGCGAGCCCGAACCCGACCGTGACCCAGACCGGCGGCAGGCCGGGACCGCCGGGACTGAGCGCGAGCAGCTGCTGCGGCCCGAGCCCGGTCGTGGTCAGGCCCGCGGTCTGCACCCCGGCCTCGGTCACGAACGCGATCGGGTCGGTCAGCAGGTGCAGCGACCAGGGGAAGAGCACGAAGAACGGGACGACGGCGACGATGGCGGCGTTCACCGGGTCGGCCGCCAGCAGCCAGCGCCGGGCGGCCAGCGCGCCGAGCGCGAACGCCACGCCCAGGATCCAGGCCAGCGGCGCGAAGGCGGCCGCCACCGCGACCAGCAGGCCGACCGCCCAGGCGGCCCTGCGCGCCTTCTTGGGGGTGCCGGTGAGCATCCGCGCGGCGCTGATGCCGATGAGCGGGAGCAGCACGAACGCGACCGCGGTGCCGAGACGGCCGGCCGCGATGGCGCCGATCGCGACCGGGAGCAGCGCGTACGACGCCGCCAGCAGCACCCGCGCGGCGGTCGGCCTGACCAGCCGCCGCGCCGCCAGGTAGGCGGTCAGCCCGGCCAACGGCACGCAGCCGAGCAGCAGCACGTCCACCGCCAGCCAGGCCTGGCCGCCGAAGACGGTGCCCAATGCCGCCACGACCGCCAGGTAGGGCGGGGCGGAGGCGGTCGATCCGACGCCGACCGCGTGGAAGCCCGCGAGGTACTCCCGCCACAGCGCGCCGGAACCGCCCCAGGCGGGCACCAGCGCCCCGCCGCCGAGCGGGCTGGTGCCGAGCAGCCGCCGCTCGGCGATGAGCGCGACCACGAGCAGGACCGAGAACAGCTGGACGCCGGGGTTGCCGATGATCTTGCGCATGACCGACTGCGTGTCGACGAACTGCTCGTCCTCTTCCGATTCCTCCGCCGCCTGGTGACGCCCGCCCGACGCCTGCGGCGGGCCGTCCGATATGAGCCCCGATACCTTCTCCGCCAGCCGCGAGAGCGTGCGCGCGGGCGGGATCAGGGTGTGGACGGCGGCGTAGGCCTCCGCCCGCCCGACGGCGCGCCGGCGGCGGCCCTGCCAGAGCCGAATCGGGTGCAGCAACAGCCAGCTGACCGCCTCGGCCTGCGCCCGCGCCATGTCGAGCTGCTTGGTCGCGGCGAAGTAGGCCGCCTTGATGAGCGAGCCGATGACCGCCCCGCCGACGATGCGGAGCATGGCCAGCAGCGGAAGGTTGACGGCGAGCACGTAGAGCGCGTTGCGCCGGTCGAGCCTGCGCGAGCCGCCGCCCTCGGTCGGTCGGCGGCGCCTGGCCGACAGCTCCCGGTGGTAGAGCACCGCGTCGGTGACCACCTGCACCCGGTAGCCGGCCGCCTGCACCCGCCAGCAGAAGTCCAGGTCGTCGCGGAACAGCCGGAGCCGGGTGTCGAACCCGCCGAGCTGGTCCCACACGTCGCGCCGGACGAGCATGCCCGCCGAGCCGACGGCGAGCACGGCCCGGTTGTGGTCGTGCTGGCCCTGGTCGATCTCGCCCGGCTCGATGCCGGTGATCCGGCGGCCGGCCCGGTCGATCGACACGCCCACCTCGCGCAGCGTCCGCCGGTCCTGGCCGTCGAGCACCTTGGGCCCGAGCGCCACGACCGAGCGGTCCTTGCTGGCCGCCCGCAGCAGCCGTTCCAGCGTCTGCGGGTCAGGCTCGCAGTCGTCGTGCAGTAGCCAGATCCACTCGATCCGGGTCAGATTCGGGTCGGTCTGCCCCGAGCGCCGCCTGGTGGCGTGCCGCAGGGCGACCGAGACCGCCTCGCCGTAGCCGGTGGACCGCTCCATTCCGAAGACCGCGTCCTGCCCGATGAGCTCGGCCAGCACCGCCCCGCTGCGATCCCGGCTGCCCGTGTCCACCCCGACCATCTGGTCGACCGGATATGTCTGGGCCTGAAGTGCCTGCACGAGGCCGGGCAGCAGGCGAGCCCCGTCATGCGCGACGATCAGCGCGGTAACGGTGTGCCTGGTTTGCGGTGCGGTAGTTGACACGTGGTCCAGCGCAGGTCGGAGGTCAGGGCCGCCCCGCGTGGAGGCACGCAGAAGCGTTCAGCCCTCCCCGCGGGAACCCGGCTCACATTACAGTGCATGCACAACCGACGGCAGGATTACGGTCAGATGCCCTAAACCACCTGGCGTTTGATCCGCCGTCGTTCACGTTCGGACAGACCGCCCCAGATGCCGAACCTCTCGTCGTTCTCCAGCGCGTACTCCAGGCACTCGGCCCGGACCTCGCACCCCCGGCAGACCCGTTTGGCCTCCCGGGTGGAACCGCCCTTCTCTGGAAAGAACGCCTCCGGATCCGTCTGCGCGCACAGCGCCTGGTCCTGCCAACCCACGTCATCTACGTCTTCCGGACGGACAACAACCTGCGTTAGCGGGACGATGACCTCAGTCAAAGCGCATCCTCCCCTCGTGGAGCCCCCTTGACGCTCACTGCCCTTCCCGTGACAGCGAGAATCACACCAATGAAATTACACCCGCGTGTCTTGCTTCACGTCAAGCGAGGAAGGTGGTATTGGCCACCTGGTTGTCCAAGTTGCACGATAAATTCTTCAAAAACTTCTCTCCGCACATACTTCGCTACCCACCGCAATTGCGACAACGGCGACTGGCCGGCCCGCCGGCGAAGCCCGGCCCCCCGCACATGCAAGACTGGCGATATGCGGATTACCGTGCTCGCCGGCGGCGTCGGCGCCTCTCGCTTCCTGCGCGGCCTGGTCGCGGCCGCCCCCGACGCGAAGATCACCGTCATCGGCAACACCGCCGACGACATCACCCTGTTCGGCCTGCGCGTCTGCCCGGACCTGGACACGGTGATGTACACGCTCGGCGGCGGCATCAACCCCGACCAGGGCTGGGGGCGCGCGGACGAGACGTTCAGCGTCGGCCAGGAGCTCGCCGCCTACGGCGCGGAGCCGTCCTGGTTCACCCTCGGCGACCGCGACTTCGCGACCCACATCCTGCGCAGCCAGCTGCTCGCGTCCGGCCTGCCGCTGTCGGCGGTCACCCGGCGGCTCTGCGAGCGCTGGCGGCCAGGGGTCGAGCTCCTCCCGATGTCCGATGACACAATCGAAACCCACGTCAAGATCAACACCGCTGATATCGAACGGACCGCGGTTTCACCCGGGGAAGGTCAGGCCGGGGACCTGATCCACTTCCAGGAGTGGTGGGTCCGGCTGCACGCGGCGGTGCCGGCTTCGGCCATCATCCCGGTCGGCGCCGACCGCGCCGTCCCCGCCCCGGGCGTGCTCGAGGCCATCGCCGAGGCCGACTTCGTGCTCTTCCCGCCGTCCAACCCGGTGGTCTCGATCGGGCCGATCCTGGCCGTCCCCGGCATCAGGGAGGCGGTCTCGGCCAAGACCGTGGTCGCCGTCTCCGGAATCATCGGCGGCGCGCCGGTCCGCGGCATGGCCGACGCCTGCCTGACCACGATCGGGGTGGAGACGACGGCGGTCGCCGTCGCCGCGCACTACGGCGCCGACCTCATCGACGGCTGGCTGGTCGACGACGAGGACAAGGCGGCGGTCGACGACCCGGCACTGGCCGGCATCGCGGTCCGCGCCCTCCCGCTGTACATGCGCGACGTCCCGTCGACGGCGGCCATCGCCAAGGCCGCCATCGACCTCGCCCA
>Ga0208356_1000257_pt1 | contig 15702 bp, 15 predicted proteins | sample NGESurshal072012_4_FD_184467 | JGI IMG/M metagenome (GOLD analysis project Ga0208356, IMG submission 184467) | Arctic peat soil microbial communities from Barrow, Alaska - NGEE Surface sample 53-1 shallow-072012 (SPAdes) | ecosystem: Environmental > Terrestrial > Soil > Wetlands > Peat ... | reverse complement strand
GCCATGGCCAGCGGATGGGGCTGGGACACGGCCTCCCAGGCGTGCGCCGCATCGTCCCACGCGGCCTGGGTGTCAGCCGGTGCGCCGCCGTCGGTCATCGTCTCGGCGGCGAAGGTCAGCTGGTGAGCCTGCTGCGCCAGTCCTTCCGGGGGCAGCTTGCCGGCCGCGGCGAGCAGCTGGTCGCGCAGCGCGGCGGCCCTGGGCAGGAGCGTCCGGTCGCCCGCCAGGGACCCAGGTGCGGACGCCCGGGCCCCGGCGACCAGCAGCGGCCACGTGTAGCGGGGGCTGCGCAGTACGTCAAAGCGCTCGAGCGCGTCCTCTACCAGGGCCAGGGCGTCTGCGGGCCGTTCCTGGGCGAGCCGCAGCTCGGTGTCCAGGCGGGCCAGGGGCAGCTGATGCTCGCCCTTAAACCGGGTGCGGTCGAGTGCGTCCCTGATCAGGGCCGCGAATTCGGCCGTCGCGACCACATCGCCGCGGGCCAGGGCCATGTCGCCGGACAGCCGCCACAGTGAGGACCGGCTCAGCCGCGGCGGGAGGAGCTGGAGCACTCGCTCGATGACCTCGCCGGCCTCGTCCCACCGGCCCAGCGAGACCAGCGGCTCGGCCAGGTTGATGGCCAGGACCGCGCCCGAGGTCCGGGCCAGCCCGTACTCCCGGGCGGCCGTGATCCCCTCCCGCGCCACCGCCACGGCCAGCTCATGCTGGCCCATGCCCTCGAGCATGTCGGACTCGGTAATGGCCACCCGCAGCAGTGGCCGGTAGGCGTTGGCCCGGGTGGCTACGGCGCGGGCCTCGGCCAGCAGCGCCCGGGGCCGGGCCATGTCCTCGGTGAGCGGCTCCGCGCAGGCCAGGGTGACCAGCGCGGCCGCCTCGGTGGCCGGATCACCGGCCTGCCGGGCCACGGCCACGGCCTCTTCGGCCTGGGCCTGGAACTCGGCCTCGTCCCAGCCGCCCGGCCGGTGGTGGATATCGTGGGCCAGGGCCTCGAGGACCCGGGCCCGGGCGGGGGTCGCCGGGTCGGCGGGAACCAGCCGGGCGGCCTCCCGCAGGTCGTCGGCATAGTCTTCGCGGCCGAGCTGGTACTTCAGATGACCGCGGGCCTCCAGCACGAGGGCGGCCCGGACTGGTTCCGCCGCGGGATCGATCTGCCGCAGGGCGGCCTTGGCGAACGTGATGCCACGGTCGAACTCCCCGGCGAAGTCGGCGACCCGGGTCGCCGTCTCGAGCACCTCCAGCTGGCTGGCGCCGATGTGCTGCTCGGCGCCGGGGACCTGCTCCCACAGTTCCAGCACCCGCGAGAGCATCGCGAGCTGCTCGGCGTGGGCCAGCGCGCGGCCCGACTCCGCCGCCGCCTGCCAGGCGCTGATCAGCGCCCACGTCATGTCATGGGCCGCATACCAGTGATGAGCCGCCTCGGTCGCCGCCCGGCCCGGCGGTACCAGCGACGGATCGGCGCTGATGGTCTCGGCGAAGCGGCTGTGCAGCTGGCCGCCCTCGCCGGGCAGCAGCTCGTCGTGGATGGCCTCGCGGATCAGGGCGTGCCGGAACACGAAACCGTCGGCGTCGATCAGCAGGACGTTGGCGGCCACCGCGGGCCGCAGCGCCTGGGCGAGCCCGGCGTTGTCCTGCCCGGTGACCGCGGCCAGCAGCGCGTACCCGACCCGCTCACCGGCGGCGCTCGCGATCCGCAGCAGCTCCTGGGTCTCCTCCGGCAGCCGCCGGACCCCCGCCATCAGCAGGTCCCGCAGCGACTCAGGCAGGCCGGTACCCAGCTCGCCCTCACCGACCAGCGCCTCCACGAACAGCGGGTTACCCTCGGTGCGGCGGAACACCGTATCGAGCACATCCTCACCGGGCTCGCGGCCGATGAGGCGGGCCACGAGTTCCCCGGTGTCCTGGCGGGACAGCCGGCCGAGTTCCATCCTGGTGACCCAGCCGACCCGGTCAAGCTCGGCGAGCAGCGGCCGCAGCGGATGGGAACGGTGCAGCTCGTCGGAGCGGTAGACCACGACGATCAGCAGGCCGTCCAGGGCCTGCTGGTTACGGATCAGGAAGGCCAGGAGATCCCGGGTCGAACGGTCGGCCCAGTGGGCGTCCTCGATGACCATGACCACCGGGCCGGTGTCGGCCAGCTGTTCGAGCAGCACGAGCACCTGCTCGAACAGCCGTGCCCGGGCCTCGCCCGCGTCACCGCCCACGGCCGGCTCGCCGAACTCCGGCAGCAGCCGGGCCAGTTCCCTGGTCGCGCCGCCGGGCAGCAGGGCGGCGACGCCGTCGGCGCCGAGATCACGGACCAGCTCGCGCAGCATGGACGTGAACGGGGCGAACGGCAGGCCGTCCACGCCGAGCTCCAGGCACCCCCCGGCCAGCACGCGTGCGCCCTTGCCCCGGGACCGCTCCCCGAACTCGCTTACCAGGCGGGACTTGCCGACCCCGGCCTCCCCGCCGACCAGGACCGCGGACGGGTTGCCGCTGCCCGCCTCCGCCAGTGCGGTATCCAGCACGGAAAGCTGGCCGGACCGGCCGACCAGGACTGGACTGGATACACGCATCGCCACACCAGCAAGCATGCCAGCCGTCACCGTCAAACGGTCATGCTGGCCATTCGGGGGATGGCGCCGGGACTCCCGCCGGCTAACGTGCTGAGCAGAGTGTCGCGTTGTGTGCTGCCCCGGAGAACCACATGAGCCTGCCTGCCCGTCAGCAGCAGATTCTCGATCAGATCGAGCAGGTTCTGCAGGCGGCTGACCCCCGGCTCAAATCGATGTTCGCGGCCTTCGCCCGGCTAGCGCCGCAGGAGGCCGTGCCGGGCACCGAGGTCATCGCCCGCCGGTCGGCGCGGCGGTCGGTGCTCATCTGCGTCATGGTGCTCAGCCTGCTGGGCGTGCTCATGCTCAGCTTCCTGGCCACCAAAGACGTCTGCCCAGGGCTGTCGTCCGATCAGGCCGTGGTCAGCGCCTCGATCCGGTACGCCGCCTGCAGCAAGAGCACCGACGCCTGGAGCCGCGGCGCCCGCTGAACCTAGGCGGCAACCCGGCCGCTGCTCAGCCCGCGTACTTCATGACCAGGTCGCCCACCCGGGGGAGCGCCGCCTGGACATGCTTCACGGCGTGGCCGCGGACGGTGCCGTAGGCCTTGATGACCGTGGGCCGGCTGGAGGCCGCGGCCCGGGCGTCGGTCACCGAGAGCAGGGCCTCGGAGACCTCGTCGCCGCGCTTGGCGAGGTAGTCGCCGAACCCGGAGCCGCCGGAGATGCGGAAGTCCGCCCAGAACGGTTCCAGCCTGGCCACCATGTGCGGCAGCAGCTCCCCGACCATGAAGCGGACGTGACCCGGCATGAAGGCATTCACCGTCTTGTAGGCCAGCTTGACCGCGGTCCCGGAGATCCCTGACTTATCCGCGAGCTCCTGCTCGATCAGCGTGAAGCAGTCGGCCGTTACCTGGGGCTGGGTGCCCGGCGCGAGCAGGATCTCCTGAAGCGTGGCTGCCATGGGTATGTTCGTCCTCCCCTTTGCCGGGCCCCGTTGGCTGGGTCGGTCCCGGTGATCCGCTCGATGTCCGCAATGCGCGGTACGTCACTAGACGGCGAGCGGCCCGCGATGGTTTACGGCCGGCGGCGGGTAACTGCCGGCTCGGCCAGGATGACCACCTGACAAGGCCATATCGATTATCGACTATCGATATGGCAGGCTGTGGCCCACGGGGCAAGGGACCGGGCCGCCAGCTGGCCAGAGGCAGGGGACTGGCCAGAGGCAGGGGATGTGAGCAGATGATGACCACCCGGCGCCCGAAGCTGACTGAGCCGCTGGAGACCGTGACCGCCTTCTTCGCCACCTTCCTGCTGCTCACCCTGGCGGCCGGAATGGTGTTCGCGCTAACCGGCTCGGGTTCCTTCGGCGGGTTCGGTCACCACCCGATCTGTGCGACCCAGCCGAATACCGGGTACGGCGGTGAGGGCTGGACCAGCCATCTGGGCCTTACCCACCGGCCCGGCACCGCGATCACGATGAACGGCACCCTCCAGGCCTGCGCGCTGCGCGCCGGGATCGGCCAGCGGGTCCTGTACACCCTGCTGAGCCTGCCCAGCGACCTGGTCTGGGTGGCGGTGCTGATCCTGCTCTGGCGGGTGATCCGCGCCGCCCGCCAGACCGGCCCGTTCACGGTGCAGGTGGCGGTGGCCATGCGGCGTCTCGGCTGGCTGATCATCGGCGGCACCGCCGCCGCGGCCGCCATCCAGGAAATCGCCCTGGATCAGCTGCTCAACACCATGCTCACACCTGCGACCGGCTACGGGGACGCGTTCTTCAGCGTGCTCCAAGCGCTGCTGCCGGTTCCTGTGCTGGCCGGGGCCGCCCTGCTCAGCTTCGCGCGCATCATCAGGCTCGGCGCGGCGATGGACGACGAGATCAAGGCGACTGTGTGACCAGGCGGCGGGCCAGCGCCCGCGCTGACCAGGATGACGGGATGGGCGATGGGGCAGTCTTCATCCGGGTGCGGCTGGACGAGCTGCTCAGCCAGCGCGGGATGACGCTCACCGAACTGTCAGCCCAGGTCGACGTCACCGTCGTCAACCTGTCCATCCTGAAGAACGACCGGGCCCGGGCCATCCGGTTCAGCACCCTGGCCCGGCTGTGCGAGGCGCTGGACTGCCAGCCGGGGGACCTGCTCAGCTATGAGCCACAGCACCTTCGCGGGGACAGATCCTGATCGGGCTGGCCGCAGCCGCACTGCTCATGGCCGCGATTGGCACGAGCCAGCACGCGCGGATGCCCGCCCAGGGCCGCCGGCTGCTCCACCGGCCACGCAGTCTGCTGGCCGTCAGCGTGACCTACGGATCCTTCCTGGCCACGTTCGTGATCGCGGGCGTCGCGCCCGCTGGCGGGGTACCCAACGCGCTGGCCGGCGGCTTAGCGATCATCATCGTGTCCGGGTTCGCCGCAGCGGGGCTGCTGCGAATTCCGCGGGCGCGCCACCCCGGCTAGGGCGGGGCTGACCACGGAGGGCTGGGCCCGAGGTCGTCTGCGTCGCCGGGCCGGGCCAGCGCGACGGCAACGGTGAACCTGGCTGTGCTTGCGGCCACGGCGGGCACCTTTCCTCCCTAACGGTCCGTCCGTGGAAGCCGGAAACCGGGTGACCAGTGCCTGGGGGCACACGCCGCGTCGTCCGAAGCGCAGGCCGGCCGTCCCGGGCCCAGCATCCCTTCCTTCGCGTGGCACCGGAGTGCGCGGGAGCCGGCCCGGGTTCTTAAGCTGCGGGTATGAGTGAGGTCCGGGTGGGCACGGCGTCGTGGACGGACCGGACGCTGATCGAGTCGGGCTGGTACCCGCCGGAGGCGGACACGCCGGAGAAGCGGCTGCGGTACTACGCCCGGCAGTTCGGCCTGGTCGAGGTGGACGCCACCTACTACGCGCTGCCCGCCGAGCAGACCGCCAAGGCCTGGGCGGAGCGGACCCCTGCCGGGTTCACCTTCAACGTCAAGGCGTTCAGCCTGTTCACCCACCACCCGACCCGGGTCGCGGCGCTGCCCGCCGATCTGCGCCCGGCGGCGGAGCAGGCCGGCAAGGACCGGGTCTACCTGAAAGACCTCGATCCCGCGGTCACCGACCAGGCCTGGGAGCGGTTCCTGTCCGCCCTGGAGCCGCTGCGCCAGGCCGGGAAGCTGGGGGTGATCCTGCTCCAGTTCCCGTTCTGGTTCCCCATCGGCCGCAGCCGCAAGGAGTACATCGTGGCCTGCGCCGAGAAGGCCGCGCCGCGGCGGGTGTGCGTGGAGTTCCGCAGCCCGACCTGGATGACGCCGGACAACCAGGCCGAGACTCTGGACTTCCTCGCCCGTCACCGGCTGCCGTACGTGTGCGTGGACATGCCGCAGGGGCACCGGGATTCCATCCCGCCCGTGCTCGCCGCCACCGACCCCGATCTGGCCGTGGTCCGGCTGCACGGCCACTCGGACAAGTGGGACAGCAAGGACATCCACGAGCGGTTCGGGTACCGCTACTCCGGCGAGGAGCTGGCGGACTGGGCGCCCAGGGTGGCCGGGCTGGCTGAGGATGCCCGGGAGACCCACGTGCTGTTCAACAACTGCTACCGCGACTACGCCCAGACGAACGCCCGGCAACTCGCGGCGTTGCTCAGAGCCTGATCGCCGGCGGGATCCCTTGACCGCTCCGTGCGAAAGGGACATCACCGCATCATTCGCCATGATTCGGGGGTTCTCCGCCCGGCCCTGATGCGCTGTCATGACCGGCGAGCCGGTTGCCTCCGTACGTCCACCAACGGAGGGGTCGCATGACAAGGTTCCGGTTGGCCGCTGTACTGGGGTTCGCCAGCTCGTTATTCCTGCTTCCGGTGATGGGATCGGTCACCGCCGCGTCGGCCAGCACGGGTGCCGCGGCCAGCACAGGTACCGTCACCTACCGTGGCACTCCCGGATCGGCGGCGAGGGTCACGCACGCGACGAGCGTGACCGGCCTGCCGAAGGTCGCCTCAGCCTTCCGGAACGAAGGCCCGCTCATGTTCACCCCCTGCGGCCCGGGGGCGCCTCGTCCGCCGCGTCCCGGAAGGCCAGCGCCGCCGCGGCCGTCACGGGCGTGACACGTGACGCGGTCTCCGGCGCCGGGCAGGGCGCCGGCTCGGTGATCCATAAGTTCAACGGGCTGAGCGACCTCAACTCCGACAGCCTCAACGGTTTCCCGGTCACCCCGCCCGACCAGGGGCTGTGCGTAGGCCGCGACGCCACGCTGGCCGGCGCCCTCTGAGACCAACAACACCACGGTCGACGTGACGGTCATGAATGCCCGGGGCGTCGCCTCCTACCAGTTCGACACCTCGCTGGGCGGCCCGAGCGTCGGCGACTGCTTCGGGGACCAGCCGAAGACCGGCTTCACCAACAACGCCCTGGTCGTGTCGACCGACGAATACTGCGGGCCGACCGAGACGGACTACCGCGGCGCCATCGTCCTGGCCATCTCCAAGTCGCAGCTCGTGCACGAGGCTGCCGCGGTCCACGACTCCGTCGCCGGGCCCGTCTCCCTGTCCGGCATCCCGGTCACCGGGCTCGACCCCGCGATCGGCACCGGCAGCAACAACGGGTACCTGGTGAACTCGTTCCCGTTCGACGTGAACGGCAACAACAACGCGGTCGCGAACAGGGTCGGCGTCTGGACCCTCCGCGGCTCCGCCTCGGTGACCACCGGCCACGGCACGCTGGTGCTGACCGGCCACGCCACGCCGAGCGAGCCGTACGTGTTCCCGGTGCCGGCCCGGAGCACCGGCGACGGCTCGACCACGACGGTCAGCGGCTCGGTCATCACGTCGGAGGAGTACCTCAACCCGGACGACAGCCGGATGAGCGGCCCGGTCACGGTCAGCCGGTCGTACGGCGGCGGGGTGCAGCTGTGGACCGCCCTGGACGCCGCGGTACCGGGTACGAGCGGCGCTACCGATGCGGCGGCGTGGTTCCGGATCGACCCCGGGATCGGCCGAGTCACCGGCCAGGGGTACGTGGCCGCCAAGGGGGCGAACCTGCTGTACCCGGCCATCCAGCCGCAGCAGCACGGGTCCGCCGCCATGGTGTTCACGATCACCAGTGCCCACATCAACCCCAGCGCCGCCTACACCACGCTGGGCTCGCACACCATCCGCACGGCCGCGGCGGGGACCAGCCCGCACGTGAGCTTCTCCGACGCGCCGCCGTACAACACGGCGCGCTGGGGAGACTACTCGTTCGCGGCCCTGGACCCGAGTGGTGCCGGCGTGTGGCTGGCCACCGAGTACATCCCGCCGGCCGCTGACCAGGATCCGATGGACAACTGGGGCACGTCCGTGTTCGAGGTGACCGGGCCCTAGCAGCACCGCTCAGGGGTGCCCGGCCGGCCAGGCGCGCAACCGCGTCTGGCCGGCCGGGTGCACCCGCACCCCGCCGACCTGGAATCGGCGTTAGGCCGGTCGGGCGGCGGGGCATCAACGTGGGCATGCCGCCGCGCTGGGCGGCCCGGTGGTTCCACGCCGGGCGCCCTGACACCAGGGCCGGATCCCGGGACACCGGGAAGGCCCCCTCGCCCGTGACGATCACGAGGGGCGCCGGGCCGCCGGGGCCGGCCATCCCGGAGGACTTCGCGGGCCTCAGTTTCGAGGTGGGGCCGCTCAACCCGGGCAACGCCGGGGTGAGCGGCTACCTGTTCGACCCGGCCAACGAGTCGCTCGTCACCCTGTTCCGCACCCTGGGGCTGCGCAGCCTGCGGGTCGGCGGGGGGTCGGTGGACCAGCGCATCCCGGTGGGCACCGGCCCTGACGGTTTCCGCGGGATCGACAACCTGTTCGCCTTCGCCGCCGAGGTCGGCGCCAGGGTGATTTACACGTTCCGCCTGCTCAACCCGGCCACGGCGCCCGTGGTGGACCTGAAATCGGTCAACGCGGAGGGCGCCGGGTACATCTGGCGCCACTACCGGGACCAGCTGGCCAGCTTCGCCATCGGCAACGAGCCGGACTGGCACGACTTTCACTCCTATGTCGGCCGCCCCCGCGACCCGGCGATCTACGAGGAGGTCTCGGGGGTGCCGGGCAGCGCCTACCCGTCGTTCCTGGCCACCTGGCACAGCTTCGCGGACGCGGTCCGGGAGGCGGCGCCCGGCTCGCTCCTGAGCGGCCCGGACACCGGGGCCTACAGCGCGATGACCTGGACGCCTGACCCTGACCGGGGCGTGTCCTGGTCGGAGCGGTTCGCCGGCGACGAACGGGACTCGGGCCAGATCACCGACATCACCCAGCATTACTACGTCGGCGGCGGCCCCGGGAAGACCAGCGCCCAGCAGGCCATCACCAACATGCTGTCGCCCGAATGGGTGCACGGCACCGCGGTCGGATCGCAGCCCCGGGGAACCACGTACACCCCCTATCCGTGGTTCTACGAGAACCACCTCGCCCGGGTGGCCGCCGCGGGGGTGCGCTACCGGCTCACCGAGGCCAACGACTACCTCGGCGGCGTGCCGGGCGCCAGCAATGGGTTCGCGTCCGCCCTGTGGACCCTGGACTTCCTGCACTGGTGGGCCGCGCACGGCGCCGGCGGCGTGAACTTCCACAACAAGCAGTGGCTCGACACCGACACGATCGTGCCGGACCCGGGCAACCCCGGGCGCTACGCGACCACCCCGAAGGGGTACGGCATCGCGGCGTTCTCGCTGGGGTCGGCCGGGCAGGTCAGGCCGGTCGAGATCGCGAACCCCGGCGGTATCAACCTGACCGCCTACGGTGTCAGCGGCGCTGGCGGGGACTACGTCACGATTATCAACAAGACCCAGGGCGCCGGGGCGTCCGCTGCCGCGGTCACGATCGCCGCGCCCGGGCCGGGGCGGCGGACCGCGGAGGTCATGACGCTCGCCGGCCGGGCGCCGGGGGACGCCACGGGGGCCACGGCCACGCTCGGCGGCGCCGCGATTACCGGCGACGTCCCCTGGGCGGGCCAATGGAGCCCGCTGCCTGCCGATCCGCAGGCGGGAATCACCCTGACGGTCCCGGCGGCCACCGCCGCCGTGGTCCGGATCCGCAGCGGAACGGCTCCCCCCGCTAGCGGAGGCGCAGTCCTGCGATGACAAGTCCGACCATGCGGCGAGCGTCGTAGCGGGGGTTGTTGTCCCCGCCGATGCAGAGATTCCCCACCCCCAGCATCAGTTCGTAGGCATCCGTGTCGAGGAGAATGTCGCCTGCCGCGGCCGCCGCATCGAGCAGCTGGGCGCACACGGGTACGAGGCGGTCGAGGAAATAGGCGTGCAGGGTCTCGAAGGCGGCATCGTCCGACTGCAGCGCCTTGGCCAGGCCGTGCTTGGTGACCAGGAAGTCGACGAAAAGGTTGATCCACTGCGCCAGGGCGTCGTGCGGTGTGCTGCTGCCGGCCAGCAGCGCCGGACCGGCCTCAGCACAGGCCTCGACCTGGTGGCGGTAGACGGCGACGATAAGGTCGGCCCGCGTCGGGAAGTGGCGGTAGATCGTGCCCACGCCGACGCCCGCCTTGGCGGCGATGACGCGCACGGGCACATCGACGCCGGACGTGACGAACGCCGCGGCCGCCGCGTCCAGCAGTGTCTCCTCGTTACGCCGGGCGTCGGCCCGCTTCCGCGGGGCTGACTGCCCTGTCCCGCTGTCGTGGTCGACCACTGCGCCGCTGTCCCCGTCTCCCCGGTTGGCAAACGGAACCGTGTTCCGTATGCTGGTAGCGGAACATTGATCCGTTTATTCAGGATGCCAGAACGGCGAGCCAGAACCAAGCCACACCGCAAGCTTGCTTCACCGAGAGGACGAACCCCATGACGCAAACACCCCGGCCTCGTTTCGGGATCGCGACCGCCCCGCAGAACGTCGACTACTCCGACATCCTGCGGGTCTGGCGCGAGGCGGACACTATCGCGGAGATCGAGCATGCGTGGCTGTTCGATCACCTCATGCCGATCGGCGGCGATCCAAGCGGGCCGGTCTTCGAAGGCTGGACCCTGCTCTCGGCCCTCGCCGCACAGACCCAGCGACTGCGCCTCGGCCTGCTCGTGACCAGCAACCGCTTCCGGCCGCCCGCGATGCTGGCCAAGATCGCCGCGACCGTCGACATCGTCTCCGGCGGGCGGCTCGACTTCGGTATCGGCGCAGGTTCACGACCCAGCCTTCCTATGGCCCGGCGCGAGTACGACGCAAACGGCCTGCCCTTCCACGACGCCGCCTACGCCGTGGGAAGCCTCGCCGAAGCATGCACAGTGATCCGGCGGCTGTGGACCGAGACCGAGCCGTTCGACTTCCCGGGCACCTACGTCCAGCTCACCGGGGCGTTCGGCAATCCCAAACCCGTCCAGCGCCCCTACCCGCCGATCCTCATCGGCGGACGCTCGGCCCCCGTGCTCCGGGTGGTCGCCGAGCACGCCGACCTGTGGAACATCCCCGGCGGCGACATCGGCGACGTCATCAGCCGCAGCATGCTGCTGGACCGCTACTGCGCCGAGATCGGCCGCGACCCCGCCGCCGTCACCCGCTCGATCCACCTGTCAGTCTCCTACGACCAGCCCAGCAGCACCCGGGACGCGATCCGCGAAGCGATCGACGCCGGCTTCCAGCACATCGTCCTCGGACTGCCAGCGCCCTTCCCGGCCAGCGCCGCACAGTGGGTCACCGACGAACTCATCATCCCGTCGGCCTAGGAGCGCGTTCTGATCCACACCGATAGGTGTGCGGGCTCCAGGGCCTTGTGTACGGCACTGGCCAGATCATCCCGGAGTGAGTCAAGGTCAACGACGTCTTTCAGCTGCGCCGCGAAGACCGCCACGGTCGCCTCCGCGTCGTAGCGGGCCCGGTTGAACCGCCCGTCCACCACGCGCTGCACCCGCCGCCGCAGCGGGTTGAACAGCGCCGCCGCTGCCAGCGTCGAGGTGGCCACCGCCACCGTGCTATGGAACGACAGAACCCGGGTAGCCAGCAGCACCAGGCCCGCATAGACACCGACCAGCAGCCCGGTCACGATCGCATAGGCGAGTGTGCGGGAGATGATCCGGTCGATGTCGTAGAGCCGGTACTTGAGGATCGCGATGGTCACCGCCGCTGGGATGCCGAGCATCGCGAAGAGCCCCATTGGCGTATACGCGACGGTGGTTAGCCAGGACTGGCCGACTGCGATGCCTAGCAGGGCGAAGAGCAGGCTGACGACCAACGCCATGGCGGTCAGGGCGAGCCACTTGACCTGCTGCCGCAGCAACTGGTCACCAGCCCGGTACCGGATCACGAGCGAGACCAGCGCGGCCGCCAGGAACGCCGCGAGCGCTACGAAAAGCCGGCCGAACGTGCCGATGAGCAGGCTACCCAGCACCGGCCCGGGATTCTCCGCACCCAGCGGATTCGGGATGAACAGCGAGGCCCCGCCGGGGGCGGGCAGCGCCACCAGCCCCGGGTGCACGGCCAGGCCGGCCGTGGCCAGGCAGGCCAGCAGCAAGCCCGCCACCGCGACGGGACGCCAGCGCCGCGACGGCAGCGTCCCCGTCGGGAACAGCAGGAACATGAACGCGATGGTGAACACGGTAGGAGCGAAGCTGCCCTGCGCGAGCGCGCCCACCTGCGTGGCCGCCGGGAGCGACCCGGGAAACGTCTTGATCCCGGTCACCGCGTAGATCGAAGCGAGCGCGAGGAACGCCGATGCCGCGCCCTCGCCCAGCATGATCCAGCCGATGGCGTTGCCCGCGCGGCGGACGATGAGTGCACCGAGCGTGGCATAGGCCGCGGCCGACGCCGTTTCGCCCAGGTTAGTGACCAGGTCGCCGTGCGCCAGGCCGCCCGCCGCGACGATGGTCATGGCCGCCCCGGCGAGGGCGGCCAGCACAATCATGGCCCACAGTGCGATAAGGGCACCCGCCGCCCGCCGCGGTCCCGAGGCGGCTTTGCGGTCCGGCGCGGTCTGGGTGCCCGCGCCCGTCATCCTGCCCCCGTCGTCGGTGACCTGCGGCGTGACGTCGCCTGCAGGCGGCTTCACCATGGAGCAACAGTAAGTCCCGTTCGTTCCGGGAACGTTACCGCCGCTCGGTACGGAACCCCTCAGCCAGGCCGCTGCTGCCAAGCACCTCGCGGGCGGCCCGCTCGCCGGACCGCAGGGCTCCTTCCATCAGGCCCGCCCAGTCGCCGGAGGTGTGCTCGCCGGCGAAGTGGACCCGGCCGGCCGGGGCGGCGAGGAGTTCCTCGTCACCGTCAGCCACCGCGACCGTCAGGGCGGAGTACGACTCACCGGCCCAGGGGTCGTCGTTCCAGGTGGTGAGCATGGCCCGGGCCACGTCCAGCGCCAGTTCGCCGCGGAGCGCCGCGACGCGGGACGCCCAGGTCGCGGCCCCGTCCGCGACGGCCAGGGCGGCCAGGCCCTCCGCGGTACCGCCGAAGGCGTGCAGGACGGGCTGGACCTGCCCGGTGGCGTCGGCCGCGGTCCAGGTCCAGAACTTCCCCGGCACGCTCTGCACGGCTGAGGGGTCCGCCGCGCGGGTGAGTGGCACGTGCAGCTTGGCGTTGTGCGCCAGGCCCGCGCGCAGCCAGGCGCGCCGGACGGGGTCAGCGACCGGCGGTGAGAAGGACAGGCCCCGCAGCACGGCCATCGGCACCGCGACGATCACCGCGTCGCCCGCGGCTTCGCCGCCGTCCGTGCGGACCCGCACGCCCCGGTCATCGTGCTGGATGGACCGCACCGGGGTGTTCACCCGCACCGCTGTCCCCAGACGGGCGGCCAGCCCGTGCGCGACTCCCTGGTTACCACCCGCCACCCGCCAGGTCGGTCGGCGCTCGAACCCTCCGGTGACGTCGCTGACCGCCGCGGCGGCGAGCACTCCCGCGCCGACGCCGTTGGTGGCCTCAACCCGGGACAGGTACGCGGCCAGCGCCGCGGAATCCTCCCAGCCCGCCACCACCTGCGCCAGCGACGTGCCCGGCGCCGCCCGGGCCGAGGCGGCCGCCACCGCGGCCGCACAGCGGGCCACATCCTGATCCCCGTGCTGATCCGTACCTACCGGCCCGCCACGGTACTCCCGCTGGTAGTACGACATGACCGTGTCCGCCAGGCCCAGGCCCAGGTCGGTCACCACCGCCCGCATCACGTCGTAGCCGTCCAGCACGAACTCCGCGCCCCGCTCGATGACCGTGCGGGGATCACCGGGGATGAGTTCCTGAGACCATACGCGGCCGCCGACCCGGTTCCGGGCCTCCAGCACCACCACCTCATGGCCCGCCTGGACGAGCCGGTACGCCGCCATCAGGCCAGCGAACCCGGCTCCCGCCACCACGACCCGCATCCCTGCTCCCGCCGGTGCTCGATCCGCTCGACGCGGCGCGACTACGGCACCCGCGCGACAGCCTTCTGCGCTTCGGACTCCATGTCGGCCGCGCTCGGCGGGACATGGCCCAGCAGCGTGTCCTGGAAGGCCAGGAAGGTGGAGCCCTTCAGGAGGTAGATCCCGCTGAAGCCGATCGTATGCCCGGCGACGCTGGTGGAGCCGTAGACGGTGGCCGCGCGATCCGCCAGGCCGGGCACGTTCTGGGTCTTCAGGGACAGGCTTATCCCGGCCGGCAGCTTCTTGTTGACCAGAGCCTGCGCCTGGGCCTGCGCCTTCGACCAGTCCGCCTGCGCGACCGCGGGGGTCGCGTCCTGCCCGACCTCGACCGTGAACACGTTCGTGGTCTCGGATCCGTAGACGCACCGCTTCCCGTCCTGGCCGCTGGATTCTTCCTTCCCGGCCCCGTAGGAGGTGCCGGCCAGGGAGGAGGCCTCGGCGCTGGTGACTAGCTGGCAGGGATCGAGCGAGGTTGCCGCCGCCGAGCTCGCCCCCGCTGAGCTCGGGGCGGCTGCCGCTGAGGTGGGAGCCGATGGCGTGGTCGCGCTGGCGGCCTGCGACGACGCGGTCGTAGCCGGTGAGCTGCAGGCGGCCAGCAGCAGTCCGGAAGCAATGATGGTGAAGGTCGCTGCGGTGCGCCGCATGGCGTGTCTCTCCTCGGTCCGGGAAGCGTGCGGGTCTGTCGCGGACGCCCGCGACGGAGAGGATTGAACGCGACGGCGGCCGGCCCACGCATCCGTAGCCGCTACGTAGACCAGGTGCGCCAATACCGGTATGGTGCGCGCGTGGCCAGCAGGTGGCCCTTTGTCGGGCGCGCGGGCGTGCTGGCCCGGGCCGAAGCGATCTTTGCGTCCCATGCTGGCGTGCTCCTGCTGGGCGAGGCCGGCATCGGCAAGACGGCGCTGGCCCGGCGCCTGGCCGAGCGGGCGGCCCGCGAGGGCATGGCGGTGATCCAGGTCGTCGGCCGCGCGGTCTCCAGCGGTGCGCCGTTCGAGGCGTTCGCAGGCGTGCTGACCAGCGAGGGATCCCCGGGGCCTGCGCCGGGCGGCAGCGGGCAGGTGACGGCGGCCGACGTCGCGGCCCGGGTAGCGGCGGCCGCAGACGGCGCCCGGCTGCTGGTCGTGGTCGATGACGTCGACCTGCTCGACGACGGCTCGGCCCGGGTGCTGCTGCACCTGGCCAGCGCCGGCGCCCTGGTGGTCGCCACCGCCCGGTCGGCACCGCTGCCCGGCCTGGTGGAGGCGCTGTGGCGCGACGGTCACTGCGAGCGGATCGAGCTGGCCGGGCTGACTGACGACGAGGCCGGTGAACTGCTGGAGACCGTGCTGGGTGCCCCGGCGGACCTCGCGGCGACCGCCGCGTTCGTACGGCGGGCCCAGGGCAACCCCTTGCTGCTGCGCGAGCTGGTCCAGACGGCGCTGCAGCGCTCGGTCCTGGTCCGCCGCGGACCGGCCTGGGTTCTGGCCGGTGAGCCGCCACTCAGCGGTGGGGTACGCGACCTCGTCGCGGCCCGGCTGGCCGGCACCGGCGACGCTGAGCGGGCCGCCCTGCATCGGCTGGTCCGTGATCTGGAGAAGATCTCCGCACTGGACGGAAAGAACGTACGGCCATGCGGGCGGGTACCCGGCGGCGTCGACGGTGGCGGTCAGCACCCTGCGCTCGAGCGCGCCGAACGTACTGAGAAGCCAGTTGACAGCCGACTGGATGAGTGCCGTGCTCTGCAGGTAGCTCGTGGTCCCGACGCTGAGCGGGCGCGGCCCGTATTGCGACTGAGAGGCTGTCGCGGCGCTCGCGTTAGCCGGCGTGGTAGCAGGCAAACTCGCGCCGTCGGGCGAGTACTGGTTTACCTGGATGACGTTATAGACGAACTGAG